>Ga0335394_10002951_pt1 | contig 19268 bp, 9 predicted proteins | sample MAT03_FD_205741 | JGI IMG/M metagenome (GOLD analysis project Ga0335394, IMG submission 205741) | Freshwater microbial communities from Lake Fryxell liftoff mats and glacier meltwater in Antarctica - MAT-03 (spades assembly) (version 2) ... | reverse complement strand
GTCGATGAACTCCACCATCAATGCGACACCGGCCTTCTCGGCGATGCCCCACGTCGGATTGGACTGATTCATGTTCAACGTCCAGCCGCCGCTCCGGATCAGCGCGACGAGCTCAGCCCGCGGCGGTGCCGTGAGCGGAATACGCAGGACCTCCAGTGCATCACCGAGCTTCATGCCAGCCGGTTCAGCGTCGAGCTTGAGCGACGCGCGTGCGGCTGCGCGATAGAGGCCGCTGTTGCTGATGGTGGTGCCGGCCGGCATGGCGATGCCGAGGAGGCCGGATTGCAAAAGCGTGGCCGCTGCCGTCGCTGCCGGTTCAATGGTCGGCGATGGTATGGCGCGATCCGGGGTGCTCGAGCCGGGCTGCGTCGAACTCCCCCCACTGATCGTAGCCGGGGGCCCTGCCGCCGCCTCGGTCGCGGCAGTCGGACGACCAGCCGCCACGAGAGCCTGGAATGCCGGTGCGAGATCCGCCGCATCGAGGTTCTCGACTGTGAAGCCGACGTACACGATGCGGCCGCGACCGAAGCTGGACACGGTGGCAACCGGTGCCGGTTGTGTGCCGATCTCCTTGGCCGTCAGCGCGGAGGTGAACACGACGGATGCTCCATCCGGGTTGACCGCACTGAACTGCGTTTCCACAGCGCCGGTACCCTTCCCGACCGTGAATTTCGTGCCGTCGCGTGCAATCACGGTGCCGGGCTGAAAGCGCTGGGCCAGGCCTTTGCCGCCCTTGATGCCCAGCACCTCGTTCAAAAACGGCCAGGTGGCCCTGTCCCAGGTGCTGTTCGCGCCGAGCACTTTATTGACGTAACCCGGGGACACGAGAATGACGGTGCCGCCCGTTTCTTCGAGGTAGCGCCGCACGGTCTTCTCATCGACGATACTCAGCACGGACGCGTTGTCGGCGTTGCCGCCGTAGGACGCGCCGGTATACCAGACGATGAGGGAAAACTTGCGGAGCCGATCGATATCCGGGCCGTTGGCATACAGTCTGACGACATCGATCGCCATCGCCCCCGTGTCGCGGCCCACGGCGTCTGACACGAGCCGTCGGAAGGCGAGATCGGACGGCGATCGCCGCGAATCAGACGGATTGTTGTTGTTGTCCGACCAATCGTCGTCGACGAGCAGGATGCGCATCGGCGCCATGCTTGCGGGCGTTCGCTGCGCGCCAATCGCTCCTGGCGTGGCCAGAATGCAGACACCGGCAACAGCAAGCAGAATCGCGACAGTCGGTCGGAGCTTCAATCGAGTCTCACTTCGCTTGGGAAAGAACATTCAATCGGGATGATTTGAGCAGAGAACGCGATGCCGCAGGGCGTAAATATCGTTGGGGGCAGCCTGTCCCGTTTGCCGAGTTTCCGTGGTCGAGGGCCACGACCATCGAACAACTCCCTGAAGACAACGTGTCGTGATGACGCCGCTTCTCATTTTGTGCGGTCGTGTGCGCGGGTGATCACCGATTCACTGCGACCATGGGGTCAGGGTCGATCGATCATGGGGTCAGAGTCCTTGATCGATCAAGGAGTCAGAAGCGCATTCCGGGAATCAGAATACCATGCTCCAACCCGCCAGCGATGATCCACCTGGTGCGACCAATCGTACGTTCGAGCCGTCCTCGTTCATCACGTAGACACCGCCTGCGCCGGTGAATGCAATGGGTCCATCGGCCGACCATGCGGGTGCCGGACCTCGCGTGAGCCGGATGGCGTTGAATCCGTCTGCAAATGCCGAGTAGATGTCACCGTCACGCACGAACGCGAGTCTGCTGCCGATGCACCTGAGGAGGACGCAAGACGACGACGGCTTCCCCGCATAAACGGTGAATGTGATCTGAAGATCTGCGGTGGACGCCTCGATCCGCTGGTCGTCAATGATGGCGCCCGACTTCATCACGCTCGAAGTTCCGACACCGTCTGCATTTTCGTCGACGCCACATAGCGTTCAATGCCGTCCAGCACCCGTTGCAGCCCGAAGTCGAATGACGCTTCCATCGTCCGTGGGTTGCCATCAGACGGCGCGGTGATCAGGGCCGCAAACGCCGGGAAGCGTGCATCGCCGATCGCGCGACCGAGGTCCGCCCCAACCGCGGCGGTCCACTCGGCGTCGGACGTCCCGCGTGCGCGGGCCCTCGCGAGTGAGACGGCCGTGTCCGACGCGCCGCGCGTGTAGCCGTCGATGATGCTCAGCATCTGCCCGGTGTCGGCCGCGCTGAGGCCCGTTCTCGAGAGCGCGTCAACGACCGCTTCCAACCAGCTGAGCCAGTTCGGACCGTGTGGCGCGGCCACGAACGGGAGCTCGGCGAGCCATGGACGCGCGCACAACATCGCGCGCTTTGCATGCGCCCACCGCGCCACGTCGGCGCGCCAGTCGCCATGCGGCTCGCTCGCACGCGGTGGAGATCCCATCGCCGCGTCGACGATCGCATCGAGCAGCGCGTCCTTGTTCGGGAAGTAGCGATAGATCGCCATCGTCGTGTAGCCAAGTTGCGCGGACACCGCCTGCATCGTGACCGCCGCGAGTCCATCGGCTTCGGCAATCTGGATCGCTGCCTGTACGACGTCGTCGGGAGTGAATGCGGGCTTCGGACCGCGCGTCGATCGCGAGCGATCTTCCCACAACAGTTCACTGCGGCGCCGCAGGTCGGGATCGACTCGCACCGACGCCTGCATCATGTCGTCGCAATTCAGGGGACGCGTCGTCGACTGATCCGCGTGCGATGCCTTCTCCAACCGCGCCGTACGTGCGCGCGGCTCCTGCTTCTTCCGTCCCGCCATATCGCTCCGTGGCCCGGTGGTGTTGACAAACCTGAAACTGTATATACCATACACTCGTACAGTGTACGTAGTACGCTAATCGAAGAGACAGCTGTACGGAAGGCTCCAGTTCGTCTGGTCACCCCGCAGTGCTCACACCCACCAGGTACACACCATGTCACACGCATTCGCAGTTTCAGCCGCACAGCGCAGCCCGCGCTCCAGTCACCTGGCCATTGCGCGCGCCTCGCTCACCGCGGCCGCAACGCTCGGCCTGCTGCTCATGACAGCGCGCGCTGCCGCGGCGCAGTCGGCCATCCCGCCGTCGAAGAGGTGGGACGTCCTGTTCACCGGCGGCGCCTTCGTTCCCGCAGGCGACCAGCGCAACGTGCTCAAGGACGCGCAGGCGAGCGCGGTCCAACTGTCATGGCTCGTGCGCCCGTCGCTCGCCATCACGAGCTCGTTCGGGTGGGCTCGCAGCCGCGACCGCATTCTCGTGAGCACGCCGAAGCTCGATGTCTTCACGTCTGACGTCGGGATGGAGTACCGCGCACCGCAGTTGTTCGCCGGCCACTTCGTGACGTTCAGCCCCTTTGCGGGAGTTGGCGGTGGCGCACGCAGCTACAACTATCGCAAGCTGGACGTGGACGCCACACACAACCTGGCCGGCTATGGCGCAATCGGTGGTGAACTTGGTATCGGCCGTGTTGGGCTGCGCGTCGAAGTGCGCGACTACGCCACCGGCTTCAAGCCGCTGAATGGCACTGGCGCGTCCGCGACACGCAACGACGTGTCGATCATGGCTGGACTGAAATTCAACCGGCACGGGAAGGCGCAGCCATAGGACACGAGTCCTTCAGGTGCACCCGCTGACACCGTCGAACCCCGCGCGTCCTATTACGCATTCTCCACTGAGGTCATCATGAGATCGAACAGATCAGATTGGCTCATCCCCGGCGCGCTCATTGCGCTGAGTCTGGTGCCAGCCATCGCAGGCACCGCGCGGCTGGCCCAACTGGCTGGGGGCGCGAGCATATCGCCAGAGAATGCGCGGTTCTTCGCCGCACCAGTGCCCGTGCTGCTTCATATTCCCGCCGTCATCCTGTTCAGCATGCTCGGCGCATTCCAGTTCTCGCCGGGTTTCCGACGTCGGCGGAACGGGTGGCACCGTGCTGCCGGCCGGATCCTGATCCCGTGCGGGTTGGTGGCGGCGCTCTCGGGGCTGTGGATGACGTGCGTCTATCCGTGGCCTCCGGGAGACGGCCAACCGCTCTACGTCGAACGTCTCGTGTTCGGATCGGCGATGGTATTGTCGATTGTGCTGAGCGTGCTCGCGATCAGACGCCGCGACTTTGTGTCGCACGGCCAGTGGATGCTGCGTGCGTATGCCATCGGTCTTGGTGCAGGAACACAGGTGCTCACGCACCTGCCGTGGTTCCTGCTCGTTGGCGCCAAGCCTGGCGAACGCCCCCGGGCGATGCTGATGGGAGCCGGCTGGGTGATCAACGTCGTCGTGGCGGAATGGATCATTCGGCGTCGAAGGGCGCATCCGGTCGCCGTGATGGCAACGGCCGTCTCGCGTGAGAGTGAACCGCCACGGGGTGTTCGCCAACCATCGCGCTTCCACGTCTTCTGCCTCGCCCCGCTGCTCGGTGCTGCCGTGACCACGCCGCAGGCCGCTGCGCAGGCGTCCACACATGTGCGTGTCGTTGCGAGCGCGCCGCCTGCAGCGCGATTGACGACGCGCGTGCGTGCGTCGGAAGTCGAACCCGCGATTCCCCGAACGCCGGCCGGCGACGCGCTTCGGGCCTGGATCGAAGCGTTCAACAGCGCCGACGCCGTGCGCCCCGGCGCTTACGCCCGGCGCTACGAGCCAGAGGTCGTGATCGGCGACGAGCTCGCATTCCGCGAACAGACCGGCGGTTTTGATTTGCTCGCCATCGAGCGGAGCACTCTGCGACACGTCGCGTTCATCGTGCGCGAGCGCAGAAGTCCGATGACGGCCTATGGTGTGATCGTCGTGCCAGCCGTCGATCCAGTCCGAGTCACCGCGCGCCGCGTTCAGCCGCTCGGACCGAACATCACTGCGGCCGCCCTGCGCCTCGACGCGGCAACGCAAGCACGGACGCTCGCCACGGTGGCGGCGCTCCTCGACACGTTCTACGTGTCGCCGGACGTGGCGACGCGCGCGGCCGACGTGCTCCGCGCCCGAGGCGCACGCGGTGCGTACCGCGAGTACGCGAACGGCGTCTCGTTCGCGATGCGGCTCGACGACGACATGGCCGAGCTGACGCGCGACAAGCATCTCCACGTGTTGTATAGCGTTCGCCCGCTGCCGCCCGACGCATCCACGGCAATCAAGGGAACATCGTCCACGCGGTCGCCTGACGACGCGAGGCGCGAGCAGGCGCGGATGGACGGGATGAATTGCGGCTTCACCAAGGTCGAGGTGCTCGCCGGCAACGTCGGCTACGTCAAGTACGACCTGTTCGCGGACCCGGAAGTGTGCCGGGCGACGGCGTCCGCGGCGATGACGTTCGTCGCCGGTACGCGCGCGCTCATCCTCGACCTGCGCGACAATGGCGGCGGAGAGCCGGCGATGGTGTCGTACATCGCCTCGTACCTCTTCGACGCACGCACGCACCTCAACGACCTCTGGACGCGCCGCACGGGCACGACCAAAGAGTTCTGGACGCGAGACAGTGTTCCAGGACGGCGCTTCGGCGGTGCGAAGCCGGTTTACGTACTCACGTCGTCGCGCACCTTCTCCGGAGGCGAAGAGTTCACGTACGACCTGCAGCAATTGAAACGGGCGACCATCGTCGGCGAGACCACCGGCGGGGGCGCGCATCCGATGTCGAGTCACCGCATCAACGAACACTTCATGATCACCGTGCCGCTTGCGCGCCCCGTCAATCCGGTGACGCACACGAACTGGGAGGGCGTCGGCGTAAAGCCGGACGTGAAGGTTCCGGCTGGGAACGCGCTCGCGACCGCGCAGCAGCGGCTGCGGCTGCAGCAGATGCCGTAGTGGACGCGAAGATCATCACGACAGGTGGGCGACTCGACGCCACAGTGACAGCGACAGTTCGGTGGAAGCGCGGGGTCATTTCGGGCCTGCTGAGCCTGTCGCGCAATCTTGGCCTCATCACCGGGGCGTCGGTGATGGGCACGGTGTTCGCGGTCGCGTCGGCGACGACCGACATCGCGTCGGCCGGACCTGACGCGGTCGCGACAGGGATGCGTCGCACGTTTGCGGTCGCTGCCCTACTGATCGTGGCGTCGATGCTGACCGCGGTGTGGAGTCGTGCAAGGCCGCGAGAGACAGCGCCCGGCGATGGCTGATCCGACCATGGGGTCAGAGTCCTTGATCGCTCCCGACCATGGGGTCAGAGTCCTTGAAGTCAGGACGGCTTGGATCAAGGACTCTGACCCCATGATCGTCGGACGGCTTGCATCAAGGACTCTGACCCCATGATCGTCGTGCGCATCTCCAAGGCTCCCCTACAGCACCCCCGGATTCAGTCGCCAGAGCGTGAAGTTGAGCACGCCGGCGAAGGTCACCCAACAGAGATACGGCACGAGCAGAACGCCTGCAATGCGGTGCAGCTTCCAGAACATGGCGAGCAGGACCACGATCAGCACCCACAGTACAACCAGTTCTGCGAGGGCAAGACCGCCCTGGCGCCACGCGAAGAACAGCCACGTCCAAAGGGCGTTCAACGCCAATTGCACCACGAAGAGTTTCAGGGCATTCCCCGCGTCGCGGAAGCCGTATCGGCGCCACACAAGCCAGGCTGACGTTGCCATCAGCACATAGAGTGTCGTCCATGCCGGGCCGAAGAGCCACGCTGGCGGTGCCCAGGCCGGTCGCACGAGGGTCGCGTAGAAACTGACGTCTCTCGTCGACGCGATACCGCCAAGAGTCGCTGCGACTGCCGTGAGACCGAGCCAGCCGATCAGGCCGAGCGATTGTGACGTGATTGACCGGGCGTTCATGGATGAAGGTGAGAGGGTGGCATAGGAAACGTACGTCCAGGATGCACTCCGGAGCCGCAACATCGCGCTCCGGTGCCGCTGGAGCTTCTGAGGACACGAGCTTTACCTCTTCGGGAAATGCAATTCAACCATGGGGGGAGATGCATTTCGCGTGCTGGTGAGTGCGGCACGCACGGTTGACCTCGGCGGCGGCGGGAAATCCGTGCCAAGACGGGTATGGGGCCCGTGCATGGGGTCGTTCCTGAGGTCAGAGTCCATCAGCAAGCATGGGGTCCAGCAAGCATGGGGTCCAGCAAGCATGGGGTCCAGCAAGCATGGGGTCAGAGTCCATGACCACTTGAGAGGACATGGACTCTGACCCCATGAAATGCAGAGAGGACATGGACTCTGACCCCATGGACTGCAGATCAAGGACTCTGACCCCATGATCGGAGGACATGGACTCTGAACTGCATGACCACTTCAGAGGACATCGACTCTGACTGTCTGAAACCGGCGCTCGCCGTGCGTTCCGGTCTACGTCGGATCGGCCAGTATCGATTGTAACGTGCGTAACAGCGTATCAGCCGCACACGGCTTGGGTACGAAGTACCGCAGCCCGGACTGCGACGATGCATCGTACTCGTGCGATGACAGTCCGCTCGTCCCGATGATCCGCACCGCCGGATGTCGGTCTCGAAGGCTGCGGATCATCGTCGGCCCGTCCATCACGGCCATCATCATGTCCGTCAGCACGACGGCGATCTCAGCGCGATGCGCATCGAACTGCGCCAGTCCGCTCGCGCCATCTGACGCGAGCATGACGCGATACCCGTACGACTCGAGAATCCGCTTCGTGATGAGCCGAACGGCAGGTTCATCATCGACCACGAGAATGAGCTCGCCGTTTCCGCGCGGTGTGGTATCCGCGATCGCGGGGGACACCGCCGAGGGATCGAGATGCGCGGGCAGGTACAGCGTGAACGTGGCACCGCGCGCTCGTTCACTATCCACACGCATGACGCCACCATGACTTTTGATGATCGCCATGGAAGTCGAAAGGCCAAGCCCCGTCCCTTTGCCAACTTCCTTTGTCGTGAAAAACGGCTCGAAGATTCGTTCGATGACATCCGGCGATATTCCCTCACCTGAATCCTCGACGCGCAGACACACATATTCGCCCTCCTTCAGCGTGTCCGGTAAGCGATCCTGCTGCGCATCGAATCGCGCGTTCTCGGCGATGATGGCGAGGCGACCGCCATTTGGCATGGCATCGCGCGCATTCACGCAGAGGTTCAGGAGTACCTGCTGCAGTTGCGTGCGATCGCCCAGCACCGGACGCAGATCAGCCGCCGTGCGCGTGGTGATCGCGATTTGCCTGGGGAAGGTATCCCGACTGATTTTTTCGACGTCGCCGACCAGCGCCCTCATGTCCACCTCCAGCCGCTTCCCCTCGACGCCGCGTGCGAACGAGAGCACCTGACGCACCATATCCGCTGCATGCGCGGCGCTCGTACTCACCACCGTCAGCAGTTCCTGGCTCTCACGATCCGGAAACGATTCCTTCAGCAGGTCGAGTGACAGAATGATCGGGCTCAGGGCATTGTTGAGGTCGTGCGCGATGCCACCGGCCAGGGTGCCGATACTCTCCATGCGCTGCGCGCGATAGAACTGCCGCTCGAGTTTCTTTCGCTCCGAAATATCGCGCGCCACGGTAGAGATGCCGACGATACCGCCCAGCGTGTCACGAATTGGCGAGGCGGTCATCGAGACCTCGATCAATCGGCCGGACCGGGTACGGCGCAGTGTTTCAAACTGCTCGACGCTCTCACCATCCCCCACGCGCCCGATGATACCGACCTCTTCGTGCTGTCGGTCATCAGGAATGAGTCGCAGGCTCGACGTACCAACCATCTCGGCCGCCGAGAAACCGAACGCCTTTTCCGCACCGCGATTCCAGCTCGTCACCACACTCTCGAGATCATTCCCGATGATGGCATCGTCGGACGATGCGACGATGTCGGCGAGTTGTGACAACGCCGCTTCCTCGCGCTTGCGAGTCGTGACATCCCAGCTCACGCCGGTCATGCGCACCGGCGCACCGTCGGCATCACGCTGCACCACGGCGTGTGCTTCGAGATAACGCTCTTCTCCCGACGGCCAGAGAATGCGAAAGGTGAGACCGAACTCCCGCTGACCGCGCAGCGCGTCCGCGTAGGCGGCCGCCACGCGTTGCCCGTCGTCCGGATGTATGCAGCGACGCCAATCGTCGTACGCGCCGGCGAAATCATGCTCCGCGATGTTGTACAGCTCGAACATGCGCTCGTCCCACGCGAGCTTATCATCCAGGAGATTCAGGTCCCAGATGCCGATGCCGGCGGACTGTGTCGCCAGCTCGAGCCGCTGCTCGCTGGCGGCCAGCACGGCTTCAACGCGCTTGCGGCTCGAGATGTCCTGCATCGTACCGCGGAGGAAGCGTACCACGCCTGATGCGTCCCGTTCGGGCACCGCATACGCCTCGACCGCGATCCGTTCGCCATCTCGTCGAACGATGAGCAGCTCGTAGCGCTGTGTCTCACCTGAGTCGAGCGCACGCGTGATGTGCTGTTGCAGGATTTCACGACTCGGCTCGTCGAAGAGCAGCTCCATTTCCGCATAGTTCGTCGGCGGGCCATCGGCGGGGTCGCGCTGTGTCAGTTCGAAGAGCTGCGGCGACCAGCTGATTTCATTATTAGTCACATCCCAGTCCCAGTCGCCGATCTCGCCGATTCGCTGCGCATTCTGCAGGCGATCGAGCGTGCGCCTGAGGGCGCCTTCGATGGCGCGCTGCTCGGTGATGTCGAGGACCGTTCCGATCATGCGAATCAATTGTCCCGATTGCACATCGAACTCAAACTCGGCCTGCTCACGCACCGTGCGCTCGGTGCCGTCAGGCCGGACGATGCGATGAATCAGGTCGTACGGGCGCTGTTCGCGCAGTGCGCTCGCGACGGCGTCGGCGATCAGATCCCGATCGTCCCGATGCACCGCAGCAAGAAAGTTGTCGTAAGAAACCGCGATCGCGTCCGGCTCGAGCCCCCCGATACGAAAGACCTCGTCCGACCAGCGCAGCGCTCCCGCTGAGAGATCGTCGACACTGACGATATCAAGTTCCCAGCTGCCCAGATGCGCGATCCGCTGGGACTCCGCCAGACTTGCCTTGTGGCGCCGCAGCTGGAACTCCGAATGCTTGCGGGTCGTGATATCGGCAACGATGCCCGCAGCGCCAAGTGGCGCGCCACCGGCGTCGAACTGCACGCACCCCTTGGACCAGAGCCAGTGTACCGACCCATCCGGCCAGATTATCCGGTACTCGACTTCGTAGTCCCCGGCGCCCGACAACGCAGTTTGTACGCACTGCTCCACGCGTACACGATCGTCCGCGTGCACGTGTGCAATCAGGATATCGTAGCTCCACTCAGACACCGCCTCGGAATAGCCGAAGCATTGGTCGTGGCGCAACGAGTGACGCGCGACGTTGGTGCGCAGGTCAATGTCCCAGTCGCCAATATCAGCGGCACCGAGAGCAAATCCCAGTCGCAGTTCGCTTTCGCGCGCGAACCTCTCAGTGCGTCGAATGACCGATTCGTCCTGCCTGCTTTTGGTGAACGGGACGTGCATGACGACCGCACCTGCCTCCCGCCCGTCGGACAGTGGCGTCACCATCAGCCGATACCAGCGCTCCTCACTCGGCGGACGATCTGCATACTCGAGAACGAACTCATTGATCTCGCCCCGCAGCACGCGTCGGATACCGGTTGCGACGCCGTTGGTCGCTTCCGAGCACTCGCCACTGGCGCGCTCACAGAGGTCGAGATAGTTCTGACCGACGAGTGGGTCCTGACTTTCCAACTCGGTGTCCGTGTGGAATCGTCGCCATGCATCGTTCACGGCGACGATCGCCCCTGATGCGTCGAGGAGCGCGACGTGCGCCGGCAGCGCATTTAAAATCGCCATCTGCACATCGACCGCTGGGCTCGATGCCGACGTGTCGGTCGGCGGCGGTGCGACGTCATCGGGCGCTGGCTTACTCTGCGGCTTCGCGCTCTTCTCAGCCATCGCCCGATAGGTGCAAAGGTTATCTGCCGATTCATCACCAGCATCGCCGGTGAGACTCTTCCAATGACGACGGAGGCGGGCTGAACTATAAGTATCGGGCCGGCGACGCAGAATGTAAAGCGACCCAGCGAAGAACGGCGAGGACTCGTGAAACGCATGATCGTCGATCGGAACTGCCTGCCTCGACATCGACGTAACCGCAGCATCATGGGGTCCAGCATCATGGGGTCGAGTCCTTGATCCCAGCATCATGGGGTCAGAGTCCTTGATCCATAGCGATCATGGCGTCAGGATGTCTCGGATCAAGGACTCTGACCCCATGATCCATGGACCATGGCGTCAGGATGTCTCGGATCAAGGACTCTGACCCCATGATCGACCCCATGATCGCACACCCCATGATCGCTCAGCGCCGCCGGGACGCTGGACATCGGTTGTGCGGCCGCTAAGTCTCCGAGAGAAAGTCTGACGACAGGGCGCCGTCCACTCCACCTGCCACCAAGCTCCCATGCGCCTCAGCCGATGGCTCACGATCGTCGCGTTCGTCGTCAGCGTGCCGCTCCGCGGCCAGGACGCGCCACCGCGATTCGACCCCGCACGGTACACCGCGCGTTCGGCTGACATCGCGATGCGCGACGGTGTGACGCTGCATACCGAGTGGCTGATTCCGGCCGGCGCCACGATGCCGCTCCCAATTCTTTTCCGTCGCACACCGTATGGCGTGCCGAACGCCAGGCCGGAGATGCTCACCAGCGGGCTCAGGGAACTGGCGGAAGAGGGGTACATCTTCGTGATGCAGGACATCCGGGGGCGGTACCGCTCACAGGGCGGGTTCGTGATGCAGCGTCCGCTGCGCGATTCCGGAAGCACCTCGATCGACGAATCCACGGATGCCTACGACACCATCGACTGGCTGGTGAAAAACGTGCCGAATAACAATGGCCGAGTGGGCATGTTCGGTGTGTCGTACGATGGCTGGACGGCGGCGATGGCGATGCTCGATCCGCATCCGGCACTGAAGGCCGTGAGCGAGCAGGCGTCGCCAGCGGACATGTTCATCGGCGACGACTTCCATCACAACGGCGCGTTCCGGCTCAGCTACGGCTTTGAGTATGCCTACCTCACCGAGGCGTCCAAGGAAAACAGCGAGTACCGCTTCACGCCGCCCGACACCTACGACTGGTACCTCAAGGTCGGCCCGTTGCGGAACATCCAAACCAAGGTGCTGCGTGATACGGTGCTGCCGACGTGGCGCGACTTCGCCCAGCACCCGAACTACGATGCATTCTGGCAGCGGCAGTCGATGCACCGCTCACTCACGCGCGTGACGGTGCCGACGCTGAACGTCGCGGGCTGGTGGGACCAGGAGGATTTCTACGGGCCGGTGACGATCTACCGCACGCTCGAGAAGCGCGATTCGCTGCAGCGGAACACGCTGGTGGTGGGGCCGTGGATCCATGGATCCTGGAGTGGCGGCACCGGTCAGGCGCTCGACGCAATCGACTTCGGCACGCCGACGGCGACGTACTTCCGGCAGGAGGTGCAGGCGCCGTTCTTCGCACACTACCTGAAGGATCGCGGCAAGGCGCCGGTGAAGGAGGCGCTCGTGTTCGAGAGCGGCAGTAACCAGTGGCGCCAGTACGACGCGTGGCCGGCACCGGGCGCGGTGACACGTGCGCTCTACTTCCAGCCCGGTGGCCGACTCACATTCTCGGCTCCGACCGCGCGCGGTGCCGCCGCCGCCGACCGCTTCGTCAGCGATCCTGCCGACCCGGTGCCGTATCGCAAGCGTCCGATCGAGGCGACGTATGCCAGCACGGGATCGAAGTGGTCCACTTGGCTGCTGCAGGACCAGCGCTTCCTGAACGGACGCAAGGACGTGCTGCACTGGAGCACGGCCCCACTCACCGAGGACGTCGTGATCGCGGGCGACATCACCGCCAAGCTGTTCGTCAGCACCACCGGTCAGGACGCCGACTGGGTCGTGAAGCTGATCGACGTCTACCCGGACACGCCCGCCGTCGAGGCCAAGGTGCGCGGCTACCAGCTGATGGTCGCCAACGATGTGTTCCGCAGCCGCTTCCGCGAGAGCTTCGAGGCGCCGAAGCCGATGGTGCCGAACACCGTGACACCCGTCACCGTCGACCTCCACACGCAGGCCTATCGCTTCCTCAAGGGGCACCGGATCATGGTGCAGATTCAGAGCACATGGTTCCCCCTCATCGACCGCAACCCGCAGACGTGGGTGCCGAACATCTTCGAGGCCACCGAGGCGGACTTCCAGCGGCAGACGCACTCCGTCTGGCGCTCGGCCACACGCGCGTCACGGGTCGAGATGCAGGTGTTGCCGTGATCTGACTCGCGTCGGGAAAGTCGCACCAGACCATGGGGTCAGCCGATCATGGGGTCAGAGACCTTGATCCGCCGATCATGGGGTCAGAGTCCTTGATCGCTCAAGAGATCGTGGACCTAAAGTTTCATGGACTCTGACCCCATGATCCTGACCCCATGATCGACTCGCCTCCCCGGTCATTCGGCCAGCAGTTTCACCAGCTCGGCAATCGCCACCGGCTTGACCGTGTGGGCATCGAACCCAGCCTCCTTTGAGCGCTGGCGGTCCTGTTCGAGACCGAAGCCGGTCATCGCGATGATGCGCATCTCCCCGAGTCCTGACGTGCGGAACCGCCGGCAGACCTCGTAGCCGTCCATGCCGGGCATGCCGATGTCGAGCAGGACCACCGATGGCGGCCTTTCCCCGGCGAGTCGCAGCGCGTCCTCTCCGTTGTGCGCCACGACGACCTCGTGCCCGCGCAGGCGAAGAAGCATGGCCATGCTCTCGGCGGCGTCCTCGTTGTCATCGACGACGAGAATGCTGCGTGGTGCGTCCGCGGAAGGCACCGCCTCGGACGTGCCGTCGGCCTGCGTAACCAGCGAGTCGATCGACGCAGGGAGATGAACGACGAATTCGCTTCCCAGTCCCGGCCCCGGGCTCTCGGCACGTACGGTGCCACCGTGCAGTTCCACGATCTGCCTCACGAGCGACAAGCCGATGCCGAGGCCGCCCGCCGCGCGATCAGGCGCACGTTCACCCTGCGTGAACAGGTCGAAGATGCGGGGCATGGATTCGCGCGTGATGCCGATTCCGCCATCCTTCACGACGATGACGGAATCGGCGCCATCATGCTCGATCCGCACCGTGATCGTGCCGTTCTCCATCTGATACTTGGCCGCGTTGTTGAGCAGGTTGGCCACGACCTGCGTGAGGCGCGCCGGATCTCCACGCACCAGCAGCGGCGTCTGCGGCATCTCCACGGTGATCTGGTGGCCCATCTCGTCGATGAGCGGACGGCTCGTCTCCACGGCATCGTGAACGACGTCGCGCAGGTCGAGCTGTTCGGTCCGAAGCCGAATTTTTCCTTTCGTGATGCGGGAGACGTCGAGCAGATCGTCCACCAGGCGGGTCAGCTGTTTTGCCTGACGTTCGATCACGTCGTGGCACCAGATCAGATCCGGATCGTCCAGGCCCTTCATGTGCATGATGTTCACCGCATTGCGAATCGGCGCAAGCGGGTTGCGCAACTCATGCGCGAGCAGCGCCAGGAATTCGTCCTTGCGCCGGTCGGCATCGAGCAGCTGCCTGGCGAGGTCGATCTGCCTGGCCACCGATGCCTCGAGCTCGGCGGTGCGCTCCGCAACCCGGCGCTCGAGCTCCGTCGTGAGACGCTCGGCCTCGCGCGTTTTCCGGTAGAGCGCCGCAAACACCGTCACCTTCGCCCGCAGCAACTCAGGCACCACCGGCACCGATACGTAGTCCACCGCGCCCGACTCGTATCCCTTGAGCCGGTCGAGGTCGGAGAGGTGCACGGCAGACACGAAAATAATTGCCGTTTTTTCGTAACGCGGATGCTGCCGGATGATCTCCGCCAACTCGAAGCCGTCGAGATCCGGCATGCTGACGTCCATCAGGACGAGCGTGATCTCCGTCTTGAGCAAGTGCTCCAGCGCCTCGCGACCCGAGCTGGCCTTGATCAGGTTTTCCCCGAGATCGCTGAGCATCGCCTCGTAGGCGAGCAGCTTGCCCGGCTGATCGTCGACCAGCAGGATGTTGACCTTGTCATAGGGGTTGTGATCCACGTCGCTTCCTTCGCCGTCCAGAATCGTGAGCATGGTTGGCATTCTCAGCGATGCAGCCACATACGGAGCGCCGAGAGCAGCTGTTCCGTGTTCACCGGCTTGGCGAGATAATCCGACGCACCCGCATCGATGCACTTCTCCCGGTCACCCTTCATGGCCTTGGCGGTGAGGGCGATGATCGGGAGGCGCTTCATCAAAGGGTTCTGGCGAATGGCCTGCATGGTCTGGTAGCCGTCCATCTCCGGCATCATGATGTCCATCAGCACGATCGACACGTTGTCGGTGCGCTCGAGCGTCGCAATGGCTTCGAGTCCCGTGCCGGCGGTGAGCACGTTCATGCCGCGCCGTTCCAGTACGCTGCTGAGCGCGAAAATATTGCGCACGTCATCGTCCACTACAAGCACCACCTTGTCGACAAGGTCGTCGTCCGAGCGGTGCAGGCGATCCAGCATCAACTGCTTTTCCGGCGGCAGGTCAGCGAGCACGCGGTGCAGGAACAGCGCCGTTTCATCCAGCAGACGCTCCGGCGACTCCACGCCCTTCACCACGACGCTTCGCGCCAGCGTGTACAGGCGCGCATCCTCCTCGGGAGAGAGCTCCTTGCCGGTGAACACGACTACCGGCACATCGCAGATGGTCGTGTCGTCCCGCATGTGTTCCAGCACTTCGAAACCGGTCATGTCCGGCAGGCGAAGATCGAGCACGGCGCAGTCGTACGAGCTAGTGCGCAGCGCGGCCAGCGCCTCCTTGCCTGTGCCCACGGTGTCGATCTCCACGTCCTTGTAACCCAGCAACTCCGTGATGCTGAGCTGCTCGGCCTCGTTGTCCTCCACCACGAGCAGTCGACGCGACCGGGGCTGTGAATACTCCTTGATGCGCTGCAGCGCCTCCTCGAGGCCTTCCTTCGTGGTCGGCTTCGGCAGGAAACTGAACGCGCCGCGTGCGAGACCGTGCTGCCGGTCCTCGTCGAGCGTGACCATCTGCACCGGGATGTGGCGCATCGTCGGATCCTGCTTCAGCTGACTGAGCACGCTCCAGCCCAGCATGTCAGGCAGGTACACGTCGAGCGATACCGCCGTCGGCCGATACTCGCGTGCCAGTGCCAGCGCATCACTGCCGCGCGCCGCCACCAGCACCTTGAACCCCTGCAGGTGCGCCTGGTCGACGAGTACGCGGGCGTAGTGCGGATCGTCCTCCACGATGAGCAGTCGGGCGTCGTGCTCCTGCAGGTCATGCCGGTCGTCGGGTATGGCCTCCACCGGGCGCCCTCCCCACGTGCGCGCCGACGACAGGCTCGTCGTGCTGCTCGGCAGACTCAGCACGTTCTCCGGCGTCGCGATCGTCGTGGACCTGAGGAGCGAAGAACCTGACGGGCCGACGTAGGCTTGCGGCAGGTACAGTGTGAAGGTGCTGCCCAGCCCGGGCGTGGAGCGCAACTGGATTTCGCCTCCGAGCAGCGTGGCGAGTTCGCGGCTGATGGCAAGACCGAGGCCGGTGCCGCCGTACTTGCGCGACGTGCCGGCGTCGGCCTGCTGGAACGCCTCGAAGATGATGCGCTGCTTCTCGAGCGGAATGCCGATGCCGGTGTCCGACACCTCGAACGCCACCACGCTCGGGGCGCGCTTGAGAATCGGGTGCTCCCTGCTCCAGCCGCCCGCGGCCTGCGAGACGCGGAGCCGCACACCACCCTGTTCGGTGAACTTGAAGGCGTTGGACAGAAGGTTCTTGAGCACCTGCTGCAGTCGCTTCGCGTCGGTGACCATCGTGGCGTCGCCGGTCAGGTCGGTCGTGACGTCGAGCGTGATGTGACGATTGTCCGCTTCATGGCGGAAGGGCCGTGCCGTGCCGTCCATCAGGTTGCGCACGATCACTTCTTCGGCCATCACGGTGACCGTGCCCGACTCGATCTTCGACAGGTCGAGAATGTCGGTGATGAGGTTGAGCAGGTCGGTGCCTGCGCCGTGAATGGTCTTCGAGAACTCCACCTGCTTGGGCGACAGGTTGCCTTCCACGTTCTCGCCGAGCTGCTGGCCAAGAATCAGGATGGAGTTGAGTGGCGTGCGCAGTTCGTGCGACATGTTCGCGAGGAATTCCGACTTGTACTTCGACGTCAGTGCGAGCTCGGACGCCTTTTCCTCGAGCGCGCGGCGCGCCTGCTCGATTTCCTGATTCTTGCGCTCCACTTCGGCGTTCTGTTCGGCGAGCTGCTGCGCCTTCTGCGCGAGCTGCTCGTTCGTCTGCTGCAATTCGCGCTGTTGCGTCTGGAGTTCGGCAGCCAGCTGCTGCGACTGCTTGAGCAACCCTTCCGTCTGCATCGTGGCTTCGATCGAGTTGAGCACGATGCCGATCGAGTCCGTCAGCTGCTCGAGGAACGACAGGTGCGACTTCGTGAACGTGCCGAGCGACGCGAGCTCGATCACCGCCTTCACTTCGTCTTCGAAGAGCACCGGCAGCACGATCACGCTGCGCGGCGTTGCCTGGAACAGGCCGGAGGTGATCGGCGAAATATCGGACGGCAGGTCATTGATGACCACACGCTTCTTCTCCGAGACGCACTGGCCGAGCAACCCCTGCCCGACGCGAAGCGTTTCGCGGTGGCCCGTGACGGGATCGTCGGCAAAGCCGGCGATGAGCCTGAGCTCCTGCCCCGGCGATTCGTCAACGCGATAGATCACGCCCTGGTGCGCGTTCACGAGCGGGGTGAGCTCGGAGAGCAGCATCCGGCCCACGGTGGAGAGGTCGCGCTGCCCCTGCAGCATCCCGGTGAAGCGCGCCAGGTTCGTCTTCAGCCAATCCTGCTCGGTGTTGCGGTCCGTCGTGAGACGGAGATTGTCGATCATCGTGTTGAGGTTGTCCTTGAGCTCTGCCACCTCACCTCGCGCCGCGACCTGAATGGAGCGCGTGAGGTCACCCTGCGTCACGGCCGTCGCGACTTCGGCGATGGCGCGCACCTGCGTCGTGAGATTGGCGGCCAGCAGGTTCACGTTCCCGGTGAGGTCCTTCCACGTGCCGGCGGCGCCGGGCACGTTCGCCTGACCACCCAGCCGCCCTTCCACGCCGACTTCGCGTGCGACCGTCGTGACCTGGTCGGCGAATGTCGCGAGCGTCGCCGTCATGTTGTTGATGGTTTCGGCGAGTGCTGCGACCTCGCCCTTGGCGTTCACGGTGAGCTTCGGCTTGAGGTCGCCGTTGGCCACGGCGGTCACCACCTTCACGATGCCGCGCACCTGCTCCGTGAGGTTTGCCGCCATCACGTTGACGTTGTCGGTGAGGTCCTTCCACGTACCGGCCACGCCGGGAACCTTGGCCTGGCCACCGAGCTTGCCTTCGGTACCGACTTCGCGCGCCACGCGCGTGACTTCGGCCGCGAACGCGTTGAGCTGGTCCACCATCGTGTTGACGGTGACCTTGAGCTCGAGAATCTCGCCCTTCACGTCGACGGTGATCTTTCGCGAGAGATCGCCGCGCGCCACGGCCGTGGTGACCTCGGCGATGTTGCGCACCTGCGTGGTGAGATTCGCGGCGAGGAGATTCACGTTGTCGGTGAGGTCCTTCCAGGTGCCGGCCACACCGGTGACGTTCGCCTGACCGCCGAGCTTTCCGTCGGTACCGACCTCCCGGGCAACACGCGTGACTTCTGCGGCAAACGACCGCAGCTGCTCCACCATCGTGTTCATCGTTTCCTTCACGTTGAGCAGCTCACCGCGCACGTCCACTGTGATCTTCTTCGACAGGTCGCCGTTGGCGATGGCCGTCGCGACCTCGGCAATGTTACGCACCTGCGCCGTGAGGTTGCCGGCCATGAAGTTCACCGAGTCGGTGAGATCCTTCCAGGTCCCCGCCACGCCGGGTACGACGGCCTGGCCGCCAAGCTTGCCGTCGGTGCCGACCTCGCGCGCGACACGGGTCACTTCGCCCGCGAAGCCGTTCAGCTGATCCACCATGGTGTTGAGCGTGTCCTTCAGCTCCAGGATCTCACCCTTCACGTCCACGGTGATCTTCTTCGACAGGTCGCCTCGCGCCACGGCCGTCGCCACTTCGGCGATGTTGCGCACCTGACCCGTGAGATTCGATGCCATGAAATTCACGTTGTCCGTCAGGCCTTTCCAGGTGCCGGCGACACCGGGCACCTGCGCCTGACCGCCGAGCTTTCCCTCCGTTCCCACTTCTCGCGCCACGCGCGTGACTTCTGAGGCGAAGGCATTGAGCTGCACCACCATCGTGTTGAGCGTGTTCTTCAGCTCCAGAATCTCACCGGACACGTCGACGGTGATCTTCTTCGACAAGTCACCGTTGGCG
>Ga0335394_10002950_pt1 | contig 19269 bp, 19 predicted proteins | sample MAT03_FD_205741 | JGI IMG/M metagenome (GOLD analysis project Ga0335394, IMG submission 205741) | Freshwater microbial communities from Lake Fryxell liftoff mats and glacier meltwater in Antarctica - MAT-03 (spades assembly) (version 2) ... | reverse complement strand
ACGTTCAGCACCTGGAACTCGTCGGGATACATGTGATAGCGCCGCGGCATGCCCAGGTAGCCGAGCAGGAACTGCGGGAAGAAGGTGAGATTGAAGCCCACGAACACCAGGATGGCGGCAATGCGCGACCAGAACTCCGAGTACATCCGGCCGAATATCTTCGGCCACCAGAAGTGCAGCCCGCCCAGGTAGCCCATGATCGCGCCGCCGACCATGATGTAGTGGAAGTGGGCGACCACGAAGTAGGTGTCGTGCAGATGGATGTCGGTGCCGAGCGTGGCCAGGAAGAGGCCGGTGAGGCCGCCGATCAGGAACAGCCCGAAGAAGCCGTAGACGTAGAGCATCGGCGCTTCGAAGGAGATCGACCCGCGGTACATCGTGGCCGCCCAGTTGAACACCTTGACGGCCGACGGAATGGCCACCGAGAAGCTCAGGAACGAGAACACCATCGCGGCGTAGACCGAGATGCCGGCTACGAACATGTGGTGCGCCCACACGATGAAGCCGAACACCGCGATGGCGAGCGACGAGAACGCCACGAAGCTGTAGCCGAAGATCCGCTTGCGCGAGAAGGTCGAGACCAGCTCGCTGATCACGCCGAGCGCCGGCAGGATCATGATGTAGACCGCCGGGTGGGAGTAGAACCAGAAGAGGTGCTGGAAGAGCACCGGGTCGCCGCCGCGCTGTGGGTCGAAGATGCCGAAGCCGAAGGCGCGCTCCACGAAGAGCATCACGATGGTGATGGCGATGACCGGCGTGCCGAGCACCTGAATCAGGCTGGTGGCGTAATGTGCCCAGACGAACAGCGGCAGCTTGAACCAGTGCAGGCCGGGCGCGCGCATGCGGTGAATCGTGACGATGAAGTTGAGCCCGGTCAGAATCGAGGAGAAGCCGGCGATGAAGACGCCGAGCGCCACCGGCGCGACGTTGCTGCTCGACGAGGTGGCGCTGTAGGGGGTGTAGAAGGTCCAGCCGGTGTCGACGCCGCCAGCCACGATCGCGAACAGCGTGAACAGCCCGCCGATGATGTAGAGGTACCAGCTGAGCAGGTTGATGCGCGGAAAGGCCAGATCCTTGGCGCCGATCATCGGCGGGATCAGGAAGTTGCCGAGCACCGCCGGCACCGACGGAATCAGGAACAGGAACACCATGATCACGCCGTGCAGCGTGAAGAACTTGTTGTAGGTGTCGGGTTGGAACAAGTCGCCCTGGGGCGTCGTGAGCTCGAGGCGGATGCCCACGGCGAACAGGCCGCCGAGGAAGAAAAATGCCGAGATCGAGATCAGATAGAGGACCGCGATCCGCTTGTGATCCTTGGTGAGCAGCCACGACCTGAGGGTGTGACCGTTCGACAGATAGTTGTGCGCGGGATAGACAGGCGTTTCCATGGCTTACCTTTGCGCGCCCTGCGCCGGCGCGTCTGGCGTGCTGCTGATGGTGGCCGCCGCCGGCACGAGCGCCGGTGCGCTGGTGGTCGCCTGGGGCGACAGCGACTTGATGTGCTCGATGAGGGCGGCCAGTCCCTCTTCACTGATCAGGCCCTGGAAGGTGGGCATGAGGGGCGCGAAGCCCTTCACCACCTTGGCCTGCGAGTTGAGGATCGATTCGCGGAGATAGCCTTCGTCGACGAGCGCCGTGCCCCCGCCGGCCAGTTCGACCGGCTTGCCGATGATGTCCTTGAGCGACGGACCGCGGCCCTGGCCGCTGTCGAGATGGCAGGTGTTGCACGCCAGGTCGTTGAAGAGCTTGGCGCCGCGCTCGGCCATGGTGCCTTCGGTGCCGCCGCCAGCCAGCCACGCCTGGTACTGCGGCGGCTCCATCACCACTACTGAGCCGATCATGCCGGAGTGCTTCGTGCCGCAATACTCGGCGCAGAAGATGCGATAGCGGCCGGCCTTGGTGGCCGTGAACCACAACTGTGAGTAGCGGCCAGGAATCGCGTCGATCTTGGTGCGGAACGCCGGGAAGTAGAGGTCGTGCAGCACGTCCTCCGAGGTGACCAGCACCTTGATCGGCCGGCCCATCGGCACGTGCAGCTCGTTGATCTCGCGCTGACCGCCGGTGTGCTGGAACTTCCACATCCACTGCTTGCCGACCGCGTAGATCTGCAGGGTCTCGTCGGGCGGGACGCGCATCTCGTAGAACAGCTTGGCGCCCCAGCCGAACATCACCATCGAGATGATGGTCGGGATGATCGACCAGGCCAGTTCGAGCGGCAGCGAGCCCTCGATGTGCGCGCCGACCTCCTCCGCGTGCTTCCGGCGATACTTGATGCCGAAGACCACGACGGCGACCGAGACGGCCACCGTGAAGAAGGCCGACACGGCGACGATGAAGAGATAGAGCGCGTCGACCTCCGAAGCGAAGGACGAAGCTGCCTCTGGAAAAAGCGGAATACCACCCATATGACTCAGTGCCCGGCTGGGGCGCGGCCATCGCGCCGGAGCGAAATCGCTATGAACCCGAAAAGCATTGCCATCGTGACGGCACCGCCCAGCCGCACGGCGTTCATCGCCACGAGACTGTAGGAACCGGTTGCCGGCTCGTAGTGATAGCAGTAGAGCAGCACCTGATCGACCACCGACCCGATCCTGCCTTCAGACGACTCCATCAGTGCAAACTTCAAGTCGCGCGGTGGGTACTCGATGCCGAAGAGGTAGCGCGCGAGCCGTCCGTCGGGAGTGACGACGACGATGCCACTGGCGTGCGCGAACTGCTGGGTCGCGTCGTCCCACGCGAAATGGAATCCCGCCGTATCGGTGACGCGCCGGATATTGGCTTCGTCTCCGGTGAGGAAGTGCCAGCCGCGTTCGCTCCCCGGACGGGCGTAGCGGTCGAGATACGTCGCCTTCTTGGCGGCCGCCATCACCGGCGTCTCGCGCGGGTCGAAGCTGATGGCCACCACGTCGAAGTCGGTGCCCACGGTCTCGTCGAGGACACCGATGCCGCTCACGAGGCCGTTCAGGATCTGGTTACAGAGCATCGGGCATTCGTAGTAGACAAACGCCACCACGACCGGACGCGTGCCGAAGTAGTCGCCGAGCTTCACTGCGGCGCCCTGTTCGTCGCGGAACACGGCGTCGAGCGGCAGCGTGGCGTCGAGCTTCTGCTCGAAGCGCACGTTCTGCAGCGCCGCCGGCATCGCGCTCGAGGTTGGACCGGGTGCGGGGCGCAGGCCCGGCGCGTCGGCTTGCGCGGCCACTGACACCGTGCCCACCGACACCGCTCCCGCCATGGCGAAGGCCGCAAGTGCGAGGGCGTATCGGGGAGTGGTGGTCATGATGCGTTGTGCTATCTGGGAGCCGAGGTGCGACCGGCCGACGAGTCCTGCACGATCATCGCGGGCGCCGCCGAGCCGCCGGGGCGCACGTTGAGTCCGCGCTGCAGCGTGAGCGCCATCGCCTGCTCAATCGGGATGTGCACGACGCCACTTGCCTGATCCACCCAGCCGTAGCTGTGCAGGGCGCCGAGCTGTTCGGCCTTGAGCTGATAGATGTCCTTGAAGGGCTGCGTCTGCAGCCGGGGCGCCGGCGGCTCCTGCGACCTGCCCCGCCCGAGCGGGAAGGTGAGCGCGGTGGCGTCCTGGTCGGCGGCGCGGCTGCCCAGGAACGCGAAGATGCCGTAGACGAGCGCGCCCGAGAGCACCATCGCCACGCCGAGCCACAGGGCGAACCGGTAGCCGACGGCCGGATCGATGTCCGTGTGCTCGTATCCCGCCCCTGGGGGCGTTGGTCCGTATTCGTTGTCCGCGTCGTTCGACATATCAGTCCTGCGTTCTTCGTTGGGGCGTTCACGGCATGCCCCAGTCCCCAGCCCCTAGCCCCCGGATCCCGAGCTAGTGCGTGTGGTGCGTCAGCGTCTTGGCCAGGCCGGCATCCTGCAACGGCAGCAGTGGGCGGCCCTTGAGCTGCATGGCAAACAGCATCACGAAGATGCCGCCCAGCGCGATTGGCAAGGCGACGTCGATGAGGCCGACCGAGAGGCCCTCGTGATGGAATTCCGGCGCGACGTGCCAGTAGTAGTCGACCACCTTGATGCCGACCATCCACGCCGCGATCATGCTGACCCGGCTCCAGTCGCGCTTGATGTCGCGCGCCAGCAGCAGCACGTAGGGCAGGATGAAGTGGAACACCACCAGCGTCCAGCCCACCCACTGCCAGCCGTTCTGCGCGCGCACCCAGTAGTGCGGAATCTCTTCTTGCGTGTTGGCCGAGTAGATGATCAGGAACTGCGAGAACGACAGATACGCCCACAACATGATGAAGGCGAACATGAACTTGCCGAGGTCGTGGAAGTGTGACGGGTTCACCACCTGGTCCATCGGGCGCTCCTTCGCGAGCCGCGCCAGGATGAAGATGGCGAAGGCCAGCGCCGAGAGCGCAAAGCCCACCACGTAGAGCAGGCCCCACATGGTCGAGAACCAGTGCGGGTTGACCGACATCGTCCAGTCCACGACCGCGAAGGTCACGGTCAGGCCGTAGATGAGCAGGCCGCCGCCAGAGAGCCGCAGCATCTTGTCGGCCAGCGCGGGGTCGCCGGTGCGATCCTGTTCGGCCGACCATGCGCTCAGGCGCAGCGCGATGAAACACCACACGGCGAAGTAGAAGACATAGCGGCCGATGAAGAACGGGACGTTGAGGTAGGCCGCCTTCTCGAGGATGACCGGGTCGGTGGTGGGATGCGTCCAGTGATAGAGATGCCCCATCCCGGCGAGCACCGGCAGTCCCAGCACGGCCATCGCCGGCAGGGTGCGCGTGGCGGCCTCGAGGATGCGGCGAATCACCAGGCCCCAGGCGCCGCCGGTGAGATGGTTGAGCATCAGCAGCGCGAGGCTCCCGAGCCCGACGCCGGTCCAGTAGACCCAGGCCACCAGATACGCTTCGTAGAAGCGGTCGGCCCCCGACATGGCGAAGCCGGCGCCGGCGAGCACGGCGCCAACGACGGCCGCGATCATGCCCTTCGACTGCAGGCCCGAAAGGCTCTCGGGCGGGTTGTAGGTGTCCGAAGCCATGTCTAGTGTTCCGCCTTCTTCGCCGGTTCAGCGCCCGCCGCCGCGCCCGGCGCGGGTGACGCGGCCGGGGCATCGAGGCGGCCGCGGTCAGCTGCCGGCACGTCGTCGACCGTCGCGTTCTGGCTGAGCTGCAGCGCCCGCACGTAGGCGGCAATCAGCCAGCGATCGCGCGGGGGAATCTGTTCGGCGTAGCCCTGCATGGCGCCGAAGCCGTTGGTGACCACGTCGTAGAAGTAGCCGGGCGCGATGGCACGCAGGCGATCCTGATGGTAGGTGGCGGCCTGACGCAGGCCGCGCTGCACGACCATCCCCTTGCCGTCGCCCAGCTGGCCGTGGCACGGCGTGCAGTAGATCGTGAAGCGGTCCTGGCCACGCTGCAGGTCGGCGGCCGAGAGCTCGAAGGGGAAGGCCGTGACGAAGAAGCCGTTGACCTTGCCGGTGTAGTAGGCGTCGTCGTCGCGCAACTGACCGCGCGCGACCGTGCCCATTGGCAGATCGCGTGAGGCGCGGCCGTCGGCAAACTGCGGGTTGGCCTCGTAGACTTCGTAGTTCGGGCCGTTGTGCATATCCTGACGGCAGCCCGCGAGCCCGACCAAGGCCACGACGAGCGCGCACAGGAAGCGGCTATCAGTACGCAACGTCGTAGACTCCCTTGGCGCCAAGACCCTGCAGGAACGAACCGGTCTGGTCCGTGGCGAAGTGCGTGTCGGCGGCCTCGATGACCAGGAAGAACTTATCTGACGAGGCCAGCGAGAAGCGCTCCACGTTGAAGACCGGGTGATACGGCTGCGGCAGGCCATTCATCGCGATCATGCCGATGGCCGCCGTGAGCGCTGCGAAGAGAATCGTCAGCTCGTAGGACGGAATGACGAAGGCCGGCCAGGTGGCGAGCGGCCGGCCGCCGATGTTGAGCGGATATTCGATCACCGACGCCCAGTACTGCAGGGTGAAGCCGGACATCATGCCGCAGAACGCCATGAACAGCACCAGCCTGGGAAGCACGGTGCGCTTCTTGTGGATGATGTCGTTCAGCTCCTCGATCGGAATGGGCGTATACGCCTCGAGCTTGGTATAGCCCGCGGCCACGGCTTTGATCGATGCGTCCACGATGCTCTGGGCCGAGTCGAACTCGGCCATCAGCCCGTAAAGCCCGGTTGGGTCTTTGCTCACGTGCATGACTGGAATCCCGCCTAGTGGCCCGAGCCGTGGGCGTCGTGCCCACGGGGCACGTGCACCTTGGCTTCAGGCAGCAACGTGCGCACTTCGAACATCGCGATCATCGGCACGAAGCGCATGAACAGGAAGAAGAGCGTCAGGAACAGGCCGATCGTGCCGCTGAACATCATGAAGTCCCACTTGGTGGGGGCATACATGTCCCACGACGACGGCAGGAAGTCGCGGTGCAGCGAGGTGACGATGATGACGAAGCGCTCGAGCCACATCGCCAGGTTGACGATGAGCGACAGGGCGAACATGTACTTCAGGTTGAGCCGCACGCTCTTGAACCACAGCACGTGGATGAGCACGGCGTTGATGAAGATGAGCAGCCAGTAGGACCAGCCAAACGGCCCGGTCATGCGGTTCCACAGCATGAAGCGTTCGTAGGGGTTGGCGCTGTACCAGCCGAAGAAGGCTTCCATGCCGTAGCCGTAGGCCACGATCAGCCCGGTCGCCAGCATGACCTTGGCCATGTTGTCGATGTGCTTCATGGTGATCAGGTGGTCGAGCTTGTAGGCCGCGCGAATCGGAATGGCGAGCGTGAGCACCATGCCGAAGCCCGAGTAGATGGCGCCGGCCACGAAGTAGGGCGGGAAGATCGTGGCGTGCCAGCCGGGAATCACCGACACCGCGAAGTCGAAGCTCACGACGCTGTGCACCGAGAGCACGAGCGGCGTGGACAGGCCGGCCAGAATCAGGCTGGCCACTTCGTAGCGATGCCAGTGGCGGGCCGACCCGCGCCAGCCGAGGGCCAGCGTGCCGAACACCACCCGCTTCACGTTCGAGGTGGCGCGGTCGCGCATCGTCGCCAGGTCGGGGATCAGGCCGACGATCCAGAACACCACCGAGACCGTGGCGTAGGTGGAGACGGCGAACACGTCCCAGATGAGCGGGCTGCGGAACTGCGGCCACAAGCCCATGGTGTTCGGGTAGGGGAAGAGCCAATAGGCGGCCAGCCACGGGCGGCCGGTGTGGAGCAGCGGGAAGAGCGCCGCGCAGGCCACGGCGAAGATGGTCATGGCTTCGGCGAAGCGGCTGATCGACATGCGCCACTGCTGCTTGAAGAGCAGCAGAATCGCCGAGATCAGCGTGCCGGCGTGGCCGATGCCAATCCACCACACGAAGTTGATGATGTCGAAGGCCCAGCCCACCGGGACGTTGTTGCCCCAGATGTAGATGCCCTTGACGAGCAGCATGCCGATGGCAATCTGCAACACCGAGAGCAGCCCGAGGCCGATCAGGAAGCCGATCACCCAGTCGAAGCGGTAGCCCTTGCTGAGCGGAATCTGCGCGACCGCTTCGGTAATCGTCTCGTAGTTCTGCCCCGGCCCGATCACCGGGTGATCGAGGGTCGTGGCGGACGACTGTGCGTGGACGGGCTGCGCCATCTCAGTGCTCGCTCTCGGTCGAGGTCGTGGCGGCGGGGGTCCCGATATGGTGTCCGCCCACGCTCGGGTTCGAGGGCAGTGCCGGGTTCGGATTGCGGACCGCCGCGAGATAGGTGGTGCGCGGCTTGGTGTTCAGTTCCGCCAGCATCGAGTAGTTGCGCGAGTTGGCCTTGAGCTTGGCCACGCGGCTCGTCGGGTCGTTCAGGTTGCCGAACGTGATGGCCTGGCTGGGGCACGCAGCCTCACAGGCGGTGACCACTTCGCCATCGCGAATCTCGCGATCCTCGCGCTTGGCCTGGATGCGCGCCGAGTTGATGCGCTGCACGCAGTAGGTGCACTTCTCCATCACGCCGCGGCTGCGCACGGTGACGTCGGGATTACGCTGCATCTTGAGCGACGGCGTTTCCCAGTCCTGGTAGAGCGTGAAGTTGAAGCGCCGCACCTTCCAGGGGCAGTTGTTCGAGCAGTAGCGCGTGCCGACGCACCGGTTGTAGACCATGTCGTTCAGGCCTTCAGACGAGTGCACCGTCGCCGACACCGGGCACACCACCTCGCAGGGCGCGTTCTCGCACTGCTGGCAGGGCATGGGCTGGTAGTAGGTGTCGGGATTGTCGATGTCGCCGGTGTAGTAGCGGTCGATGCGTATCCAGTGCATCTCGCGGCCGTTGGCCACCTGATCCTTGCCGACGATCGGGATGTTGTTCTCGGACTGGCAGGCCACCACGCACGCGTTGCAGCCGGTGCAGGTGTTAAGGTCGATGGCCATGCCCCACGAGTAACCCGAGTACTCCCACTTCGGATAGAGCGTGAGGCCGTCGGAGAGCTTCATGAGCTCCATCTCGTGAGCGAAGGCGGGGTTTGCCTTGTACTCCTCGAGCGTAGCCGAGCGCACGAGATTACGGCCCTCGATCGCCCAGTGATCCTGCGTGCTCACGAGCGCGTAGGTGTCGCCGGTCTTGGCCACGTCGGCAGCGCCGAACCAGGGCGCGGAGCTGCCGCGCAGCGCGTAGGTGTTCACGCCGACGCCGGTGCCGACGCGGCCGGCGCGCGTGCGACCGTAGCCGACCGGGATCGTGATGGCGTCCAGCGCATGACCCGGATCGATCCAGGCCGGCACGTCGAGGGAGCGGCCGTCGTGGGTGACCTTCAGCACGTCGCCGTTCTTCAGGCCGAGCCGCTCGGCCGTACCCGGTCCGACGAGCGCGGCGTTGTCCCAGGTGAGCTTGGTGACCGGCTTGGGCAGTTCCTGCAGCCAGCCGTTGTTGGCGAAGCGGCCGTCGTAGACCGACGCGTCGCGCTTGAACACCACTTCGAAGGCGTGGGCCGCGGCGGCCGCGGGCAGATTCGCGTTCCAGCCAGCGGCGAGCGTGACCGCCGTGGGCGCAAACGCCGACCCGGCGATGTAGCCGTCGTGGAGCCAGCGGCGCCACTGCTTCTCGAACGGCACGGCGGGGGTGGGCTCAACCGGCGCGGCAGAAGCGGTTCCGGGCGTCTGCGCCTGCACCGCCGACGACGCAGGCATGGGTGCGGCCGCGGGCGCGGCAGAAGCCGTGGAAGCGGCCGTCCAGTACTCGCGCACCACGTCGTAGCCGCTGCGCTCGGCGCGGTCGCTGAGCGTGGCAATCACTTCATGCGGCGACTTGCCGCCATACATCGGCTGCAGCAGCGGCTGCACGATCGACACGGTGCCGTCGAAGCTGCGCGCGTCGCTCCACATCTCGAGGTAGTGCGTGGAGGGCACGTGCCACTGGCACTGCTCGGCCGTTTCGTCGTAGAAGAGGCCGGTGTGCGCGCGCAGCGCCACCTTCTTGAGCGCGTCGCCGAACTTCCAGTCGGCCGGCGCGGTGAACACGGGATTGGCTTCGCCAATCAGCAGCAGCTGCTGCACGCGGCCGGCGTCCATGTCGACCACGAGCTGCCGCATGGCGGCGTGCTGTTCCGACGCCACCGTTTCCGGCGTGGGCATGTAGGTGACGGTCTGACCGGCGTTGCCGAGCAGGTCGTTCATGGCGTGCGCGAGGGCGTGCACGGCCGGCGGCTGACTTTCGCCGGCCACCACGAGCGAGGTGCCGCGATGCGCGGCCAGGTCCTTGGCAATCGCCGCCACGAAGGCGTCGGTGCCGGTCGGCGCGGCGCCCGTGACGCCCGACACACCGAGCGCGGCCGCCACGGCGCGCGCAAACGCGTCGACCTGGCTGGCCTTCATGGGCAGGCGGTGATCGGCGCGGCCGCCGGTGACCGAGGGCGTGGCTTCGGCGACATAGAGGCGGCTGAAGCGATCGGGGTCGGCATCGAGACGGCGGCGCGAGGCGAACGCGCGCGCGTACTTCACGCCGAAGGCGTTCTCGGCGGCCAGGAAGTCGGCGTCGAGCGAGAGCACGACGTCGGCCTTCTCGAAGTCGTAGACCGGCTCCACGTAGTCGCCAAACGCCAGACGGGACCCGGCGCGCAGGTTGTCGCGCGTGGTCGGTTCCCACTGAATCCACTTGGCGGCGGGATGCTGCGCGAGAATCTGCTGGATCTGCGCGGCGAGCGTCGGCGAGTTCACCGTCTCGGTGAGGATGCGCAGGCCCGCGCCGCCGCTCGACGCCTGAGCCGAAAGGGCGCCGCGCGTGGCGGCGACGAAGCCGCTCCACGGACGAATTTCACCCAGCTCGGTGATCGTGCTCGACCGATCCGGATCGTACATGGTGAGCACCGACGCCTGCGCGAACAGGTCGGTGCCGCCACGGCTGGCGGGATGGTCGGGATTGCCTTCGATCTTGGTGGGGCGGCCTTCGTGGCTCTCGACGAGCAGGCCCGTTGCCACGCCCCCGAGCGACATGGCCGTGGCGTAGAACATCGGCTTGCCGGGCACGAGCTCTTCGGGCTGGCGCACGTAGGGCACGATCAGCTCGTCGGGCTGCACCGTGCATCCCGTCACGCCGGCCAGCGCCAGCGAGGCGCTCATCAGCTTCAGGAAATTGCGGCGGCCGACCGGGTCGTTGAACTCCGACGCATTGGCCGGGAACTCGCGATGCAGGAACTCCTTGAACTCCGGAGTTTCCGCCACGGCTTCCAGGCTGCGCCAATACTGCGGGCCATTTGCGGCCTGCAGCTTCGCGCGAATGGCAGTGATATCGAGTGGCTCTGCGCTCATCGTTCTTGTTCCGTCCGCCTCGCGTCGTCTGCCGTCGCGTTCAGCGATGGCATACGGAGCAGTTGGTCAGGCTCTGAATCTTGTATTCCGCCACCAGCTTCGGCCCGAGTTCCGCCTGCGCCACCGCGGGCACGTAACCCATCGTGAGCACCTCCGACCGCGGCCGGACGAACTGTTCGGGATTGCGATGGCAGTTGAGGCACCACTCCATCTGCAGCGAGCTCTGCTGCTTCATGAGCGGCATCCGGTCGACGCGGCCATGGCAGGTCTCGCAGCCGACGCCCTTCTTCACGTGGATGCTGTGGTTGAAGTAGACGAAATCGGGCAGGTCGTGCACGCGCAGCCACTTGAGCGGCTTGTCGTCGCGGAAGCTGGCGCGGACCGGTTCGAGATAGGGACTGGTCGACCAGATCTGCGAGTGGCAGTTGATGCAGGTCTTGGTGGGCGGAATGCCGGCCGAGGACGACACTTCGACCGCGGTATGGCAGTAGCGGCAGTCGATGCCGATGCCACCCACATGGTGCTGGTGGCTGAACTGCACCGGCTGGTCCTTGGAGATATTGGCGCCCGTGACGAAGTCGGACCGCTGCAACACGGGCAGCAGCGAACCGATCAAGGCCACCAGCCCGAGCACCAGGAAGATGCTGGACTTCGACAGGGCGTTCGCGCTTTTTGGAAAAATCTGCGACATGGAGCCGTCGTTTCACCAGTCCCCGGAGTGCTTCATCCCCGCAGGGTGCGGGCACACTATTACACGGGATCGCCACCGACGATCCGTTTGTGAAAACTTTCGCAAGCAGATTTGTAGCAGAAACGAAACGAAAGGACAAGGAGCCGAAGTGGTCGTGAGTTCCTGCGTCCATCACCCACGCCCAGAGATGTTCCTGGTCGAAGTTGGTCTCGCCGCCCTCGCCATCGAGCACTCCGGCACTCGGCTCCTGGGCGGACCGAGCCAGCGGATGATACCGAACTTGACAATACCGAACTTGGCGCAGTACCGAACTTGGCGCTTGACACAGTCACGCTGACAGGCGCATAACTCGCCGTATCCCACCACGGCCCATGCGCCTCCGGCTGCCGCGCCGTCCCGCGATCGTTCTGGCTACTGCCGTTCTGCTGTCGGCGGCCTTGTCCGCCCAGCCCGCCGAGCTGGCCAGCGATCGCGATTCGGCAGTGCTCGCGCGTCTTGCAGATGACGCCCGCGTGGGGCTCGGTGTGCCCGGGCTCTCGGCTGCCGTCGCCGTGGGCGAGGCGGTGGTGTGGGCGCAGGGGTTCGGCACCGCCGACCTGGAACAGCTGGCGCCGGTGCGCGCCGAGACGGTGTTCAGGATCGCGTCGATCTCGAAGCCGATCACCGCCACGGCGGTGATGCAACTGGTGGAACGCGGCCTGGTGTCGCTCGACGACCCCATCCAGCGCTTCGTGCCAGCCTTCCCGCGCAAGCCACAGGGCGAGGTGCGCGTGCGCCACCTGCTCACCCACACCTCGGGCATCCGGCACTACCGGGGCGACGAGTTCGGTCTGAACGACTACTTCCCGACACTCGACCGCGCCATCGCGATCTTCAAAGACGACCCACTGGAGTTCGCGCCGGGTGAGAAATACCTCTACTCGACCTACGGCTACAACCTGCTGGCGGGGGTGGTGGAAACCGTGTCGGGTCGATCGTTTGACGACTACCTGCGCGCCAACATCTTCGCGCCCGCCGCCATGACGGCCACGCTGCTCGAGCGTCCGCAGGAGATCGTGCGCCACCGCGCGCGTCAGTACGTGCGCGGGGCCACGCCCTTCACGTGGCTGAACGCGCCGTATGCCGACCTGAGCGTGAAGTGGGCGGGCGGCGGCATCATCTCCACGGCTGGCGACCTGCTGCGGTTCGCGATCGCGCTCGATGCCGGGCGGCTGCTGCGGCAGGACACACAGGACCGGATGTACACCTCGGCCCGTCTCAACTCCGGCGCCCTCACCGGCTACGGCCTCGGCTGGATGGTGAACCAGGACGGCGGACGGCTGAAGGTGGCGCACAGCGGCGGCGCCATGGGCGGCACCACTTACCTGCTGCGTGAGCCGAAGGCGCGCCTGGCCAGCGTGCTGCTGGCCAATCTCGACAACGTGCCTCGCCTGCGTGAGCTGGCCGACCAGCTCATCGTTCTGGCGCCTCGACCCGTTTCCACCGCGACCCGCTGACCACCAGCTGATCGCACGCGACGCCCTCAGGGCTTTCGAAAGCACGCACATGTCCGACAGAAAATACCGTCAGCACGGCTACCAGGACGACGACCGCGACCGCAGCCGGCCGCGCACCGAGGGCCCGCCGGGCGGCCGCCCCGAACGCGAGCCGGGCGCGCCGGCCGGCACGCGCCGCATGTCGTCGGAAGGCGCGAAGAACCCCCGCATGATGGGCTACCGCTCGGTGGCCAAGTGCGCGCGCTGCGGCACTCCGGTCGAAGGCGAAATCCTCACCCTCAGCAAGTGCGAGAAGTGCCAGACGGCACTGCACGCCTGCATCCAGTGCGTGCACATGGACCCGAGCGCCCGCTTCGAGTGCAGCGAGACCGTGCCGGCCCGCGTCTCGCCGAAGGACGCGCCGAACGAATGCGGCCTCTACACGGCGCGCGCCAGCTGGGAACGCGAGACGAGCAGCACGCCGGCGCCCGCCTCGGCCACGAGCAACGCGCCCGAATCGGCCTCGGGCGCAAAGAAGGCGTTCGACGATCTGTTCAACTTCTAGGGACTGGGGGCCAGGGGCTGGGGCGTGCTGCTGTCACACGGGCCTACTCAAGCGTGCCGCGATCTTCGTGAACTGCTCCAGAGCCGTGGCCAAATCGTCGGCGATCTCGGTTGCGAGCACGTCCGGCGGCGGCAGCGAGTCCATATCGGTCAGGCTCGTGTCCTCGAGCCAGAACAGATGGTCTGGATGACGGCCCGCGTCGTGAAGTACTGCCCCGCGCCCTTCGGCTCGCCCAATCGTCCTTGTCGATCAGGTTGACGATGAGCTGCTTGAGCAGCGCGGGATTGCGGATGTCGTTGCGCGCGTCCTTGAAGATGACGCCGAGCATGCCCGGGCGCACACCGAGGCCGTCGAGAACCTTCTGATACTGCGCCTCGAGCGCGGGTCCGTCGAGCTTCAGCAGCGTCTTCCAGCCAAGCTCCGCCGGCACGACGGGCTCGCGGTGGTAGGGAGCCTCCGTGAGCTGGTCAGCCATCTTCAGGAAGAGCAGCATGGTCAACTGCTCGACGTACTCGACGTTGCTGAGGCCTGCGCTCATGAGCACGCCGGCGTAGCTCCAGGCGCGCTTGCCGATTTGGGATGTGTCCATGTGTCGTCGCGCGGCGCTGACCCTGTAGCGTCAGCCGAGCATCGCGGGTAGCGCCGTGCGAAGCGCCGCGGCATCCGCGGTCGTCAACGACCCGAGCACTCTCGAGATGAGCTGCCGTTCTATCGTGGCGACGACGGGCTTGATGAGCGACGGCTTGAGCAGGCCGGCTGCTTGCCACCCGAGAATCATCACTTCACCAGGCGCACCTGCAGCTCGCAGGACCCGGCTGGTGACCGCCATCACGATCACGTCCTGACGGAGACGATGATACGCGTCGGAGCTGATGACGACGGCCGGGCGCTTCTTCGAAGTGGTCTGGTCCGTAAACGGAAACGACACGAGGACGATGTCGCCAAAGCTACAGGGAATCGTATTCGGCATCGTCGGCGTTGTCCCACACCGCGCCGAACGCAGCTTCCGATGCACGTGCAGCCTCGTGCGTGACCTGCCTGTCTTGATCGCGCGCGCTCAGGAAGTCCACGAAATCCTCGACTTCGGCCACTCGTTCAGGCGGAAGGCTACGGATCTTGTCGATGAGTGCGCCGTTCTGCACCGGCTTCGTCATGGCTGTCATCTTACCGCCACACAGCGGTGAGTCGACGAATCCATCCGTCGAGCGCCAAGGAGGTCGAGTGCCTGATCGGGAATGTCGAGATACGTCAGCGCCTCGGAGCGGGCAATGACATCGTCAGCCAAGGCACGGCGAAACAGCTGCGTCGTTCTGCCTCCGAGGGAGTGTTCCTGAATCGCCTGCCTGTCGCGGCCCCCTTGGCTTCGACCGACGGGACGGTTGGCGCTGTGCGCGATGCCTGAACTCAGCGCCTCTTCTGGGATGAGCAGGGCCGCGGCGAACACCTCGCACCAGCGCTCCACCGGATCCCACGCGCCGGACAGTTCCGCCGGTTCGCCGGCAGCACACGCGGAGTCCGTTCTCGCCACCAGGTGGCCCAGCTCGTGGAGCAGGGTGAACGTGCGCGCCTCGTCGTTCCACGCGGTGTTGACGGCGATCACAGGAACGGCCTCGTTCCAGAGCGAGAACCCACGGCAACTCTCGGGGCCCAACTGAAACAGGAACACCGCAACACCGAGACTCTCGACAGACTCGCGCCATGCATCGAAGGCCGCTGAGGCAGACACCCACTGCGGATGCGCGCCGTTCGGCACCGCGAGAGCCTGACGCACCTGTGCGGCGGCGGCACCAGCGTCTCCGCTGGTATCGAGCCGGGGCAGGCGGGGCCTGGCTTCACCCATCTCGGTCCCAATCGCCGCCAGCATGGCCTGCAGCCGGGCCGCCTTCCGCAAGTACCGCCGTTCCTTCGGGGAGAGGCTGCGCCCAGCAACGCCGGGCGTGTGGCGGAACCCCACCGTTGGTGAGTGCGAGTCTGGCGGCTTCGGAAGCAGCAGGGCCGCGACTGGCCGGCGCAGTGCATGCGCGAGGGCACGCACCTCGGTCACCCCGGGTTGGGACTTGGCGCCCAGCCAGTCGTTCAGATCGGCAAGCTGCACTCCCGCTTCCTCGGCAATCTGCTCCACTGAGAACCCGGAGTCAGAAATTGCCCAGTCGAGAACGGCCGGAGTGATAGGAACTGCGATCTTCGGCATGTGCCTGGGTCCTACGAGTGATGTTAGCGGAATCGCCGCCGCCTCTCCGAATCGCCGTTGCAGACGACGTGCCAGCCCGGCCCCTGCAACCTGCCGGGGACGAGCTTGCTGTCCGCTGCTACAAGGTGTCGTACTCGGCGTCTTCGGTGTTGTCCCACACGGCGCCGAATGCGGCTTCCGACGCACGCGCAGTCAGGCGAGAGGCTTGCCCGTCACCCTCTCTGGCAGCCAAGAAGTCCACGAAGTCTTCAACCTCGGCGACGCGCTGCGCCGAGGGTCGTCGACGCGCCGTCGCGGCGTTGGAAAGACGCGCGCTGCGTTCGACGGCGATGCGCTTGAGCAGTTCTGAAGCTGGTTCGTCGTTCGGGTCTTGGGGCACGAGCTGGCCGGAGAAGGCGTGACGCAGGATGGCCTGGCGAAGGGACTGTGCCGCCTTCAGCTTTGCGTCGAGGTCGGCCTCGACCTTGGCCGCAGGGTTGATCGAGTTCGTCTTGAGCCGCTGAACCGTATACACAGCGTAGGGAACTTGCGCGGGTCGTCGGGCGGTTCGAAGGTTCACGGCAGTGAACGTCTTCCCGGAACCGGTGGCCATCTGCACCAGCGCCCGCGAGTCGGCCTTCATCCAGCGGGGGGAGCTTCTGGAGTCGTCCTCGGAGCTGCGGTTCCTCGTCGACCCATTCCGCCAACGTCTCGACTCTGGGGAAGTTGAAGACCTGGCGGCTCCGCGGCGTGGGATCGAGCCCGTTCGTGAAGAACGTAACCGCGCCGATGGCCTTGCGGTTCAGGTAGAGCAGATAGTCGGCGAAGCCGGGCCCCGTCTTCATCTGGAACTCGCGCACGGCGATGCCGCGGCCGGCCGTGAGGTCGAGGTCGGCGCGGTTCTGCACGAGCCAGCCCGCGGCGGTCAGGTCGGCTTAAATCTGGCGCCGGCCCTTCTGTTCGGGGGTTTCAGGCATTGCCGTCTGGATTCTGCCAGCTTCCTGGCAACACCGCACGCCCCAGCCCCGATCCCCGATCCCCGAGCCCCCAGTCCCTGTAATATCTCCCCATGGCCCTTCTTTCCGACGCGGACCGCCAGACCCTTACGAAGCACCTCGCGCCGATCGTCAAGCCGGTGGATCTGCTGCTCTTCACCCAGACCATCGGCGGCACCGAGAGCGGACTCATCGCCAAGCAGGTGGCAAGCGAGGTGGCGTCGCTCAACGACAAGATCACGGTGGTGGAGAAGAGCTTCGTGCTCGACACCGAGGACCGCGCCAAGTACGGCGTCGACAAAGTGCCAGCCACGGTGGTGCTCGGCGACGGCGCCGATACGCGCATCCGGTTCTACGGCGCCAACACCGGCTACGAGTTCGTGTCGCTCGTCGAGGCGGTGCTGCTGGCCGGCACGGGCAATCTCGAACTCGAGCCCGAGACGCTCACGGCGCTGGCCGCGGTCGACCAGCCGATGCACATCCAGGTGTTCAGCACACCCACTTGACCGCATTGCCCCAGGGCGGTCGTCCTGGCGCACAAGATGGCGTATGCCAATTCGAACATCACGGCTGACGCCGTGGACGCGCAGGAGTTCATGGACCTGTCGCGCCGCTACCGCGTCAGCGGCGTGCCCAAGACCGTCGTGAATGGCACGATCGAGATCATGGGCGGCATTCCCGAAGCCGAGTTCGTGGCCGCGGCGCTGCAGTTGCCCGAACCGCCGCGCCCGTAGATCTCACGCACCCCTGCCGCTCACGCCCGCGCGCAGGTAGAATCTGCGCGGAGGTGTTCATGCGCGTTGCCGTCGTGTCGGTCGTGTTCCTCGGACTCTGTTCACTGGTCGCGCCGGCGTCGCTCGCGCAAGGCGCACGCAAGGTCTACATCTCGGTCGACCTGGAGGGCATCAGCGGCGTCAACGGCAACGACCAGACGTCGGCCGGCCAGCCCGAATATGCCCGCGCCCGCAAGCTGATGGCTGAAGATGCCAATGCGGCGATCCGCGGCGCCTTTGCCGGCGGCGCCACCGCCGTGGTGGTGAACGACTCGCACGGCAGCCAGCGCAACTTGCTGCCCGAGGATCTCGATCCGCGCGCCAGCCTCATCAGCCACAGCTTCAAGCGGCACGGCATGATGGAAGGCCTCGACGAGACGTTCGACGCGGTGCTCTTCATCGGCTACCACGCCAAGGCCGACGCACCCCGCGGGCTGTTTGCGCACACCGGATCGGGCGTGGTGCGCGACGTGCAGGTGAACGGCGTGTCGGTGGGCGAGGGCGGCATGAACGCGGCGATGGCCGCGTGGTACGGCGTGGCCGTGGCGCTCGTGACCGGCGACGACGCCGCGGTGGAGGAAGTGAAAGCCATCGTCCCGGGTATCAAGACGGTGGCGGTGAAACGCGCCATCAACACCCGCGCGGTGGAACTGCTCTCGCTCGTCGAGGCGCGGCGCCTGATCGAAGCGGGCGCGCGCGAGTCGGTCGCGGCGGCGAAGAAGCCGGCGCCGGTGCGCCGTGGGCCGTATCGGGTCACGATGCGCTTCCGCGACGTGACGATTCCCGAAGTGGCGAGCGCGTTCAGTGACGTGGAGCGGCCGGCGCCCGACAGCGTGTCGTTCGTGCGCGACGCCATGCCCGACGCGTATCGGCTGATTCGCGTGATGTACCGCTACATCAACCCCGACTAGTCTCGAGTGCCTGCGACTAGCGCTCTGCCGCGCGGCTGCGCTCGTCGGCCCGCGGGTGCGTGGACAGGAAGCCGGGTACGCTCGACCCGCCCTTCTCCTCCATGCGCGTGAGGAACCGCACGAAGTGGGCGCGGTCGATGCCGACGCGGTCGAGGATCGCGAAGCCGACGCGGTCGGCCTCGAATTCGAAGGCGCGCGAGTAGCGCGCCTCGAGCAGGAACGCCGGCAGCGCCGCGGCGTACGACGAGGCCGACAGCACGTCGCCGACCACCGCCGCCACGAGCACGCCCGCCACCGAGGTCTGCAGCACGTGCCGCATCGTGTGGCGTTCGCGCAGGTGGCCGATCTCGTGCGCGAGCACGGCGGCAATCTCGTCGTCGTGTTCGGCCGTCGCCACGAGCTCGTCGAGCAGCACCACCGTGCCGCCCGGCAGCGCGAAGGCGTTGGGACCAATCGCCGGACTGGACCGGAACTGCAGCGTGTAGGCGGCATCTGGAGCGGCCGCCGCAACCAGCTGCGCGAAGCGTGCGGTAAGCGCCTGGCGGCGCGCCTCGGGCAGCGCCGACTCGTTCAGCGCGATGCCGTCGAGGGTGGCGAGGGCCTGCAGGCCCATCTGCCGTTCCACCGCGGGGTTCATGCGCTCCGCCACTATGCGCGCCGCCGCCGGCACGCCGTAGACGATGCCGCCCCACAGCAACGCCAGCAGCGTCACCGCGGCCACGATGGCCGGCGTCCAGCGCACTTCCAGCTCGTTGACCCAGCGTTCCATGCGCGCGGGGGCATCGGCCGGCGTGGGCAACTCGAAGTCCGCCGGCACGAGACAGCTCGCACCACTCGGCAGGTCGAGCCGGCGCGGCAGATCCCCCAGGCGCGGTTCGAGCTGCACGGCCGCCAGCGGAAACGCCGTGGCCACCACCTCGCCCTCCACATGCA
>Ga0335394_10002941_pt1 | contig 19282 bp, 22 predicted proteins | sample MAT03_FD_205741 | JGI IMG/M metagenome (GOLD analysis project Ga0335394, IMG submission 205741) | Freshwater microbial communities from Lake Fryxell liftoff mats and glacier meltwater in Antarctica - MAT-03 (spades assembly) (version 2) ... | reverse complement strand
TTGAAGCGAATAGCCGAGCTATTTAACGAAAAAGATGGGACGGATGACGGCAAAAGAATGGCATCAAATTGGGAAGTTATTTTGACACCGTTCCTAATGCGCCAGCCCAGCCGCCTGCATTGCTTCTCCGGGCTGCACCACGTCTTTAACCAAACTTTTTGGCATCACAATCTCCAGTTCCCGGATGTATTCGCCGCTCTGCCATTTACCCAGGTAACGTTGCTGCGGGGTATTGCCGAAACAAATCTCTTCGCTACAGCCGTTGCGGGTATAGTCCATCATGGCATCGCCCAGTTTCCAGAAACAGTTGAAATCCACTTCGTTGAGCCGCGAGGTCATCAGCACTCGTTTGGCGGTGTAATTGCGTACGCCGGTGTCGAAATCCAGGTCGTAGCAGTAAGGTTCGGAGTGTGTGGCCAGGATCCAGCGGCGGCCGTCGGTGCTGCGTCGTTGGATAACGAGGTTTCTACGGGGAGTATTGACCGCCGTTTCAAAAACCTGGCGCCCGAATACATCGCCCACCACGTAATCGTCTTCGCCGACCACGACATTCAGGCTAAGGTCGGCGGGCAAATCCTCGTAACTCTCTAAGCGCGCGCCTTTAAAAGGGCCGCTACCAGGCTGGCAGAGCAACATGGAGGCCGGTTTGGGCACCCCGAATTTTTGCCAGTGTACACCCAGATTTGTAGCGATCACGCCGCCGTATGAATGGGCGATATAGGCCACTTTGTCCGTTTTAGGCCGTACATGACCATCCTTCTGCAATTCAGCCAGCGCATTTTTGATGGCTGTGGCCGAATTCGCAGGAAAAGCGTCGGGACGCGGCCAAACTAAGTTTTTTTGGTAACGCGGGTAAATGACAATGTTACCTTTGGCCACCAGGTGTTTGATCCATTTGCCGTACGCCATCGGGTTATAAGCGCCGTAGCCGTGCAAAAAAACGACCACTTCCGCCGAATCAGGCCTCGGATCGGCCGGCTCGAACAGCCAGTACCCATCGGCTTCGGTGGCAGCGTCATAGAAGGCAACCGACTGATGCAGATACTCGGCGCCGCCCGGCCCGGTGAGCGGTTGGCTCGGAAAAGGCGCCCCCTGGGCCGTCGCAAACAGGCCTCGTAGCAAGAGCGGAGACATCGGGAAAAACAAACGGCCGAAACGTTGCAGTCCGTTTTTCCGGGTCATTGCAGGGGCCTGAAGGCTGTTGGTACTGGATTTCATAACGTGACGTAAACTGAATGGTACATAAACGGAGACCTTAAACGCCCAATATGTTACTTTCGTTCATGCCGATTCGATGAAAAGCGCCAATAAATGGATAGAAGCCCTCCATGCGCTGCTTCGCAGCCCACTACCACATCCAACAAATAGCGTTGCAATCTTTTAAACACATGAGAACACATAGTCGTTATAAGGTTGAAACACTAAATGTGTACTATGTGTCCTCTGTGACCTATGTGTTTAGAAAAGAAGAAATGTGTTATTTACGGATGCAGCGCCAGTGCGTCAAATGCAATCGCTGCCTTACATTTACAGTTCCTCCAATATGATGAAGAAGACAATTATTATCAGCTTTCTGAGTGGCCTCACTATTTTTACGGCCTGTAAAAACGAGGCGCCCCAATCCGCGCCGGTGCCGGCGCCCGAATCGATTGCCCAACCGGATACTATTGCCCCGCCAGCGGCGCCAGTCGATTCCATGATGGCCCCGAAGCCCAGCCCGGCGCCGCCCAAGAAAAATACCGGGCAGGGCGCCAAAGATGACATGGCGGAGATGCCGGAATCCAAGGTTGATGCCATCTCCAAATCGAGCGCGCCGCCAGCCTTGCCGCCTTCCGCCTCCGGCTCTGGCAACAATTTTACCGAGCTGGTCACACTCGATCCGTCCATTCGCCTGGATATCCGGTATGCTACGGCAAACAATTTTACCAAATCAAAAATATATGACTGCCCGCGTTGTTTCCTCCGGCCGGAAGCCGCCAAAGCGATCGTCCGGGCGCAAACCGTCTTGAAAAAAAAGGGTTTAAGCTTAAAAATGTTCGACTGTTACCGCCCCAGCCTTTATCAGCAACGCTTGTGGGACAAGGTTCCGAATCCAAATTACGTGACACCGCCAAACAAAGGTTCCATGCATTCGCGTGGCGCGGCGGTAGACCTGACTCTGGTAGACGCGGCCGGCAAAGAGCTCGATATGGGTACGCCGTACGACTTTTTCGGCCGGGAAGCCCATACGGATTACACCAAATTGCCGGCGAAAGTGCTCGATAACCGCCGCATCCTGCGCCAGGCGATGGAGGCCGTAGGTTTTGAAGGCATCCGAACGGAATGGTGGCATTTTTCATACCGGGGAAAAGGGTATCCCTTGTCGGATTACGTTTGGCCGTGTGAATAATAATTTTTGGCGATTTATTATGCCCGGTCGCAGCGTTCGATGGCCGAACAATTGTCCAGCAAAATATTGCCTTTGTATTTGAACAGGACTCCCGGACCGAAATATGCCTCCAGGGTGATGTAGCGAATTTTGCCGGCAGGGATAAACTGAAACTTATAATTTTTCCAGTCGCTATGATCGATCAGCGGAGAACTGTCTAACAGCTGGTCTTTGGCTCCTTTGGCCGATCCGCCCCAAACCCGCAGCCGGACCGGTTTGTTGTAACCCACGTATTTTTCGGCATGGGCCAGGTAAATCGAGAACGTATAACAAAGGTCCTTTTCCAGGGTTTCCGGAATCACCTGGCCCATGTCTTCCCGTGTGCCGTCTTCCCGGGTCACCAGACCAACGCAGGAGCGGCCGCTAAAAGGCTGGCATTGTAATCCCCAGGCGCCCGGCATAATGTCCGGAGTGCTGTTGGGCGTGAACGATTCCCAGCCCTGGGGCGAAGCGTTGGCGCGGGGCGTGTCTTCGAAGGATGGATTGTTAAACTCAATTTTTTTGTCCGCCTGGACATAAAAAAGCAGCGTAAAGAGTACGAAGGCGTATTGCATGGATAGATGTGTTTGAGGGTTTGGGTGTTTACAAATATGGATATGTTACCTTTGCTGCGGATCACCATTTTTCGAATTCATGTCTCGCACCAAGCCTACCTACTTCTATGCCATCGTCAGCGTTGCGCTGGTGCTCTTCATTCTCGGCTTTTTTGCCCTTACGGCGATTCACGCCCGCAAGTTAGTAACGTTGTTTAAAGAGAAAGTGGATATTTGGCTTGAATTAAAACCGGGTATTCCGCAGGAAGACATTGCGCGCATCGTGGGCGACATCCGGCAGCAGCCCTTTGTTAAGAAAGAATCGATCAAGTTTATAACCAAAGAACAGGCGCAGGCTGCCATGAGAAAAGACCTCGGTGATGACAGTATGCTCGAAGATGTGCCCGATCTGTTGCGCGACGTGATCCGTTTCAATGTGCGGGCCGACTTTCTGGACAGCGACAGCCTGGTTGACTGGCGGGAACAATTGCGGCAGGATACCCTCATTTCCGACCTTTTTTTCGAAGCCTCCAACACCGGCAATGTGGGCCGGAATATCAAAAACCTCGGCTGGATCATGCTCGGGCTGGGATTTTTGCTCATCTTTGCAGCCGTTACACTGATACACAACACCATCCGCTTAGCCCTTTTTTCCAATCGTTTTCTGATCAAAAATCAGGAACTGGTTGGCGCCTCCTGGGCATTTATCAGCCGGCCTTATATCCGGCGCGGTATTTTGAACGGGCTTTGGAGCGCGGTGCTGGCTATTCTCGCCCTGATCGGGACGCTTTGGGCCGCGCAACGCCTGATGCCCGACCTGGAGCAATTGGAAGACATGGACGGCATTCTGCTGGTATTTGTATCACTCATCGGACTTGGTGTCCTGATTGCCGGCCTGAGCACCTATTTTGTCGTTCATAAATTTCTGCGCATGCGCGTAGATGACCTTTATTAAATCATTGCATCGAAACATAATGGCTAAACAACAACAGCGCCCCCAACAACGCCCACCGCAACGTCCGCAACAGCCGGCGCAGCAACAAGTAAAAAAAACGGCTCCTGCACCCGTACGCCGGTCGGAGAAAAAAGAAAGTATCTTCAATGCAAACAGCCGGGAGTTTATTTACGGCCGGCAGAATTTTATTTATTTCGGTATCGGACTGGCTTTGGTTGCGGTAGGACTGCTGGCTATGGCAGGCGGCGCCATGCCCGATCCGAACAAATGGGAACCGGAGCGCATTTACAGTTTCCGGCGCATTACCCTTGCCCCCATCCTGATGGTGTCGGGTTTCGTGGTGGTGATATTGGGCATTTTCAAAAAAACGCCTGTGGCGCCGGTTGCAACGACTTTTGACAATACGCCTGCGGCATGAACCTGATCCATGCTATTGTGCTGGCAATTATTGAGGGGCTGACCGAATTTTTGCCCGTGTCTTCTACCGGGCATATGATCATCGGTTCCACCGCGATGGGTATTGCCGGCGATCCGTTCGTCAAGGTATTTACCGTTGCCATCCAGTTTGGCGCGATTCTGTCGGTTCTTGTGTTGTATTGGCGGCGTTTTTTTCAAAATTTTACCTTTTACCTGCGGCTGTTTGTTGCGTTTTTACCGGCCGCTTTTTTCGGGCTGCTGCTGAAAAAACAGATCGACCATTTGCTTGAAAACATTGTGGTCGTAGCTGCGGCGCTGATTGTCGGCGGTATTTTGTTTCTTTTTCTCGACGATTACTTTACGCAACGGAGCCGCCGAAATACAACGATAGACGATATTTCCCTGCCTAAAGCCCTTAACATCGGCCTGTTTCAGGTCGTATCGATGATCCCGGGGGTCAGCCGTTCGGCGGCTACCATCATCGGTGGACTTACCCAGGGTTTGTCGCCGACGACTGCTGCCGAGTTCTCTTTTTTCCTGGCCGTACCCACGATGTTTGCTGCCACCTGCAAATCTTTGTGGGACTTTTTGCGGGACGAAGGCGGCTCATTCAGTTCCGACCAACTGGTACTGCTCGGCGTCGGCAACCTGATCGCATTTCTCGTGGCCATGGTGGCCATCAAATCATTCATCCAATTTTTAACCAAACACGGTTTCAAAGTGTTTGGTTATTACCGCATCGCTGTCGGCCTGATTATCCTGATTTTATGGACGATGGGTTATTTCGAGGGTATTGAAGTCGGGAATTTCTAAGGAGTAGTTTAGGAGGTTAGGAGGTTTAACGGGTTTAACGCGTGAAACTCTTGGTCGTATGCTCCGCCGCAAATAAAATCCCCAGTGACGAAGCGCAATTCCAAACATGACCCGCCCTAAACCCTTTAAACCGCCCTAAACCCTCTAAACTGTTCTTATATGGATCCTGTCATTATTTACGAAGACAACCACCTGTTAGCCATCAACAAACCAGCTGGTTGGCTGGTTCAGGGCGACCGCACCGGCGATGATACGCTCACCGATTGGGGTAAAGCGTATTTGAAAGAAAAATACGCCAAACCGGGGGCGGTATACCTGCATCCGACCCACCGGCTTGACCGGCCGGTGAGCGGGGCCGTGCTGTTTGCCCGCACCGACAAGGCCCTAAGCCGTCTGACCACCTTGTTCCGGGAACGCAGTGTGACCAAAATGTATTATGCCCTGGTGCTGAATGAACCTGCCCGCCCGGAAGCCACTTTACACCATTTTTTGCTAAAAGACGAAAAAAAGAACATCGTCAAAGCCTTTGCCAAACCGAACGGGGAGGCGAAAGAAAGCACCACGCGCTACCAGCTGGCCGGCAAACTGGGCTATTATTTTATCCTGAACGTGTTTCCGATTAGCGGCCGGCCGCACCAAATCCGGGTACAATTAGCCGCTATGGGTTGCCCGATTGCCGGCGATTTGAAATACGGGGCGCCCACCGCTTTGCCGGATGCCTCGATCGGGCTGCATTGCCGGAGTCTTTCGCTGATACATCCGGTGAAACTGGAGCCGATTTTGATCGAAGCGAATGTGCCGGATGCCGCGTGGTGGAAAGGAGAAATAAAAAACGTGTAGCCATACGCTTACCCCGCTCAAGCGGTTACTCATAACCGGCTATCCGGCACTCAGCCGATTTTTTACCTGGCAGACTGGATATTTATTTTTTTCGTGGCGAATTTGGAAGTGTCACGTAAGCCTACGACGAACCCCTCCTTCCTCCTCACCTTCGAGACGATTACTTTTGTCCCCCTGCCTCACTCTACTTGTTCATTACGTGTCACTGGCATTTTCTCCGGCGCAGGTTTCCAGTATTGCGGCATAAGTTCTTCCAGTCGACTGACTTTGTGGTCATTGATTCTGTTGAGCACATCGTTGAGCCATTTTTCCGGATCAATGCCCTACTGTTTACAGGCAGCGAAGAAGGTATAGAGCATGGCGGTACGCTGGGCGGATTCATGGCTGCCGGCGAAGAGGTAATTTTTGCGTCCGATAGCCCCCGGGCGAATCATGTTTTCCACCAGATTATTATCAATTTCAATATGTCCATTGGCAAAAAACAAGGTCATATTCTTCCAGCGGTTGAGGGCGTATTTAATGGCTTTTCCGATGGCGCTGGCCGGCGTGGTCTTATCGTATTCTGTCTGGAGCCATTGGCCAAGGGTGTCAAAGACGGATTTTGACTCTTTGAGTCTCAGTTCGAGGCGTTGTTCGGCGTGGAGGCCCATATTCCGGGCCTTTTCCTCCACGTGGTACAGGATTTTGATGAGCGTCAGGGCCGTTTGTGCCCGATCGGGGTCATTGCTTTGGGCATCGAAGAATTCACGGCGGATGTGCGACATGCAATTCATCAGCGCCAGGTCGTCGAGTTTGGTATTCAGCGTTTCATACACCCGGAATACGTTATGGGTGGGGTTAAAGGTAGAAATAGCATTCAAGATGCCGCTAAACATAAAGGGAAAAAGTATAAATTTCAAACTGACCTAAGGAACGGTGTCAAAATAAGTTTCCAATTTGAGGCCAATTATTTCGCAGATCAACCATAATTTTTTACCCGCTTTTGCGCCACAGTTACCTCTAATAAAACTTCACCATCCCAGCCGCCTGCTTCCCGATATGCTCCCCCAACATCCGGTGCGCCTCAAACTGCACCTCATCGAAATACTGATCTGCCGTAGACTGATGTGGAAAACCAGGGTTGTTTTTGAAATAATTCAAAACGAACACCGGGGCCGGCTCAATGATCGGCGGCGGGGCGTCTTTGCTGCTGATATCGGACATTTCTTTTAACAGGCTGATGGAAGATTTCAGGTACACCAGGCGCCCGTCCATAGCCGGCAGGTCGCGTACTGCGGGGTAGTGGATTTTTCCAATCGCTACGCTGGCAGGACTGTACAGCAAACCTTCCTCCGATTGCTGCGGCAACAGCGGCTTCAGGTCGATCTGAACATCGACGTTGTAAATGGATTTGGACAGGCGCACCGCCTGGTTGAAAGACCCGAAGGAATAGCGCTGATCTTCTTCAAAATCGGCGATCACGATGGTGCGGCAGCGGCGTTGTACGAGGGGCAGCATACCCAGGTTGTCGCCCGTATGGCCGCCGTCGGACACGTACACGCGGCGGGTGCCGGCGCTCAATCGGCCGCTGAATTCGCGCAGGAGGTACAGCAGCCAGAAGGGTCTTTTGCGGGCAGCCAGCGTCCATTTCGAAGGTTTTTTTGCCGCATCTTCCAGGGCTTCTTGGTGCAGGTACCAGGGGTTTTCGATCCAATATCCCGTGCGCAGGTTGAACAGGGTCATGTAGAAATTAGAGGCGGCGAAACTCAGCAGGCCCATGCCGCTGGCCACGGCAGCAGCCGAAATGGCCATCGCAGTGCTCAGTTTGGTGCTGCCGTTGCGATAGTGGTCGGTGCGCGCATAACCCGTTGTGCGCGAGCCGATGAAGTATTTGGAAAAAATAAAATGGTCGCTTTTGAGCGTTTTATTTGCCAGGTCGCGCGAGCCCTGCAAATTCAGCGCCGATACGATCAGGTGGTAAGGCGCTTTGAAATTGTCCTCGCCCAATTCGAACAGGCGCAGGTTTTCGTGGTTGCGCAGGTTCGCGACGAACAGGTCTTTGGTTAATTCATGCGCCGGTCTTCCCGGACTGTTTTTATGGCCGTCCTCCGGGTCAGCCTGCCCCACGCGCCCGTCGGTGCGCAAGTAAGCTTCGGATAAGCGGTCCCGGTAAAAATAATGCAGGGAAATGTCGTTGCTGTTGGCGGCAAAACCGAGTAACAGCACCAGAAACGATGCGATGAGCAGCAAGCACAGCACAAGCTCCAAACGCGAACCCCACACGGGCGTCAGGGTGATTTCCAGGGCAAACAACAAATTGGACACCCAGGCCAGTAACAGCCCGACAAACAGCAGAATAGAGAGGTTCAGCAGCGGCGTTTGTATTTTTTGCAGCAGTTTGGTCAACCAGTTGCTACCTCCGGACCGGCCGCCCAGGCTTTGCATGGTGAAATAATAAGCCGTCGCAACCGGTACAAAAGAAAACAGAAGGTTTACCACCAAACCGTGCCCGCCGAACAATAAAATAATCAGCACCGGGAACAAAGCGGAAATGACCACCCCCAGAAACGAAGCGCCCTGCATTCCGGTGTAAAAAGACCGGTACAGACGCCCGCTTACCCGTTCGGGCGCATTGTTGATAAAAAAAAGTGAAATGGCGAAGTGAACCATGAAAAATAACCCGAGGGCGTAACTCAGGGGCAGTATCAGCATCACAAAATAGTCCTGTTCTTTTATATAGCCCGTCCCCTGGGCCAGGTAAATCGTCACCCCGTACGCCAGCAAAGGCCCCAGCGCATAAGCCGCCAGCGTAAACAGCCGCACAAAAGGCCAGCCTTCGTTTCGAAGCAGGTCGTCGGTGCCCGGCCGCCCGGTTAATTTTCCCCGGGTGGGATCGGGATAACAAGCTTCATCCTGCTCCTTAGAAGCAACGCGCAAAGGAATACGGCGGGAATAGAGGATGAAAATCAAACCCAATAAGGCCCCGAACAGGCCAAAAGCCAACACCAGGACCCATTGCGCGTTCAAGGTGCGGGCCAACAGGAAAAACTGCGGCGCCAGTTGGTTGTCGTACCAGGCGCCGATCTTTTGCAGCGTGGTTTTTTGCGGCGCGTTTTCCATCGTGCGCAGGTAATTTTCCCATACCGGATGGTCGGGGTGCGCCGCATTGTATGTTTCCTGCGGGTGTCGCAGATGTTCCATAAAAAGCCCGTCCGACATAGCGGCAAACAAGGCATGGTGTAGCAGCACCACGCTGCCCAGAATGAGTAAAAAAAGTAGGACGTGAATAACCACACCGGCCATCAGGGAACCCAGCGCCCGACTGACATCCCAGGAAAACAGTCCTTTGCGCGGTGTGAGGTATTCCCCGAAGCGACGCAGGTGCACGAGTTGGTGTTTGGCATTCAGTTTTGTTTTTTCCAGGGTTTGGTACTCGTAGTCGTACCGCGACTCGGCAAATGGGCTGTCTTTTTCTTCCAGTCCGATGTTTGCCGCTTTAAATCGCCGGTTCGGGCTTGGCTCGCTGCTGTATTTTTCGGAATTATCGGGCTCCCGGCTCATCAGCGAGCTCAGGCAGGCGCCGATGTAGCCGCCGCCGGATACGGTGCTCAGGTAATCGAAGTTTTTTAAAATGCCTTTTGCGATAAAAGCCTGCAACATGCCCAGGCCCAGCGTGGCCGAGCGCACGCCGCCGCCTGAAATACAAAGGCCCGCTAAGTTGTCGTCGGCTACCGGAGGCAATCCATTTTTTTCGCGGCGGATTTGCAGGTATTTTTCGCGCTCCACGGCCAGAATGTGGTGCGAACGCTCCACGTAATCAGGCGGGTTGAGCGCATCGAATTTGGACTTTAGTTGTTCGGATTTGGCGGCAGTCGGATTCTTTTTAGCCATTGGGTGGAGTTAAAAATGACACCACAAAGTACACAAAGAACACAAAGTAAAGCGAAATAACTTTGTGTGACTTTGTGTGACTTTGTGTACTTTGTGTGACTTTGTGTACTTTGTGTACTTTGTGGTATATAAACACGGTATGCTCCCTAAACAAGCGCTTCCCTATAAATTTCCTTTCTTCGTACCTTGTACGCCAAAACAAACCTGAATATGCGCAAACTACTGCTCCCTGCTTTGCCAACGCTTCGGCGGGTAATACTGCTACTGCTACTGTTGCTGCCACTACAACTGCTACACGCCCAGCTGCCTTTTACCGAAAAACAATACGCCTGGCGCGTAGAAACCGATCTGGAATACGGCACAGCGGTCAATTACGCCGGCCTGACCGAAACGCTGACCCTAGACCTGTACAAACCCGTAGGCGACGACAACATCGCCCGGCCGCTTTTGGTACTCGTGCATGGCGGGGCCTGGCTAACCGGCTGCAAAACGGATATGGCGGGTCTGGCCATCGAGATGGCACAACGGGGGTATGCGGTGGCCTCCGTGAACTACCGCAAAGGCTGGCACAAATCTGGCGGCTCGGTCAACCCCGGTGTATTTTTACCAGACCTGAACTGTCTGTACCCGGCCGACAGCCTTGAAATTTACCGGGCCATTTACCGGGGCATGCAGGACGTAAAAGGCGCCATCCGTTGGCTGAAAGCCCGGACGGTCCTGGACTCAACCTGCAACCAGTCGGTGCTGGTGGGTGGCGCCAGCGCCGGCGCTTTTCTGGCGCTGGCCACGGGTTTTCTGGACCGCTCTATAGAAAAACCTGCGGCTTGCGGCGCCTTGCCGGATGCACCCGCTCCAGCCTCTAATATGGTCAATTGCTACGACCACGAATGTATCCGGCAGACCATCGCCCTGCAACCCGGCGCCCTGCAACGCCCCGACCTCGGGCCGGTGGAAGGCACAATGAACAACAACGGATATTCCGCCGATGTGATCGGCGTACTCAGCGAGTTTGGGGGTATGCCATACGATGCGCTGACGAAAAACTGGCTCGAAGGGCCCAGCCAACCTGCTGTTTACCTCTATCACCAGACCTGCGATGGCGTGGTGCCGTTCGTGCAGGGCCAGCCCTTTTTTGTCATTTCAAACTATTGCAACCTCGGCGCGACGCCCTGGCACCCCAAACTGCCGATCGTTTTCGGGAACGGAGCCCTGGCCGCTTACTTCGGCGCCATCCCTAATCCGCCTGTTTTCACTACCGAATTCGATAATTGCGACCCCTTCAATCCTGCAATATCCGGCTTCGAATGTGTACGGTACAGCCAGAACGGGTCCTACCATTTTGTCGCCAATTCCGTGCTCCACGCGCAAAAAGTGGCCGACTTTTTCAGTCCCGTCGTATCGGCGAGTCTGGGCAGCGCCGCCTGCCTGGTCGGGACTTCAACGCCGCTTAATTCCTTGGGCATCCGGATCGCCCCAAATCCGTTCAGCGGCTTTCCGAAATTTTCCTGCACACAGCCGCCCACAGGGGAGATGCGCCTGACGCTGCGCGATCTATCGGGTAAAACGCTTTGGCGGCAAACCCGTATTTTGTCGGTGGGAATCAATGAATTGCCGGTCAATTTGCCGACCGGGATTTATTTTCTGGAGGTTTCCGGCGCTGAAGGAACAGGCGTCTGGAAAATCGTTTGCAAAGGTTAAAAGCAACGCCTGGAAACCTGACTTATGCAAAAACGAGGATTGACATACTTGTTAAAATGAGGGATTTTTGTAAAAACATAATCACTCATTTTAACTTGATAACCTATGAAAAAATCACTTTTACTCCTCTTCCTGTCGGCAGCCCCGCTTGTCCTGCTTTTTAGTCAGGCCCCGGCCAGTTCCCTCATTCATGTAAACAACGTCAAGGCCGTGGTTAACGCCGTCGGCGCTTTTTTCACGGATGGCCCGCAAGGACAATTCATCCCGGTGGAATCCGGCGCCGACATTGTGACTGCGCCCGAAACGCCGGAAATGGCCGGTTTAATGCTATACCCCAATCCGGCCGACGATGTATGCACGCTCGAAAGCAAAGGCGCGCCTTTGGAAAATATCGTGATCACGGACATGCTGGGGCGGAAGGTCCGGGAGATAAACCTGGATAAAAAAGTGCTGCGGTATGATTTTTCCATAAGCGATCTGGCTGCGGGAGGGTACGTTGTAAAGGCTTTGAGAAAGGCGATGTTGCTGGCGGTGCAGCGGTAATGGAGGTTTCCAATTGGAGTATGCTGGCGTCTCGCTTGAAGCGGGGCGCCAGTGTGCGTTTGGGGGTGGGATAGGTTTCAGCTCCGGCGGGGTACGTTTGTGTCAGGGTCAAAAAAGACCTGACACGGCGCTCGGCTTGGCTTGAGGTAAATGGAAGGAAGGCCTGAGGAGGCCTAATTTGAAAATAGCCTGTAACTTAGTAGTAAGTACTGTAGTTTTCAACTGATATCGAAACACCAATATGAAAAACCAAGGTATAAACCATGAAAGACCACCGCGTACAATATGAGCTGACCGCTTATCAAGGCAAGGATGTCATTTTTATTCGCTTTGAATATGATAGAACGCTTATCGAGCGGGTGAAAAAACTTGTTGGAGTGCGATGGAATCCATCTGAAAAGGCTTGGTACGTTCTGGATACGATATTTTTCGTGAGAAATTCGGGCTTTCTCCAAAGCCTATGGTTGGTAAATTCGCTTTGCTGCAGCTTCAACCTCTGAATCAAGCCGCGCTGCTGCGAATGGTTGAGACCCTGCAACTCAAATCATACAGTCTGAACACGATCAATGCCTATCGCAATGAATTTGCGCAGCTTTTGCACGTAATTAAAGACAAAAACGTGGGCATACATGGTTTGCGGCACAGTTTTGCAACCCATCTACTTGAAGCAGGTACCGACATTAGTTTCATACAGGAATTACTTGGTCACAATGACCTAAAAACCACTTTGCGTTATACCCATGTGAGTAAGCAGACGATTAAAAACATCCAGAGTCCTCTGGACAAAATATAACAAAAACACAAGCCAAATGAAAGGTCTAAACAAAATTATGCTGATTGGCAACTTGGGTAAAGACCCTGAGGTGCAAACACTAAACGGCAGCATTAAGGTTGCCAAATTCTCCTTAGCAACCACGGAAACCTACAAGGACGACAAAGGCCAAGCCCATGCACTGACAGAGTGGCACACCATTATATTGAGGCGTGGTCTGGCCGATCTTGCGGAGAAGTACCTGCGCTAAGGAAGTACGGTGTATTTGGAAGGAAAAAACAAAACCAGGTCTTATGATGACAAGCAAGGCAACAAGCGGTATGTGACCGAAATCATCGGGGACCATATCCTGATTCTGGACAAAAAAGAGCAGTAGGAAACCTGCGTATTTTGTATTGTGGAATGAGTGAGCGTTCAGAAATTGCAGACGCGCATTTTGTATTGTTGTTGTGCTTGTAGCTGGACAAGCACTCTTTTAAGCAATTCATTTTCAACGATTTAGATTGTTTAAAAAGGAGTATTTGCCAGATTGAGGTTTTTTCTTTACTTTTGCCTTTGCCTTTAAAAGTTGCGTATATTTACGAGTTATCGGTAATTCAGCGACCGACAGTGCGACCTTCAACCGACAGACAAAAAACGAACAACGAACCAATTAAAACCTATCTTTGAACAAAAAAAATATAGCATACGAATCAGTAGATAAACTTCAAAAAGTATTAGCAGAAGAAGTATTCAAACATACCAAAGACCCTAAAAAGGCATCTTTAAGTAATGGCATTCTTCGTAATGCTTGCACTATTGCTACATCGCCATCATCTTTTCTATTGTGCAGCATCAAGTCCGACACTGGAGACAAGTTAGAACTTCACATATACGAACAGAGTAGAAAACCATATGCAATGTTCGAGTGCAAACGAGTTGGAGTTGAAGAAGGCATGACCAAAGGACCTCAGACAATTGAGAAAGCAAAGCAAGGTGCTTATGTTGCAAGGATGGCTTCTTCACTTCAAAAAATTCGTTCAGAATCAGGTCAAATGCAAGGCATCATTTATAAAAGTGACGGCTCTTATATTATCAAACCGTATGTGGACTTAATGGAAGAAGTAATCTATTCTTCTGACAAAGAGTTATTGAGAAAATTTATTTTGACAGTTGGAGTTGTTAGCAATCACGGCAACTGGATTAAAAAAAAGTTTGACGGGTGAAATGAGTTTTAGTGAAGAATCGTTTCAAAAGGAGTTGATGGTTTTGGCTCAATCTTACGATTGGCTTTTATTCTTAACCGACCAAGGTTTATCAGATTTCATTGACAAACTTCTATTAAAACCAGCACCTGAATTTCAATTCCTAAGAGATACATTCTTATCAAGCTATACCGAAGGGAAAAAGAAAAATCAGTTCACAAAAGTTCAAATGAATATTGAGGCAGACAGAATACTATTGAAGTATTTCAAAGACAACATCAAATCTATTGAGAAGTGGTTCAATGTGATTTCGCCAAGCAAAAAGTCATTGACTATTTTGCAGGCAGAGTTGGACGAGTTGAAAAATAAAACCTGGAAAACAATACTATAATGAGTGCAGGAAGAACGATAAATACTTTAAGTCAAAGTTGGGGAACGCCACACAAATATGTGAAGGCAGTAAAAGAAGTATTTGGCGGACACATAGATTTAGACCCATGTTCAAATGAATATTCTGTTGTTAATGCTCAAACAGAATATCGGCTGCCAAAAGACGGATTGAAAGAGAGTTGGAACTTTCCGACCATCTATGTAAATCCACCTTACGGCATTGACAAGAACAGAGGAACGACAATCAAAAGTTGGTTGGCAAGATGTGCATACGCTAATGATGAATATAATTCTGAAGTGTTGTCACTTGTTCCTATCGCAGCAAACACAGCACATTGGAAGAAATATGTTTTTACAAAAGATAAATCAATTTGCTTCCTATACGACACACGACTACGCTTTTTAGAAAACGGACAAGACATCGGCAAAGGTGCACCAATGGCTTGTGCAATGATATACTGGGGCAACAACCCTCATAGATTTTATGAAGTGTTTATTCAGCATGGTGCGGTTGTGGACATTTCAAACTTGATAACAGGTTACTCACTTATTTTAATGGCTATTTTAGCAGGTTTTTCGTTTGGGTGAACAATATTTTGACATTACCGATGGCTTTGGGAGAACTCGGACTTGCTATTTGGCTAATAGTAACGGACGACACAAAACCTGAATATTCAAACATTAAGGAACGGTGAAAAAATAAGGGTACAGAAAATACGGACATTTGCCGCAGAAATTTGTACCCTTATTTAAAACCTGTTCCTAAGACAAAAAAAACAGACTATGAATTTTGGAAATTTTATAACAAGCGACACAGGACTAATACACTTTATATCTTCTATTTTTGCTCTTTTACTCGGGACATTTATTCTCGTGTTAACCAAAGGGACAACAAAACATAAGATTATTGGCAGACTTTACGCTTTGACAATGTTGGTGGTTTTGATTACCGCCTTTATGACTTACAGACTTTTTGGAACTTGGGGAATATTTCATTGGACAGCAGTAATAAGCAGTTTGACACTTATTTGCGGACTTATACCAATTCTGATTAAGCGACCAATCAACAATTATAAATCACTTCATTTTAGTTTTATGTATTGGAGTATTATGGGTGTTTACGGAGCATTTGTTTCAGAGACCTTGGTAAGAATGCCTAAAGTAGTAGTAGAAAGCGGCATACCGAATAGCGTTTTTTACAATATGACAGGAATTGGGACCGCTTTAGTTATGGGTCTTGGGGTATACTTTTTTCTTAAACTCAAACCAAAATGGGACAGGCAGTTTGAAATAAAAAATCTGAGTAATCAAACAACACAATAAATAACGACAAACACGTTTAACGAACAATTTAAAATTAATCAATATGACAAGTAAAATTAGAAAATCAAAACTGGTTATAGGGCTGTTAATTAGTTTTTCATTGACAAGTTGTGTATCAACATATGTGGCAAATTTGCAGAGGACTTCTGACAAAGAAGTTGAAGTATTTACAACAATAAAACCGACAAGAGAATATATAGAACTAAAATATATTCAAGTTGACGGTGCAGTATTTAATCAACCTGAAAAACTTCTGACCAAGTTGACTGAAAGAGCAAAAAAAGAGGGTGCAGACGCAGTAATAAACGTTAAATATGACTTTCAAGGGATTTGGCCAAATACGCTGGCTCAACAAAAATTCAGGTTCCAGCCGGAATTTTATGGTAGAATACCTGGGTAAAATATATTTCACTGCAATAGGTGGAGGTGGAAAACTATACTGTGTAAATGCCGAAACTGGTGTGACTGTATTTAGCGAAGTATCACCAAATATAGTAAAAGATTCACGTGCAAGCTTTAACAATTCGGAAATTGCCATCGCTAAGGAACGGTGTCAAAATGGATTGTTGTATACCGATGATACTTTTTTTGCTATGTATATCAAACTACCGCAATAAAAAGTCTTTGGTCTTAGGTAACTTTATTAAGGTCTAACTAAACCTTGCACCGCCATGTTTTGTGCATCGCGAAAAGTGAGAAATACGTTTACTAAACTTTGAAAGTTTAGTAAACGTGGCCTATCTCCATGCACAAAACATGGCGGTGTGAGGTATAGGTTGTAAATCGAGTAGGAGGAGGGCATTATTCCTGCTCGCATGGGCTTCGTTTTACTCAGCAATAGGGGGGCTGTGCTTGAGGTATTTGGTAAAAAAACCTGCCGAGGCCCAAAAAGTAGCGACGAATAAACTGGTGGTAAGCAGGTGATTTAACTTAACGGGGTACGTTTGTGTCAGGTCAAAAAAGACATGACACGGCGCTTGGCTTGGCTTGAGGTAAATGGAAGGAACACCTGACGAGGCCTAAATTTCCCCCCTTCTCCGTATCTTGCCTTATGTTTTTCAAAAATCCATTGCTCGCCCTCCCGATGCTCCTCCTCGCATCGGCCTCCCTTTTCTCCCAGACAGGCCAGCCAGCCCTACCCAACACGGCTGCCGTCATAACCTGTTTTCCCGACACCATCGGCTACACCCGCATCACGGTTGGCCCCGTCGGGCGGGATTACAGCAACCTGCAAACCGCCATAAACGCCGCTCCCTTGGGTTCCGTGCTGCTGCTGGATGCCGGCGTGACCTTCAACGGAGGATTTGTGCTGCCCAATAAAACAATGGGAAGCGGCTGGATCGTGATCACCTCGTCGCGTATGGACCTGCTGCCCGCGCCCGACACGCGCATCAAACCCTCCGCACCCACGGGAAACGCAACATACCCCACGCAGGCCGCTGCCATGCCGAAAATCGTCACCAATAATTTGTCGGGAATACCCTGTTTTAAAACCCAGGCCAATGCGCACCATTACCGCTTCGCCGGACTGGAAATAACGGCCGACCCGGCGGTACTGAACAGTTACGGGCTGGTCAACCTGGGAGACGGGTCCTCGGCGCAAAATTTGATGAGCCTTGTACCGGATCATTTTGTGGTCGACCGTTGCTATATACATGGGCATACAGAGGCGACCATTATGAAATACGGCCTGCGGCTCGACTGCGCCAACGCAGCCGTGATCGATTGCCATATTTCCGACTTTCACAGCATGGGTTTCGATGCGCAGGCGATTTCCGGCATCAACGGTCCGGGGCCGTTCAAGATCATCAACAATTACCTGGAAGCCTCGGGCGAAAACATCCTGTTCGGGGGCGCGGCGCCGGCCATCCCCGGATTGGTGCCCTCCGACATTGAAATACGGCAAAACTACTTGTACAAACCCTGGTCCTGGCGGGTCGGGCACCCCACGTACGCGGGTAAACACTGGACGATCAAAAATCTGTTCGAACTAAAAACTGGCGTCCGGGTATTACTGGACGGCAATATCATGGAAAATTGCTGGGCCGACCTGCCCATCGGGCAAAGCGGTTATGCCATCTTGCTGACCATCAGAACCGAGGGTGGCGGGGCGCCACAAGCGGAGGTCAGCGATATTACCATCAGCAACAACATCATCCGACACACCGGCGCGGGTATTACTTTGTCGGGGCACGACGACGGCGGGTTGGGAAACCAGTCGAAAAGAATCCGGATATTCAATAACCTGTTTGAAGACATCGACGGCCCGGCATACGGAGATTTGAACGTGGACGGCCCCAACGACGGAACTTTTATTAAGATTGGAGACCCGGAAGACGTCATCCTGGAACACAATACCATATTTCAGTCGGGGCCGATCACCTGGGCGATTAAAGTCATGAACGGATTTGTTTTTACCAACAATCTGACCAACAGTTTCATCTCCGCAGCCGGTTATCAGGGCATCTACGGACCGGGGTTTTCGCAGGGCAACAATACGATAGCGCATTTTTTTCCGGATTTGACAGATGCCGGCCAGCGTTTTCACAAAAATGTGCTGATAGGGGGCAATGCCAGCAAATACAGTAATTACAACACGATCAGCCAGAACTATTTCCCGTCGAATGCGACGGGGGTTGGGTTCCTTAATTTTACCAACGGCGCAGTTGATTATCACAACTATTCGCTGACAAACAGCAGTCCATACCACCAGGGTGCATCCGACAACACGGACATAGGCGCAAACTTTAGCGCGCTCGATTCGGCTTTAAACAAGCCCAGGGCTTGTCCTCCGGTTGTACCGACGGCACTTAATGAAATTAACGGGCAAGCCTCCGGTCTCTTGCTTTATCCGAATCCCGCACGTGGCGTTTTACATGTCCGCGCGACGGGACATACTGGTTATTGCTTGAGCGATTTGAATGGGCGGGTGATACTTTCCGGTGAAACGAAGGCGGAGGCGTTTGATGTTAATACAGGTTCTTTAATACCGGGTGTGTACGTTTTTTCTTTAAATCTCGGGCATGGGAATATGAAAAAGGCTTTGGTGATTGTTCCTTAAAGGCAACTGCCGGGGGAAAATATATACCCGCAAACTGATCATTCGGTGATAAATATCTCCTTTTCGCTTAAAGTTTCGTCTACGCCCTTTTACCCGATAACATAACCCCGCCACCGATCACGCACACAGCGGCCAGTACATAATAAATCGTGGTATTTTCGGAAGGCGATGCGTTTTTATCTTTGATTTCGAGTTTTCCAATGTCTATGATGGTTTTTTCGTCCTCATGGCGGGTCAAGGCAATGCCCACAAGGGCCACGCCGATAACAATTAATACAATTCCAATAATGCGTTTCATGCTGTTCGTTTTGAATGAAAGGATACAAACAGGATTAAAAACGACATGCCAACAGCAACATTACACGGCCGCTATAAAACTGTGGATTATCGGCCCCAAATTGGGAAGTTATTTTGACACCGTTCCTAAGCACCCGTTTGGGAGGTTCTTTCCCCCA
>Ga0335394_10002935_pt1 | contig 19304 bp, 14 predicted proteins | sample MAT03_FD_205741 | JGI IMG/M metagenome (GOLD analysis project Ga0335394, IMG submission 205741) | Freshwater microbial communities from Lake Fryxell liftoff mats and glacier meltwater in Antarctica - MAT-03 (spades assembly) (version 2) ... | reverse complement strand
CTCCAGCCCAAAGGCAAAAATGGTGCCCAGCGCCATGGCGGAAAAGCCCGCTGCCAGCAAGGCCACCGGCGAGGCACCGCGTTGCAACCATCGACCTGCGGCCAGGTTGCCAATGATGTTGACACCGGCCGCCAGTGCGGTGAGCCAGGCTGTGGGGCCTGCCGCCAGGCCGGCCTGCGCATAGATGGACGGAAGAAAGCCCACCACGGCCAGCCATTGGCCTGAATACATGGCAAAACTCAGCGCCACCAGCCAGGCTCCGCGGGAGTGCAAGGTGAGCCGCAGCAGCACACGCCAATCCGGGGCACGCGATGCCTTGGCGTCATGACGCCCCGGCAACCCGGCCGCCGGGGTGTCGCCGGGTACACGCCAGAGCACCAGGACCGCCAGCACCAGCGCCAACACAGACAGGCTCCACCACCACAGACGCCAGCCCCAGGCTGCATCGACCTGCGCCATCAGCGCCGGGCCTCCCAGCAGCGCCAGTGCCGCACCCAGCGGCATGTAGGCACCCCAGGTCCCCAACGCCCGGTTCAATTGCCCGGCGGGCACCAGCACACGCAGCAGCCCGGGCGCAGGCAGCACCACACACAAGAAACCAAGGCCCTCCAGCGCGCGGGACAGCAGCAACGCAGTCGCGGTCTGCGCGGCGCCGCCCAGCGCGCTGGCCCCGGCGAGCAGCAGCAGGCCGGTCAGCACACTGCGCCTCGGCCCCCAGCGGTGGATCAGCAAACCGGCCGGCAGGCCCAGCGCCATGCCCGCGAGCTGAACCAGCGACAGCAAAAACCCCGCCTGCAGCAGCGACACACCCATGGCCTGCTGCAACACCGGCAACGCCGGCGGCAACTTCGCTACATGCAGGGCAGCCACCACCCCGGCGGCAATCACGCAAGTGGCGGGGTGCAGCAGCTTCAAGAAGGAAACGCCACGCGGCCCATCAGGCGCTCGTGTTCTCTCGCGGCAAAACGGTCCGTCATGCCGGCGATGTAGTCGGCCACCACCCGTTCGGGCTTGGCCGGATGGCTGGCACCGGCACACCCGTCCGTGTCCAGCCGGTCAAAACGGTCCGTGTGCGCCTGCGGCATTTCAGCCGGATCGGCCATGTAGGCGGCAAACAGCTCACGCACCACCTGCTGCGCGGTTTGCGTGGTCTCGACGACCTGCGGATGGCGGTATAAATTTTGTAGCAGGAAGCGCTTGAGGGACAAGGACTTCAGGGCCATTTGGCTGCTGAAACACACCAGCGGGCCGCTTTCGCGCACGGCCTGCACGCTGCCTGCACCGGCGGCACGCAAGGCCGCCCCCGTCGCGTCCATCACGTCGTAGACCTGCGCACTGAGCATGCGGCGTATGGTTTCGAACAGCAGGCGACGCCCCTGCAGGCCGGGATGCTGCGCCAGTGTTTCGCGACTGTATTGCTCAAAAAGCTCAACCTGCGCCAATTGCTCAAGGCTCAGCAGGCCGGAGCGTACGCCGTCGTCGATGTCGTGGGCGTTGTAGGCAATTTCGTCGGCGAGGTTAGCGAGCTGCGCCTCCAGACCGGGCTGCCGCGCCGGGACCGCGTCGTCAGGCGCCAGGAAACGGTGCGCCACGCCGCCAGGCTCGCGGTCCTCGATGCGCTTGGCATTGCGGCGCGAGCAGTGTTTGAGGATGCCTTCGCGCGTTTCAAACGACAGGTTCAAACCGTTGTAGTCCGGATAACGCTCCTCCAGCGTATCGACGACGCGCAGGCTCTGCAGGTTGTGCTCGAAGCCGGCGCTGTCCGGATGCTGGCTTTTGAGGCAACTGTTGAGCGCGTCCTGCCCGGCATGGCCAAACGGCGTGTGGCCCAGGTCATGCGCCAGCGCGATGGCTTCGACCAGGTCCTCGTTCAATCGAAGCGTGCGGGCGATAGAGCGGCCAAGCTGGGCGACTTCGAGCGAATGGGTCAGTCGGGTGCGAAACAGGTCCCCCTCGTGGTTCAGGAAAACCTGGGTCTTGTAGACCAGCCGCCGGAATGCAGTGGAGTGCACGATCCGGTCGCGGTCGCGCTGAAAGGCCGAACGCGTGGGCGCGGCCGGCTCCGGATGGCGGCGGCCGCGGGAATCGGCGGGGTCACAGGCGTAAGGGGCCAACAGGGTCATCGCTTATGCATAAAATCGGCTTCCGGCCCTTATTGAACGGGCGCAAGCAGCTACCATTTTCATAGCAATCACCAGACTGACTCGCAGCAGACGTCAATCACTTGGCGCACCAAGGCATCCGGCGCACTGCGGACCGTGGCGCTGCCGGGCGCGTCGATCACCACGAATTTGATTTGCCCGGCCTCGGCTTTTTTGTCCACGCGCATCAGCTCCAGGTAGCGCCCGGCGTTGTCGGAAGGCGACAGCCGCGGACCGATGACCGGAAGCCCGGCGCGCTCTATCAGCGTCCGCAGGCGGCCGACAAAGGCCTCATCGACCAGGCCCAGGGCCTGAGACAGGCGCGCGGCCATCACCATGCCGCAGCCCACACCCTCTCCGTGCAGCCACTGGCCGTAGCCCAGCCCCGATTCGATCGCATGGCCGAAGGTGTGGCCAAAATTCAGGATGGCGCGAAGGCCGGTCTCACGCTCGTCCTGGCCCACAACGTGGGCCTTGATCTCGCAGCTGCGCCGGATCGCATACGCCAGCGCCGCGGGCTCGCGCGCCAGCAAGGCATCCATGTTGTCCTCGATCCAGCCGACGAAGGCCATGTCGGCGATCGGCCCGTATTTGATGATCTCGGCCAGGCCGGCGCTCAGCTCGCGCGGTGGCAGGCTCTGCAGCACATCCAGGTCGCAGATCACCCGCTCAGGCTGGTAAAACGCGCCCACCATATTCTTGCCCAGAGGATGGTTGATCGCAGTCTTCCCGCCCACCGACGAATCGACCTGCGCCAGCAGGGTGGTGGGCACCTGCACAAAAGGAACACCACGCATGTAGCAGGCCGCGGCAAAACCCGTCATGTCGCCCACCACGCCGCCGCCCAGCGCAAACAGCACGGTCTTGCGGTCACAGCCGTTTTCCAGTAAAGCGTCAAAAATCAGCTGCAATGTGGCCCAGTCCTTGTGGGCTTCACCATCGGGCAAGGCCACCAGCAGGACGCGCTTGTAATGCAGCCGCAGCGCTTTCTGCAGTGGCGCGGCGTAGAGAGGGGCCACCGTGCTGTTCGAGACAATCAACGCCGTGCTCGACGAAGGCAAGTTCTGGTACGTCGCTGGGTCGCCCAGCAGGCCGGCACCTAGGGTGATGGGGTAGCTGCGCTCGCCCAGGGCAATCAGCACCTGTTGCGTCGCCGGAGAAGAATTTGCTTGCATGCGCTCAAGTGTAGAGGCTCCGCTTTGAGCCTTGTCGGGACGACGCCCGCCTCTCGATATGCTTGCCCGGAAGCGCCTGGCGTCAGTTCTCTGGACCCGGACCCGGTACCAACCCGGATATTTCAAGCTGGTTCATGATCAGGTGAACCAGCGCCGAAACGGAAGGACGTCCGGTCTCGATGACAAAACGTGCGCTCTCGCGGTACAGGGGGTCGCGCAGCGCATACAGGTCGCGCAAACGGGTCAGTGGATCGGCCACCTGCAACAGCGGGCGGTTCTGGTCATGGCGCAGCCGGCGAAAAACGTCCTCCGGCGACGAGTGCAGGTAGACCGCATAACTTCGCTGCTGCAGGTGCTCGCGGTTAGCCGACCGGAGCACGGCGCCGCCTCCCGTGGACAGGACACAGGGCTCGCCCAGGGTCAATTCATCAATGACCCCTTGCTCAAGGTCGCGAAAAGCTTCTTCGCCTTCCCTCTCAAAAAACTCGCTAATGGAGACGCCAACGCGCCGTTCGATGACACGGTCGGTATCCAGGAATGCCCAGTCCAGGCGGCGCGCGAGCTGGCGCCCGACGGTGGATTTGCCGGAGCCTGGAAGGCCGACGAAGGCGACATGGGGAGGTAAATTCAAAGGGGCACCCATGTCAGGATTGATCATTGAAGAGGCCGGCCGGGCCACCTATCTGTGTTGCGTGTGACCTTGACATTTCCAAGGCAACACACAGACCGCAGGCTAGCGGGTTTTACGCAGCCCGGGCCTGTGTTGGCTCCAGGCTGGACATCGCCGCAGCGTTTAACGCAAAGCAGCGCCGTTGCTGATCACTTTGGGCGAGATAAAGACCAGCAACTCCGACTTGTTGGCGGTACGTGTTCTGGTTTTAAACAGGTTGCCAACACCCGGCAGGTCACCCAAAAAGGGGACCTTGGTTTCGTCCTCTCGCTCGTTCTGCTCAAAAATACCTCCAATGACCACGGTGCCGCCATTTTCGACGAGCACCTGGGTCTGGATGTGTTTGGTATCGATGGCAAAACCATTGGCCGTGGCTCGGCCCACACTGTCCTTGTTGACAGCCACATTCAGGATGATGTTGCCTTCGGGCGTGATTTGCGGCGTCACTTCCAGCTTCAGATTGGCCTTGCGAAAAGCGATGGCTGTCGCGCCGCTGGACGTCGCCTGCTGGTAGGGCAACTCTGTGCCCTGTTCAATCAGCGCTTTGACCTGGTCAGCGGTCACTATGCGCGGACTCGACACAATCTTGCCCTTGCCGTCGGCTTCCATGGCTGAAATTTCAAGATTCAGGAGCCTCGTCAATGAAGAATTAAACAAGGAGACAGCAAAAGTCGCGGCAGGAAAACCGCTCTGCCCGACGCCGGGCAAATTGATGAAATCACCTGCAGTCGTTCCAAAATTTGTTCCGAGTCGGGGGGCAGTACCGGCGGGGATATTCGGCGTGATGTACGTCGCGCCAAACTGTGTATTCTGGCTGCTATTCAAAGTGAAGGGGCGACCGCCCAGCCTGACACCCAACGATTTGCCGAAGGAGTCAGATGCTTCCACAATCCGCGCCTCGATCAACACCTGCCGGACAGGAATATCCAGCTTGGCAATCAGGCTTTGAACCTGCTCCAGCTTTGAGGGGATGTCCGTCACGAACAACTGATTGGTCCGGGTTTCGGAGATGACACTGCCGCGAGCCGACAATATCTTGGTCGAGCCGGGCGCACCGGTGCCCAGCAAGCCTTTGGCGATCTCATCAGCCTTTGCATAGTTCAACTTGAAATCCTGCGTGCGAACCTGTTCCAGGCTTTGAATCATGTTTCGCGACTCCAGATCGAGCTTGTCCTTGGCGGCCAGCTCGTCCTTGGGCGCGATGAGCAGCACATTACCTGTTTTTCGCATTCCCAGGCCCCTGGCCTGCAGGATGATGTCCAGCGCCTGGTCCCAAGGCACATCCTTGAGGCGCAAGGTGACCGCGCCTGTGACACTGTCGGATGTCACGATGTTGAAATTGGTGAAGTCGGCAATGACCTGCAATAGGGAGCGGGTTTCAATGTTCTGAAAATTCAGCGACAGTTTTTCACCAGTGTAGCCAGGCCCCTGAGACAATTTGGATTCATCGACCTTTTGCTGACGCACTTCCAGCACAAACTGGTTGTCGCTTTGGTAGGCGCTGTGTTCCCACAATCCTTTGGGCTCCACCACCATGCGAACCTTGTCACCGAACTGGGAGGTCGTGACACTTTGAACCGGTGTGCCGAAGTCAGACACGTCCAGACGGCGGCGCAAGCCCTCCGGCAGGGCGGTTTTCAGGAATTCAACGACCAGGGTTTGCCCCTGCTGCCGGATGTCCACGCCAACCTGGTTGTTGGCCAGGTCAACCACGATCCGGCCAGAGGCGTCGGTACCGCGCCGGAAATCGATGTCCTTCAAAGGCAGGGTATCGCGGTTGCGGTTCTCCGCAAAGGCGGGGGCGGCCACAACCGATGGCGCTGCGACGGCCACCGGGGCCAAAGTGATCAACAAAGACTTGCCCTGAATTTGTGCGCTATAGGTTGTAGACGCCTTCAGATTCAAAACGACACGGGTTCTCTCGCCTGCCTGCACCACATTGGCGGAACGCAAGTTGCCGAGGTTCAGATCTACCGCAGAGCGGCCCATGGAATTGCTGACGCCTGGGAAATCCAGTGCAATCCGGGCTGGTGTCTGAATGGTGAAGCCCGTAGGCAACGCTGTCAACGCTTCCGTCAGGTCAATGCGGATCACTTCGGTGCCACCCTGAACCGACCCCGTCACGGACTGTATGGCATTGGGAGTCTGCGCCCAGAGCGCGGTTGACAGGGACGCCGCCAGCATGGCTGCGCCGACAACAGCGCGGGCGGATGCTTTCACCCATGCGCCCTGCAACATGCCCGCGTCGGTCGCATATGCCTTCTTGTTCATTTTGATCCCTCCTGAAGCTGTATGTTGGCCATCCGCTCGGTCCACTCCCCTGCGGCGTCCTGCACGATTTCACGCAGGGCCAGCTGGGTCTCGGATATTTTCGTGATGCGGCCATAGTTTTGGCCCAGGTAACTGCCAATCCGTACCTGGTACAACAAATTGTCCACCCGCACCAAGGCAACCGGTTGTCCCTGTTTGATCAGGCTGCCAACCATGGCCATCGTGTCCAGGGGCACGGCTTCCAGCGGCTCCTTGCGTCGATTCAATTCCGGCGCAATAAGACCGGCATTGGCGCTTGCCTGGCTGGAGTCGCGCTTGAGCGCCTGCAACAGTTTCTGGCTGCTAAAAGGCTCGATGGCAGCTTCTTGCGTATAGGGTTGCGGAGAAAATTTGGTCGGTTCTGGCAGCGGCACAATCCTGGGCCGGGTCTGGCTTCGCTGCTCACTCATCCACTGTTGCAGTTCCTCATGCTCGGACGAACCGCAGGCGACCAGTCCCAAACAGGCGCTCAACGCGAGCACCAGAAACATGGTTTCTCTCATGCGCGTCAGTTTCATTTTTTCGGCCCTTTTGCCGCAGCAACCGCTTTCCGCTGCGTGGCCACCTCTTCGGTATCCAGATAACGGAATGTTTTGGCGGTACTGTCCATGCTCATCAGGCCGTCCTTGACCGGCGCAATGGCGATGTTGTTCAACGTCACAATGCGCGACAAATTAGCGATGTCTGCGGCAAAAGCGCCGATGTCGTGATACCGGCCGGTGACCTTGATCGCAATAGGCAACTCTGCGTAATAGTCCTTGACGCTGACCTGTCCTGGGCGGAACAACTCGAACTGCAGGCTGCGGCCCAGACCAGCCTGGTTGATATCCGAAAGCAGCGCGTCCATTTCGGCCTTGCTCGGCAGCTGCTTTTCCAGCTGCGTCACATATTGCTGAACCTGCTCTCGCTGTTTCTTCAGCGCCTCCAGGTTGACCGCCTGGGCCAGCTTTTTGGTGAAGTCTCCCCGAAGCTGCAGTTCCTTGGCCTGTTCGGCCTTCAACTCCTCATCGGAAGCACTGAGCCAGACAAACCACAATGCAACCACCACAGCCGCCGTCACAAAGACGCACAGAAGATAACGCGGTAACGCCGGCCACGAGGGAGGATCGTTCGGGTTGAGGCCGACAAATTGCGCCTTCAAACCATCCCGGATTGCATCAAAATTGATGTTGACTTTAGCCATATTCAGTGCCTTTTCCGGACCATGTGCTCAACCCTTGCCCGCCGCCGGACTTGCCGGCGTTGGCTTGCCCGCTGCAGGGCCGACGGAAGTTGCTGCTTTTTGCACATCAGTCGCGCGCTTGAGCGCTACACGCACGGAGAAATTCGACACGCGCCGCTGATCCCGGGCGCTGAGGGTGAGCGCCTTGCCAGTGATTTCAATCAGCTCGGGCCGCGTCAGCCAAGGGCTGTTGTTACTTAAATTGCGCAGCAGTTCGGACACCCGCTCATTGGATTGCGCGACCCCTGTCAGCATGACGGTCTGGTTGTCCTGCTTCATGGTGGTGAGGTACACGCCATCGGGCAATTGCCTGACCAGTTCATCAAGCAGATAAACCGGCAGATTCCGGTTTCCCTGCAATTCCTCCACGGCATTCTGGCGCGCGCGCAACGCGGCAATTTCCTGCTGCAGGCCTGCGATCTCCTTGATCTGGCTTTCAAGGCGAGTGATTTCTGACTTGAGAAAGGTGTTCCTCCCCTGCTGCCCCGAAATTTGAGCCTGGTACCAGGAGTAAACAGCGCCGCAGATCAGACCACCCACCAGGGCAGCCATACCCAGGGCGACAAAGAAGGCCTCGCGCCTGCGCTTGCGCGCCGCTTCGCGGTGGGGAAGTAAATTGACCAGAATCACTGGAAAAACCTCCGCAAGGCCAGCCCACATGAGGTGAGGTAAGACGATGCTTCACGCTTCATCTTGCTTTCCCGGATATTGCCGCCCAGGGTCATGCCTTCAAAAGGATTGGCCACCATGCAGGCAAATGATGTTTGTTGTGTCACGGCGTCAGTCAAACCCGGCAGGGCTGACGAGCCCCCGGCCAGCATCACGTGATCCACTTTGTTGTGCGGGGTACTGGTAAAAAAGAACTGGAGAGCCCGGCTGATTTCCTGGGCCATGCTGTCAACAAACGGCTTGAGCACGCTGGCAGCATAGTCATCAGGCAGATCACCGCTGCGCTTTTTGCTCTCCGCCTCCTCGGGGGAAAAGCCGTACTGGCGAATGATCAACTGGGTCAGCTGCGCGCCACCAAAAGCCTGGTCACGCTCGTACAACACTTCGTCGTTCTTGATGACCTGCATGCTGGTGGTCAGGGCGCCCACTTCAAACAGCGCCACCATGGTGTCCAGCCCCTTGTTGGGAAGGTTCTCTATCAGCCGGGCCGTCGCCAGCCGCGATGCATACGACTCCACATCAACCACGACCGGCTTCAGGCCCGCGGCTTCCGCCAGCCCCTGCCTGTCATTGACTTTTTCCTTGCGCGACGCGGCGATCAATACCTCTACGTCGCCAGCCGAGCTGGCACTGGGGCCGACCACACAAAAGTCCAGGCTGACTTCGTCGAGGGAAAACGGAATGTACTGGTTGGCCTCAGCCTCGACCTGGATTTCAAGCTCCTGCTCGCTCAGGCCGCCTGGGAGGATGATTTTTTTGGTGATGACCGCCGATGCCGGCAGGGCGATGGCGACGTTTTTGGTCCGGGTCCCGCTTTTCTTGACCACGCGGCGCACCGCCTCGGCCACTTCGTCGAACTTTTCCACGTTACCGTCGGTGATCCAGCCCCTTTCCAGAGGTTCGATCGCACAGTGATCGAGCACCAGGTTGCCGGCCTTGTCGCGGCTTAACTCCACCAGCTTTACGCTCGAGGAACTGATGTCCAAACCCAGCAAAGCGGACGATTGACGGCTAAATAAGGATCCCAAAGAGATCAAGGCAGTCCCCAAATGACGGCTAACTTGTAGCGCTACAAACTTAAGAAATCACTTGAATGCTATCAGTAAGGTCCTTGTACAACAAAGGATTTTTCGGTTTTGGCTTACTATCACCGTTGTCAAAAGTAGACGCTTTCAACGGGCCTGCCCGGTTTGGTGCCCGAACAGCAATCCACCAATAAATGCAAAATGTGAAATAACTGACAAACCGCAAGTCTTCCAGCTCAGGCAATTTTTATAATGTTGGCGCGCACTTACGGTAAACCCTGATGCCCTCAAATTCCTCGTCCTCCGACGCCCGCTCCGCAATGGTTGATCGCCTTCCCTGGTTGCCCGCCGTGATGAAATTCTCGGCCTGGAGCCTCGGTGTGGCGCTGGCCGGCCTGGTGTCGGTCCTGATGATCGTGGCTATTGCTCTCGCCGTGGCCTACCCCAACCTGCCGGACGTGTCTGATTTGCAGGACTACCGGCCCAAGCTGCCATTGCGCGTTTTTTCGTCTGACGGCGTGCTGCTTGGCGAGTTTGGCGAGGAGCGCCGGAACCTGACGCCCATTGGCGACATCCCGCAAGTGATGAAGGACGCGGTGCTGGCCATCGAAGACGCGCGTTTCTTCTCGCACGGCGGTGTGGACTATATCGGCGTGATCCGCGCCGGCCTGGCCAACATGGGCCGGGCCAAAAGCCAGGGCGCCTCGACCATCACCATGCAGGTGGCGCGCAATGTCTACCTGTCCACCGAGAAAAGCTACACGCGCAAGATTTACGAGATGCTGCTGACGTTCAAGCTAGAGCATCTGCTGAGCAAGGACCAGATCCTCGAGATCTACATGAACCAGATCTTTCTGGGGCAACGTGCCTATGGTTTCGCGGCCGCCTCGGAAGCCTACTTCGGCAAGCCGCTCAAGGACGTCAGCATCGCTGAAGCCGCCATGCTGGCGGGGCTGCCCAAAGCCCCCTCCGCCTTCAACCCGGTCAGCAACCCGAAGCGGGCCAAAGCGCGTCAGCTCTACATCATTGAGCGCATGCAGGACAACGGCTTCATCACACCGGCGCAGGCCGAGGTGGCCAAGGCCGAGCAGCTCAAGGTCCGGTCCGGCCCGGACACAAGCCGGGTGCATGCCGAGTTTGTGGCTGAAACCGTGCGGCAACTGGTTTTCAGCCAGTATGGCGACGAGACCTACACCCGCGGCCTCAATGTGTTCACGACCCTGCGCGCTGCCGACCAGACCGCAGCCTACAAGTCACTGCGCAAAGGCATCATGGACTTCGAAAGACGGCAAATTTACCGTGGTCCTGAAAAGTTCATCGAGCTGTCCAAAAACCCGCAGGAAACCGAAGACGCCATTGACGATGCGCTGGCAGACAACCCGGACAACGACGACGTGATGTCGGCCATCGTTCTGCAGGCTGGGCCCAAAAAAATCGTTGCAGTGCGCCAGAACAGCGAAACCATTGAAATTACCGGCGATGGCTTGAAACCTGCGCAGTCCGGCCTGTCCGACAAGGCGGCACCCAACATCAGGATACGTCCCGGCGCCTTGATCCGCGTGACCAAAACACCCAAAAACACCTGGGAGATCACGCAATTGCCGGAGGTCGAAGGGGCTTTCGTGGCCCTCGACCCGCGCAGCGGGGCAGTGCGGGCGCTGGTCGGCGGGTTTGACTACCAAAAGAACAAGTTCAACCATGTCACCCAGGCCTGGCGCCAGCCTGGCTCCAGCTTCAAGCCCTTTATTTATTCGGCGGCGCTTGAAAAGGGCTTCACGCCGGCAACCGTCGTCAACGACGCGCCGCTGTTTTTCGACGCCGGCGTCACTGGCGGCCAGCCCTGGGAGCCGAAGAATTACGACGGCACGTTTGACGGCCCCATGAGCCTGCGGCGCGGCCTGGCCAAATCCAAAAACATGATCTCGATCCGGGTGCTGCAGGCCGTAGGCGCCAAAAATGCCCAGGAATGGCTGACCCGGTTCGGTTTCGATGCCGACAAACACCCCGCCTACCTGACCATGGCGCTGGGTGCCGGTTCGGTGACGCCGCTGCAAATGGCTATCGGTTATTCGGTGTTCGCCAATGGTGGTTACCGCGTGAACCCTTACCTGATCACGAAAATCACTGACCAGAAGGGGCGTGTCGTTGTCGAAACCCCCGTGCCGGGACTGGACGAGTCGGTGCGCGGCATCGATGCGCGCAATGCCTTCATCATGTCCAGTCTCTTGCAGGAAGTCGCCCGCACCGGCACCGCTGCCAAGGCGCAGGCCACACTGAAACGGCCTGACCTGTACGGCAAGACCGGCACGACCAATGACTCGATTGACACCTGGTTTGTGGGTTACCAGCCGACGCTGACGGCTGCGGTCTGGATGGGCTACGACACACCGAAAACGCTGGGCGACCGGGAAACCGGCGGCGGCTTGAGCCTGCCGATCTGGATCAACTTCATGGAGTACGCCCTCAAGGGCGTGCCGGTGACCGAATTCACGCCGCCTGAAGGCGTCGTCAATATCGGCGGCGAATGGTTTTATGACGAATACGCCAGGGGCTCGGGCATCAGCAGTGTGGGGCTTGCCGACAAGCGCGTGCCGGGCACCGGCGCGGACAACCCCGTCCAGGGCCAGCCGCTGCCGCCCGGTGCCGCGATTCAGTCGCCGCCTCCCAGCGACGAAAGAAAGCGGATTCTGGATCTGTTCAAGAACTAGACCCGCAGGCAGGCGCGGTGAACACCAGCGCTTGCCCGGCCTGTTCGCTGGCATAACGCGACAGCCCGGCAAACAGTTCGCTGCCGTCCTTGGTGTCCCGCCATTGCCTATCGACCAGCTTGTAGTGAAACCCGCCACCACGCGCCGCCAGCCAGATTTCCTGCAGCGGCTTTTGCAGATTGATGATGATCTGGCTGCGGTTGGCAAAGGTCAGCGTGACCATGCCGCCGGTGCGCTGGTTGTCGACATCGGCATCGGTCTCATCGTTGATGCCGTCGCAGGCGGTTTCAATGGCCTTGAGCGCGGCCTCCGCATGGTCCAGATAATCCAGGTCCGTCATTACAATCCCATCATGTTTGCAAGATTCCACATTCAATCTCAAATTCTAGGCCGTGGTCGTGATCTCTTCGCAGGTCATGGCCTTTGCACCCTGGCGCTCGCGCTGGCCGGCACCGTCGGCCTTGGCGCCTGCGGCCAGAAAGGCCCGCTGTTTTTCCCGCCGCCGCCCAAAGCGGTTTTGGCGCCAGGTGCCACCCCGGCCACGCCTGCGACTGCACCAGCGCCCGTGACCACGTCAGACCTTCCGCAGCCGCCTCCCGCAGCGCCCCAGACGTCGGCACCGCGATGAGCCTGGCAGCCACCCCGATCGCCCCTCTGACAGACCTGCCCGGCGCGCCCCAGCTTGCGTATCGGCACGGCCGGCTGTACCTGGAGCAAGCCAGCCTGGAGGCTTTGGCCCGCGAACACGGCACGCCGCTGTTTGTTTATTCCAAAGCGGCCATGCTGGCTGCGCTGGCCGCGTACCAGCAAGGGTTTGCCGGGCGTGACGCACAGATTTGTTATGCCATGAAAGCCAACTCCTCACTGGGAGTCCTGCAGGTGTTTGCCCAGGCCGGATGCGGCTTCGACATCGTCTCGGGCGGCGAACTCGAACGCGTGCTGGCCGCCGGCGGGGATGTTCGCAAGGTCATTTTTTCGGGCGTCGGCAAGACCCGCGCAGAAATGCAGCAGGCCCTGGCCGCCGGGATCGGCTGTTTTAACGTCGAAAGCGGGGCCGAGCTCGATGTGCTGTCGGAGGTCGCGCTGGCCACGGGCCAGGTGGCACCGGTCAGCATTCGCGTCAATCCCAATGTGGACCCCAAAACGCATCCGTATATTTCGACAGGCCTGAAGGGCAACAAGTTCGGCGTGGCGCATGAGGACGCGCTGCGCATCTACCGGCACGCGGCATCGCTGCGGGGCTTGAAAGTGATGGGCATCGACTGCCACATTGGCTCGCAAATCACCGAGGCCACGCCCTACCTGGATGCGATGGACCGGGTGCTGGATCTGGTGGCCAGCATCGAGGCGGCAGGCATCGCTATCGAACACATCGATTTTGGCGGTGGCCTCGGCATCAACTACAACCACGATGCGCCACCGGCTGCGGATGCCTTGTGGCAGCAACTGCTGGCCAAACTCGACGCACGCGGTTATGGCGGCAGAAAACTCATGGTAGAGCCCGGCCGCTCGCTGGTTGGCAATGCTGGTGTGTGCCTGACCGAGGTGCTTTACCTGAAGCCCGGTGAGCAGAAAAACTTTTGCATCATCGACGCCGCGATGAACGACCTGCCGCGCCCGGCCATGTACCAGGCCTTCCACGCCGTCGTGCCTGTGGTGCCGGCGCCGGGTGCGGCGCAGACGACTTACGACGTGGTGGGCCCGGTCTGCGAGAGCGGCGACTGGATAGGCCGCGACCGGGCGCTGGCGGTGCAGGCAGGCGACTGCCTGGCGGTCTTGTCCGCAGGTGCGTACTGCATGAGCATGGCCAGCAACTACAACACGCGCGGCCGCGCGGCCGAAGTGCTGGTCGATGGCGGCAGCGCCCACGTGATCCGCCGCAGGGAAACGGCGGCCGACCAGATGCGGCAAGAGCAGCTGGTTTCCGGCTGACCGGCACTGGCCCCGACTGCGGCCGGGTCTACTTGCTATTATTTCGATAGCTTCTCACGCCCGAAAGACGTGGGCTGAAGTCGTTTTTTCTTCAGGTATTGCCGCAAGCGCCAGCCCAGCAGCACGGCAAGGATGGCGGCATACACAGCCACTTCGGCAAAGTCATTCTTGCCCGAACGCATCCAGAAAAAATGCAACAGGCCCAGGCCGGCGATCAGGTAGACCAGCTTGTGCAGCATCTGCCAGCGCCTGGCACCCATTTTTTTGATCGCAGCGTTAAAGGATGTGGCGGCCAGCGGTGTCAGCAGCAGAAAGGCCGAAAAACCCACCAGGATGAACGGGCGCTTGATGATGTCCTTGATGATCTCGGGTACGTCGAAGCCCATGTCGAACCAGCTGTAGCTCAGCAGGTGGATGACAACATAAAAGTAGGTGAACAGGCCCAGCATGCGCCGAAAGCGCGCCAGCGCGGGCGTTCCGCTGATGACCCGCAAGGGCGTCACAGCCAGCACGATGCACAGAAAACGCAGCGTCCAGTCGCCGGTCGCGCGTATCAGGTGTTCGGCCGGGTTGGCGCCCAGGTTGTCGGTCAAGGCGCCATAAAACAGCCAGGCGAAAGGCAGCAGGGCCGTTGTGAAGACCAGCGGCTTGGCTGCCGGATGCATCAGCCCCTTGTTGAAGGCCGCGCTCATCCGCCGCCGGGCCGCCCAAAGGCGGATGAAGCCCCCTCGGGGCGCGGCGCAGTACACGCAGTGACGAGCGTGGGGGCCAATATCATCAATAGTTTTTCTTGAGATCCATGCCCGCGTACAACTGGCCGACCTGCGCCTCGTAGCCGTTGAACATCAGGGTCTTGCGCTTCTTGGCAAACAGGCCGTCCTCGCCGATGCGGCGTTCAGTCGCCTGGCTCCAGCGCGGGTGGTCCACGCCCGGATTGACGTTGGAATAAAAGCCGTATTCGTTGGGCGCGGCCTTGTTCCAGGCAGTGCGCGGCTCCTTGTCGGTAAATCGGATCTTGACAATGCTCTTGCCGCTTTTGAAGCCGTATTTCCAGGGCACGACCAGGCGCACCGGCGCGCCGAGCTGGTTGGGCAGCACCTCACCGTACATGCCGAAGGTCAGCAGGGTCAACGGGTGCATGGCCTCGTCCATGCGCAGCGCCTCTACATACGGCCAGTCGAGCACGCGCGAACCGACAAAAGGCATGGTCTTGGGATCGACCAGGGTAATGAACTCCACGTATTTGGCATTGCCCAGCGGCTCAACCTTCTTGATGAACTCAGCCAGCGAATAACCGACCCATGGAATCACCATCGACCAGCCCTCAACGCAACGCAGGCGATAAATCCGTTCTTCCTGCGCGCTGAGCCTGATCAGGTCTTCGATCGCGTAGGTCTTCGGCTGCTTGACCAGACCCTCCACCGCCACGGTCCAGGGTCTGGTCACCAGCGTGTGCGCGTTTTTGGCCGGGTCGGACTTGTCGGTCCCGAACTCGTAGAAGTTGTTGTAGGTCGTCACGTCCTTGTAGTCGGTGACTTTTTCCATGGTCATCGCGCCAGGCACGCCCGATTTGGCGCCCGGCAGGGCCGCCAGCTTGCCGGGTTTGGCCACACCCTGCGCCAGCGCCTCGCGACCGGCCCAGCCAGCCAGGGCCGTGCCTGCTGCGCCGCCTGCCATCAGCCGGATCAGGTCGCGGCGCTGCTGGTAAATGCCTTGCGGCGTGATGTCGCTGGAAACCGGGTCAGTGAAACCGCTGCGGTGGGTCTTGATCAGCATCTTGCTTCCTTGTAGTCGTTTGGGTGAGGATGGATAGTTGGTCTGGATACGCAGCCACTTCTTACACGGATTCAGATCGCGGCTACAAGGTTCCGTAACTGTGCAGGCCGGACAGGAACATGTTCACGCCCAGGAAAGCGAAGGTGGTCACCGCCAGTCCCACCAGCGCCCACCAGGACGCCACGGTTCCGCGCAGGCCCTTGACCAGCCGCATGTGCAGCCAGGCGGCGTAGTTGAGCCAGACAATCAGCGCCCAGGTTTCCTTGGGATCCCAGCTCCAGTAGCCGCCCCAGGCTTCGGCCGCCCACAAGGCGCCGAGCACGGTGGCAATGGTGAAAAACGCAAAACCGACGGCAATGGCCTTGTACATCACGTCGTCGAGCACTTCGAAGCTCGGCAAGCGCTCGGCAATACGCTTGCGGCCCAACAAAATGGCGGCAGCAATCAGTCCCGACACCAGCAGATAAGCGAGCCAGTAGTTGCTGCCACCGACCTCGGATGATTTGCGGAAAACAATCGGCACAAAACCCAACACCGCACCCAGCAGCCACAGCGACGTTAGTTTGTACCAGCGCGTTTCGTCGACCTGCTGCTTGACAAGGTAGGCCAGCGCCACCATCGCCGCCAGCGCGAACATGCCGTAACCGACGAAGTTGGCCGGCACATGCACCTTCATCCACCAGCTTTTGAGCGCGGGGACCAGTGGCTGGATTTCATGCGCCTCGCGCACCACGGTGTACCAGAGCAGAAAGCCCACGGCGGCACTGACCACCAGCATCACGAAGGCTCCCAAGGCACGGGTCTTGTAGTGCGCTTCGAAGTACAGGTAAAAAGCCGCGGTCATCCAGCAAAACAGCACGAACACTTCATAAAGGTTGCTCACCGGAATGTGCCCGATGTCGGGGCCAATGAGATAACTCTCGTACCAGCGCACCATGGTGCCCACCAGCGCCATGCCCACGGCCACCCAGGCAATTCGGGAGCCCAGGGTTTCCATGGTGTCGCTCTGCCCCCGGGCAAACATGCCGATCCAGTAAAACGTCGTGCTCATGAAAAACAGCACGCTCATCCACAGGATGGCCGACTGGCTGGACAGGAAGTACTTGAGCCAGAACACCTGTTCGGCCCGCGCCAGATCACCCTGGTAGGACAGCGTGCCAAGCAGGGAAAAACACGTCACCAGCAGCATCAACACGCGCAGCGGCCGCCAGAACCAGCCCATCGCGATGGCGGCGGGAAGGGTTCCGAGCAAAATGCTTTTTTCGTAAACATCCATGAAGGCGCTGTAGCGGACAAAAGCATACAGCCCGCCGACCAGCACCAGGGCCGCAAAAATCCAGTCCAGCGCGTTGCGTTTGGCGAAATAGCCTTCGTGCAGACTGATGGTTGTCGCGTCCGCAGTGCGCGAGCTCAGGGTGGTGGTATTCATCCTTGCACCTGTAAAAGTCTAGCCTTCAGCATCTCGAACTCCTGGTCGCCATCGATGGTCTGGCGGTTCATCGACATCGCCATGGTCGCGCGGCTGCCAGTGCCTGATTCTGTACCTTTTTCATCGGCGGCGGGGCCCGGCGCAGCCGACGGCGCGAGCCAGATCCAAAGCCGACGCTCGCGTACATACAGCATGGCAAAAATACCGAAGATCAGCAACGCGCAGCCGAGGTAGACAATGTTTTTACCGGGGGTCCGGGCGACCTGGAACACGCTGGCCTGCACCTGCGTGAAGTCCTTCAGTTCAAAGGTCATGGGCGCCGGGTAATGGTGGGCATCGCTCAGCGACAGCACGGCCTGCGCCATCCAGGCCTGGGTTCGCTCGTCCAGCGGCAGCGGCTTCAGGCCGTTTTGCTCGCGCGTCTGTTGCGCCAGCTCGAACAGCACGCCGTTGAGAATGCGCACCAGTACCTCGCCGGCCCGGTCGCGTTCGGTTTCCGGCACATTGGCCTCCATGAAGTCTGAAACGGCCTGCAGGCCGGCCAGCGGCCTGGGCTGGCCCGCAGCAACCGCCTGGTCCGGGCCGGCAAACAGCGCCAGCGCCCGCGACGCGGATGCCTGCAGTTGCTGCTCCAGATCGGGGCGGTCCGCAGCCACGGCTTGTCGGGCATAACGCTGGACGGCGCGCTCGCGCTGCACCGGATCGGCGAGCGCGCGGCGCAGCCGCAAAAAGCCCTGCATGCTGCCCTGCTCATCGGCAGGGATGCGCAGGTACTGGAAGGGCCGGGCCGGGGTTTCGCGCACACCGAGCAAAAACAGCGCCGGGCTGGACTCTGCGCTGTCCATTTTCACCGGCAGCATGTAGTTGTGAAATTCGCGCGCCTGGCCGGCCGCGTCACGCAGCTTATAAGTCAGGCTGGGACCGACGTTGCGCAGCTCCTTGTTTTCTTTGGTCTTGTTGGCGGCGCCCATGCGTGTATCGATGGACTGTCGCAGGTCCACCTTGCGCACGTCCGCGCCCGAGGCGCCCAGATTGCCCGAACCGCTGAAATTTTCGACGTTGATGACACGCAGCGCGGTGTACTCCAGCGTCATTTTTTCGGCGCCCTCACCCTGGCCATGGGTCAGGCTGCTCGAGCCACCAATCGTGCCCTGTATTTCGAACGGCTTGCTCGACGGCTGGCTGCCCACAGCCAGGGGCACCGCCTTGAGCGTGACACTGGAGCCGCCATCGTCAAAACTGGACTGGTAAATCTCGATGCCCTTGTGACGCGCCGGGTGATTCACCTCGACGCGGGCCGGGATTTTTTCGCCGGTTTCCCGGTCGTGAATCACGATCTCGCTGGCAAACAGCTTGGGCATGCCGGTAGAGTAGTACTCGACGATGAATTTTTTGAGCTCCACCGAAAAAGGCAGATCCTGCAGCAACACGCCGCCGGGCTGGTTCAGGATGGCCGTGCTCGATTGCGTGCCCTCGGCCACCAGCAGGTTGGCCCGGAAGGTCGGGTTGCCCTCGCCCAGTCGGTGCCGGGCCGGCACGTCGGCAATCAACCCGCCACCGGTGTAGATGGACTTGTCGTTGAGCCACATTTGCGCCCGCACCATCAGGTCGCCGTCAAGCAGGCCGCCGACACAGACCAGCACAATGGCGCTGTGCGCGGCAATGTAGCCCAGCCTGTTGGCAGCGCCCGCCTTGGCGGCGACCATCCAGCCGGTGCCTCCGGGCGTGCCTCTTTGCTGCAACTTGACCTTCCAGCCGCTCTTGACCAGCGTTTGCCCGATACGCCTGGCGGCCACTTCAGGCGGCTCGGCCAGCGGCCCCTCAGCGCGGTGCCCAAAAGCCTTCAGGCTTTGCTCGCGGACGTTTTCCTTGAGCTGATTCCAGTCGGCCAGTATCTTGGGGGTGTTGCGGGCGATGCACAGCGAGACGGAGACCACCAGAAAAGCCAGGATCAGCAGAAACCACCAAGCGCTGTACACGGTGTTGAGGCTGACGGCGCCGAACACCTGCGCCCAGAACGGGCCAAACTGGTTGACGTAGTTGGACAGCGGTTCCTGCTGCTTGAGCACGGTGCCGATCACCGAGGCGACGCAGATGACCGTGAGCAGCGAAATGGAAAACCGCATCGACGAGAGCAACTCCACGCCAGAACGCACGGCGTGGGAGCCAGACTTCAGGCGCAGGCCGTGGGTGGAAACTGTCATGCGTGTGGGGCAACGGGCAGGGTGAGCTGCAATAAAAAAAGGC
>Ga0335394_10002931_pt1 | contig 19327 bp, 13 predicted proteins | sample MAT03_FD_205741 | JGI IMG/M metagenome (GOLD analysis project Ga0335394, IMG submission 205741) | Freshwater microbial communities from Lake Fryxell liftoff mats and glacier meltwater in Antarctica - MAT-03 (spades assembly) (version 2) ... | reverse complement strand
AGGATGTTGGCGTGCTCCTGGGTGATGGTTGTCAGGCCGGCGACTGGCTCGGTGTTGTTGATCGTGATGCGCTGGTGTTGGATGCGGCGTAATTTTTCCAAGGCCCGCTCGGGGGACAACTTGGTGCCGCTGTCGCGCAACCTCGCGCGCATGATGCGATACAGGATCAGCGCGATAAAGCAGATGCTGGCGTGTGCCCTGATGCGATCGGGTAGACGGTGGTAAGTGGGGCCGATTTCTATTTCCGACTTCAGCACCCGAAAGCCACGCTCGATATCGGCCAACGACTTGTATCGCTGAACAATCTCGTAGGCGCTGAGGTCCGTCGTATTGGTCACCAGCAGCAACTTGCCATCCATCAGCCGCGCATGGGCAAGCGCCTTCTCGTCAATGCTGTAGGTGAACAGTTCACTCTTGAGGTCAACCTTCACGATGCGCGAGAGATGGGCGTCGCAGACCTCGTGGTAGAAGCGTGCACGTGCCCCGCCGCCGTCGGAGAGTTTGCGCCCGCGTGCAGCCTTGCCGGCATCCTGTTCATCGAGTTTGCCCGCCCATATGGCCGCCTGTTGCTGCAGCGTCTTGATCACTGCGTCGCGCTTGACACTTGCCTCGGTGGCCGCGCTGGGGTCGTGTGCAATTACCAAGCGTAAGTTGTTCCAACTGGTTTGCGTCACCACCTCTGTGCTGGCGTTGGCACAATGGTCTTGCAATAGCGATAGCAGATCAACAAATTCTGCGTAGCGCCGCCCCGGAACCGCGAGGATGAATTCGAGCTTGCCGCCACCGGGTAGCGTGATGCCTTGCAATTCTCTCAGGTTGTCGATGGACAGCAAGCCACGATCTGCCACCGCGATCACGCGTTTGACCGGAAAGCGTTCAATGATTTTTTTGATCGTGGGCTTGAGCGTGCTTACCTCGCCCGTGTTGCCATCAAACACCTCGTGATACAGCGGCAAGCCGTCTGCTGTTTGCACCACGCCGAGCATGACTTGCCTGGCAATCAGCCCTTCTTTGGACATGCCAAACTTGCGAACATCACCGTCTTGCTCAGACAGGCCTGCTGCGCGGATGGTGGTCATGTCGTAGAACACCACGGCCAGGTCCTGATCAACCAGGGGGCGCAATAGGCCTAAGAGTACCTTATCGAGCGCATCCTGATGTTCCACCATGGCGTCCATGGCGCGCAGCAGATGCTGATGCTCGATGCCTGCCGAATCAATACCAGGCAGGCTCACCGTCTCCAGCCAGCGCAGCACACCCAGTTTGGAGTGTGGATCGCTCAATCGGTTGAAGACCATCACTCGCATCAGCGCTTCGACATCAATGGCATGGCGGGTGCGACGAAATATCGGGCGCAACCGATCAAAGCCCAACGAGTTCCACAACTCCGTCAAGGTCCAGACATCACCGAAATCACGGGCTGCATCGAAGCTGACGTTGGGTGCCGAAGTGCCTTGCAGGGGCTTCTGACCGGTCACGCGTAGTAGCCCGGAGATAACGGACTCAAGGCCAGAATTGAGTTGGTCCAGACGGCCCAAGGTGGCAACAGTGCGTTGCTTGGGACGGCCAAGGTCATCGCGGAAGGCTTCCACGAGTTGGACGTAGCGGCGGGGGCCGGAGCTAGTTACCTTGATGAACACACCACTACTCTAAAGCAATGTGATCACTCGAGAAATACAGTACAAACCCTTTGAAACGTGCCATTACAGGAAAATCCGAAAAGCACCTTCAAGTCCTTGTTTCATATAGAGCTTGCACGCCTCAGCGCCTCGGAACTGTCGAACTCGGGTGACCCCCGGCAAGCGTCGGGGCACAGCAGTTGAACATCATCACGTTCGGCGATGGCAACTCGCCGAGTTTTAGTCTGAAGTTCCGCCCCACCAAGAGCGAGTTTGTCCTTATTTGGCGAGGGTTTGCAGTGGATTCAGGGTTCCGCGTTCTGTCTACAGAGTGATGTGCTCGATCAACTCGAAGTCACGGCGCTGCGCGCAAAGGAAGTCGTCAACACCTAGACGCTTCGCGCCTCGGCGCCCGCCGTGGGCGAGCAACAAGTGTTGCGCACGATGGTACTAAGATCCGCCATCAGGGTGCCAAAGCTGTGCACGGGCATGCCGTCGTCACGTTTGCGGGAGGCCCCCTTGCCTTGGCGGATGCCAACCGCTGGGCCGGCACCACCGGATCGCGGGTTGGTTTGATTTCTTGTTCGGTAACAGAAGTGTCCCAACGTTGGTAAATATTCGGTGAACCCACGCCGGCTGCCGGTTTGTGCGAAACGGCTAAATACAATTCTCTTTATCCCTTACCTTCGTGCACACGAGTACACCATCGATTCGGCAGCAGCACGGCAATGGGTCACCAAGCCCGCATCAAAGCAGCCTGCTCCCGCCGCGACGACCAAGCCCGCTCATGCCGACACATCCTCAGAACTCAAAACAAACGCACGCGGCTCAAACCCAAAATCACTCGTTGCCTCTCTGTGATCAAACACCAAATCACGGTTCATGCGCTCGGCCATGGCGGGTGACCAGTTGCAGTAGCGCGGGATAAGGCGAATAACTGCCACAGCCAACCGAAAAGCAAATAACGGTAAAGGCAATAGGCGCACCGGTTGTCCAAGAGCCCTGAAAATTCGAGCAACCATATCGCGATAGGGAAGAGTTTCGAAGCCGGACAAATTGTAGGCACGGTTTGCAACAGCAGGTGAACCCAACGCGGCGATGCAAGCGCCAGCAACATCGTGCGCGTGCAGTGGCTGGCGCAAGCCCTTCGCCTTGCCGAACAAGGGGAAAAAACCAAAACGCCGAACGAATCGCGCTATCTCGGCAATGTTTTTGTCGCGCCCTAAACCATAAATTAACGTTGGCCGCAGAATAACCCATTCCACCCCGTGGCTTGCCGCCCATGCCTGCACGCGCACCTCGGCTTCTGCCAAGCGTAGGGCGATGACATGCTCTTCAGGGTCGGATGAATCATCTTTGGTAAAGCGGCTGGTGGAAGAAAGCGCGACCACGCGACGGGCTCCCTGTGCTTCCAGCATGCCGAAATGCTCTGGCAATACCCAAATGGGTGCCAAACAAATCCAGTTCGAAATGTTCCAGTCTTCCTCTGAATCGGAGTCGGGAGCCAGGGGTGACGGCAACTTCCGCCACTCAACGCCGTCGTCTGACCGCCGAAGTTCCCGCCGCGAAAAGGCAGTTACTCTGTATCTCGCACGCGCCAACAAAGGCAGCAGACATGCACCTACCAAACCGGTCGCGCCCAGCAAGCCAACCGGGGATTTATTCACGCACCGGCCCTATTCTGGCCAACACCAGACGCCCTGTGTAATAGACGGTAACCAACACAAAGCGAAGCCATACGCCGACTACGACCAATCCCCACAGCAGGCCAGGGTGCTGGTGATGGAAAAACTTTTTATAAAACCGAAGCATTCCGCGATGCTTATGCCATTCAACAAAGTACGGTCTGCTTCTGCTGCATGCCCCCCACAGGTGGGTCACTCTGGCATCAGGAACAAACATAACCTTCCATCCCTTCAGCTTAAAGCGCATGCACCAGTCCAGGTCTTCGCAGTGCAGGAAATAGCCCTCATCCCATAACCCGACATCGTTCATAGCCTCCCGCTTAACGAGCGTGCAAGCCCCTGAGATTGCCTCAACGGGGACGGGTTTATCCGGCAGTGGCTCTGTATGCAGTAGAAAATCCGAGAAAACTTCCGGGAAAAATCTGGCCCAGCGCGAAAGGCCAAACGCCCGCATAAAAGCCCGCTTAGGCGTGGGAAAAACTCGCCGCCCACCGGGTTGCTCAGTGCCATCCGGATTGCATAAAAAGCCACCGACGATACCGACATCGTCTGTCGCATCAAGTACGGCAGACATCTTGGTCAAGGCATCTTCGGCCAAAACGCTGTCAGGATTCAGAAATAGCACATGCTGCGCCGATGACGCTTTCGCGCCAATGTTGCACGCAGCAGCAAATCCCAGATTTTTGTCGTTTCGTATGACAACAAGCTTCTCGTTTTTAACGGCGTGTTCCAGGTACTCAAGGCTGCCATCCATTGAATGGTTGTCCACCACAATGGCCCTGGCAGCACCCGCCGCGAAGACTGACGAAACACAATCCGCCAGCAGCATCCCGGCGTAGTAATTGACGATGACTACATCGCAGTCGTTAAATGATTTTTGCAGCGGCAAAACGCGCCTCCCACGTATTGCTAGCCGTAAACCGCCTTACTGATTCAATGTCTGCGCTATAGAGTAGCGCGCTCTGAACCAGTCCGCCAACATCCTGGACTTCACGACTAAGAAATGTACCGTCTTCGTCCCCGCGAAATGCCATCTCGCCAAAGTCTGTCGAAATGACAGGCAGGCCAAGCGCTCTGTATTCGTAATATTTGATGGGATCCACCGAAGCGGTCAGTTCATTTTTCTTGAATGGAATCAACCCGACATCGAACTCCTGCATCGCTCGCAGCGCATCCTGGTGCGTACAAGGCGGGAGAATTTCGACATTCGCAGGCAGCGTATAGGGTGAAAGGGTGAACATCGGACCAATCAAGCGCACCACATCCAGCGGCCGTATCTTGGCCAGGTTAATGACCCATTCCCAATCAAACCAACGTCCAATCGTGCCCACATAGCCCAAAATTCTTCTTTCTCGCGATAGCGTACCGGTTTTCGGTAACGGCAAGACACTGGTATCCAAACCGTTAGGCACAAACTGAACATCCGGCCGCACATTGTCCCAGCGCAGCTTTAAGGCAGTCGAAGAAGCTAATACATGGGTCACGCGATTAATCAGCTCCCTCTCGCGCCGACGCATTGCCATACGAGAGAGCCCAGCATAAAACGAGGGAAAATCGTCCATGGCATCGTAAACAGAAACAGCGGCATCAAGCCGATGCATAACGGCCAAAGCCAATACCGATGGCTTGCCAATTGCCAGCAGAGTTGGCTGTTGATGAGCAAAAGTATCAACGACCTCAAGCACTTTTCTCCACATCAAAGCATTGATCCAGCCCGACCAAGGCAGTGGCTCTATCAGCAAAGCAGAAGGCCGAATAACCTTCAGCCAAGCTGGGCTAGTGCAATTCTCCTGACTATCATGCTGACCCAGCCTACGAAAATCTGACAGCAAAGGAAACCGTGTTGGATAGGGATCAACCCACAATGCATCCCCGCCCGTAGTGGTGTGCATCCATTCCACAAACTTGTGTGGCCTTTGCGCAAAGCTTGACCATTGCACGGGGGATAGATAAACCAGTCGCATCAAGCGAAATGCTCCCGCAGTACCGCCACAATGCGCCCCGCCCCTTTGCCATCACCATACGGTGAAACACCGCGTGCCATTGCGCTATAGGCAGTTGCGTCTTCCAACAGCAGTTGAGCCTCTTCAACGATACGTTCATAGTTGGGCCCTACCAGTTTCACCACTCCCATGTCGACAGCTTCGGGGCGCTCGGTCTCGTCACGCAACACCAATACTGGCTTGCCCAAGGCAGGCGCCTCCTCTTGCACACCGCCTGAGTCGCTGATAATCAGATAAGCCTTCTTCATTGCCGCAACGAATGGCGCGTAATCCAGAGGCTCACACAAAATGACATTGCCGCAATGTCCCAGCATCTCATGTGCCACATCCTTTACGTTCGGATTGGGATGCACCGGGTAAAGAATTTGAATATCCGGGTTTCGCTTGGCCAAAGTGCTGAGTGCCCGGCAGATATTGCGGAAGGGCTCGCCAAAGTTTTCACGGCGATGTGATGTAACCAGCACAAGCCGCTTGGTGGCATCCAGTGCTATGCCAACCTCAAGCTCTTTGGATGCCGTCATCAGCAGTGCATCAATCACGGTATTTCCTGTCACGGTAATGTCGGAATCTTTCACGCCCTCGCGAAGCAGGTTTTGCCGCGAACTTTCCGTCGGCGCGAAATGCCAGCGCGCCAAACGCCCCGCAATCACCCGATTTGCCTCTTCCGGAAAAGGGTTCTGTATATCCCAAGTGCGCAAACCCGCTTCCACATGACCGAAGGGAATACGATGGTAAAAACAGGCCAGCGCTACCGTCATCACCGTCGTGGTGTCGCCTTGTGCCAGCACCACGTCGGGCTTTTTAGCGAGCAGCACCTCGTCCAACTCAAGCAACAGCCTTGCCGTCAAAGCCGTCAGCGCCTGATTGGGACGCATGATGTTCAGGTCAATGTCGGGCTGGATACCAAAAAAATTTAAAACCTGATCAAGCATTTGCCGGTGCTGGGCCGTTGCCAGAACACGAACCTCCGCCCAAGGTTCCTGCTTCAAGGCTAGGATGACTGGCGCCATCTTGATGGCTTCAGGGCGGGTTCCTACAACACAAAGTAACTTATGCCTCATCCTACAAAACTCCCTGAAACTTCATCAACGCTACCTCGCGCCCAATCCTGTCCGCATTCGCCATGATCGTCAGTGTGTGGGATTTCTCTGAAAGCGTTGGCAGGCAAGCGCCGTCAACTACGTGTACACCGTCAAGCCCACATAACTCCCCAAATGCATTTGTTTCGCCCAGTACCGCGCTTTCTCGCATTGGCAATGTCCCAGAATAGTGAATATCCCCACCAGGACGTCCAACTGTAAAGCTCATCGGCAACAGAACCGCCCCAAGTTGCCAGTAGGCCTTCCGCAGTCGCTTAGCGGCCTCAGCCATCAGGCTAGGAACACGATCACTGTAGCCACCATCTACCACTAACGAGCCATCACTCTTTAGTATTGCTTTGGCAACGGAAAGGTTACCGGGCAAAAAAACATTTCCTACGAGGCACGAACTCAACAAACTCCCAAGCAAGTCAACACCATATCGCCGCCGTAGGGGCAAATGTCGGACAAATTCTGATACAGGTATGCCGGTAGTCCCAAAGGTCGAACCAAACGCAGAAATACCTTCCTGCATCGTCAAGGAATATGACAACTGCCCCAAACCAAAAGCGGGTACTCTTGCGGTTCCCGTCAGACGAGGCAGCCACAACAAAAACGCCGCAGTTGGGCATGAAAGCAAAGGCACAGGTCTTTCGAGATTGAGCGCCTGCAATGCAAGCCGTGTTGTCGCCAGTGTGCCCGCTGCTAGAAGCACCTTACTCGCCTTAATTGATCGGCGCTCGCGCGACATCTCTTGTAATCCTTCCACCGACCAGAAGTTACCGTTTTGCGCAATTCCCTCTACAACAAATCCACCCTCATGGTGAAAGTTTCTGTACTGCCTCAACATAGCTAACTCGTCGGAAGCTGAATACAAGGCACGGCGGTGACACCCCCATAAACAGTTTCCCGAACTGTTGCATGCCTTGCGTCCCGCATGATCCGCGCTGAGTGCAGCAACCCGAGATCGTCCAAGACGAAAACCCAGCGATGCAAAGTTGGCTCTGCGCTTGGTGTATCGGTCGAAGAGGTTGATGTGCAATGCATCCATCTGCATGGGCGGCTGCGACCACGCATCCAGACCGAAGTAGGCTGACAAATCATCATCCTGACGACCACTAATCCCAATTCGCCTTGCAACAGTTTCGTAAGACCGCTCAATATCTGCCGCCTGAAAAGGAAATTCAGACAGTTCGGACACCGATAAGCGAGCAACACCGCATCCCCAAGCATTGGAGAGGCCCCCCGTCGCAAGCGACCCTACAGCAACAAAATCCTGAGCTTCAATTCGGTTAGCAACTTCAAATTCCTCGAACACATACCCCTGCGTCGGCACCCGAAGTTTTGGTGATACCCCGTCGTGCTTCTGTAATGCGTGAAAACTCTCTCCAATCATCCATTTCCACTGATTGGCGTCTTCGGCTCTCGCAGTCAAGAAGGGCTGTGTAGGAGGCGATATATTGGCTTGCCGTCCACCATCCACCATCAGCACCCTAAGCCCAGATTCGACCAAGGGTAATGCAGCGGAAACACCCGCCGGGCCACTTCCCACAATAATCACGTCAAAATCCGGGGTCATCGCTGACTCCCAGTGTCGCGCATGTAGCGCTGAAGAAACGGTGCACCAGCTATACGCAACACCCGCCAGACGATCTCTGCAACCACTGCGCGAGAAATGGAGATCAGACTCATCAACGCCCCTGAACTTCGACCAAATCCGAGAAAACGTCGAGCTCCCTGCGTTGTCGCCTCTGCCAGCGTTGTTGCTGCATCCAATCGCCAGGCAAACTCTGCTCCCCATGCCGATAAAGCGAATGCGCGATCATCAAGCAGCGCGAGTGCCATTGGTAGCCTTAGCGCCCATGCCGGCAGATCCAACGGAGGGCCGCCTCGTAGTTTTTCAACTGCTCGCACATAACGTAGAAGAAGGCTGGTGCTTGGTCGTTCCTTTAGCACGTAGGTCAGCAGGGCTTGCCCTTCACATATGAGCCGACGTCGCCTGTCACCGCCAGATGGGTGCATACCGGATGGTAAAGAGCGCAATGAAAGCCCCAATCTCTGGAGATCATTGGCCGTGTCCATCAAAGGTAGTTCAAAGAGCGAGTTCAGTCGTTCAAGACGCAGACGTATCCGCAGCCTTCTCCCCAACACCCCACCAACGACCTGGATAAGCATGACAGGAATAGGTACAAGCCATCGCAGGCGACGCACGCGGCCAGAGGCAATGGCCAACATAAATCGAGTAAATGACACTGGCGCTGACGAAGCAAGGCGCAACACGCCGGACGGAATGTCACCACGCTCGACAAGTCTCAGCAGTCCTTCTGCAAGGTCATCAACATGAATGGGCTGCACTTGCGGTGCAGGCAAAAACGCAAAAATTACAGGCAGTCGCCGGACGGCACCTGCCAACTGACCGAACAACCCCCGTTCACAGCCGCCGTACACCTGGCCGGGCCGTACTACCCAACCGCCAGCCAGTAACACATCCTGTTCGATACGCCACTTTGTTCGCCCATACACTGTCGGCGCATCTGGTCGCGCTGTCTGGCTAGAGACGAACACAAACTTTGCTGCCAATTGCTGAGTAGCGGCAATTAGTGATCTGGCGGTAAGCACTTCGAGCTCTTCATCCAAACCAGCAGCGGGCGAAGTATCCGCAGCCAAGTGGACGACTGCGTTTGTTCCTAGAGGAAGAACGATAGCTTCTCTGGAAGACAGCTCAAAAGGCATCCAGCATAAAGCAGGAGCGACAGGGCGACGGGAGGCAGCCACAACCTCATGACCGTGGCCTATCGCAAGATCGACTAAACGTCCTCCGATGTAGCCCGTAACACCTGTTACCACAATTTTCATCAAGAAGCACTCGTTATTATCACGCCTGCAATGATTAATAAAACACCCAAACCATATCGAAGAGTCAACACCTCTCCGAACATAAAGGCACCAAGTAACGGAACCAAAACAAAGCCGAGTGCGAAATAGGGGTACGCCTTGGATATCTCAACATATCGTAGCGCCCAAACCCAAAGCCCCGTGGATGTAATATATAAGATTCCGGCAACCACCAGTATTCCGAGTACCCCCCAATCAAGCAGGGTCTGTGTTTTGTTATAGTTTATGGCAACCTGCTTAAATAAGATTTGACCTATCGTCATAACAAAGACACAGGCCAATATGATTAATTTTCCGCGATCAAACATAGTTATCATCATTAGCAGTTTGTATATGGCAAACGTAGAATAAATTCAGATCAGGCAAAGCCACTTTCGCCGGATACCAACTCTCAGTTACAAGCTCAAAGTGGTGACGAATGAAGACAACCAAGTTGAAAATTGAGTTTATGTGTTCAGCCGCCTGTAAATAGTCATACGCCAAACCCGACTTAATGGCATTTCTCCTAGGTCCAAGATGCCTACCGAATCTCCAAAGGAAACCTGGGTCACATGGCAATACGATCGAAATTACCCCTCCTGGCTTAACGACTCGATTCCACTCTTTTAATACCTGTACTGGATTTGGGAGATGTTCGAGAACGTGAGTGGCAATTAGCCGATCAAAGCTTGCTGTAGCATAAGAAAGTTGAGTAGCATCTTGCTGCTCAATTTTAACAATGCCGGAAAGCATTTCTTTTCCGTATTTTTCCTTTGCTATTTCCAGCATTTCACGACTACCATCGGTCATGCAATATTGTGAAAATCTATTTTTTACAAATGGAAAATGATGCCCAGAACCAGAACCCACCTCGATGATTTTTTTAAACGTTCGAGTCACGGGCAGAGTTTTTTCAAGAAGGTAATGTGACTTCTGTAGAAACGAACCCGCAAGGGTTTTATCGGCATTATTTCTATCATAGCTTTCAATGTAGCTCAGCTCATACGATGGGGCGTCACGCATATTTTTCCTTCTTTATTATCACTACAACATGATGTAACGACATGATCCGATTAAGTGGCGAAATAATAAATTGCAAAAGATTAACTGTCCAAATCATCGAGTCAGGACACATTTGCCTAAAGTTAAGCCCACCTGACAAAATATATTTTAAATAATTAGGGCATATTTCTTGATGTACGATCGATAACGATGGATGATTCACATCAAATATAGCTTTATCTCTTACAAAAACAAGATAGCTTAATGCTTGATTTGCACCATTCATCGGGCCAGCTACAGGAGTCTGCCACGACGGATATGACTTATCAAAACCCTCTGTTCGAAAAAGGCGCTTGAATAGAAATGTAGCGAAAGGTCCGTAATAGGGCTCCAGCAATATCGCCCCTCCCCCAGGCTGAAGCACCCGCTCCAATTCAGAAAAAAAACGGTTAGGATTGGGAAAGTGATGAAAGCAGTTTTGTCCGTAAAAAACACGCACAGACTGTTCCGGCAGATCCATAACTTCTGCATCCAGAATGCGGTCGAGATGATTACCATGAACCACATCCGTAGCTAAAACATCAGGATATGAATCTTTGATCGGCGCGATACCTGCACCCAATTCAATTCGCGCCCCGTTTCCAGTGAAGAACCTTTCATCTAATCGACGAAAAATATGATGGAAATCCGTGAATACTTCCCTCAGCATTCTTTTTTTGGACAGCATGTTTCGGTGAACGTTTAACCGCTCAGAACCATCGACATCAACATTTGCGACAGACGGATCACGTAAACGATCAAATAGTGCCTTCATACGATTTTCCTGTTGACTGTCGAAGACCACTGCGACCGACTCCTGTGCAAGACGCGTTTCGGTACAGCGGCAATGTCATAACCGATAAAGGCGAGCACAAACTGGAGCCCCATCAGCATCGGCATGGCGGCCAACATGACAGTACCCGCAGGTGTTGGTATCCCAAGTTGTGAGGATTCGTACCAGTTATACCCGCCATAGGCAATTCCAAAAATCAACATCATTAGACCAATAGGCAATTCGATAGAGGCCATCGACAAATCTCTAAGGTAATAGTTATAAAAAAGTCTCTTAAAAAAATTACGTGCGTGCTTGAATAAAAACTCACCCGCAATTTTGGAAATTTTTAGATTGCTAACTTCCTCGCCATATTTGGTATGCATGGGCACATCCACTACGACCGCACGCAGCGTATTCAGTCGAAATAACATATCCGTTTCAAAAAAATAGCGTTGACTTATTTTCTTGAATGGTAGGTGCTTGCAAACATCCGCATGAATAGCGGTATAACCATTGGTTGGATCAAAGAGATTCCAGTACCCAGAGGAGAGTTTGGTCATCAGTGAGAGTACGGCATTACCAAACAACCTCACAGGTGGCATGGAGCGTATTTGTTCAAGATCGTAAAAACGATTGCCTTTGGTGTAATCAGCCTCACCAGAAAGAATCGGCTCGATAAACGATGGGATCAAAGATGGATCCATCTGACCGTCGCCATCCACTTTCACGATAACATCTGCGCCATCGGCGATTGCAGCTTGGTAGCCTGTCATAACTGCACCACCAACACCCTGGTTCTGATTGTGGTACAAAACCCTCACGCGGTCGTCGAATACGTGCTCATCAACAAACTTGCCAGAGCCATCCGGACACGCGTCGTCAATCACGTAGATGCGCCAGACCATACTTGGCATTGCCAAAATAACGTCGGCAATGTGCACTAATACCTTAAAACAAGGAATGACTACAGCAATGCGTGCGTCTGGTAAATGGTTGGCAATCAAGTCGGCACTCATTGTCTGAAAGAAACCTTGGTAATGATTATAGGGAGACTGCCATGGGCAGTGGCGTAAACAATAGCTGTTGATGCGTTTGCTGGCGCTGTTACCTCCATGGATTGGGTTGTCTCAACAGTGGCGCAATCAAATACATTAATGTTCGTAGTAATGAAGCCGCCTTTTGAGTCCAGCCAGTTAACCTGCACCCGACCTTGAGTTGGCTGGTCGGCACACAATGCCGTAACGCTATTTTGATAACGACGCCCAGACACCACTGATACGGATTGAGCTGCAGGAGTTGCAACGGTTACCGTCACTCGCCCAGCAACTAGAACAGGTTTGACAGTGGAGAGTACCCAGCCATCCAAAGCTGAAAAGTCCGTGTTTTTCAACAGTTCATTTTGAAAGCGATAGCTATCGTTCAGCTTGCGCACAGTGATGCTGCCGGACGCTGCGATCTTTTGTGTGACATTTTCGATCAACATTCGCTTGTCAGAGATGCCCCAATTACTGTCAAGAATGACGTAATCAACCCCTTGGTCCATTAACAGCTGCGCCATATCGTCGGCTGTTTTTGTTTCGGAAACTTTTACCTGGAAACGGTGGTTGTACCAGTTTGGGTAAAGGCCATCCGAATTGAGACCAGCTGTTAAAGGAGAAGAAAACACTGCGACGGGCGAACGCCTACTGTTGAGATTGTTCACCAATTCAACTGCATTCCTAATTGGCAATCTGTTATTGAGATACGCATCCCGCTCGGACTTGCCCATCAACGCTTGCGGAGACAAATCACCGTAATAGGTGCCGGATTTGAAGAACACAACGTTCAATATAATTACCGTCGATCCAATAACGAATAGAAATCTTCTGAAGACGATAGAACCGTTGTATCCCACCGAAATAGCAACGCCAATACCTGCTGCCACCCAAGCAAAGGAAGGGAATACATATCGAAGGTATGCGAGCGATTGGAAAGTCAGCGCAACGGATAGCACCGCTACTACAAACAAGACAAGTCCTCGGCCATGGCGGGCAGCCAAGAGAGTCAGCAAAGCTGGCGTGAACAATAATAGCCATTGAAAACCTGCCGAACCCGTCCTGCTTTCGAGGAATTGTTCTGAATGAAATGTCACTTGGTAGAGCACATCCCAAGTCAAACCCTTGGCAAAGACCGCTGGCGGATCAAAGGCTACTGCAGGCCAGAGAGGTGATTGAAAGATATGGTTAAAGAACGGGAAAACTGGGTTAGCCGTCAGGTACCAGGCCGTAGCGTAAGGAATCGACCCAATGGCTAAAAGCAGAACTAAGCCCAGCGCGATGGCACCTACTAACCGGCGTTTGGACCATGCCCGGTAACGCCATACCAATACAAGAAAGAGCACCGGCAACACTGTAAAAGTCACTGCCTTTGCAGCAAGTGCCCCGCCCAGCAGAATACCAGCCAATGGTAAATGAGTGGCTTGATCATCGTCCGATTGAGCCAACTTGAAAACGGCCAGTGAACCTGCGACAACAAATGCCGTCCAGATGGACTCAATGAATAGGCTACTACTTTCTGTAAATGTCAGTGGGGTAGTCAAAAACAAGAGAACAGCCCAACGCGCACCTGTTGCATTCCCTCCTGCCCATAACACGAGATCACGAATCAACCAGCCCAGAACAAAAATGAACCCGACATTGATCAGACGAGCCGCTTGCTCCCCTGCCAACATGTAGCCTATTGAAAATATCCAGTCGCCCAACATTGGCATTACAGCCCAAACGTAGGTATTTACATCAAACCCCCATTCATGCCTCGCAGCCAAGTGTCCAGGAATAAAAAGGTGCATGGCAAGCGCGTCGTGCCCGACCTCTGGCATTAAGGCTACAGAAAAGTGAACGAGCGCAATTAATGCAATCGCCAGATCCAGCAGTTTTTTTTCTGATGGAGCAGTTAAACATTCGAGCAGAGAGTGAGTTGCTGAATGTATCGAACGCCAGCCCAGCAACAAGGGAACAGCTAGTACTAATCCATACAGGCCCGGGTAGTTGACCGGGTAATGCGCCAATAAGCCGATTGCAGTTCCATATATACACGCGCCGACCAAAAATGCTGTGACACCGGTTACTTTTGCGGCCTCAACTTTCAACAACTGGAGGACGTGCAGACCCAACACATAGCAGGAAATAGCAAACCAAATCGTCACGACAAGCGGCCAGATTGCGCCTGTAATGATTGCAACGGCGCATCCGATAAGTCCGCCGACAACGATACCATTGAGTTTTGTCCACCTTGCAACTAGCGTAATAGCAAATGTGCCAAACACTAGAAAAGCCGCATAACGGATCAAGCTACTCCACCCAAATGCGGTTGCTGCGGGCCAGGGCATCTGTACAAGCCCCCATAGCGTCAGGGCAGCACCTACTGCCAACGCTAATCCAATTGTCATTGATTTAAAGACCGTGGTCATTCGTTTGCGCCTTGGAGGAGTTGAGGATCAGCCCCAGAAGTCGGCGTTAGCGGGACGGCGTACCGTTCAACCATCATCGGCGCGATACGATGGCCAATGAAGTAAACCATTGCTACCGGAAGTATATACAGCAAACCAACCATGACGCCAATGGTGTAGCGCGGTTGATGAGATCCCCGCCAGCGTGAGTCCCTGCCGTTATACACAACTCACGTGTCATGAAATAAACACTGGTTTCGATGTAATAGGCGGCGAATTGAGTTGCTTTTCACGTCCAATTCGACGCCCTTTGATTGAGTTTGATGTCCTCGAAGTGCGGGAACTCACCGAAAAGCGAACGTCAAATGAGTTGTGTATAACGGCATGGCGTGAGTCGGCTTCGGTGCTCATGCTATTCGTTCATGGAGCGCATGGTTTGACTGAAAAGCCTTGGACTGTACACGCCAAATAGCTCGGTGCCACGGCCCCCTATACGGAAGTGTTCAGTTTCGGCGTTAACCATACGTATTATCCAATCTCGGTCGTCAACATTCTCAAGGTCAAAGTTGTCACTATAGGCCAAATTTATTAGACGCCAAAGAAAACAATTTCTGCGATAGACGTCAACTGGATAAAACCATCTATCTAAAACTGACTCAATGTCCTCGCTTCGAATTCCTTCAAAACAACCAACAGAGAAGTCATTGTCAGGAAGTTCACTATCCAGTTGATTGGCATGTCGATTGAGCCGATATTGCTCAGGCAATTGGCAGAAGAGTTTGTTTGCCTCTGCTCTTGCATCTGGCCATAGTCTATTTCCGTTCCTTCCAACATATTCCCCTATGCTCCAGAATTCACCATTCTCAGTCAGACTGTCGTGACAGAATTTTATAAGCTTCTCAAGCTCGACAATATGATGTAAAGCGGAGACGCAAAGAATGACATCCCATTTTTCTCCGGAGTGTTCCAACTCGTTTGCATTGGCGTCAATCAAATCAAGCTTTATTTCTGGGGGGAACTGCTTTGACGCCAAACCGAGAAGGTCTGCATTAATATCGAGAAGAGACCACTCAACATTTAAACCCACTTGCGCCGCATAACTTGCTTCAATTCGAGCAGCACCACTGCAAAGCGACAACACCTTTACAACGCTACCTTTACTGGTCATGGATTTGAGGCGCTCGGCAAAGTTTGGAGGGCGCTGAGGAATGCAGGACGCTAGCAATCGCGATGCGTAGCCATATGGGGACTCACCAGTTAATGGCTCAACATCATTCAGCTTTGCGGCATTTGAGTCTTCAGCGGAATATTGTAGGGGTGAGAGTTTTCTCACGGGTCTTGAATTGCCAGCGGCAATTTCAGCGCGCTGATTCTGCACCGAAGAGTACATGCTATGTCGATAGACGATACTAAAATGTGCTATCTCATTCCGAGATCGTAGGTCATGAAATGAGCGAGCCTTTAAAGTAAGCAATTTATCTTCCCTTGCTATACATAGGTCAGATACCGCTAGCCAATCACCGGATGGATCTCCGTTTGGTCCTGGCAGACAGGAAAGTATAAGATGCCCTTTGCGACCAGCCAAAAACGAAAGATCTAAATCAATAATTCTCCAGTAGGGTGACTGCTGCCCACCGGTAATCGGAAGATCACAAATTTGTGATGTCGAATGCAGTTGGTCTGATTCAAGAAAATGAATACTACAAACCAAGCCATCTGCACTTATGTTTGGTAACGCTGCTGAATACCGAACATAGAGCCCCACATCCTTTTCAAATTCAAAAATCTCTGTTGGTTTAAGACTCTCCCCGGCCACCAAAACAATCGAATGGCGTTTGTCTTCACAATGCGTAATTTGCATCCATCGTGGAAAATTCAAATTGGGTGGAGTACCCAAGATTTCGAATTTCGAATTCTCGTCAAGATAGAATTCACCAGGAGAACAGTTTTTATTTAAGTGACTTGTTTTCGATGGGGTTTGTCCCCGCACATTTGGGGATGCGGCGCGTTGAGTAATCATTTATTAAGCGTAATCTCGAAAATTCCTACTTCTGTTTTCTTCCCGGACGTCTTGTCTAGGATGTAGATTGGTACGCTTTTCGGTTTAGATAACAGAGCAGGGGGAATTTGGCCAGAGCCGCCTTTACCGGGTTCAATGGCACTAGCGAGCTTTGTGTCGCCAAACCAAATTTCTAAATTATTTGCGTTGCCAGGGCCAGAAAACTCGATCCAAAGTGCTGAGTCACCGTTTTTTTGCACCAAAAATCCTTGGCCCGCAATGGTGCCGTGAGGGCCCCATTTTTGGATTGTAAGCTGCTGCGCAGATTGCTCTACTGCGGTCGCTTTGGTGCCAATTCCGACTTGATTCTTACCCTCGTCAGAACAGGCAGTGACTCCTAGTATTCCCAATAGAACAACCACAAAATGTGAAGGATATTTACTTAACATCAGAATCTCCTTTTTTATAAAAATAAATTAAATATGTCAATCTAATCTCTATATGCATGCGGAAGCCATGCACCCCATTTCTTTTCATATATCGCTTTATTCCTATTCATTAACTCCTGTTTCTCATCTCCTTTGAGCTTGTCGAATGACGCAGAGAGGTGGTGATGCACAAACACATCCTCAGCACAAACAACACGTAAACCCAGTTGCTCGATACGGCGGCAATAATCGTCGTCTTCAAAGAAGCCTCGACCAAAGACCTCGTCTAAGGTGCCGACGCGTGAGTAGGTCGTCCGGGGCATCATTACACAGAAAAATGCGGCTGTTCTTAGCGGGAATGTCAGCCCGACGTGACGGCGCGTGAAAGCGGCCGACTTCAGAAGCATCTCATCCATACTTCCATAGGTGATGTCAATTTTGGCTTCGTTGCCAATATTGTTCGTCACTGGCCCGATCAGACCAATGGTTTTGTCTCTTACAAGATGCCGAACCATTGTGCGAATCCACCCAGGCGTCACATAGGTGTCGTTATTGAGCATCACCAGGTAGTCGCCGCCGGCAATCTCTAGCCCCTGGTTGTTGGCCGCGGCAAAGCCTCGGTTGTCTTCGTTGAGGATGAGCTGGCGGTTGCTTTCGCCAGCAACCCACTCAGCCAGAAACGCCGGGGAACCATCGCTGGATGCGTTGTCGACCACGATGATTTCTATATTTTCGTAATGGCTGTACTCATCCAGACTTGCCAGACAGGCGCGAGTGAACTCCTGGTTGTTGTAGGTAACGACAACTACGCTGATTTTGGGGTCATGAGCGGCCGATTCGGCATACTCAATAAGCACTTCAGCCCGGTGCCGCCAAGTTTGTCCTTGCGCAAAAGCCTTGCGCTGCCGAACCAAGGCATCAGGTTCTGGCCGACTCAACACGTTGCCGACTGCAGCAACGAAAGCATCTTTATCCGCTGCCGCGTACACCAAGCCCACAAACTGCGTCATCTCCGGCAAATCAACGACCACGACTGGCTTACCGGCGCCGAGGTATTCGTAAACCTTGACCGGGTTTGTGGCCAAGGTGAGCGGGATCACCTTGAAGGGCAGTAAACAGACATCGAAGCCGTAAAGATAGTAAGGAAGCTGACTGTAGGGCACCTCACCGGTGAAGGTGACATTCGGCAGCTTTGCCAGCCCTGCCCTCGCATTAACGGTATCTGCACCGATCAAGAGTACACAGCACTCTGGGTGGTGCTTGGCCACAGCCTCCACCAGATCCAGATCGAACCATTCGGCAATCGCGCCGTAGTAGCCGATGATGCGGCGACCTTGGGGGTCTCGATAGACACTATCTGGTGCCCTACAAAAGTGATCGTAATCGCCTGCGTTGCGAATCAACGCCCGCCTCCTGGCGTGTGGCCCGACAGCGTTATCCAGCCATGAAGATGTGGTGATAGTTAGGTCTGCGCTGCTAATCATCGATTTTTCCAACTGCATCAGAGATGCAGCGTTGTTGCCAAAGCCTTCGTGGTGATCCATGCAGTCGTAGATCAGGCGGCTGTTTGGCAGCGCCGAGGCTATGTCATGCCAGAAGGGATGATCGACCAACGAAATAATCTGCTTGCTGTTAGCCCATTCCAACATCTCACCGATGCTTGCTCTCAATTGAGCAATGGTTTCGACTTCTGGTGCAGCGGAGTAAATGACGGGTGCGCCTTTGACGAATAGCTTTACTTGAAACAGCAAGCCCCCGTCATCCAGCGCCTCGAACTCAAAACCTGCGCGCTCATCATCTGTGAAATTTGGAGAAATATAAAAAACACGTCGCCCAGTGTTTGCCAAAGCGACGGAAAGTTGCTGGGGGCGCTGATGGCGAAAATGCCAATCGATGACACCCCAGACGATGTAATCTGGCACGATATTAGGTTTTGATGGGGACTCTATTGATGGAGGCTGGAACTGTGACGTGCGCAGCGCACTTCGGCGTATTGCGCGCGCAGCCTTTCCAACTATCTTGTCATGGAAAAAACTGACAAGACGCTTTGCAGGAGCAGGCAGCGGTAACCGGTGATAACGCTGGCGCAGTGCTTGACGATCTTCGTTCGTAAGGCCGTAACGAGCTAACCTAGCAACAAAACGCAACGGCCGTGTTAGGCGCCAAGATGTGCTGTAACGCATTAGATTTGCAAGTGCCATTGCGTTATCTCGCTCAGCGTTTACGCTACCAATCTGCCCGTCACGCTCCTCAATGCCTGCCTGGAGCGATTGTGCCCACACAGAAACCTCGGCCACAGACTGGTTGAGGCTACCAATCTGCCCGTCACGCTCCTCAATGCCTGCCTGGAGGGATTGTGCCCACACAGAAACCTCGGCCACCGACTGGTTGAGGCTA
>Ga0335394_10002929_pt1 | contig 19329 bp, 16 predicted proteins | sample MAT03_FD_205741 | JGI IMG/M metagenome (GOLD analysis project Ga0335394, IMG submission 205741) | Freshwater microbial communities from Lake Fryxell liftoff mats and glacier meltwater in Antarctica - MAT-03 (spades assembly) (version 2) ... | reverse complement strand
CTCGGGGCGATCGAGGGCGGACTCAAGGCCAACATGATCGCCGCCACCGCGACCGTCCGCCTCGGCGTGCGACCGCCGCCCGAGCTGCCGCCGCAGGCTGCCCTCGCGGAGCTCGCGGGGCTGGCCGCCGAGCGGATGACGTTCACGCCCGGCTTCCTCGCGCCGCCGCTGCCAGGCGGCCAGGGCGAGCTCAACAAACAACGCGCCGCCGCCGATGCACTGACGACGCGCATGGGTCTGTCGCCGGGAGCGCCGGTCGACTTCTGGACCGAGGCCGCGCTGTTCTCGGCCGCGGGCGCGACGGCGCTGGTCTACGGGCCCGGCGACATCGCCCAGGCGCACACGGCCGGTGAGTGGGTCGCGCTCGCCGAGCTGGCGACCGCGCTCGCCGACTATCATCGCATCCTGTCCTGAGAGCCAGCCCATGCTCACGCCCCGCGAACTGATCGTCAAGCTGCTGCGCAACCTCGGCGGCCGCAAGGAGGTCGAGCAATATCTTAAGCAGTTCGGCGGCATTGAACAGAAGCGCTTCGCCGTCATCAAGGTCGGCGGCAGCCTGCTCGCCGACGACCTCGAGAGCCTCGCGTCCTCGCTCAACTTCCTGCATCAGGTCGGCCTGACGCCGGTGGTCGTGCATGGCGCGGGCCCGCAGATCGCCGCTGGCTTCGCCGCCGCCGGCATCGACCCCGCGGTGTGGGCCCAGCGCACCTCGCCGCCCGCGCTCGAGGTGGTGCGCCGGGTCTTTAGACAGGAGAACCTGCGCCTCGTCGACATGCTCGAGGAGATGGGCGCGCGCGGCCGGCCGATCGTCGGCGGCGTGTTCGAGGCCCAGCTCGACGGCACCTCGGTGCGGCTCGGCGGAGTACACACCGACGCGATCGAGTCGAGCATCCGCGCCGGTTACATGCCGGTGCTGGCGAGCCTCGGCGAGACGCCCGGCGGGCAGATCGTCGACCTCGGGCCCGACGCGGCCGTCAAGGCGCTCGCGGCCGTGCTGCAGCCGTACAAGCTGGTGCTGCTGCGCCCAGCCGGCGGCCTGCGCGACGAGTTCGGCGACATCATCAGCGCGATCAACCTCGACGAGGACTACGAGCCGATGCTCGCCGAGAGCTGGCTACCGCCAGCGACCCGCCACAAGCTCGAGCTTATCCACGAGCTGCTCGACGACCTGCCGCGCAGCTCGTCGGTGTCGATCACCTCGCCCGACCTGCTCGCCCGCGAGCTGTTCACCCACAAGGGCTCGGGCACGCTGATCCGCCGCGGCGAGAAGATCACGCTGCACGACGCGCTCGACACCGTCGACTGCCCGCGGGTCGCCGACCTGCTGACCGCAGCGTTTAAACGGCCCCCGGTCGCCGACTACTTCCAGCGCAAACAATTTTGGCGGATCTACCTCGCCGAATCTTACCGCGCCGCGGCGCTGCTCACCCACGCCGGCCCGGTCCCGTATCTCGACAAATTCGCGGTCACCCACGAGGCCCAGGGCGAGGGCATCGGCGGCTCGCTGTGGCAGCGGCTCGCCCGCGACGTCCCGCAGCTCTACTGGCGCGCCCGCGTCGATAATCCCATCAATCCTTGGTACTTCCAGCGCGCCGACGGCTGTCACACGCGCGGCCATTGGACCGTATTCTGGACCGGACTCGACGATTTCACGTTGATCGAACAATGTGTCGAGCGCGCGCTCGCCGAACCTCCGACCCTCGAGCCCGCGCACTCGCTCGGAGGCGCGGAGTGACCGCGCGGGTCGGCCTCGTCGGCGCGCGCGGCCACGTCGGCGGCGAGCTGGTGCGCCTGCTCGCCGGCCACCCGGCCCTGACGCTCGCGCACGCCGCCTCACGCCAGGGCATCGGCGCCCCGCTCCGCGATGCTATTAATGAACAGAGCTGCCCCGAGGGACTGCTCGTCGAGGACCTGTCCCTCGAGACAGTCTCGCAATGGGCGGCCCAGGTGGTGGTGCTCGCGCTGCCCAACGACCTCGCCGCGGCCTACGCGACGGCGCTGCGGCCCGATCAGGTGGTCGTCGACCTGTCCGCCGATCATCGCTTCGACGCCGCCTGGCGCTACGGTCTGCCCGAGCTGCAACGTGCGTCCCTCGCTGGCGCGCGACGGATCGCTAATCCCGGGTGCTATGCGACCGGCATCCAGCTCGGCGTCGCGCCGGCGCTGCCGCTGCTCGCCGGGCCGCCGCAGGTCTTCGGGGTCTCGGGCTACAGCGGCGCGGGCACCAGCCCGTCGCCGCGCAACGATCCTTCCAGGTTGAAGGACAACCTGATGGCATACGCGCTGACCGGCCACGTACACGAGCGCGAGGCCAGCCGCCACCTCGGCCGCCAGATCCATTTTGTGCCGCACGTCGCCGCGTTCTTTCGCGGCATCTCGCTGACGATCTCGCTGCCGCTCACGCGCCCTGAGACGACCGCGAGCCTGCTCGCCCGCTACCGCGAGGCGTACGCGGATGAGCCGCTGGTGCGCGTCACCGCCGAGATCCCCGAGGTCCAGGCGGCCGCGGGCAAGCATCACGTGACGATCGGCGGCTTCGCCGTCGACGGCACCCACGCCGTGCTGGTCGTCACCCTCGACAATCTTTTAAAGGGGGCGGCGACGCAGGCGCTGCAGAACATCAACCTCGCGCTCGGGCTGCCCGAGCGGCTCGGAGTGCCGGATGACGCGAACGCTGTGGGATAAGGGCGACACCCGTGACCTCGACGCCGATGCCCAGCGCTTCTGCGCCGGCGACGACGTCCTGCTCGACCGCGTGCTGCTGCCGCACGACGTGCGCGCCTCGAAGGCGCACGTCGCCGGGCTCGCGCGCATCGGCGTATTGACCGATCCCGAAGCCAAGGCCCTGCTCGCCGGCCTCGACGAGTTCAGCGCCAGCCTCGCCAGCGGCGCCTTCGTGCTCGACGACCGCTTCGAGGACGGTCACTCGGCGATCGAGTCGTTCTTGAATGATCGACTCGGGGAGGTCGGGCGCAAGGTTCACACCGGGCGCAGCCGCAACGACCAGGTATTGGTGGCGATCCGGCTGTATGTGCGCGACCAACTGGCGACGCTGCAGACCCGCTGCCTCGACATCGCGGCGGTGTGCCTGCAGCGCGCGCACGCGACCGCCGAGCTGGCGATGCCCGGGTACACACATTTGCAGCGCGCCGTGCCGACCTCGTTCGCGGCGCTGCTGGCCGGCCACGCCGAGGCCATGCTCGACGACGCCGAGGTCGCAGCCGGGGCGGCCCGCGTGCTCGACGGCTGCCCGCTGGGCACGGCCGCCGGCCACGGGGTCAATCTCCCACTCGACCGCGACGGCGTCGCGCGCGAGCTCGGGTTCTCGCGCGTGCAGGTGTCGCCGGTATATGCGCAGAACAGCCGCGGCAAGCTCGAGCTGCTGGCGGTCCAGGCGCTGCATCAGGCGTTGCTCGACCTGCGCCGGCTCGCGTGGGACCTCTCGCTGTTCGCCACCGCCGAGTTCGGGTTCGTGCGCCTGCCCGACGCCTACACCACCGGCTCGTCGATCATGCCCAACAAGCGCAATCCGGACGTCGTCGAGCTGCTGCGCGCCCTGCCGGCGGTCGCCGAGGGGGCGATGAGCGAGCTGGCGGCCCTGCTCTCGCTGCCGAGCGGTTACCACCGCGACCTGCAGGCGACCAAGGCCCCGGTGCTCCGCGCCTTCGAGCGCGGCCTGCAGGGCCTCGCGCTGGTACCCGCGCTGGTCGCCCAGCTCGAGCTCGACGCGGCCCGCATGCGCGCGGCGATCGACCCGGAGCTGCACGCGACCGACCGGGCGATCGAGCTGGCGCGCACCGGCGTGGCCTTCCGCGACGCCTATCGCCAGGCCGCCGCCGAGATGCAGTCATTCGCCGACCGCACCCCCGAGGCCAGCCTCGCCGCCCGCGTCTCACTCGGCGGCGCCGGCAACCTCGGCCTCGAGCGCCTCGAGGCCCGCCTCGCCGCGCTACGCGGCTGAAAGCCCGGAAACGCCGCGCTCCGAGCGCGATCTACCTCCGCGCCCGGCGATCGGGTCGTACGCGCCTTGACACCAGCGTGGTGGGCAAATATCGTGCCTCTACGATGCAGACACTGCACACGATGCTCACGCGCATCCACCAGTGTCTGGACCTGGATACGGAAAGGGCCAAAGCTGCCGAGCACAATCGGGCCGACGCCCGATCGCTGGCGAAGCGCCTTCCGCTGGTCCACCGGACTGTCAGGGTCGGCGGACCGCGCCTTTCCGAAGTCTTGGCGGCCGGTCGACTGATCGCCGGGAATCCGTGCACTCACCGTGAGGCTCACTGCGGGATCCAACGCGCACTGTACTTTTTCCTCGGTTGTGGAGCGTTCCCTGAAGGGGCGGTCGCATTTCTCGCCGACTCTGCTGTGCTCGATCGAACGCCCGCGACCTTCACTCCTTTCGACACCGGCGCATTGGAGCGCCACGCCTGTCCGCATGACGGCGCTGTTCCCTGGGGCGATGCCGAGAAGGATGCATTCCTGGCCAGGCACCTCGGATTCGGTCAGCACGCGCTCGATTTTTCAGCCGAATACCTGGCCTCACATTTTCACTCTCCCGTCGACTACGTGCGTCGTCAGCAGCACAGTGAGCCCGATTTCCCGACTTACCACGGACTCAAGAGTACATCGGGCGATCGCCGGGCCTGGTCGATCGAGGTCCAGTTGGGCGGCGACCTCGCCCTGGACGCGCCGCATATGAGGGCGATCGTCCTCGGCCAGCCCGATCTCCTGGCCGACATTCCGGACGACCTCGTCGGCAGGGTCGTGATCGCGGATGCCGAGGGCTCCATCACCCCGACGATCCATCGTCTTATCACTTCGGAGGCTATCGTATGAGCGGATGCCTTGCGATCGCGGACAGCACCATCATTGGTGCGATGACGCCACCGACCTCGAATTCTCCGTTCAACCGGGCCAATCTCGTCGTTCGGCACGACGACGTGATCGTCACGGCGTTGGCCTACACGAGAGATGGCAACGTGGAGGGGCCTTCGCTCGATGCAGAAGCGTGGCAAGCGCTGCTCACCACCGGCCAGGCGCTTGCGGTTCCCGAACCGGCTGCACTGGTCTCTGGCGCAGCTCTCTGGGTGCTTCGACCTTCGCTTCCGCGGCGCGCGCGAGCACTACAAGACCTACGGACAAGCGGCGTGCTTCTCCACGAGCACATGTTGGGGGAGGTCGACAGTTGGCTTGTCCTCGTCGATGAGAGTCAACCTGCAGCGAGTGACCTGCGTGATCGTTGGCGTGCCGAGGCCATCGACGCCGCGCAGGCCATGGCACGCAGCGCCCAGTGGCCCCGAGCCCAAGCAGAGGCGGAGATCGCCCATGCGGTCGCGCGCGGCCTCGACCCCGAGGCACTCGCTTTCCTCATGCTGACCTACGAGCATTGCGGACGCCAGACGCGGAGCACAGGCATTCTCACCATGGCCCGCAGTTCTCGCGGCGAAGACTTCGCGCGTCAGGTAGACGAACGACTGGAGCTCCTACGATTTCAGATGGCGCAGCCGGTGATCATTCGATCTTCTCCGTCAACCGCACACGCAGGCCCGGCGCGAACCCCTTCGCTTTGGGCTCAGATGCAAGTCGTGGCCCGCCGCGGGATCAAGCAGACCCTTCAGCAGCACCCGAACAAGGCTGCATCCTGATGATCCGCCGTCTATGCGAGTTCGCGGTGAAGCGGCTCGAGCGCATCTTCAACGTGCCGGGATTGCCGCTGGTCGCCAAGTCGTCGCCAGATCTCCACACGACCTCTATCCTGGTGCGCGGCGGACCCGGCACCGGAAAGACAACTCTTGCCCTCGCCGTCGGTCAAGCGGTCGCCGCCGATGGCGACGGAGTCCTGGTTTATCTCACGACCGAATTCTCACCCGCCGAGATCAGCTTCAAGGCACAACTCCTGCGCTTGGAGGAACGAAATGCTCAGATCTGGGCATGGGACGGCAGGCCTCGGTCGCACACCGTCCCTGCTCGCGCCGGTTGCGTCTTCGTTCACCATATCTCTCCCCCTGACCCTCAGGAGCCCGAATCGGGTGAGAGCGCCGCAAGCTCGGCGTCCAAGAAGCAGTTCATTCTCGAGACGGCGTGGCGCCTCCTGGGCGTGGACGACAAGGAGACTGCTCCGCGCGTGGCGGGACTTCCGGTTCGCGCCGTGGTCATCGATGCCTTCATTCTGCCGGACTACGGCAGCGACGACGCCGAGGTACGCTCGAATCTCGTCACCTTCATCCAGGCCCTGGAGACGCTGGGCGTTACTCCGGTGCTGGTCGAGGAGGTCGCGCCGGATTCGCCATCATGGTTCCCATTTATCGTGGACCTCGTCTTCGAACTCTCGCACCAAAGAATGCCTGAAGGAGAGTGGGGACGCACGCTCACCTGCACCAAGAGCCGTTACGGGCTCGTGAGCGCGGGGCCCCACACCTACTCCCTGAGCGCGGGCACACCCGCGCTGTTCCCGACGATCCGGCACTCTGCGCACGGCATTCCCGGCGTCGCCCGTCCGCTCCGGTTTGCGCTGCCGATTCAGCGCGACCTTTGGCACGTCGCCGAGGGCCATCAGGTAATCCTCAGCCCGGTCGAAGACCCTGTAGCCTTCAATATATTCGTCAAGACTCCCGGTGCAGTGGTGATCCACGTGGAGTTCGGCTTTCCCTGCACGATCGACGGCCCCGGGTATCGCGGGATCGTGGACGAGAGCGAGGGACCGTCTGTCCTCGCCTGGTCCATTCTCGACGTCGTGGAGAAGTGCCACGCCAATGTCGTCATACTTGGGTCGATCTCTCGAGTGATGCGGCGCGAGTGGTGGCAATTACCGATCGAGCAGATCCTCGACGCACTGCGCCACCTCGGGCTCGTGGTAATTGTTGCCGATGCGCAAACGGCAACGAATGCGCTCGCCCCGGTGGCAGACATCTCGATTCTGACCGCTGCACCGAGTTCTCCAGGGCCATCCAGTGGGGCGCCGCGGAGGTTTCCATCGGCGGCGGGCCCGATTGAGTACCAGCCACAAATCCGTCGCGCTCACAGTCTCTCTTTTACGCCTCCACCGTTCATCCCGGGTCTCCTATGGCTCGACAACGACGACGAACATAGTCGGTCATTGACGCTGGACGGCGAGTGGCTAGCGAGCGGACTTTATCCCCAGCGGACTTCGCTCTCCTGGCCTTCGCTCTACTGGCTCCTCGCCTGCGGATGGGTCGCCGGAAATCTTGACGCGCTCGATGCTCTCGAAGGTGAGGTGATGATGTACCTCCGGGAACGAGCAAACTTCGCGGCCCTGCTCGTGCGCGCCCGCGGGCGCTGGCAGGGTGTCGAGGCCGCTGAGCACTGTGCCGAGCGCCTCGTCGAGCGAGCACCGTGGGTCAGCGAAAGCCACGGACTCCTCGGGCGGATCAAGAGCGAGATCCGTCTCGACAGCGAAGAGCCCGCGGTCGTCGACGAAGGGATCGCCCAACTGCGCGGCCTGCTTGAGCAGTCGCCACCTCCTCACAAGGCGGAGATGCTGTACAATCTCGCGCTCGCGCTGCATCTGCGTGGCGACCTCTCGGGATCGAGCGATGCCGTGGCAGCGAGCCTCGCCATCAACCCCCGGCTCGTCCCCTCCTCGCGTCTTCAAGACGCGCTGCTGTGAGCGCACCACCGGGTCGAGCACGGCGAGCCCGGGTCCCGCGGCGATCGCGAATAATCTACACACCTGACCTTCGGGTCAGGTGAACAATCCGCCGAAGATTCGCAGCGCCTCTTCGATCTCGGCGGCGCTGACGATCAGCGGCGGGACGAAGCGGACCACGCGGGGGCCGGCCGGCACGACCAGCAGGCCGGCCTCGAGGGCGGCGCGGGCCAGCTCGGGGGCGCTTCGCGGCTCGTCCGGGCCGAGCTCGGCGCCGACGATCAGGCCCCAGCCGCGCACGTCGGCGATCCGGCCGGGCCGGGCAACTGCGACGGCGCGCAGGCCGGCCTGCAACTGCTCGCCGCGGGCGCCCGCGTTGGCGATCAGGTCATCGCGCTCGAGCGTCTCCAGCACTGTCAGCGCGGCGGCACAGACCAGCGGGTTGCCGCCGAAGGTGCTCGCGTGGTCGCCGGGCACGAACACGTCGCAGCTTCGCCGGCACAGCATCGCACCGATCGGCAGACCGCCGGCGAGGCCCTTGGCGAGCGTCATGACGTCGGGCGTGACGCCGAGGCGCTGGTGGCCCCACAGCGCGCCGCTGCGGCCGACGCCGACCTGGACCTCGTCGAACATCAGCAGCAGCCCGCGCTCGTCGCACAGCGCCCGCACCTGGCGGAAGTACGCCGGGTCGCCGGGGCGGATCCCGCCCTCGCCCTGCAGCGGCTCGAGCAGGACCGCGGCGACCTGACGGCCGTCGCGGTCCAGCTCGTCGACGGCGGCGAGCAGCGCCGCGTAATCGTTGTAGGGCACGTGGTGGAAGCCGGGCACCAGCGGGTCGAAGTGCTGCTGGTAGCGGGCCTGGCCGGTCGCGGTGACGGTCGCCAGGGTGCGCCCATGGAAGCTGGCCTGCGCGCAGATCACCGTCGGCCGGGTGATGCCGAGGCGGGTATGTGCGTACTTGCGGGCGAGCTTGATCGCCGCCTCGTTGGCCTCGGCGCCGGAGTTGCAGAAGAACGCCCGATCACCCGCGCCGTGGGCGACCAGCCAGGCCGCCAGCGCGCCCTGCTCGGGCACGTAATAAAGATTCGAGACGTGGTGCAGGCGGCCGATCTGGCGGCGCACGCTGTCGACGAGGGCCGGGTGCGCATGTCCCAAAGTGCAGGTCGCGATGCCGGCCGCAAAATCGAGGTAGCCGCGCTCGTCGCTGTCCCACACGCGGCAGCCGGCGCCGCGGGTCAGGGCGATCGGGTTGCGCGTGTAGGTCGACATGACGACGCGGTCGAAGGCCTCGGCGTCGAAGGTGGTGGGCGGCGAGCGGTCGGCCATGCGAGGCCCGGGACTTCCCACATCGCGGCCGCGCTGTCGAGCGGCCGCGCGGGGCGACCCGACCGCGTCCACTGCCTGGAGATCTGACCCGCCGCCGCCGCACCGAAGCAGCTTTCGCAGCGGTCCCGCCGGCCACGCCCGGCCGGCACCCTGTATAACGGCAGCGTGACGCGAGACCCCCGTGCGCCGCCACCATCCCTGGGAACGCTCGCCGTACACGCTGGTGAGCCGCGGCGCCAGCCTGGCGACGCCGTCACCACGCCGATCGCCTGCACCTCGACGTACACCTTCCGCGACACCGCCGAGCTGCGCGACCACTTCGAGGGTCGCGTCACGCGCGACGAGTACGGCCGCTACGGCAACCCGACCGTCGCCGTCGCCGAGCGCAAGCTCGCCGCGCTCGAGGCAGCCGGTGACTGTGCGTTGTTCGCCAGCGGCATGGCGGCCGTCACCACCACCTTGTTCGCGCTGCTCAAGCCTGGCCAGCACGTCGTGCTGACGGCCGACGGCTACCGTCGCACGCGCCAGTTCGTGATCGCCTTCCTGGCCCGCTGGGGCGTCGAGCACACCCTCGTCGAGCCCGGCGACCACGCGGCGATCGCCGCCGCGATCGTGCCTGGCAAGACCCGCGTGCTGCTCACCGAGTCGCCGACCAACCCCTACTTGCGGGTCGCCGACCTGCGCGCGCTCGCGGGGCTGCGCGCCCAGCACCCGCAGCATCGTGGCCTCAAGCTCGTCATCGACAGCACCTTCGCCACACCGATCAATCAACAGCCGCTGACGCAGGGCGCCGACCTCGTGCTGCACTCGTGTACCAAGTACCTCGGCGGTCACAACGACCTGCTCGCCGGGGCCGTGTGCGGCGACGAGGCCCTGGTCGGCGCGGTCCGTGAGCTGCGCGGCATGCTCGGCGGCGTGCTCGACCCGCACGCCGCTTACCTGCTGACGCGCGGCCTCAAGACCCTCGAGCTCCGGGTCACGCGCCAGAACAGCAGTGGTTTGCGGGTCGCCGAGTTCCTCGCCGGTCACCCCGCGATCGAGCGGGTCTACTACCCCGGCCTCGCGTCGCACCCCGACCACGAGGTCGCCCGCGCGCACATGCGGGGTTATGGCGGCGTCGTCAGCTTCCTGGTGCGCGGCGACGAGGCTCGCACCAGCCGCTTCATCGACCGCTGCACGATCCCGAAGATCGGCCCGTCGCTCGGCGGCGTCGAGAGCCTGATCGAGCAGCCGGCCCTGATGTCGTTCTACGAGCTGACCAGCGAGCAACGCCTCGCCGTCGGGATCCGTGACAACCTCGTCCGCCTCAGCGTCGGCGTCGAGGACCCCGCCGACCTGCTCGCCGACCTCGCCAGCGCCCTCGAAGACCCCGGATCCTCCGCCCCATCACCATGACCAAGCTCCGCGTCCTCAAGTTCGGCGGGTCCTCCGTCGGCGCCCCCGAGCGGCTCGTCCGCGTCACCGACCTTATCGCCCGCGAGCGCGCGCTCGGCCCGATCGCCGTGGTCGTCTCGGCCATGGGCGACACCACCGACTGGTTGATCGACGCCGCCCAGGCCGCCGCCCGCGGCGACACGCTGGCCGTCGAGACCCTCGTCGACCGCGTCGCACAGCTCGCCATCGACACCGCCCTCGGCGCCCAGGCCACCCTGCGTGCCGCACACCCGCAGCCCGACAGCGCCCCCGCGACCCCGCCGGACGAAGCCGAGCTGCTCGAGGAGATCGAGGACCTCCCGACCCGCGCGCCCACCGACCTCGTCGCGCATGTCACCGAGATGCTCGCGCCGCTGCGCCAGGTCCTGACTGGCGTCGCGCTGCTGCGTCAGTGTACCGCGCAGACCCTCGACCTCGTGCTCTCGTTCGGGGAGCGGCTCTCGGCCAGCATCCTCGCCGCGCTGCTGCCCGCTCGCGGATTACCGGCCCGCTACATCGACGCCCGCACCTGGCTCGTCACCGACGATCGCTTCGGCGCCGGGCTGGTCGACGACGCCGCCACGCGGGTCCGCCTCGCCGACCTCGAGACCACTGGCGAAGCGGTCGCCGTACACACCGGCTTCCTCGCCGCCACCGTCGACGGTCGCAGCACCACGCTCGGTCGCAACGGCTCCGACTACACCGCGACCTTGCTGGCCGGCGCGCTCGGGGCCGCCGAGGTCCAGATCTGGACCGACGTGCCCGGCGTGATGACCGGCGACCCGACGATCCTGCACGACGCCTACCCGATCGCCGCCATGTCGTACGCCGAGGCGCTCGAGCTCGCCAACTTCGGCGCGCGCATGTTCCACCCGCGCACCATGGTCCCGCTGATCGAGCACGGCATCCTCCTGCGGATCCGCAGCACCATGGACCCCGACGCCGAGGGCACGCGCATCGACCTCGCCGGGGCCAGCGAGTCGGGCCCGACCTGCGTCACCTCGCTCGAGCACCTCGCCCTGCTCGATGTCCGCTGGCGTCGCCTGACCCACGAGGCCGGCGTCGGCATGCGCGTGCTGCGGGCGCTCGAGATGGCCGGCGTCACCGTGTGGATGGCCAACCAGGCCGCGCACGGTCAGGCCGTCGCCGTCGTCATCCCCGAGGCCGCGGTCGACCGGGCCCGCGCCGCGATCGAGCTCGAGCTCGCGCTCGAGCTGCAACGCGGCGAGGTCGACAGCCCCGGCGTGCGCGCGCCGATCACCCTGCTCACGCTGGTGGCCGAGCGCATGAACCCGAGGACCGCGCCCTCGCAGTTCTTCCGGGCGCTCGGTCAGGTCGGCGTGCCGGTCCGGGCGATCGCCCAGGGCATGAGCTCGCGCTCGATCTCCTGCGCCATCGACGGCGCCGAGACGGCCCTCGCCGTGCGCACCGTACACGCCGCCTTCAACTTCGCCCACGAACCAGTGAGCCTGTTCGTCATGGGTCACGGGGTCGTCGGCGCCGAGCTGCTGGCCCAGGTCGCCCAGCAGCGGGCCCACCTCAAGGCCGACCACGGCATCGACCTCACGGTCGTCGGCCTCGCCGACAGCAAGCGCGCCGTGCTGCGCGAGCAGGGCATCGACCTCACCGCCTGGAAGGCCGAGCTCCGCGCGGCCGAGCTGCTCGGCCCCGAGGCGCGCGCCCTCACCATGATCCCGCTGCTCGAGCGCCTGCGTCGCCTGCCCGCCCCGATCCTGGTCGACTGCACCGCCGCCGACGACGTGGACCGCGTCTACGCCGAGGCCTTCGCCCGCGGGATCCACGTCGTCACCGCCAACAAGAAGCCCCTGACCCTTGCGACAGGTCCCCAGGGACAGCTCCGCGAGGTGGCCCGCTGCGCCCACGCGGCCTACCGCTACGAGACCACCGTCGGCGCCTCGCTGCCGGTGATCGCCACCCTCGCCGACCTGGTCCGCACCGGCGACCGCGTACACCGGGTCGAGGGCGCGTTCTCCGGGTCGCTCGGCTTCATCACCGGCGAGGTCATGCGCGGCGTCCCGCTGTCGCACGCAGTACGTCAGGCGCGCGAGCGCGGCTTCACCGAGCCCCACCCGCGCGACGACCTCAGCGGCCTCGACGTCGCCCGCAAGGCGCTGATCCTCGCCCGCGAGCTCGGCCTGACGATCGAGCTCGAGGACATCGGCGTGCACCCGCTGGTCCATGACGACCTGCTGCGCGAAGACAACATCGAGGCCTTCTTCACCGGCCTCGCCGAGTACGACGCCACCTTCGCCAGCAGCCTCGCCCACCTGCGCGGGCAAGATCGCGTGCTGCGCTACCTCGCGCGCATCGACCTCTCGCCCGACACCGGCGAGTTCCGGGTCCGCGTCGGCCCGATCGACGTGCCCCTCGATCACCCCGCCGCCAGCCTGCGCGGCGCCGAGGCCTTCGTCGCCTTCACCACCGAGCGTTACGACGAGTACCCGCTGGTCGTGCGCGGCGCCGGAGCCGGCGGCGCAGTCACGGCCGCCGGCGTGCTCGCCGATATCTTAAAGGTCGCCCAGACCCTGCGCGGTCGCTGAAACTGAGGCGTTCACGGTCTACCGGATCGCCGAGGCGACGACCTCGGCGAGTGAGGCGCCCCGGCGAGCTCAGCGGGTCACGGTGACCCCGCGCCAGAACGCGACGTGCCCGCGGATGTTCGCCGCCGCCTGCTTCGGCTCCGGGTAGTACCAGGCCGCGTCCGCGTTGCGCTGGCCGTCGACCATCACATGAAAGTAATTCGCGGTGCCCTTCCAGCCGCACACGCTGGTCGTGTCACTCGCGGTGAAGTGTTCCTCCTTGAGCGCCGCCCGCGGAAAATACAGGTTGCCCTCGACCACCTCGCACTTGTCGCTCTCCGCGATCGTCACGCCGTTCCAAGTCGCCCGCGCCATGTTCACCTCCGTGTCGCGCCATGGTACCGGTACACGCGGCGATCAGGCCACGTATTTGTAGAAGAACAGCGACCCGACCACGAGGGCGAGCAGCGCGACGAGCACGAGCGACAGCGTGCGCGTGGAGACCGACGGGGTGGAGGGGTTGCTGGGCATGCTGCCTACGTAGCAGAGCGCGCCACGCCGGCAAGCCTTCGCACCGCCAGCGCGGCGCGCTGAGACGCTCAGATCGCAGCCACGGACGGGTACACGCGCGCCGACGGACGTGATCACCCGCGTCGCGCAACCCACGACCAAAGCCTATACTGCGGCCCGCGAGGCCCCGATGAGCACCCAGCAGATCGACATCATTCACAACCCCGCCAACCCGACCAGCGACCAGCTCCTCGAGCTTGCGCACGGCGGCACGATCGCGTTGTATGGCGAGAAGCCCGGCGCCCCGCTGCATCTGCGGATCACCAGCCTCAAGCGCGAGGGCGAGGCCGAGGGACACTTCCTGCTCGAGGGCTTCGTGAAATTGCCCGGCGACGACACCGAGGCCCGCGTCGAGAGCAGCTTTTACAACGCGCGGACCGGGCGCGGCACGCTCAACGTCGAGACCGACTTCGTCGATCGCTACCTGGCGCTGTCCGACACGCCGCCGAGCGAGCCGCGCTGACACGCGGCGACATCGCTGGGCCGGCGCCTCCGGTCGCGTCGGCGCCCACGCCGTGCGAGCAGGCCCAGCGCGGATAGGCCGAGCCGCCACGCGCCCGGCGGCGGCTGCCGCTGCCGGGCCCGCCGATCACGAAGACCTCCCGCGCGACGATCTTTTGGACCCGCGTTGATCGCCGGGGCGCCCCGCTGGCACATGACACGGCGACGCAGGAGTTGCACGGTGCCGGGCCTTTTCGGCTGAACACTCGCCGGTCGTGGGTCGTCGGGGCCGTGCTGGGTCTCCGGATCGACGTTCGAGCAGGCGATGCAAGCAGGATCCGTATGAATATGCATGACCAAGATATCGGCCCGGGCCCCCGCGATATATCGGTAGATCACGGGTCGACGCGGCCCGGCAGCGGTGGACGCAACGCTCGCGCGCTCGAGCGCGGCGAGGTCATCGACCGCTTCGTCATCGTCTCGCGGATCGGGCAAGGTGGGATGGGCGTCGTCTATGCCGCTTACGACCCGGAGCTCGACCGCAAGGTCGCGCTCAAGCTGCTGCTCGGCGAGCGGCCCGCCGCCGACGCGACCGACGCGAGCGCCCGGCTGCTGCGCGAGGCCCAGGCGCTCGCCAAGCTGGCCCACCCCAACGTGGTCGCGGTGCACGACGTCGGCACCTTCGGCGCGCAGGTGTGGATCGCCATGGAATTTATCGCCGGCACCACGCTGACTGGGTGGCTGGCCGCGCAGCCCCGGAGCTGGCGCGAGGTGGTCGCGGTGTTTCGCCGGGTCGGCGAGGGGCTGTCGGCCGCGCACGCGGCCGGGCTCGTGCATCGCGACGTCAAGCCCGAGAACATCATGGTCGGCGACGACGGCCGCGTGCGCGTGATGGACTTCGGCCTCGCGCGGGCCGGCCTCGAGGCGAGCCGGCCGGCGATGGACGGCGTCGGCGAGCCCTCGACCGCCGCGCTGTCGATCGCTATGACCGGCACCAGCGCGCTGATCGGGACCCCGAAGTACATGGCCCCGGAGCAGTGGAACAGCCAGATCGCCGACGCGCGCAGCGATCAATACTCATACTGCGTGGCGATGTGGCAGTCCCTGTACGGCGAGCACCCGTTCGCCGGTGACACCCTCGTCGACTTCATTCAGAGCGTGACCGCGGGCAAGCGGCGAAGACCCGGCTCGCGGGTCCGGCTGCCGACCTGGCTGCGCCGCACGATCGAGCGCGGCATGGCCGTCGACCCGGCGCAGCGCTGGCCGTCGATGGCCGCCCTGCTCGCGCAGCTCGAGCGCGCCGCGGCGCGGGCCCGCCTGCGCACGGCGGCGGCCGTGCTCGCGGGCGTGGGCCTGGTCGCCGCGGCTGCCGAGGGCTATCGCCGCTGGGACGTCGCGGAGCGAGTCGCCACTTGCGACGCTGCGTCCCACGAGATCGACGCCGCGTGGAACGACGACACCCGTCAGGCGTTGCGTGGCGCGTTCGCTGCGACCGGCCTCGACTACGCCCCGACCACCGCGGAGAAGGTGCTCCCATGGTTCGATCGCCAGGCCGATGCGTGGCGGTCCGCGCGTAATGAGGCCTGTCTCAACGCCAGCGTCCGCGACCTGTGGGACGATGAGCTCGTCGACCGCGCGCTGTGGTGCCTCGAGGATCGCCGCCTCGGCGTCGCTTCGTTCGCCGCGGAGTTCGCCAGGGCCGACAAGACGGTGGTCGAGAAGGCCGTGAGCGCCGCGTCTGCCCTCCCCGACGTCGCGCCGTGCATCGACCCCGACCAGCTCCGGCGCCAGCCGGCGCCGCTCAACGACCCGGACGAGCCGCTCGACGCGCTCGCAGCCGCTGATCTGAATCGCAGCCTGGCGGCGATCGCCGGCAGGATCGTCGCCAGTACGTCGGCGGCTCCCTGAGGTCAGTGCGCGAGCATGCCGGCCGCGTCGAACCACGCGTAGGTGTCGCGCACGGTCTCCTCGGTCGGGCGGGCGACGTAGCCGAGGTCGCGCTCGGCCTTGCTGCGATTGAAGATGCCGTGCGACTCGAGCACCGCGAGCGACTCGCGGGTGTAGAGCGGCTCCTTGCGGCGCACTCGCCCGTAGGCCTCGACCACCGGCACGCCGAGCTTCGCCAGCCAGATCGGCGCGTTGATCCGCGGCGGGGCGACGCCGGTGATGTCGGCGGCGATGCGGGCCAGCTCCGGCACGCGCACGAAGTGGCCGGTGACCAGATAGTTCTCGCCGGCCTTGCCCTGGTCGGCGGCGGCGATCAGGCCGGCGGTCACGTCGCGCACGTCGACGAAGTCGAAGCCGCCGTCGACCAGGCTCGGCAGCTTGCGGTGATACAACTGCAGCAGCACCCGGCCCATGCGCGACGGGCCGAAGTCGTAGGGGCCGACCACGCCCGAGGGGTGCAAGATCACAGCCTCGAGGCCCTTCGCCATCACCTCGCGTAGCGCTCGCTCGCCGGCCGCCTTGCTGCGGTCGTAGGCGAAGTGCGGCGCGCTGTCGGGGACGCGGGCCCAGGCCTCGTCGATCGGCGCGCGGCTGCCGGGCTGATACAAGTTGAAGGCGTGCACCGAGCTGCAGTGGACCAGGCGGCGCACGCCGGCCGCGAGCGCCGCCTCGGCGACGCTGCGGGTGCCGTCGACGTTGACGGCGCGCACGTGGCCGCCACGGTCGCCGCTGATCGAGATCACAGCCGCGAGGTGATAGACGATCTCGGCGTCGGCGAAGGCGCTGCGCAGCGAGGCCTCGTCGCGTACGTCGCCGGTGACACGCTCGAGGTCGAGGCCCTCGAGCGAACGGACGCGATCGCGGACGACCACGCGGACCTGGTCGCCCCGGCGCACCAGGGCCCGTACGAGGTTGGATCCGACGTGGCCCGTGGCACCTGTGACGACGACGCGCATGCGGGCGCATCCTAATACGACCGGCGCGAGCGGTCGACAGCATCGCGCGTCGCGGATGTGCGCGTGCCCGCACGTGCCCCCGGCGCGGCAGATCTTGTTAGCCTGGCGCAGGCATGAGCGAGGCACCGCAGCGCCCGGGCGACATCGGCAGCGATGCCACCGTGGATGGCAGCATGCTCGCGACCGCGGTGCCGGCCGCCTCGACCTCGGCCGGGCTGTCGGCCATGTCGGGAGTGTCGGGGAGCCGCGGCGCCCTGCTGCCCCAGCATGAGCTGCCCGCCGAGTTCGACCGCGAGCTGATCGTGTCGCGCTGCCGCCTGCTCTCGCGGCTCGGCGCGGGTGGCATGGGCCTGGTCTACCTCGCCTACGACCCGAGCCTCGACCGCGAGGTCGCGGCCAAGCAGGCCCGGCGGCGCGCCACGATCGCGGCAACTGTTGTGATTGTCCTCGTGGTCATTGGTCTGATCGCCGTCGCCACCCAGCCGCCGATCCGCCAGCCGCAGGACTATCACGACTTCGCCGACCACCGCGCGCTGCTCGGCGTCCCCAACGGCGGCGACGTGCTGTCGAACCTCGGCTTTGTGATCGCGGGGCTCGCCGGTCTGGTCGCGTGCATGCGTCGCAGCTTCGCCGCGCGTCCGCAATACTTGGTGTTCTTCGTCGGCATCACGCTGACCGCCGCCGGCTCGGGCTACTACCACCTGGCCCCCGACGACCCGCGCCTGGTCTGGGATCGCCTGCCGATGACGCTCGGCTTCATGGGTCTGCTGGCCGCGATCGTCGGCGAGCGGGTCGACCCGCGCCGCGGACGTCAACTGCTCGCGCCGCTGCTGGTGCTCGGCGTCGCCAGCGTGCTGTACTGGTTCGCGGTCGACGACCTGCGGCCCTACGTCGCCGTGCAGTTCGGCTCGCTGCTAGTGATCCTCAGCCTGCTGGTGCTCGGTCCTCGGCGCCCCGCGGACGGCCACCCGCGGCTGCTGTGGGCCGGGCTCGCCTGGTATGTGCTGGCCAAGCTCGGCGAGGCGCTCGACCGCCTGATCTTCGCCGCCACCGGCGAGCTGGTCAGCGGCCACACCCTCAAGCACCTCGCGGCGGCCGTCGGCGTCGGCCTGATCGCGCGCATGATCGCCCGACGATCCGCCGACGCGCGCACACAATAATCTGTCTCTCGGGACATGTCAGCGCGGACACGCGCGGTCTTCGTCCGGCTTTACGGCGTGCCCGCGCTTGTCAAGCGCGGCGCGCCTGACCGATCTTTGCGGGCCGCCCGTCGCGGCGCTCGTGAGGAGGATCGACCGTGAAGCTGCAACGATGTGCCCTCTTGCTGTCCGCTTTCTTCGGGGCCTCGAGCCTCGCCTGCGCGTGCGCATCATCATCATCATCATCATCGCCGCCGATGCGATGATGCGATGATGCGATCGGATCACGGTCAGCGGCGTGATCGGACGAGTGACTGACTTCGCTTGCGATCGGCATGTGCCCGACCCACGATCGAGACATGAAAATCATCACCACGATCGTCGTTACGGCATCCTTGTTGGCTTTCGCAGGCTGCGATCCCGGCGATGAGCCCGACGATCGCACCGTCGCCGGCGAGTACACGGTGACGGCGCCGGAGCTGGTCATTCACGCCAGCATCGCCGGTGAGCCGCTCGGGCGCCTGTACCGCGGCGAGGTGATGGATGTCCACCACATCGACGAGGACGGCTGGGCGTTCGGGTTCGCCGGGGGCACGGTGCAGCGCTGCGTGTGGGCCAAGTTCCGGGACACGCTGCCGAACGCCGACGCGATCGTGTTCAACTTCAACGAGGACGCGCCGGGCCAGCACGACGGTGGTTGCGAGGCCGTCGAAGATGACGATGCTCCCGATCCTTCCGAGTGGTCCTCGCGGGTGAGCGCGGACGGCGAGCAAGGCACGCCGATCCTGACCGACTGCGATCGTTCGGCCTACTGGAAGAACTGGGACTGGGACGCGGGTGCAGGCGTCGGCACGGAGGATGGCATCCTCGATCGTGACACCGAGGTCCACTGGCGTTATGTGACGAGCGACGGGAACGCCGTGATGGCGAGGCTCGCCGACGATAGTTGGGTGTTCATCGCTCGTCCCTGCATGCCGCTGTGAATCCCGACAACTCGGCCCGCGCCCCGCGCACCTCGGCCAAGGGGGCGGCTCGCCGGCTGTAGCCGCGAAATTCTCGGGCCGCGGCACCGTTGAAGATCGGTGCCGTCCCGTCGCAGGGCGCAGTCAACGAGGTTGATCCCGGGGGCTCACGGCGCACCACGAAGCTGCCGCCCCCACGCGACCCGCATCCCGACTATCTTCCCGATCGTGCGAAGGGGAGCGACCGGCACATGACGCGCGACGGCTCGTGGGTGCCTCCGCAAGAGTTCGACGAGTATCAGCTCGTGCGTCTGCTCGGCAAGGGCGCGATGGGCCAGGTGTTCCTCGCCCACGACCGCGTCCTCTCCGAGCTGACCTTGCCGCTGCCGTGGCGAGGCCCAAGCGCTCAGCGTCGGGCTCGCG
>Ga0335394_10002926_pt1 | contig 19341 bp, 12 predicted proteins | sample MAT03_FD_205741 | JGI IMG/M metagenome (GOLD analysis project Ga0335394, IMG submission 205741) | Freshwater microbial communities from Lake Fryxell liftoff mats and glacier meltwater in Antarctica - MAT-03 (spades assembly) (version 2) ... | reverse complement strand
TCGCGACGACGGCACACCCTGGGATTTCTTCCAAGGGCGTGTCACCTTCCCCATCCTAGGCCTTAGTGGTCAGCCCATCGGTTTCGGTGCGCGCACGCTGAAGAGCGACAAGAAGCTGCCGAAGTATTTCAACAGTCCGGAGAGCGTCCTCTACAACAAGAGCCGCTCGCTTTACGGCATCTATCCGGCGAAGAAGTCGATCGTGGAGCAGGGCCTCTGCTACCTCGTTGAGGGATACACCGATGTGATCAGCCTGCACCAGGCGGGCATCACCAACGTGGTGGCCAGCAGCGGCACCAGCCTCACCGAGGAGCAGGTGCGCATGATCAAGCGCTACGCCCCGGTGGTGACGATCCTCTACGATGGCGACGCGGCCGGCATGAAGGCCAGCTTGCGCGGCATCGACATCATCCTGAAGGAAGGCCTCAACGTGAAGGTGGTCACCTTCCCTGAGGGCGAGGATCCCGACAGTTTCGCGAAGGGCCACACGAGCAGTGAGGTCACCGCGCACCTCACCGGCAACGCGCAGGACTTCCTCGTGTTCAAGGCGGGCCTGCTCATGGCGGATAGCGGCGATGATCCGGTGAAGAAGGCCGCAGCGATCCACGAGATCGTGGAAAGCGTAGCGCTCGTGCCGGACATGGTGTTGCGCTCGCTTTACATCCAGCAGTGCAGCCGCCTGTTGCTGGTGAACGAGCAGGCGCTGATCAGCGAGATGAACAAGGTGCTGCGTAAGCAGTACCGGAAGAACCTCGGCGGTGATCAATACGTTCCCGAGGAACAACTCACGCCCGATGCCGCACCGCCGCAACCCGATGTGCAGGACCTCGGCACCGCGCCCCAGGAACGCGACCTGCTGCGCATGCTGCTGAATTACGGCCATGAACGCATTACGGTATCCTTCCAGCAGGAGGACGGCACCACCTCCGATGAAGAGACCAGTGTGGCCGAACTGATGTTCGAACTGCTCGCGCTCGATGACATCCTCTTCGACGAACCCATCTTCCGCGAGATCTACCTAGACTATCGCCACACCAGCAACCTGGGTACCGCCGTGGACGGCGTGCGGTACGTGGATCACGAACAGGAGACCTGGCGCCGCACCGCGATCGATCTGCTCACCGACAAGCATGTTCTGAGCGCCAACTGGAAAGCACGCCACAAGATCCATGTGAAACGCGAGAGCGAGATCCTGAAGGACGCCATGGAGGAAGGCGTCGACATCCTCAAAGAACGCCGCGTGGACCGTATGATCCGCGAACGGCAGGACCAGCTGATCGGCGCCGATGACCTGGCGATCATGACGCTGCTGGGCGAGATCCAGCAGCTGAACGAGGCGAAGAAGAAGCTGGCGAAGAAGACGGGGAGGGTGGTGGTGGGGTGAGGCTCAGGCGCTGATCAGGCGTTCAGCAGCATTGGCGTTCACACCATCCACAATGGTAATGATCCGGTCCTGATCCGCCTCGTTGGGGAAGATGCCGAAGATGCCGTCCTGGTGCAGGTCCGTGAAGGTGGAACCCGGTTCGGCCAGCATACGTTTCTCGATCACACCGTTCACGGTGAGGTGACGTATGATGGAATCAATGAAGCGGATCTGCGCAGCGCTTAACGTTGATCCGGTGAGGAACGAGCCGAACGCGGCCTTGGCCGCACCTTCGTCCAGCCCGATGATGCTGCGGATGAAGAAGCCGATGGGTCGTTTTTCGCCGAGTTCCTTCATCAAGGCTTCCTTGGTGCCGCGCTCATCGCCATCGAAGAGGATGCGTTCCAACTCCTGCAGCTCGGCAGTGGTGATGGGTGCGTTGGTGTGCAGCTTGTGGATGGTGAGCTGGTGCTTGTGCGAGCGAACGAACTCCTCCACGCGCATGCGGTAGCTGCGCATGTGGTAGCTCCCAGGCATAGTGTGTATATCCTCGCCTTCCGCCACCAGCGTATCCTTCAGGTCGGTGTACACCACACTGCGCTCCTCGCGCGGGATGAGGCGTACCAACTCGCGCAGTTCGGTGCGCGTGAACTCCAGTGCCGCCGGGCCGAAGACCTCAGTGCGCAGCTTCCTATCGTGCGCTACGTCGAGCACGGCTTTAATGGCGGGGTACTTCTGCTGCACCGCTGGTATGTTGGCCATGCGCGCCAATTGCGCGGCCGTGCTCGCCAGCTGCCTGTAGTAGCGGTCCTCTTCAGGTGCCTTCTGCGCCACGGCCAGTTGAAGGTGTACCATCAGCAGGTCGAAGCGCTTGGCCATCTCGTCGGGGTCGGGCACTTCGATGAGGCGGGCCACATTCTCGAATAGTTCGCTGATGCCGCTTTTGGAAAGGGCATCCCAGGCGTTGCGTTCGCGGTACGCATCCAGCACGCGCTTGGCGGGCCGAACACGCACGGTGTTGCGCAGGTCCCACAGGCGTTGCACCCAACTGTGCGCACGATCGAGCAACACAACGCGCAAGGCTTGGTCGCTTTCGTTCTGGTGGTCCGGTTCGCGTAGTTGTTCGCTCAGGAGCACCGTGGCTTCGAAGAGGCGTTGCGAAAGGCTCGCGGTGCGCGGTGGCGCAACTCCTTCTGGGTTCACCTTGAAGAAGCTGTAGTTGCCGCAGAAATCGAAGATGCGGAAGTGCGTCTTGTCATCACCCGGCCCAAAGAGGTCCGGACACAGGCGTGTGCCGCGCCCCACCATCTGCCAGAACTTGGCTTTGCTGTAAACGGGCTTGAAGAAGACCAGGTTCACGATCTCCGGTACGTCGATGCCGGTATCAAGCATATCCACGCTCACCGCGATCTGCGGGAACAGGTCCTTTGCTTTGAACTTCTTGATGAGGTCAGGTGCGTACGGCTCCTTGTTGTGGACCAGGGATAGGAAATGTCCGCTGTACTGCGGGAACTGCTTCTCGAAGCGGCTCTGGATGGCGCGCGCGTGATCGATGTTGCGGGCGAACACGATGGTCTTGCCCAACTTCTCTCCACCCTCCACCTTGATGCCGTTGGCCATCACGTAGGCGAGCACCTTGTCGATGGTATCGGAGTTGAATAGCCATTGATTGATGGCCGGTGCACCGATCTCGTTCGGCACGTTGCCTTGGTCGTCGCGGAAGGTGTCCTCGTAGTGGATGCGGTCGCTCTCGTTCAGGTCGTCATACCGGATGCCGCGTTGCAGGAAACCGTAGTCCACCTCTTTGGCGATGGGCGGCACAAGGAAATGATCGGACACCGCTTGCCCGAGCTCGTAGTAGGCCGTGGGGTTGTGCTCTTCACAGTCGAACAACTGGTAGGTATCGCGGTCGCCCTGGTCGTGCGGTGTGGCGGTGAGGCCGAGCAGGAGCGAATCGAAGTAGGAAAAAATGGCGCCGTAGCGATCGTACACGCTGCGGTGCGCTTCGTCCACGATCACCAGATCGAAGTGGCCCACGCCGAAGGTCTTCAGGTCGTCGCTGCGCACCTGGTCTACGCGGTTCATGATGGTGGGATAGGTGCTGAAGACGACGCGGACGCTCTCATCGAAGCGCTGCTTCGTGAGGTCGAGGGTGGTCACGTTCGGCAGGTGCTTCTCGAACGCTTCCTTGGCCTGCGTCACCAGTTCATTGCGGTCCGCGAGGAAGAGCACGCGCTTGGTCCAGTTGGCTTTCAGTAACATGTCCACCAGTGCGGCGGCGGTGCGGGTCTTGCCCGCTCCGGTGGTCATCACCACCAGGGCTTTGCGTTTCAGGCCGCGCAGTTCGCCAGCATGTTCGCCCACCCAGTTCTCGGCCACGCGCTTGATCGCTTCGCGCTGGTAATAGCGGCCTGCGATGTTCTCATCCATGGACGCATGGCGAATGTCCACCCGCGCCGTGCGCCGATCTACGAGACGTTGTAGTTCATCGCGCGTGTAGATGCCCTGCACTTCGCGCGGCGAATAGAACACGTCGTCCCAGATCCAGCTTTCGAAACCGTTGCTGTAGAAGATCACCGGGCGTTGGCCGGTCATGCGCTCCAGGCAGTCCGCATACAAGGCCGCTTGCACACGACCGAGTTCCGCGTTCCGCATGGCGCGTTTGGCTTCCAGCACAGCCAGCGGTTTGCCGTTGGCCCCCCACAGCACATAGTCCACTGCGCCGTTGCCGTTCGGGTTCGTGCTCAGTGGCATGCCGATTATGGGGTACTCGGCCACGTTGGGGGCTTCTGGGTCCCAACCCGCTTCACGCAGTAGCTCATCAATGAAGAGCTTGCGCGTTTCATCCTCGGTGTATTCGGCTTCGGGTATGGGCAGCGCGGCGTTGCGCTCCTTGCGTGCATGCACCGTGGCCAGTTGCGTTTGTAGTGTTTCCTTCTCGGCCTCCAGCCTCAAGCGCTGTTCGCGTTCCGCCTCGAACTGGTGGCGTTGCGCCTCATACTGCTCCTGCAGCCGTTGAAGCTCCACGTTGTTCGGCACCTCCTTCGGTTTCACCTTGGCCGCGAACACCTCCTCAGTGAAGGTGCCCACCTCCCGATCGAACGCACTGTAGGTGCGGCACATCCATTTGAGGAAACGGAACAGCATTCGCAGCGAAGCCACGCTCTGGCTCTGCACCACCTTTTTGTCGTGTGCCGCTGCGTTGCCGGTGCGGCGGATGTATTGTAGGTCGGTGTGGATGGCGGGTGGCACCAGGTCGCGGAAACAGCCCGCGTCCATCAGCGCGCTCAGTTCATTGGCGTAGGGCCGTTCCAGTTCGCGGTCGTTGTCATACAGCCAATGCACGCTCTTCTCCAACGCACGGCGAGCGAAAACCGCCGAGGCGATGGGGGCCGCCACCGCGAAACGCTCCGCCTCCATGGCCTCCTGCGCTATGGCGGGCCACTCTTCGGCGAGGAAGCGGAAGTTGCTCATTGGGCGTTCAGGCCCAAGGTATTCAAGTCGATACCGTCCAGCACGATGTCCCGCGCCATCACCAGGTTCAGGTTCTCCTTGTTGTGGAGTACGATCAGGTCGGGTCCGGGTTCCTGTGGCTTTTTCATTCGGAACAGGTCCAGCGCACGGAGTGGCACAATGGAGATCCGCTCTGACAATGCGCTGCCACTGAAGAGCAAGGGCTCGAGTTCGCTGGACGCTGCCTTGGTCACATCCAAGTCCTTGAGGTTCGTTCCGGTCAGGATGTCATCGATGAGATGGTAGCCACTGTATCCGCTCCGGGATATGCACTCCGACTCCGGAGCCAAGAGGATGAGTACATCCTTGGCGCGGCTCAAGCCCACATTGATCAAATTCGGGTCGTTGAACAACGCGAGGTTACCAATGGTCATACGTTCCTGTGTATCCACCTTGGTCGCTGCGGGATTCAACAGCATGATGCAGATCTCCGCTTCACCACCTTGATACCGGTGTACGGAAGAAACGCCGACAGGCCATACTTGGGAGACCGTCGGTTCTTCTGAACAACCCTCGTTGAATGGTTCCAAGAGTGTTTGGCAGATACGCACTTGGCGGCCGTATGGGCATATGATGATGACACGCTTGCCCACGTTCTGCATGGCCAGTAGGACCGCAAGTCGAGTGGCCAGCAATGCACTGTACATGTGAACTGCCGACTGCCCTAGTGGGATGACCGACTGTGGCGACAACTCCTCGCTTTGTTGTTCATCCTTCGTTGGCAGTTCTGCTGGGAAGGTCCATAGGTTGATCGCCGCGAGGCGATCACTGCCCAGCATGACGTCGTGGTCGTCATTGTTCCTATTGCTGGTTATGCCGCCTTGGTATCGGCTGCGACTAAAGAGTTCCACGATGGACCTGCCAGAACGGTAGTTCACTGCAAGCCGATGGATCCATGCCCCGGGAAGCTTTGGGGCCTCATTCAAGGTGAACTGATCGATGCCGAGCAAGGAATAGATGTTCTCGGTAGCAAGACCACGGATGGATGTGCTTTTCTTGGAGGCCTCGATGCGATGAGACAGCGAAGGCGTAGTTGCGACGGGCATCAATTGGAAAGGGTCGCCCGCAAAGAGGAAGCGTGCGCCCAGTGCGCCCCATGATACACCTTCGCGATGTGGGGAGAGGGACACGATGGGCAATAAAGCATACGACAGGGGCACCATGGAAGCCTCATCATAGACGACGTGGTCCCAATCCACTCCTGACAAGAATTGGCCATTGGCGAATTTGTCGAAACAGAAGCGGTGCATGGTTGTGATCACCACCGCGGGCACTCCTTCGCCGACCGGGATGTTCTTGTTCCCCGTGCCGAAGCGATGCACCTTGTTCAGGGCGGTGAAGTCGTTGGCGATGCTTCTGCTGATGCGTGAGTAGAGCACATCAGCGGCATTGTTGGTGGGTGTCAAGACCAACACCTTTGCATCCCCCTCCTGTATCGCCTCGATCAGCCGCCTAGCGAGCTCCGTGGTCTTGCCGGTCCCTGGTGGGCCGAAGATGAACCCGATCTGCGCGCCTGGTGCACGTCCCTTCACGATGTCGGTCAGTGGTTGTTGCGCCCCAAAATGGCTTGTGGCATTCTTCCATGCCGACACCAAGCTTGCCATCAAGAAGTCCTGTACCGGGAATTCCACCAAGGCGACCGTGCTGGTGTTGAAAGTGATGGGAGACTCGGACATGCGGATCCGCACTTCACCTTCGGAGCCGACCAATACCTCGAAGGCCGGAACCTCCTTGTAGGCACCGCCACGGTTGCGGAGCTTCAACACCATGCCGTTTACTTGCCGATCACGATCGGAAACGAGTTCATAGGGCAACTCGGCCACGTTGGGTCGTTTCAGCACCACGACCCCATCCGCCAAGACCCGCACTTCCTTGAACCGGATCTGGTTCCCTTCACTGCGTTCCAACAGCTTGCTACGGTACTCCCATTCGATCGCATTGATCAGTTCCGCCAAGGTCATTTCCGATGCAGGGTCGAACGCCAGCTGTCGCTCGTGCAAGGCCTCGACCAGCTGCTTCAGGTCCAACTCCTTTTCAGGTCGCTCCTTGGCTTGGTTCGTTTCCGCACCAGCCCCACGTTGCCGATCGAACACTTTCTTGTAGGCATCCCGCACTGTAATTGGCAAAGGGGCATCCTTGGCATCCGAGAGTTGGTAAAGCGCCACCATGAGCGGATAGCCCTGAGCAACGAAGATGCGCTTGGAACCATCCGCAGGTGCAAACGCTGTGTGACCAGAACACCGCGCCATGTGCTGCCCTTGCCATGCCCAGTTCATCGGCAGGCTTGCCTCTGGGTATTCCAACACGTTCCACTGAGATCCCTCCGCCTTCCATGCGCGATACGCCGCATCGCCGCTCTCCTGAGCGCGTAGTTCCAATTCCAAGCGCACCTCTGCTCGCGGTTCATGCCCGACCGTGCGAAGCAATGCAATGATGCTGCGCTCCTGCTCTTCGCTGGTGAACCGCTCAGCGCCACCCTTTTCCACGATCCAGCCGAGGGTATTCTGGTGGAGGGTCTTGTCTTCTAATGGCGAAGTGGGCTCTCCTGCCAACAGTGCTTTGCGCCACTGCACTATAGCGTCATTCGCGGTTCCTGCCCGCAAACGCAGCAACAGGTCCAGCCGTGCGCTGTCGCCATCGGCCCACTGGTAAACCCACTTGGGCGGGCGTTCCGGTTCGAGGGTGAGTTGTTCATCCGCTTCGATCCATCCGGCGGGATCACTGCCCAACATCTTGGTCAATAGCGGTAAATGCTCCTTGTTCCGGATCAGGTCGATACTGCCTTTGTTGCGTTCTGCCTCCGTTGCGAACCAGTTCATGAAGGCTATGCGTTGCGCACCGTCCAGGTCGTCCCGAACCGTTCCGATCTCGAAGGATTCACCCAAGTGGGGCCGTGGAGCGAGCAGGAGTTTCCCATGCTTGATCGCACCCCAGTTCTCTACAAAATAGTCCGTTATGCCGCTGTATTGTTCTGCCAAAACAAAGCGCGATGAAATGAAAAGGGGAGTATCCAGGTACCACCACCCTTCCATGGGGTAGAGCGCGTCATCAGAGTCTCGCAGTTCAAGCACGTCGAACCCCTTCCATTCCTTATGTAGATGCTTGAGCGCCACGGCGAAGGCTAACTGGCAGCCATTGTCTAAGCCGCTTTCCTTGTACTGTTCCACAAGGCGATCACCCAATTCATGGAGGTCCTGCTTGCCCCGTTCGTGGCGGCGCCGAAATGCGAGGTTCAAGAAGTCCGCATCAAAGCCTTGTGCCAGGAGTTCCTTCTGTAAGTGATCGAACCCAACTGCTGGCGACCCACTCGACCCGGGGAACAGAACATGGAGCGAGAATTCCTTCTCGTTGCCTGCGGGTAGCCTGACCTTGAACCGTTCCGAGACCAGCGATACGTCCCACTCCAGTTCGCCGGTGGCGGTGCGCAATTTCAACTTTGGCCTGAGCAAATTGGCAACAGGCTGATCCCTGTACTTCTGCCACCATTCCATGAAACGCAGAAGCTCCGCGGTGGTGTGATCATCCACCACGATCTCCGGCAAACGTTCCACCAACGCTTGCATGGCCTTCGATTCCTTCAGTTGGAAAAGCACCTCGCTTGTTGCCGCGTTCCAAAGCGGCTCGGCCATCACCGCTAGCGTGGCCTCCACTACCGCACGCGATTGCCATTGCCCAAGAGCAGGGTAGGCAGCGTAGCAGGCCTCCAGTTCATTCAAACGCGCGGGTTCGGCCAATAGCGCATTCAGACCAATGGCTCCCTCCGGCAGGCGGAAAACACGCAGGCCCCCATTTTCGCGCAGGTCCACTTTGTTCTCCTGCAATTCCTGCAGGCAGAGCGTGTAAGCATCTCCGCTCAAGGTAGCGATCCATTGGTCCAATGCGTCGGTACCCACTTTGCGGAGCACTTGCTCCACCGTGGCCTCTTTCAACCCCAAACATGCTTGTTCCTTGGCACGCTCGATCAATGCGGAATCCAATTCCGCATGCCAATGGAACCAATGCCGCTCGATGCCGAACCGGTCCAGCGGTATGGACAATTGTGAGCGGCGCACAAGCACACGCTCCGCAGGAACGAACAACCCATCCATGGTAGGCACATGTTGCCGTATGAAGTCGATCAGTGGCTGCTGCACATGCTCGTGGAACACATTCAATTTCGATGGTGCAAAGGCCGATGAAAGAATGGCTTTGAACAGCGCACGGTACCGATCGGGGTCCGCCGTCATCCAGTTCAATGCGGTCTCTTGCACATGGTGCGCAAGGCGCTTGAACAGTTCCACGTTGATCGCGCTATCCGCATTCAGCTCGGTACGCTGGGCTTGCTTCTGCAAGCCATTGGAGTGGATCACATAGGCCATGCTATGCGTCTCCTTGGTCATGGGGAAATACTGGTAGAGCGTGGGTTCGTGTACCAACCTCTCGATGGCCAGATCGGAGAATGCGAAGACCAGTTCCACATCCTGATGGTCTTCTTTGAAGCCGATGTCCCGAAGGTCCTCTTTCGAGATCTTCAGCTCGATACGGTCTAGGGGCACCCGATCAATACGTTCGCCGTTCACCGTGATCGCGACCAAACTGCGCAGAAAATGGAGACTGACTCCCATGCAGGAACGGATGGCGTCCATATGCCGGTCCAACACGGTTTGCTTCCCTTCGCCCAAAGCCAAAAAGAACATGGAGCCGGAAGGAGGCGGCTCGCGGTCCAGCACCGTTAAGCGCTCCCGGGCCCAGGTGCGGAACAACTCGAGTTCTTCCATGGTGAAGGCGACACGCGGTGTGTAGTCCATGCCACGAACCACCTCGCCTGGTGCAGCAGGAAAACAGGTGAGCAGGATCTTGAACAACCAAGGGGGCGTTGCTCCGTAGGGCACGATGGAGAAGGTGAGCGGGGCAGGGTCCAGGAAGTTGGCCAGTTGTTCTGGCGTGTTCCAACTGAACACCATGGGGCCGGCCCCTTGTTCCAACAATTCCTCCAAGCCGGATTCTCGCCCCACCAACCGGTGGAAGAGTTTGAAGCCAACACCGTATTGGCCGATCATTCCCGCGTTCTCCGGGCGGTCGCGATAGGCCTTTTGGCTGGAGAACGTATCCAAGATGCTCCGTACATCCCTTTCATCGAAGGCATTGCCATCATTGAAGGCTAGGAAGTGGGCGACATCGTACCACAGCTTCATTTCCGTGGAACCGCAATCCGCCGCGTTCTGCGTTATCTCGTAGATGGCCTGGTCGTTCTGGGCCATTTCCAACACGCCGCGCAACTTGTTGGCCACCGCATCCCGCCCCTCTTCGGTACCGCCTTGGAAGAAGTTGAAGAACCCGAAGCGCCGCTGCCCTTCAACAAGGATCGGGCTACCCATGTAGTCGGCTTCCCAGCCCACGCCTGTGTGGTTCATCTCTTGTTGCAGGGTTAGGCGATAGGCGGCTATATCCTTGATGTGCATGCCTCGTTAACTATGGATCGAAACGCTCCGCTTCTATGGCCTCCTGCGCAAGCGCGGGCCATTCTTCAATGTGAAAGCGGAAATTGCTCATGGGGCCGTGGGCAGCAATCGCTCATCCACATCGTACGGTTCCACATCAACGATGCGCAGTTCCTTCATGGCCGGATGTGACGGGTTCAGCAAGTAGTTCCATTCCTGCGGCACGATCACCGAGGGCAGGCGCAAGCCGAAGGCAAGACCCTCGGCGAGGAAGCGATCGCCCACGATGCGTGTGTGGGCTGTGATGCGTGGTGTGCGCCAACGTGCGGGCGGTAGTGCGTCGATCAGGTGAACGCGATCGGGAAGATCCACCTGCACCATGCTGAACGCATGCTTACGGCGCTGATCACCGGCCGTGTGTACCAGCACCTCGCACAATGCAAGCGAACGATGCTGCGCGAAGAACACCGCAGCACGGCCCGGCGAGCTCCATCGGCTACCGCCGAGCACGCAACCGGTACCGGCCAGGTCACGCGCGAACTCCGTACGCGCCAGCCGATACAACCTCATAGCGGAATGCCATGGTCAATGCGATGCAGTTCGGCCATCACCTCCAGAATGCCCTCGCCGGTTACGAGCAGTTCCATAGGTGGCTCGCCGTAGAGGAAGTGCGGATGGTCCAGCCAAGACCGGAAGGAGGCCATATCGCCGAAGGTGTCGGCACCTTTGGTGAACAGCGCCACCAGTTGCAGTGCGCGTTCGGCCTCCAGCGGTGCCAGCGGTTGTTTGCGCGTTTGGCGCGTGCTCCATTCGGTGGTGGGCACATGCATTAAGCGGCTCCATTGGCGCGTGTCCAAGGGCATGCCTTTGGTGAGCGCGCGGAAACGTTGCGCGGGCATCGTTTTCGCGGCCTTGGACAAGGAAGCCGCTAATGGTTCAACGCCGTGCGTGCGCGCCTTGCTGGGGGTGCGGCGCACGTACTCCGCTTGCGGCTCGCTTACACTATTTGTTGAAGGCGTCTTGCGCTTGGCCATGGGCTGTGGTCGTTCCTCAAAACTAAGGGCTTTGTGGGTGCCCCGCATTGATCAGCACGCGCCGTATGAACATCTATAAGGGGATGGGAGCAGTGCGCGCAAAACGCTCCGCCTCCATGGCCTCCTGCGCCAGGCCGGGCCACTCTTCGGCGAGGAAGCGGAAGTTGCTCATGAGCGCTGGAAAAAGCGACGGTCCAACGTGAAGGGTTCGATTCTGACCACGCGGATCTCTTTCTTCCGACTGTGGACCGGGTTGAGCCCGAAGATCTTTTCGCTAGGCACAAGCGCACTCGGAAGCTGCAGTGCAAGGTGCGCGCCGTGCTCCAAGAAGCCGTCACCGATGGCTTGTGCCGCTGGACTGTAGGGATACTGGTTCCAGTCCGGGGGCAATGCCGATACAGACCCTATGGAGTCGTCCGGGAACTCGATCATGGCGAAAGCGAAACTGCGCTCGGTAAGATCGAGCCTGGGCAAGTGGACCAGCACTTCGCACAACGCCAGCGAACGGCTGGTAGCGCAATAAAGCATCGCACGTCCCTTCGTGTTCCACCGACCACCAGCGTAGAAGGCTCCCATGCCTTGCAGGTCACCGGCAAAGGCAGCTTGGGTAAGCCGGTAGACGATCATGCAGGTAGCCCGTGCTCTATAGCGATCAGTTCATCCAAGACCTGCTCTATGCCTTTGGAACTCTTCAAATACTCCATGGGTGCTTTGCCCAGCAGCAGGTGGTCGTCCTCCATCCAACCCTGGAACCGTTCCTTGTCGCCGAACACCTCCAGACCACGGCGGTACAGTTCTTCCACCAGCAACACGCGGTCCGCTTCCAACGGATTCAACGGTTGGCGTTTCGTGATGCGCTGCTTCCACTGCGTAGCAGGAATGTGCAGAACATGCCCCCAACGTTCCAACGCAAAGGGCACCTGCCGCGCAATGCCCCGGAACCGCTGCATGCTTAGCGGCTTGCCTCCCTCTTTCATCCATTCCGCAGTGGGCCGTGGGCCGGTCTTGCGAACACCGGTTGGTGACTGTCTCGCGTAGGTGGCTTGCGGCTCACTAACAATGTTGGGTATGGTCTTGCGCTTGGCCATGGACTGTGGTCGTTCCTCAAAACTAAGGGCTTTGCGTGTACCCCGCGTTGATCAGCCGGCGCCGTATGAACATCTATAGGGGGATGGGAGCGGTGTGCGCGAAACGTTCCGCTTCCATGGCTTCCTGCGCTAGGCCGGGCCACTCTTCGGCGAGTAAGCGGAAGTCACCGTCTATAGTGTCGACATCGATGGTTTGCCCGGTCAATGCGTGGACCACCGCATTGATGAAGGGCGGGCATTGCGCCAGCACCCAGCCCAAGCCGTAGCTCAGGTCGTTCTCCTTCGTACCCAGCAGATCGAAGCCGGTGGGTAACTCCCTACCGTGGATGGTCAGGGTGCTCATTGCTCAAGTTGTGACCACAATGGTCAATGCGCTACTTGATCCCTGAATGCCCAAATGTCAGCTGGCCGATCAGGCCTTGGGAACACCAGATCACCATGCAGAAAGGCCTTATCGTTGAAATGATCATGTACCTGCGACAGTGTGTATCGTCTGCTTCCGTGCAAGGCCATGATCAGCGTGGCGAGGCCGAAGGAGGGTATTGCCGGTTCTGCGTCCTTTATCATCCTCTTCAGCTCCTTGCTCAATGCCTTTGGCGTGAATGGTATCGCCTTCCACGCCTCATTTTCCCGCCCTTCCTTCGCCTTTGAAATGTCCGCCATCACATCCTTCAGCAGCACATCAAGGAACACGTGCCCGATGGCGCCGTACTGCACCATTCCGCGCGAGTAACCCATGGACGTGATCTTGGGTGGTTCGCTTACGGCCTTCGCCTCAATGCCTAGTTCCCTCTTCAGCCCTCGGTACGCCACGCGCACATAATCCACCTTTCCGTCCACAGCATCTTCTGGCCTTACGCCTTCATCCACGGAGCAATGCCACGCTCCAGCGGCCACGGAAACATTAGGACCGCGTTTCACCATGATCATGCGCTCATCACGCGTGATAACGGCCAACGTCAAACCCGGGCAACCCATGCCAGGCAATTTCGCCGATACCTCCCCGTCCCAGTTCGGGAAGAAATTCTCTCGAACGGTTCCACTCCCTTCGTACAGTGGTCCATCCAAAGAGGCGATTGTGCATGCATAATCCATGAATCCCGAATGTGTGGCCTTGATCCGGAAAATGGGCCGTTCATGCTTATCCTCGGAACGGACCGGGTAAAAGGAATACATCGAGATCAAGGGCCCATTGTAGAAGTTTGGCTCCAGTTGCTTCTCCTGCCTTTCGCCATTCACACGAAGGAATGCCGCCTTGTGCGCTTCGAATCCAGGAGGAAGTTGCAGCGGGACGTTATCATCCACCACCGCATTGATGGCAATGCCTTCGGGGAACACGCCTTCCATTACCACCCAATCTGAAATGGTCAACTGCCCGTAACGCAGATCGGGCATTTGATGGAAGTATTGCGGCCTGCCCAGCGAGGCCCGCCAATTCTTCAACTGCTTGCGAGCATCATCATCAAAACCGAAGAATTTGAAGATCTCCTTTACGATCGGGATGGTTAAAAAGTCCATGCTGGAGAAATTACTTTTTGGTGTTCGAGAGATCCATCTTCCGCTCTGAACGTCGGTTCATCCACCCAACTCGCCTTTGAACGCCCCTCTCATCCGCCGAAGCCACCGGCAAAGGCGGACTGCAACAAGCTCCCGAACAAGCCCTCGCTCCGGTGCAGGCTGGCAGCACACTTTGCCTGATGGTCTTCAACCTGCTTCAATGCACTTGCGTATCGTTGTTGCATGTTGATTGGCGGAAGTGGGAGTGTGAACTTTCGGATGTCTTTGATGTTCACATGGCCGACGGTTGATCCACTCGTGTGTTTCAGTGCTTGCCGATAAACACGGTCCGATCGCAGGGCTGCCCAGAAGTATGAGCTTGTGATCTTCTTCTTGTTCGGCGAGAAGAGCATCACGCGTTGCCGAAGGCTCATCATCGTTCTCTCCAGTACGATGGCGGCTTCGCCGAAGGTTCCTTCTCTACCATAAACGATGTCACCAGCTTGAGGGACCATGCGCTTAGTGCGCAGCACGTAGCCCTCTTCGTTCAAGTACTTCATCGAGGACCAATCGATGTAACCGTTGCCCAATTCCGATGTGCGTATGCAGGGATACTCCGTGACGCCATCTACGAATTCCGGAGTTGAATGCGGACAGTCGATGATCTCTGCGGAAACATCTTCAAGCGTCACCACCTCCCACCCCCGCTCATTCTTCACCGGATCCCCGAACAGCTCCAAGAACAGGCTCTTGGCCAGTTGGTCGTACACCGCCAGCGTGCGCCGGTCGTTGGCCACCAGCGCCTGCGACTTGTCAAGGATCGCCGCGATGCGACGCTGCGTGGGGAGGGGGGGAAGAGGGATCTTGTACTTCTCTACTTGTGCTTTCGAGATCTCCTTGAACGTGCTCCCCGTGCCCATGGCTTGAAGCTTCGGGACATCGCGCTTCAACGCCCAGTATAAGAACTCAGCATCGACCTTCGGACCAGAAATGAAATTCTTGAAGCCTTGGTTGGTGCAGACTGGTCTCCGAGTGATCGCCAAGTGACCGATCGGCGCTCGTGAACTGAGCAACACGGATCCCGCTGGAACCATGTGCGTCGAACAACTCTTGTAGCCCGCTTCCGTGATCTTCTCCGGTGCTTCATAGATGAAGCGACCTTCGAGATCAGTGAGATCCTTCGGCGTTACCCAATCGACATCGCCGCCCCAATAGGCAGGTACCTCACGCTTCGGTGTTGCACCGCTCACGACTTCGCACACTTCACCAAGCTCAACCATCGGATAGCTCATTTCAGCAGCGCCTCCAGTTCATCCAACAACTTCACACGTTCGGCGGCCAGTTGGCGCAGACCGGGTGCGCCTTTCTTGCCATTGATCAGTTCCGCAGGCGTGGCGTACTGCACCTGCTCGTACACCACCTGCTTGTAGCGGTTTATGCTCAGGTCCCAGCCGTTGGCCTTCAGTTCGGCAAATGGCACCAGGAAACTCTGGTCTGTGCGGGCGCGCTTGGCCTCGCCCTTCGCGCCGAAACGGGCGAGGATGTCGGCGATGTTGGATCGGTCATGCAGGTCGGTCGCCCCATTCGGTCGACCCGGCCCATCTGCGCTGCGCTGCGATAGTCCTGGTGGGTCGACGCTACGGGTGCGTGCCGCCACCGTGGCGCTAGCCGACGATGTTGTGGCGAATTGCATTTCCATCTGTTCATCCGTCAGCAATGGCGTGCGCTTATCGTCCAGCGTGTAGCCATCGGCGCGCATGTCGTAGAACCACACGTTGTCGGTGCCGCCGCTGTTGGTCTTGGTGAAGATGAGCACCGCCGTGCTTACGCCCGCGTAGGGTTTGAACACGCCGCCGGGCATGCTGATCACGGCTTGCAGTTGCTGGCGTTCGATCACTTCCTGCCGCAATTGCTTGTGCGCCTTGCTGCTGCCGAAGAGCACGCCATCGGGCACGATCACCGCCGCGCGGCCGCCGGTGCGCAACATGCGCAGGATGAGGCCCAGGAAGAGCAGCTCGGTCTTCTTGCTGCTCACGGTGCGCAGGATAGCGGGGTCCACCGCATCGTGGTCCAAGCTGCCTTTGAAGGGCGGGTTGGCCAGCACCAGATCGAACACGTCGGTGATGTGGCCGCTCTCCTTGCTCAAGGCATCGGTGCCCAGCAGCTTCGGGTGTTCGATGCCATGCAGCATCATGTTCATGGCGCCGATGCGCAACATGCTGGGGTTGAACTCCAGGCCGTTGAAGAGCCCGTCGTTCCAGTGTTTGCGGAAGTCCTTCTCGTGGAAGCTGTCCGGATGCGTGCGCCGCAATTCGTCGCTGGCCGCCACCAGGAAACCGCAGGTGCCCGCGCTGGGATCGCAGATGCGGTCCGTGGGTTGCGGCCGCATCAACTGCACCATCATGCGTATGATGTGGCGCGGCGTGCGGAACTGTCCGTTCTGCCCGGCGGTGGCGATCTTGCTCAGCAGGTATTCGTAGAGGTCCCCCTTGGTATCGCGGTCCGCCATGTCTATGGCGTCGATCATCTGCACGGCGCGGTCCAGCAACCGCGGCGTGGGGATCATGAAGGTGGCGCCCTTCATGTGCTGGCTGAACACGCTGCCCTCGGCACCGAGCTGCTTCATGAAATCGAACACCGTGAGGTTGTCGTGCTTCGCATCGGGCCGCGTGAAGAGCGCGAAGAGCGTGTCGGGGTCTTTGTCCTTGAAGCTGCCCCAGCGCAGTTCCTTGTACTTGGGTTTGTAGATGGTGTCCTTGATGGGCCCGCCGAGCTTGGCGCTCTGCTTCTCCTTCAGGATCTGGTTATCGTCCAGCCGTTTCAAGAACAGCAGGTAGGTGATCTGCTCGATCACGGTAAGCGGGTTGCTAACGCCGCCGGTCCAGAAGGCCTCCCAGAGCTTATCGACGGTGGAGCGGAGTGTGCCGGTGATCATGGGGTGAAGATGGTCAAGCTTTGCGGAAGCGCTTTGCGAACTTGGGATAGAGGTGCATGTTGCGGGTGCTCGTATTGTTCTCGGCGATCGTGATGGCGATCACATCGCCGAGTTCATAGCGACCATTGAGCTGAATGGGCGTGATCGAATACTGACCGCAGTGGTAGTTCCCGAACGCGTCCCGTTCGATCGGTCCTTCGGCGAGCAGGGCAGCGCCATTGGCCTGTTCCTGCTTTACGAAAAAGGGCCCTACAGCCGTTCCGGCACCTCGCTCATCCGCGAAATTCTTGAACCAGAGGAGCACATCCAACAACATGTAGGTTGTGCTGTAGAGAAGGTACGGGGACCTGACCCTTGCCATGTGCTCATCCACGTGCAATCTGTGAGATGCGGGTTGAGCGACAGAGAGGATGTTCTCGATAAGTTCTCCTACCATTTTCGGCACTATACCATTCTGCACCTGATATGCCCGCTCCGGAATGCCTGACAAGAAGCGGCCGGTTTCGTTCAGTGCAATTGTTCCGTGCACGAACGTATCGGGCAACAAACCCACTCGATGGCATGCGCGGAAAAGATCCTCCATGATCTTGCGGATGGAGTTGATATGCGTGGCTGCGTCCTCGATGAACGTGTCATCATTCTCGCGCCGGAGAATGCCCAACAGTTCACGCCCGGCTGTTTGCCCGATGTACTCCGGTGTGCAGACATCGAAAACGCGTTGGTGCCGATGGCGGATCTGTGTATCCGTCATGGCCTCGGCGGCGGCGCGGATGTCCTTGAAAAGGCGCTGGACGTCCTTGGGGTCTCCTTTGCGATAGAACACCCCGAAAGTCGCTTTGAAGGTCTTGTCCCCATCCAGCCTGGGCTGGCCTGTAAGAATGAACGGAGTGAACGCCTTCCTGTGCTTGAGTTGGTTCACCTTGGCTATTGCCGTGCTCAGCCCATCGACCTCTTCAGTGCCGCTCACCTGGTCCTTACGCTCGAAGAAGAGCGCGTCGAACAGCACGGCATCATACAAGTGCAGTCGTTCTTCCAACACTGGCAAGCCTTCTTCCGCTGAGGCATACGGGTGCAGAATGATACCATATTGCTCAGCCTGGACCTTGAAGCTCAGCATTGCTTGCTCCTCATGCTGGTCATCGATCCAGAATACATTCAACGGTTTCAAAGGCTCCATGGGCTTCAATGGGCTAGTGGGAATAACAGGTCGATCTCGGTGGCGTATGGTCCCATGAGTTTGGGAGCAGTGAGCAGTTCCAGAAGCCCCTTGTGATGTTGCACGATCTCATGCACATGGTAGCCGCCGATGCCCGTGTGCCCGGTAGGTCCGGCGTGGACATTCTTGCGAACGTAGCGTTCCAGCCCGAAGCCTTCTGGGAATGGCCTTCCGCTATTGGCCACTGTCAATACCAACCAGGTCAGCTTGTCTTCCATACGCATGCCTACCCTGATATCCAGCTTGTGTGGTCCTTGGTCTTGGGCGAACGCATGCCTGCGGGCATTGTCCACCAAAGCATCCATGGCGGTGTCGAGCAGTGCACTGTTGCACAGGATAGGGGCCTTGCCCTTCAGTTGTTCCTTGACATCCGCACTGATGAAGAAGTTCACCTCATGCTCCCCATTCAGGTCGGCTTGGGCTCTGCGAACGGCCTTCTTGGCGTAGGTCACGAGGTCCATGGGTTTCAAGGGATACTGGGTCACATCCAGTTCCATGCTATCGGCATCGAGCATGGCCGAGATGCGCTGCAGCTCATAGGCGACATTCTCCATGATCGCGCCCAAGGTGAGTTGCTCACGTGCGCTGACGATGTGATCGCGCCAATCCGGCTGCATGCGGTCCAAGCTGATCCGGAGCGTGTCGATGCCGCTTCCCACGGAGAGCAGCGGAGTGCCTAGGCGATGCTTGAATGAGACGGTGTTGCCGAATTGTTGGAGTTGGACACCATGCCGATCGGCTTCTTCTACAGCTCTTTTACTTAATGCTTCCACATGGGCCTCCCGCAAGCCCTTCACTTTGGCTTGCTGCTCGGGTTTGGACGGCAACTCGATGAGAATATCCAGGATATCCTTTCTGCGCAGACTGGGAATGACCCCCCCCCGATTGAGCCGCTCTACTTGAGACTGCACTTTGGCTGACAAGAGCTCGTGGATCAAATAGGGGATATCCACGTGATTCTGATCCACTTCAACAACTAGAATGTCACTGCTGACGGCGATAGGAATTCCGGCGAACACGAACCATGTCGGCTTAAGGTTGCTCCAGCGCATCGCCAGCATCAGGGCGGAACGGTCCAGCTTCTTGGCGTGCCGAGGCAACTCGCGCAGCTCCAACTGGTCGAGCTGAAGTTGATGCTCCATGGTATCCTCTTTCAGGTCCCTGACGCGCGCGAAAGGCACCTTGGTTCCCGGCTCAAAGCGATCCAGCCTAAGAGGGGTCACATGCACTCCAAGCCGCACGCCACCATCAATATCCTCTTCCGGTTGGAAGAAG
>Ga0335394_10002924_pt1 | contig 19353 bp, 17 predicted proteins | sample MAT03_FD_205741 | JGI IMG/M metagenome (GOLD analysis project Ga0335394, IMG submission 205741) | Freshwater microbial communities from Lake Fryxell liftoff mats and glacier meltwater in Antarctica - MAT-03 (spades assembly) (version 2) ... | reverse complement strand
AATTCTAACCAAGTGCGGGCGGCTTTGTCGCTGACCATTTTTGACATTAGCGCGGGGATGTTTCGCACGATTCCCTGTCCTAAGACTGAGAGATATTCGTGTTTTTCGTAAACCGCAATTAGGCTGGTGATGCGATTTTTCCATATCGCTGCATCGTGCGTGTTTGCGAACAGGTTGCTGGTAATTAACTCGGCATCATCTGCATCAGCTTCATCGCCTGGTTCTAGGCGTTGGAATGCGTCGTATAAGGTGGCGATACCTTCATCCCAACGATTTAATCCGAGAATAGCAATAGCTCGGTTGAAGAAGACATATGAAGATTGCTCACCAAGTTCGATCGCCCGATCGTAAGATGCTAAGGCTTCTTCATAGCGTTCGAGGTTGCTGAGTACATCGCCTCGAAGTGTCCAAGCCAACTGAAGATTGGCATCTAGTTCGAGTGCCCGATCTAAAGAGACTAAGGCTTCATCATAGCGTTCGAGGTTGTTGAGTATATCGCCTCGACTAGCCCAAGCCAACCAATAATTCGCATCAAGTTCGATTGCGCGATCGTAAGATTCTAAGGCTTCATCATAGCGTTTGAGCTTTTCGAGTAAATTTCCTCTGCTACTCCAAGCATACGGATCATTGGCATCAAGTTCGATCGCGTGATTTAAGGATACTAAGGCTTCATCATAGCGTTTGAGATTTTCGAGTACATCGCCTCGTAAAACCAAAGCCAACTCATGATTGGCATCAATTTCTAGTGCGCGGTCGAAGGATAATAAGGCTTCATCATAGCGTTTGAGGTTGTTGAGTATATGGCCACGCCTAACCCAAGCCCACTGATAATTCGCATCAAGTTTGATCGCGCGATCATAAGATACTAAGGCTTCATCATAGCGTTTGAGGTTGTGGAGTACATTGCCTCGATCAGCCCAAGTCCACTTATCATTGGGGTCAAGTTCGATCGCGCGATCGTAAGATACTAAGGCTTCATCATAGCGTTTGAGGTTGCTGAGTACATTGCCTCGATTAGCCCAATCCCACTTATCATTGGCATCTAGTTCGATCGCGCGATCGTAAGATACTAACGCTTCATCATAGCGTTTGAGATTTTCGAGTAAATTTCCTCTGCTAGTCCAAGCATACGGATCATTGGTATCTAGTTCGATCGCGTGATCGTAAGATACTAACGCTTCATCATAGTGTTTGAGGTTGTTGAGGACATTGCCTCGTAAAGTCCAAGCCCACTGATAATTGGGGTCAAGTTCGATCGCCCGATCGAAAGATACTAAGGCTTCATCATAGCGTTTGAGGCTATTGAGTACATTGCCTCGGTTAGCCCAAGCCGACTGATAATTGGCATCAAGTTCGATCGCGCGATCGAAGGATGCTAAGGCTTCATCATAGCGTTTTAGATTCCTGAGTACATAACCTCGGATACGCCACGATGAAGCATTATTCGGATCAATTTTAATAGCTTTATCTAAAGATTCTACAGCTTCATCATAGCGTTTGAGGTCGTCCAGTACATCGCCTCGGATACGCCAAGCGATAGCATAATTAGAATCAAGTTCAATCGCTTTGTCTAAACATTCCAAAGCTTCATCGTAGCGTTCCAGCCTGTTTAAACAGCGTCCCTTTTCCGACCAATCCTTTGCCTCGCCACGACTTGTTACCAATTTTTCCGCATATGCTAAAGCCGAAACATAATCTTTCTGTTCGCGACAATCTTCAATTTCATCAAAATAAGCCTGCCAACGCGGGTCTTCCTCATTTTTCTCAATTGCCTCCAGCGCCCGCGTATAATATTCTCGTTCCATCAAAGCATCAGGTGGAATCGGTGGCAAATTTTGCCGATACTCAAAACGACTTTCCTTATCCGCAAAATCAACATCCGCCATCCTCAATCCCAATCGCTGCTGCAACTCTTGCCGCGTATACCAAACCCGCAAAAAATCCACCAACAATCTAATCGGTTCATTGCGCTGCTTCTTAACTTCCAAACAAAAACGCATCAGCGGTTCCCGCAATTCGTACCAAGACTCCCGCCCGATTTCTTCACTTTTCACATAACCCTTTTGCCGCAAATTTTTCAGTTGACTAGATGCAGTTTGGTGAGTGATAAAACAGCGTTTAGCAATTTCTTTTACCGAGACAGCGTGGCGCAAATCTGCCAAGAAATCAACAATCTTGCGCTGCTGATTTGAGATATATTTCATCCGATCCTGGTAATACGGCGTTAAATCGTCCAGCATCGCCATAAATGTTTCCACCAGTTTATTTAGAGATTCGCGGTTTACCAGAAAATCGGAGAAAACCATATAAATCCGGGGACTGCCGCCAGAAAGGAAATGCACAACTTTAATCCGATCTCGTCCCGTTGAATCTTGAATAAAAGATGCTAATTCGCTTTTCCCTTCCAAGCTAGCAATCTGATGTAACAAAGCTACAGCATCATCCAGTTCTAATTCTTTTAAAGTATGAGTATAAAAAAAGCCGTAAAAAGGCTGATCGCGCGATTCAATGCCATCAAACAAACTTTGGGAAGTTGCCAAAATAGTCAAAAACCCATGATTTTGAAGATAAGCCCTAAACTGCTTTTGTCCGATATCGCCCAACCCGCCAAATACATCATCCAAATTCTCGACAATCAACAGCAAAACGCGATTCCCAATAAAATCTCTCAACAATTGTGCCGCCACAGATTCAGCATCATCCGGCGACTCATAAAGCCCTTCGACAGCATCATGTAACTGGGTTTGATATTCGGCGGGATATTCTTTACCAATGGCGCGCAATATTGCAATCAACAAATCCAAGAAAGATGCTATCCCATATTCTTCTTCCCTCAGCCATGCAATTAGCAATTTATCCTGCAAATCCTCCATCTTAGAAATGCGGTGATAAATCAGAGATACTAAGTGGGTTTTGCCAATGCCGCGCGGCCCGATTAGCAGTTGATAATGCTTGTTGGCTGTGAGGGCGCTTTCGCGGATGTTTTCTACTAAATGGTTTGCCAATTTGTGACGCTGTACGAGGATGGCTTCGAGGGTTTCTGGTGCCATCAAGCTCGGAGTAAATCGTGAGATTAATGTATTTTTCATGGATTGATTGTGTTAGTTTTTTAGTCGGTGAGTCGGACAGTCCGCCAGGGAATGAATTCCCTGGCTCATAGCGAAAGTCCTCTGAAGAGGACTGAAGAACTCATTATTCCTATAAATGGTAACGAGTAAAAGGAGTATAAAGAGTAGACGAGTAGTACGATTAGTCTCTGATTTAGTATTAGTCCTCTTCAGAGGACTTTAGCTTTGAGGCAGGGGTTTAAACCCCTGCCGGATTGGTGGAATACGAGATAACCAGACTACCAGACTCTGCTCAACATCTTAAGGATTTCCAGTATTTTTGAATCAGCGCATAGCGAAATTGATATCTGCCATCTTTCTTATAAAGATAATAATCCTGCTCCAAAAGTCTTAAAACTTTCCGCGCCATTTCCTTATCTTGAGTTTCCGACTCTTGCTTGATACCAGCAAATAACTCATCAAAGGACAAAGACGCGCCCGCCGCAGCCAAAATATCGAGCAAATTCAGAGCATAAGGACGCTGCTTTTCATCGTAGTAACTATCAATTCGCTCCCGATAATATTCCATTTTCCAGGGATTTAGCGGGTCGTCCAAACACTCAGCAATGACTTCCTTAATAGCTGCAATGTCCCCTGAACCATCGCGCAATTTGAGTTTAGCAATTAAATGGTGGATGTAAAACGGAATATTACTTAATTCATCGGCGATAAAAACTGCACTTCCTTGGATGTCCGGTGTGGCAATCTTTTCACCCTCAAGCAATTTGCGAGCTAAAATAGTTGCATCTTTAACGGATAGCGGCGGCACATCTTGGACGTACATATCATTAGTCGGGTCGTTTGTATAGCCCGCTTTTCGGAGAACACCAAGCACGTGATGCAAGCCGATCGAACCTGTATAAACCATTCTGACAGCCGGGTACATCTGGCGGATCGATCGCAAAGTATCGAGCAATTCCATCGCCGCTGCATCGCCGATATTGTGCAGCATATACGGCACTTCATCCCAAAACAGGATGACTGTGCGGTTTTGATTTTCGACCAAATCTGCTATGGTTTGAGTCAGCAAAGCTTTCCAGTGAGGCGCGGCAATCTCCGGCAACTTGAAACCGCTAAATTCTGTACCTGCCAGTTGAGTTAGGAATCCGCGAGTTTTCTTGGCGGTGCTATTAAAACGGCTTAAATATTCTTCGACATCCTTAAAAACTGTCTCGACAAACTCTAAGGGCGATCGCACATTTTCCAAATCGCGATAAATCGGCAATTTATCTTCCGTAGCTTCCGATCGCATTTTCTTAATTACTGACGTTTTCCCCATCCGGCGCTCAGCACTCAATATGACACTTTGCTGCTCTAAAATCCCCCACAAATCAAAAATCAGCTTATCTCTGCCCATGACTTCTGCTGGGGCAATTTCTCCACCTGGATTTGCTTTCATTTTGTATCCTTAATTATGTTTGTAAAATATACGTTGTTTTTATTGTACGTCAACTTTAACGTATATTGCAACTCAACCGAAAAAATCAATCAAACTCTTGTGGGATTGGCCGGAGAGCCCGTCCCAACTCTTGTGGGATTGGCCGGAGAGCCCGTCCGAAAATCTTTGCTTGGAATCGAGGCAGAGTCTCTGGATATACCTCCCCAGGCAGAGCCAGGAAACTAAAAAAAAGGATATAAAAATCTGCAAAATCTTCTTGACGTTTTGTTACAATACGCAAAACTTGATATTTTAAACTATACGGAATGACCTTCTTCAACCCCTCTGAACCCCCGATCCGCTGCAAACAAGAACATCTCGACGTACAAGACCGATCGGGCCTCTTGCGCCTCCGCTGGAAAGTCGGAAATATTACTCTTTTCTCAGGATTTTATACCCGCATTGACCAAACTTTTCTGCTTTGGGCTTTGGTGACGGCGGGGATTTTTTTCACGGCTCAGTTTGTCCCCCTCAGTTGGAGCTTTCAGGCGATTCTGTGGTCAACTGTGACTCTAATTGGCACTGCGGGAATGGCTGTTTTGACTTTGTTTTGGGTAAAGGTTGAGCGTGTTAGCTGGATTCTTTACTCTTGGGCGATTTTGATGATTGCTGGTTTGGTGCTGACGGATTGCAGTATTTTTGCGGGTTGGGGATTTTGGTTGCTGCATTTGTGCGATTTGTGGTTGGGGTTGAGCGCGATCGGCTATTTTTGTACGGGATTAGGTTTGCGATCGCGCACTTTTATCCTGATTGGACTAACTCATTTATTTAGCATACCTCTATTAACTTTTGTTGCACCTTGGCAATATCTAACCACAGGAATAATTATGGCTGGCTGTTTGTTGTTATTGTCCGAATTGCAGTGGGATATGCGATCGTCGATCGACAATACTTTGCTAAGTGCAGAACAGAAAGAATTTAACCGAATTCAACAGCAACTGCGACAGAGTGGCGCAATTATATCCAAATAAATCACAAATGTAAAGAATTCTGTACAACAGCTCACACTTTCTAGAAATCGCACACAATAGAAAGATACAGCATAAATAAAAAACAAACTTTAACCAGAACAGGTGTTTTGCGGTTTGACCTGTGAATCGCCAACCTCAGGAGAACGGTGTCAGGGAGGCGACTGGCGAACAATGCTGTACTTGCGACGATAAAAGTTAATTCCGGTTGACAGTAGTTGTTAAAACAAAAAAGTGGTGCAGGGTTTTTACCGTTTCCCCTGCTTTGCAGTCTTCTCGGAGAGGCTAAACCCTCTACCAGAACAGCCTGAGGAGATTGGCACAAAATTCGACAGTTGGTCAGGCGGATTTTTGAGTCAGCGTGTTTAATAAAATTGGGAAAATGCTCGCTTAGAGCTTTGCAGGACTTACTGTTAAACAAGTCCTGCTTTATGATGGGAAATTTAAATTATGTTTTTCTCGGGCGTGCGTTTTCGCAATATTTCCCTTACTTCCATTAAAATCTGGCCCAACATATTTTTGCCGCTGCCATCTTTACCGCAACCCCAATAGTAATCAACAGGGGAATTTTCGACTATTTCCTCATCCCCTGTACCCAGTAAAATTTCTCTAATTTCGGCATGAGTTTCAAATTTTCGGAGTACGGCTTTTCTCATGATATCATCTTTTACTTCTTCCCAATCTTTGCGGAGGGGACGAGATCGATCGCGTCCCATTTTTGCTGCATCTTTCGGTGTTTTTGCTTGGCGAATTTGGTCGCAGTTAGCCGTTGCGGGAAACTTTTGTGCTTGAAAATAATGCTCAGTAGTTGGCCAATATTCTCCGTCTAACTCGAATCCATGACTGGAAAAATTAGAAAAACAGCCGTATTCGCTGCCAGTGGTGTAGAAGTAGATAGCCATAAAGTCTGCGATTTCAATTTCGTTAATAATCTTGGTTGATGGTCAGTTTTACCTATCGGGATTATCCACTATCTTAAACCGCAAATCAATAGTTTCAAGATGGAAACCGATGTAAGACAGCAGGGCGTAGATAAATACGATCACCCCTACCATTTCCAAAATTTCCTCAACAGAAGCCATCAAACGGTAGATCAAGTTTCGCTGACCTACCGCATCTGCATAATAGCCACAAACCATTTCCATGCCAAGTGCTCCACCGACATATATACTGCCTGCCAGTAAAAAGAAATCCCTTGTTTTCCGGGGTAGGTGCCGGAGAAAATTGAAATAAGCCAGCCCAGTAACCACAACAAAAATCGCCCCCGGAATTACCCAAATGAAGTAAAAAATCCCCCCTAAATCCAGTGTCTTTCGTAAGTCGTTAATAATTAATATTTCATGCAAACTCAAGATTTCATCTAAAGAAAAAAATACAAAGATGAACCCCAGCGCTTTCCAGTGCCCAAAATACCGATCGCCCTGCTTCTTCTTAGCAGTAGCAATAATACCTAGCAAAATCGCGCAAAACAGCAAAGTAAATGACGAGTACCACGAAGGATAATTTATTTCCCTGTCTAAATTAAATAAACTAATCCAGCGTTCTTGATAGTTGAAACCGTAGCGCAGAACTTGTACAATGCAACCAGCAACAGCAAAGAAGAGCACCCAAATGCTAAGAGAGAAAGCAACTCTATTCGGCGAAACAGAAATAATGAACTTCATCAAGTTTTTGATAAACTAGAACAAGCAAAATCAAACTATAAAGTAAAAAGTCAAAAATCGCAAGAGTGGCGCAATCCGCCCCCTCAGATTTTTATTTACAAAAAATCACCAATCACTGACAATGCACGTTCAAATTGAAACTTTCACTGTCCGCAAGCGGTTTGCCCTTACCATCAGCCGCGGTACAACAGCCCAAAGTACCAATTTATGGGTAAAATTAGCACACGAAGGAATCGAAGGTTGGGGAGAAGCATCGCCCTTTTCCACAGGTTCTCGGCCCCAAACTACCGAAATTCTGCTAGCCGCATTGCAGGAAGTTGCACCGCTGCTAGAAAAGTTTACTCCGTTCGATCGCCAAAAAATCGAACAAGTATTAACAGAGGTCAACTTACCCTCAGCCGCCCGCGCCGGCATCGACATGGCAATGCACGACTGGCTGGGCAAAAAAGCAGGCTTGCCGCTGTGGAAAATGTGGGGATTAGATCGATCGCGCATCGTCCCCACCTCCGTCACAATCGGCATTAATTCGCCGTCTGGTGCAAGAGAAAGAGTGCGCGATTGGTTTGGCAAAGATGCGACAGATCCAGCAAGCATCAAATACCGCGCCGTTAAGGTTAAATTAGGAAATCCCGCAGGAATCGAAGCCGACAAAGCTATGTTAATAGCAGTGCTAGACGAAGCACCAGCTAACCTTAAAATCAGTGTAGATGCTAACGGCGGTTGGAGTTTAAAAGATGCAGCAGAGATGTGTCAGTGGCTGGAAAAATACAAGATAAATTATGTCGAACAGCCGCTTTCACCCGTCGCAGATATGGAGGACTTCTCAGAACTGTACCGTCAATCGCCGCTGCCAATTTTTGCTGATGAAAGTTGCTTTAATAGTTCCGATATACCCAAGTTAGCGCACTGCGTCCACGGCATCAATATCAAAATGATGAAGTCAGGCGGATTGAGCGAAGCAATGCGGATGATTCACACAGCAAAAGCCTGCAATTTGCAAGTAATGTTCGGCTGCTATTCAGATAGCGCGATCGCAAATACAGCAGCAGCACAACTTTCACCGCTAGCTGACTATTTGGATTTGGACAGTCACTTAAATTTATTAGACGATCCTTTCACCGGTGCGATCGTCGAAAATGGGTGTTTGCTGCCAAACGGGCGATCGGGATTGGGAGTGCGGCGAGTTGAGATTGTAGAATAGAAGTATCGCTCAAAACAAATCTGGAGATACTATGATGCCAGTGGAATCAATAGGAGAGCAAATTGATAGAGAAGCCAAGCTTTTCTTTGAAGAACACAAGCCGCCGACGGATTTAATTTTTGATGATGCTGCAGAAATGGAAAGCAACCGCCACCGTATAGCAATGACCGTTTTAATCCGTTCCGCAGAACAAGGTTTAGCTCACCGGAACGATTTTTTTGTCGGTGGCAATATGTTTATTTATTACAGCGCTAAACAGCTTCGCAATCAGGATTTCCGAGGCCCGGATTTTTTCGCTGTGTTGGGTGTTGACGGCAATACTTCCCGACAAGGTTGGGTAGTTTGGAATGAAGACGGACGTTACCCAGATATCATTGTGGAACTGCTGTCGCCCTCAACTGCTAATGAGGATACAGGCAAAAAAAAGGATATTTACGAGCAGGTTTTTAGAACGCCTGATTACTTTGTTTTCGATCCTTTCGAGCCGAATTCTTTGCAAGGATGGCGTTTAGATGCCAACCTGCGTTATCAGCCGTTAGTGCCCGACGAGCGGGGTTGGCTGTGGTGCGAAACGTTAGCTTTTTGGTTGGGTACTTGGGAAGGAATTGTCGATCGAGAAACAGCAGTCTGGGTGCGTTTTTACGACGAGTCGGGCAATCTAATTTTGTTGCCGGAGGAAGCCGCTCAACAACAAGCCGAAGCTGCTCAACAGCAAGCCGAAGCCGCTCAACAGCAAGCCGAACAGCAACGCCAGCGAGCCTCGCGACTAGAAGCCCGATTGCGAGAATTGGGAGAAGATCCGAATGATCTTACCCTGAACCCAAATCACAGCTAACACCCAATCGATTTTAGATTTTAGATTTTAGATGCGATCAAAAATCTAAAATCGCCAATCTCAAAAATGAACCAATGACTAAAAACTATCCTATCAAAAATGGCAAAGTTGCTATCCTGCTGCACGAGGGAATTCTCGGGCCTTCGGGCAAAACAGGTTTAGCATTTTTACGCTACAGCGAAGCACAAATTGTAGCAGTAATAGACCGCCAATGTGCCGGAAAATCTTTGTCTGAATTAACTAGCATTCCTCAAGAAGTACCGATAGTTGCTTCCGTTGCAGAAGCACTGCCATTTGCGCCGGATATTCTGCTAATTGGTATCGCTACTTCCGGCGGTGTTTTGCCTGCGGAATGGCTGCCAGAAATTAATCAAGCGGTAGCAGCAGGTTTGTCTGTTGTCAACGGTTTACACGCGAAACTTGCACCTTTGATAACAGTTCCGTTAACCGAAAATCAATGGATTTGGGACGTGCGTCAGGAACCCAAATCTGTCGGTGCGATCGCCTCTGCCGCCGCCGCTAAATTAAGCTGTCGCCGCGTATTAACTGTCGGCACAGATATGAGCGTCGGCAAAATGTCCACCAGTCTGGAACTCAATCGTACTTGCTTGCGGCGAGGTTTGCGTTCCAAATTTTTAGCAACGGGACAAACTGGTTTAATGATCGGAAATGAAGGCCTTCCTTTGGATGCAGTGCGAGTTGATTTTGCCGCTGGTGCTGTCGAACAAATGGTGATAAAATTGGGTTCTGAATGCGATATTCTGCACGTAGAAGGGCAAGGTTCGTTATTGCATCCGGGTTCGACGGCGACTTTGCCGCTGTTGCGGGGTTCGCAGCCAACTCACTTAATTTTAGCGCACCGAGCCGGACAAATTAACATTCGCTATCATCCGCACGTATCGATTCCCAGGTTATCAAAAGTGGTTGAATTGTACGAAATGGTGGCTGCTGCTGCGGGTGCTTTTGCAGGGGGAAAAGTGAGTGCGATCGCCCTCAACACTCATCACTTAAATGAGGCAGATGCGCTGTTAGCAATAGCTGAAGTTCAAGCAGAAACGGGATTGCCTTGTACCGATCCGGTAAGGTTTGGCGCAGAGGTTTTGTTGGAGGCGATCGACAGTTGATATGCTACAATCAACACCAACCAGCAAATAGCTACATAAAACTATGACACAAAGCATTCAAGCAAAAACACTGACCCTGCTAGATGTAGAAAAAAATTTTAATTTCCAACTTTGTGAAGACGAGCAATTCTTCAGGGAGTGGATTGACGATTTACCGGAAATTGCCGATGAAGAAAAGCGCTCGCTCGACAAACTAAAAGCAGGCTATATCAACAGTGTCAAGTACGCGATGCTGGAAGATACTGTAAAAATGGTGGTACTCGCTCCCTTGCTATTTTTAGCAGAGTTCTACCTGACTCCCTTTCACATAGAGGCAGAAAAATCGGTGGAACTGACTATTGAAGATGAAGATACAATTGTCAGGGGCAGCATTGATGTCCTGCTATTGCTGCAATCTTTTTGGGTAGTGGCGATCGAAGCCAAACGCTCTCAATATTCCGTTCAAGCTGGACTTCCTCAGTTACTATTTTATATGCTGAATGACCCCAGTCCAAAACAAGTAACATTTGGGCTTCTGACAAATGGCAGCAGCTTTCGATTTATCAAAGTGACCAAACGAGACACACCGCAGTATGCCGTGTCTAAACTTTTCGATATTGGGAGTCCAGGAAACGAACTTTACGAAGTCTTTCGCATTTTGAAGCGGCTAGCTGGTATAATTTCCAGTAACACCTCTTCTACTTAAATACATAATATGGAACTAGATTCTGAAAGTAACAATAAATTCACTAAAGCTCACTTTGACTTTAACAATTTGCCCCAACTCACCAACCCTTGGCGACAGCTAAATCTGCAAGGAGTAGCTTTAGGTTTGATTCGCTTGCCTGCGGGCGATGGCTACACATTTACTCACAGCCACGCAGAACAAGAAGAAGTTTATATTGTAGTTGAAGGCAAAGGCCTGATGGTTGTAGATGGGGAACTATTGACACTTGAGGGCGGCGATATTGTGAGAGTTTCTCCCGCAGCAAAGAGAGCATTAAAAGCTGCTGAAAATACAGCCTTGTTTGTTATCTGTACTGGAGGATTGGCTGCAGGTTATCCCAAGCAGCCCAACGCGCGCTATCTGATAGATGATGGAATTCCCGATTATGACGATGTTCCGCCTTGGTATGAGGGAAATCCCGAAATTGCCGAAAGAAATGCGCGGTTAAAAGAAAGGATGTTGAAAGCTCAATCCAAACGAGACAGTCAACAGGAATCACAATGAATGAAAGTTCTTTTTCGTTGCCGCCACAATGCGCCATCCGCCCGGCCTGTGATCAAGACATCAAATCAATTAGAATGTTAGTGTGGAGCGCAAAACTCGATCCTACTCAGTTGCGCTGGCAGCAATTCTGGGTCATCGAATGCGAGGGAAAATTGGCAGCTTGCGGACAGTTGCGGAACTTTGCGGGCGCGCAAGAATTGGGCAGTTTGGTGGTGGCGAAAGATTGGCGCGATCGAGGTTTGGGAACTTACCTCGCAAAATATTTAATTCAACAAGCAACAGAACCGCTATATTTAGAATGTTTGGGAAAGCGACTCGCATCATTTTATACTCGCTTTGGCTTCAGAGAAGCTGCATGGCAAGAATTGCCGCAGTCGCTTAAATTAAAATTTGGCTTGTCTCAGTTAGCTAAAACTTTATTCAGAATTCCTGTAACAATTATGCAGTATCAAGAAAGTTTTCTATAATTATGAGTTTTATGAATTTAAGATTCTGAATTTATGAATTGATTTTAAGTTCGACCAGTTCCATAATTGCGATTATAGGGTGCGATCGAGCTGCCGCCATCAAAAACTCCTACCGCCTCCTGATATCTGCGTCAGTCTCGATCGCCTATTTTCTATGCCTAAGTAGGTAGGTACAAATCAACATCGCACGGGGAGGGCGGGTGAGTGCCCTAGTAAAGTGGCTTAGATCATAGATCCGCGCGCTTACGGGCCCCTAATGGCGCACAGGGTGTCAGAAACCGGGTTTTTAGCCGTTTGGTGCGTAAGTCACGGACTAGATATGTATGGATATTCCGGATTGGGCGATCGAGACTGCGTAAGTTCATAATTCACTGTTTGCGGTAGTCCAGTTGGCTAAATTGGCACAGCTACCAGCCTGATAGGTAGGCAGAAACCTTTGAAAAATGGTTGTTTGCGGGTTTATGAGTGTCATGTGCCAGTACCAGACTCGGAAAGTGGACTGGCGATCGCCCCAAAGATATTCAATTCCTGGCAAATTAGTAAGTGTAAAGCAAGTGAGTCACAACCCAATCAAAAAATTCAACCCAAAAATTCAACCCAAAAATAAAACATTTTCACAGCAGCAGTAATGCGGAATCAGACAATCTCTAATGTAGCTAACAACATCTACCCTTGAGGCAAATCCCACCAACTGCTCAACAACGAAATCCGTAATTTAATACCTCGGAATTACTAGATTTAGACTCCCCGAAACCGCTTCTCAAATCCCCTCAACATTTCAAAATTTCTTTGCCTTTTATCCTGATAAAACCATGGAAGGCAAGAACAATGAAATATCAAGGCAATCAATCAATCTTAACCGAGGAAATGCAGCCTCTCAAATAGCATAAACAGACAATTACACATCCACATATTTTAACACCACAGGAGTAAATATCATGTTCAACGTAGTAAAAGCTTTCGGCTCTATCTTCTCCACTCAAGGATACAGCACCACCAACAATATGTTAATCAAAAATTACGTCAACACCAACTTTAACTACTTCAACGAAGAAGCAGTCGTCGATGAATCGATTTACCCGAATCAAACAGGTCGCGTCCGCTTCCAAGGTAGCTGGTGGCCCGCACGGTGCGATCGCCAAATCACCCTCACACCGGGAGACACTGTTTATGTCATCGGCGTTGACAGCATCACCCTATTAGTTTCCCTCGCTCCTGCAGACTAAATCAGAGCATGAACAACCAGGAAATGCAACCTTTCAAATAGCATCAATAGGCGATTAAACTTCCATATATTTTAATACAAAAGGAGTCAGTAAAATGTTTAACGTAGTAAAAGCTTTCGGTTCTATTTTTTCTCCTCACAGCTACAGCACAGCCAACAATATGTTAATCGACAACTACATCAACACCAATTTCCACTATTTCAACGAAGAAGCAGTCGTCGATGAATCGATTTACCCGAATCAAACAGGTCGCGTCCGCTTTCAAGGTAGCTGGTGGCCCGCACGGTGCGATCGCCAAATCACCCTCACACCGGGAGACACGGTTTATGTCATCGGCGTTGACAACATCACTCTGTTAGTTTCCCTCGCTCCTGCAGACTAAACTAGAAAGTAATCTCAACTTTTTCACTGTCAGAACCCCGACTTCTTGAATAAGTCGGGGTTCTGACTATTCTGTTTTTTAGTGGCAATTTGGCTTAAATACCCCCTTTATTTCTTAGCCCGCGAAGGCGGGCTTTGTTTGTGTAGTAGCGGTTTCAACCGCCGAATTATAGCTACAATAAAATGGCATTTTTGATAGCTTGTTTGTTGAGGCGATCGCCAATTTGAGATTCGCTACTTTCTGGACTTTCTGCTGTTGTTTCTGATGTTTTAGCCGGCGGTAGTGGTTCGAGCAGTTTGGCTTGAGCTTCCTGAATTGAAGGGTAATTTTCAGCCCAGGATGAAATCGCTTCTGAAAGGACATCGATCTCATCGGATAAGGGTTCAATTAGCTGCGCTAGTTCGGTTAATTGTTCGGCCGAGAAGAGCGATCGCTGTTGAGTTAATAGTTCGATCAACGAGTCGATATTTTGTTCGGAGACTGACATTGATTCGCGTTGGATTTTGTGAATTGTTTGCCGCACAAATTCTACTGACAAATCTAATAATTGTGCGATCGTCTCTAAATTCATTCCAAACGCTATCATCCGACGAATGGCTTCTAACTTCGCCTGCTGCTCACCTTGTTCGAGTCCTTCTTCTAAACCTTCTTGCTTGACTTCTTGATAAAATCGGGTTTGTCTGAGTTCGCTTAAATTCAACATGGCGGCAATTTCCTCGCGGCTTTTTTGGGGGAGTTTGTAGACAATAATTGTTTCGATGAGGCTGATTAAATCGCGTAGAACGGTGGGATCGGACAACTGCTGTCGGGCCATTGCGATCGACTGGCGTGCTTGTTCTGCCGCTGTCTCTGCTGGCTCGATTACCAGTTTAACAATTTTCACTCCCAGCGATCGATCGGCGGCTTCTGGCAATTCATCGAGGTAAATCCGTTGCACCCGCTGACTGGTTAATAGTTCCTGAAATTGCAGCATCTGTTCGTGTTCGATGCGGCGGCTGGGATAGATGACAACGACGCGCCAAGGATTGACGGGTTTGTATTGTCGTAGATAGAGAAAGAGTTCGCCAAAGATGCGGTAGTACAAGTCGGGATCGGGTTGAAACTGAACTTCCGCCAAGTAAAATGGTTTTTCCGGTGCTTCGGTTGTGGGCAGAAATAACCCATCGATGCGGAATGCCAGTTGTTTGATTTCACGGGATGTGAATTCATAGGCGGCGGCTTCGTCTGGAGGGCGATCGATTAGTTCAAAGAAGAAGCTGGGAAATTCTTGAAACAGGCTGTAGAAAATGGTGTCTGTTTTCATGAGTTGTCGATGGGAATCGAAGATGATACTATACCATGCCAAGAGAGGAACAACCATGACACAAGAACCCATTATGGGAGAAATCGATTTTTAGGCTGGGCAACATTTTATGCTATTGTCAAACTTGATTTTTACAGGAAATTTCGTATAAAATGGTCGATAACAAAGATACTATAGAAGTGCCTTTACGACCTCTTGTTTGGATGGGAGACTCTCGCAAAAATATCCGCGAGTTTCCTGAAGAGGTACAAAAAGCGGTAGGTTATGCGCTACAACTGGTGCAAGCTGGGGAAACACCTTTGTCAGCCAAGCCCTTTAAAGGGGTGGAAAGCGGTGTGTATGAAATCGTCAAACGTTACGATACCGATACTTACAGGGCAGTTTATGCTGTAAAGATTGGTGAAAAAATCTATGTATTGCACGCTTTTCAGAAGAAATCAAAGCAAGGGATTAAAACCCCACAGGCTGATGTTGACTTAATTAAAAAACGCTATCAAGACGCACTAGCTAGGGAGGAACAATTATGACACAAGAAACTATTTTTGAAGAAAGTAGTGGTAATGTATTTGCTGACCTTGGATTGGCAGATGCTGACGAACTTTTTGCGCGGGGTAAAATCGGAATTCAGGTACTTCGTCTGTTAAAACAGCGCAACTTGGAACAGCGTGAAATGAGCGAATTACTGGGCATTCCACAACCAGAAGTCTCTCATTTAATGAACGGAGAGTTTCAACGGTTCAGCGAGGGAAAACTACTGCTTTTCCTCAAGCGACTCGATACGGAAATTACCTTACATCTTCGCCCTCGTAATGGGGGAAATCAATCTGCTGAAACTGTGATATTGCTATAGGACTTTGGGGAACCGATCGCCTTGTTGAATTTTTTCGCAAAGGCGATCGGGATTTCTAGCTTTTATCTATTTGACTCGTCTCATCTTTCTGCAATGCTGTCAGGATTTGAAAGCACAGCTTGAGCATAAACAGCAGAAATCCTGCATGGGGATTGAGGCAAGTGGCAACGCCCACTACTGCAAACTCGGTTACTTTGAGCCATTTTTTCTTATTTGAAATCTTCATGTTGGTCATCTTTGTTGAAACTCTCAACAATCTGCCAAATGCAAGCTAGGAGGCTGGTTTTAGATACGATCACCTACCGCTCAGGTTATGTACAAGTTTGTCCAAGTTACGATCGCGTTGCTAGAATTGGGGAAAGCTGGAACCACTACATGACAGAACGTACCGGGCGATGTCTCAGGTTATCGCCAACTCAACTGAAAAACGCGGACATCGCATTAGCAAAATTTGGTAGCAAATCAGATTTGGCTGCTGAATTAAAGATGTCGCGTACCACCATCAGCAATTTTTTTAAAGGTGAACCTGTTCAGCGCAAGCAGTTTCTTTGCATCTGCAAAAAGCTCAAACTGAAATGGGAACCTGACGATGAACAGGTTCAGGAGAAAGGTAAACCAACGAATTCACCTTTAGATCCCCCTCTGGAGAGCTTGAAAGATGATATTGATGCGTTAGTTCAGCAGGTACGATCGCACCTCCACGATGATATTCAACGGTTGCACGGCACCATGCCGCTTTGGGGGATCGATCGTTGGGTGCCGTTGGGTGATTTGTTTGTGGATGTCAATATTCTGGAGAAACTGAGCAGTAGTCGTAAGTCGGAATTCCATGATTTGTGCCAAGATTTCAGCAACAATCCCAGCTATCGCAGTTTAGATCGCATTGGCTTGGGCAGGGAAGAGGAACGAGTGTCAGGCAAAGAGGTGCTGGCGAAGAATAAAAACCTGATGGTGGTGGGCAAACCGGGTTCGGGAAAGACCACGTATTTGCAGCGAGTGGTGATGGAGTGCAACGCAGGTAATTTACAAGCGCACCGGATTCCGGTTTTGATTAAACTGCGAGATTTTGTCGAGGATGGGCGTGAGGTTGCCTACTCGCTAGAGCGTTATCTAGAGGGATGCTGGCGGTTATCGGATGCCGAAACTCAATTGGCGTTAGATCGAGGTGGGGCGCTGGTGCTGCTGGATGGGTTGGATGAGGTGACGGGAGAAGATGGGAAGAACATCGCCAAGGAAATCAAGCGGTTTGCTCGCACTTATCCGCAGGTGCAGGTAATTGTGACCTGTCGAACGCAGAGTCAGGAATCGCGGTTTGAGCGGTTTGATTATGTGGAAGTGGCGGATTTTAATGAAACGCAGGCGCGGGCTTTTGCCCAACATTGGTATAAGGCGGTGATGGGGGATGAGTCGGGGGGACTGGCAAAAGCCAAGGAGTTTCTGGGGCTGCTCTTTTTGGAGGAGAATAAGCCGATTCGGGAGTTAGCAATTACGCCGATTTTGCTGAGTTTGACTTGTGCGGTGTTTCACCAGACGGGGAAGTTTTACTCGAAGCGTTCCAAGCTTTATGAAGAGGGGTTGGAGTTGCTGCTGGAGCAGTGGGACAAGTCGCGGGAGATTGAGCGGGATGAGATTTATCGCGATTTGTCGGTAGAGCGGAAGCTGGAGTTATTGAGCTTTCTGGCAGTGAAGAAGTTTGAAAAAGAGCAATATGTGCTATTTGAGCAGGCAGAAATTGAGGAGTATATTGCGGAGTTTTTGGGGATTGGGCAGCGGGATAGTCGATCGGTCTTGAAGGCGATGGAAGCGCAGCATGGATTGTTGATTGAGCGAGCGCAAAAAATATGGTCTTTTTCGCATCTAACTTTTCAAGAATATTGTACTGCTTACTCCTTTGCAAAGATTCATAGTCGTGGCTCAGAAGGCAAAGTAACATTGCAAGCACTAGCTCATCATGTCAATAAGAATCAATGGAAAGAAGTATTTTTTTTGACTACAGAAATGTTGGATGATGCCAGTATTCTAATATTGAACATGGAATCAGCAGTCCAAAAATTGAGCGCCGTGGGTAAAATTACTGCTTGGTTTAACTGGGCACATTCCTCAACAAATAAAGCAATAGGAGATTTTAAACCTGTTATAAAAAGAGCGACAGCTATGTACATTGCTTGTGCCTTGTCTCCAGATATTATCCATAATATGGCTCTGGGAGACTGTATGGATTACCTTTCAAGATTAATTGATCAAATAGCACATTCTGACGATCTTAATGAGGTATTGAGAAAGTTCGGTACATTAGGTGGCTATCGCGATCGCCCTCAGAATAAAGTTATTTATTTAGCTCAAGAAATTGTGCCTATCATTCATGAATTAGGATTTTTTAGTTGTGTTGATTTTGAAATTTTAAAAAAAAATCTTCAGATGTTAGAAATTGAAACTCCAAAAATTGAGAGAGTTTATGACCAAGAATCCTACAATGTACTTCGATGTTTTGTAGATCGGGTTTTACAAGTATGGGCTGAAAGTTTAAGTCTTCAGCAAGAATGGGAAGCAATATTTAGAACCGAAGGGGAATTATTGAATTATCTCTCTGCCAACGAAATGGTAATAGCTTGTAAAGAAAGGGCAGTAAAAATCTCGCTAAAAACATGGGAATCAGTTCTTGATAGAATGTTACTACCGATCGCCGAAATCGAAAAACGCAAACAGGCAAAAGCAGAGTAGGGCAATTCGCTATAAATCCTGTCTTATCTCATTTCGGCACGGTTTATTTGAATAAACCGTGCCTTGAGTATGCTTAAATAAGTTTAGACACCTACTAGCCATATTGAAACCAGTGAATTTTCAATCAGTCATTGCAACTTTGAATCAATTCTGGAGCGATCGAGGATGCCTGATCGCCCAATCCTACGACACAGAAAAAGGTGCAGGAACCATGAATCCCCACACATTTCTCAGAGCAATTGGGCCCGAACCTTGGTCTGTCGCCTACGTCGAACCCTGTCGCCGCCCCACTGACGGACGCTACGGCGAAAATCCCAATCGCTTCCAACATTACTATCAATATCAAGTCCTGATTAAACCATCTCCTCCTAATATCCAAGAAATCTATTTAGACTCGCTGAGAGCATTAGGAATTAAACCAGAAGACCATGACATTCGCTTCGTAGAAGATAACTGGGAATCTCCGACTTTAGGAGCTTGGGGTGTTGGCTGGGAAGTCTGGCTCGATGGCATGGAAATCACTCAATTTACCTATTTTCAACAGTGCGGCAGCATTGATTGTCGCCCGGTTTCGATTGAGATCACCTACGGACTTGAACGTCTGGCAATGTATCTGCAAGAAGTCGATGCGATGACCAAAATTCAGTGGAAAGATGGCATTACTTATGGCGATGTTCACCTGCAAGGAGAAATAGAACAGTGTACTTATAACTTTGAAGCTTCTAATCCAGAATTGCTGTTTACTCTATTTGGACTTTACGAGCAAGAAGCCGAACAATTGACACAAAAAGGATTGGTTTTGCCTAGTCTTGATTATGTGCTAAAATGTTCGCACACGTTCAATTTGCTCGATGCTA
>Ga0335394_10002923_pt1 | contig 19354 bp, 12 predicted proteins | sample MAT03_FD_205741 | JGI IMG/M metagenome (GOLD analysis project Ga0335394, IMG submission 205741) | Freshwater microbial communities from Lake Fryxell liftoff mats and glacier meltwater in Antarctica - MAT-03 (spades assembly) (version 2) ... | reverse complement strand
CTGGACGATGAGCGAGCTCAAGGCCTTCCTCCTGAGCGCCGGTGAGGACGAGATCAAGCCGATCTGCCCCGGCCTCGGCAGCGACGTGATCGCCTGCGTCGTCAAGCTCATGAGCAACGACGAGCTAATCATCATCGGCGCCAAGGTCTTCAATCCGCTGCCGGGCTCCAACATCGGCGCCAAGGGCTACATGGGCGCGCGCGTCCAGCCCAACAGCCCGACCGACGACCTCGACGACATCCGCTGGCAGGTCTTCAACGGCTGGGCCTTCGCCGTCGGCGACGTCGTGCTCGGCACCAACCCGGTCTCCAGCGACCCCGTCGCCGTCGCCGGGGTCGAGGGCGCCCTCCAGGAGATCCGCGAGGTCTTCGACCTCACCGAGGTCATCCCCCACTGCGTGCTCGCCCACATCGACATCCAGGCCGCCGTCGAACAGACCCAGCCCGGTACCACCGGCCTGTGGTTCCAGAGCCTCGCCGGCAACGACGACGCCAACGCGACCTTCGGCATCTCCCTCGCCAGCATGCTCGCGCACGCGGCCAAACGCTCGGGCAAGTACGGCCTGTACTTCGAGACAGGTCAGGGCGCCGACTTCACCAACGGCCACGGCAAGGGCGTCGACATGGTGGTCCAGGAGTCCCGCAAATACGGCTTCGCGCGGGTGCTCGCCGCCGCGGTCGCCGCGGCCCAGAAGACCGCCGGCGAGGCGGTCGCGCCGTGGGTCCACGTCAACGACGTCGCCGGCTTCATCGGCCCCGAGGTGTTTCGCTCGCGCGACCAGTTGGTCCGCTGCTGCCTCGAGGACATCGTGATGGGCAAGCTGCACGGCATCATGATCGGCCTCGACATCTGCAGCACCCTGCACATGGAGGTCGACCTCGACGACCTCGACTGGTGTATCGACCAGATCATGCCGGCCAACCCCGGCTACCTGATGGGCCTGCCGACCAAGAACGACCCGATGCTCAGCTACCTGACGACGGCCTTCCAGGACCACGTGCGCGTGCGCGAGAAGTTCGGCTACAAGGTCAACGACGCGATGTGGGCGTTCTTTCGCGACACGCTCGAGGTCATCGACGCCGACGGCAAGCCCACCGAGCACTTCGGCCAGCCGATGTGGGTCTACCTGAAGTTCATGCGCGCGAAGGGGGATATGCGCAGCGACGCGGAGATCACGGCCGAGGGCATGACCCAGCTCGCCGCGGTGCGTGCCCGCGGCGTGCCGATCGCCGAGGGCCACGGCGCAGAGCCCTGGGACATGAACCCAGCGCTCGACGCCGAGACCCGCGCCCTCTATGCCGACGCCAAGCTCAGCCTGCGCGCCGAGTGGACCCCGGGCTTCGTGGCGAAGATCCCCGACGCCGTGGCCCTGCGCAGCCAGTCGGCAGATCGCGACGACTATATTCTCCACCCGCCGACCGGCGAGGAACTCGACAGCGAGTCGGTGCGCGCCATCACGACCCTGAGCGCCGACTATGCCGGCGCCTACGACGTGCAGATCCTGATCAGCGACGGCCTCAACACCCTCGCTTTGATGGACGACGACCACCTGCTGCCGTACCTCAAGAACGTCCGCGACCAACTGACCGCGGCCGGCTACAAGGTCGCCCCCAAGCACCTGGTGCTGACCTCCGGCCGCGTGCGCGCCGGTTACCGCGCCGGCGAGCTGCTGTTCGGCTCGGCGGACCGGGGCGCGATCGTCCACGTGATCGGCGAGCGACCCGGCACGAGCCATCATAACTATTCGGTGTACATCACCGCGACCCCGACCGCGAAGTGGTCGACCCCCGGCGACGTCGACCACAACATCACGCGCGTTATCTCCGGCATCTCAGACACCGCCTACGCGCCCGCCCTGGCCGCCACCGAGACCGTGTCGCTCCTGAAACAGCTCACCGGCTGATCCGGCTGGCCCGGCTGGCCCGGCTGGCCCGGGCCTCGCCACCAGGCCTGTCCTTGGGGACAGGTTTGCTCTGACGACGATAGACGCCCGCCCAACGTGCATCCAGTGACCCGCGGCGCAGCGTACGTCGGCGCGCACGCGCCCCGGCCGGCGCGACCGCGATGGACAGCGGCGGCGTCACGAGGTCGAGGTCGACGACGCTGATCGGCAAGCCGCTGTGCAAAGAGGCGACATTGCAGGCATCGACCGCGAGGTTGATGCTGGCCATGCCCTCGCTGGCGGCCTTCAACAGATATTCGGAGGCGGGCTCGCTGCGGCCGGTCGGCTTGAAAATTCCGCCGTGGCGGAGCAGGTCGCGGACGGCGGCGCGGACGTGCTCGTCGCTGTGTACCGGGGCATCGGGGTAGCCCGGCGCGAGGCCGGCCAGGAGCGCCGGCGGCGAGGGCAGCTCGCCGAGCGGACCCGGGAAGCTCGTGACGAACGCGCACAGGTCGAGCAGCGGATGCGGAGCGACGTTTAGTGGGTACACGGGAGATCCGGGGTGATGCGGCGCAGGGCCTCGGGGGCGTCGGAGACAATGTAGATGTATTCGGTGTTGCGCAGGTGGCCGGCGCTGCCGACCTTCTCGCCGCGCGGATTATAGATGCCGATCTGGGCGCCGACGTAGCGCTTGAAGTCGTGGGCGAGCACCAGCACCTCGCCGCGCGCGCGCAGCATCGCCTCCATCGCGTCGCGGCCGATGTGGCCCTCGTCGCTGAATGACACGACCAGGTGGCGCGCCTGCACGCTGGCGATCAGGGCGCGCATGGCGGCGGCGCTGTCGACCCGCGAATTGAACGGGCTGGTGCGCGCCCGGCAGTCGACGCGCTTGCAGGCGGTGCCGTAGACCTCCGGCTTATCCCACAACACCAGGGACTCCCAGATGTGATAGTTGCCGAGGTACTTGTGTTGATTATAGGGCGGGTCGAGGTAGGCGAGGTCCGCGCTTAGTTCGGTCGCGGCGAGCATCGCGTCCAGTTGATGCGCCTGGCCCTTGCCATGGGCCGCGCGCGGCAAGATGTCGGGCAGCCGCAGATCGAGGTCGTTGTGCGCGCGGGCGGCCCACTGTTTAAGATAGGCCATCTGCACGCCGGTGGTCGAGTCGACGCGGTCAGCGGCCTCCATCAAGGACACCAGGAGCACGGCCTCGAGCTCGGGCTCCAGACCCTTCGCGGCGATGGCCTCGCGGATGGCATCGACGCGGGCGCCGTTTCTGGGCTGGAAGAAGCGGCTCTTCTCACAAAAGGTCTCGGTGAAGTAACCGGCTGCGGGCGGGAGCGGATTGAGCTCGTGGATCAGGCGGGTCGCGTCGGCGAGCAGGGACTCGCGGTCGGCCTGCACATAACAGCGGGCGAGGGTCGCGGCGTAGGCGTTGTGGTCGTTGGCGTGGACCTGCAGGCCGACCCGCTTGAGCGCGTGGCCGACGCGAGATGTCCCCGAGAACAGGTCGAGCACCGAGCGCGCGCCGAGGCCGGTGATGATCTCGCATAGACGCGGGACCAGCGTCCGCTTGGAGCCGAGGTACTTGATCATCGCGGCGCGGGCCGAGGGTGGAGCTTCGTGCGACGCCCGTCAAGGCGCAGCGAGGCGGCCATGGGCCAGCGCGAGGCTGCGGTCGTCGGGGCCGAGCAGGGCTCGCCATTCGGCGGTGTCACGCGAGGCGTCGAGCTCGGGCCGCGCGCGCAGCTTGTCGCGGCAGATCTCCGGGGCGGGGGCGAGGGCGAGGGCGGCGCGCGCGTGCTCGAGGGCGGCGCCCGGGTCCTCGCCCGCGGCGAGCACCGCGAGGTCGACCCGCAAGTCACTCGCGTCTTGCCTCGTCTCGGGGTCGGCGAGGTAGTAGGTCAGCGCGGCCTCGAGGTCGGGCCGCGCCCGCGCTCGCTCGCCGCGCTGCGCGTGCGCCCGGCCGCGTGCGCGCAGCAGCGTGCGGCACAGCTCGGGCGCGCCGCAGCGCTCGAGCACGCCGAGGTCGCCGAGCAGCGAGGCGAGCACGACGGCGGTGAAGCGGCGGTAGTCGAGCGCGAAGTCCCAGGTGTCGCGGTAGAGCTCGAGGTAGCGGCGCTCGCCGAGGGCGTGTCGCACGACCGGGCCGAGGGTGGCGGGGCGGCTGCGCAGGAGCTGGCGCAGCTCGCGGGTCAGGGGCGGGTCGAGGGTCACGAGGCGCAGCTCGGCGGCGGCGTCGTGCCAGCGTCCGAGCTCGGCGAGCCCGACCGAGCGCCACAGGTGAGCGCGCGCGCCGGGGAGGTCGGCGAGCGTGGAGATCGCGGCGAGCGGGTCGCCGTCGACGAGCGCGGCGGTGGCGAGCTCGATGGCGGTCCGCGGCGGGCCGCCAGCGAGCGCGGCGCCGGCGAGCTCGAGGCGCACCAGCCCGACCTGCGCGCGCGCCGTGGGTGCGCCGAAGCCCGGGTCGGCGCCGATCTCGAGGTGGAGCCGGCCGGGTCCGGGAGCAGCGACGAGCGCAGTGTCGAGCGTGAAGCGGGGTGCGCCGTCGGGCGCGAGCAGGCGGCACTCGACGCGCGACTGCGCCGGATCGACGACCAGTTGCAGGCGCAACGGATCGATCGCGCCGTCGGGGCGCACCGGGACGCCGATCGCAGTGGTGGCCGGGCCGCAGGTCAGGAAGGCCTCGTAGATGAGGTCACCGCCGCGGATCTGGATCGTGGCGACCGCGAGGACCCGCGCTTCGGTGGTCAGGCGCACTTGGAAGGTCGCGCTCCACTGGAGCTCGCGCGCGACGAGGTCGGCCTCGACGACCACGCGCTCGCCGGGCCAGTCGATCGGCCAGGCGATCGCGGTGGTGAGCTCGGCGTGGCTGTCGATCACGAGGCCGCCGCGGGTCAGCTCGCGGCGTAGCACCGCCGGCACGAACTCGGCGGCGCTGGTGGTGAGTTGCAGCGGGACCACGGCGCGGCTGGCCGTCAGTCGCGCGAGCGAGCCGTCGATGGCGGCCGCACGCGCGCGGGTCTCGGCCGACAGCGCGGGCTCGGCGAGCCAGCGGGCGCTGTGCTCGGCGGCCTCGCGGTGGCGGCCGAGCGCGAGGTGGTCGGCGACCAGACGCTCGAGCGCGGCGGGCCGCAGGGCGTCGTCCTCGGCGGCGTCGGCGAGCAGCGAGATCGCCAGCGCGGGCTGCCGCAGGTCCTCGGCGATCTGCGCGGCGGCGAGGTGCAGGCGGCGACGCGTGGGCTCGTCGGCGAGCGCGGCGACCTGGGTCGCGCTCGACAGCGCCAGCTCGGGTACGCCGACCCGCGCGAGCGCGACGACCTCGTCCGGGGCGCCGGCCGACTCGAGCCATCGCGCGTGGGTGTCGGCGTACTCGAGGCCCGGCGGAGATTCGCCGGGGAGCACGCTGTCGCCGGTTCCAGCGATCCACAGGGTCGGGTCGTCGCCGCGGTTGAACAGCAGCTCCATCGCCGGGTCGGCGTCGAGCTGGGCCAGCGCGACTAGCTTAATGCCGCCGAGCAGGATCACGGCGAAGTCACCCGCGGGTAACTGGCGGGCGACCAGCAGCACCGAGCGGCCAGGGATGAAGGGCGTGGCATGGTGCTCGAGGTGCAGCACGAGGTCGTCGAGGCCGTCGCCATCGAGGTCTCCGGTCGCGAAGATCCCGGGCACCAGATCTTCGATGCGATCGTCGGGGATCGGCAGCGAATGCGTGAGCGCGAGGCCGTCGGCGGTCAAACGCAGGATGTGAATGCCCTTCGGCGCGCCGCTGCGGTGGGCCTCGGGGAATACGCCGGTGTTGGGGTAGTCGCCGGTGGCGACGGCGACCACGCGCGGGCCGGCGGGGGTGGCGAGCAGGTGCACGCCGACGGTGTGGCCGAGCTTGTGGCGCGCGCGCAGGTCGAGCACGCCGGACGCGGCGGCCTGGAACACGCGCAGGTCGTAGGCGCGCCACGGGCCGAGCGCGACGACCAGCTCGGGTCGACCGTCGCCGTCGAGGTCGCCGTCGACGAGGCCGCCGCCGCCGGAGCGCGCCGCGGCGGTGGCCGGGTGCGCGAGTCGCCGCTGCCACTGGCCGTCGTCGTCGCGCGCGAGGGTCCACAGGTCACCTTGATCGGCGACATAGATCTCGTGCAGGCCGTCGCCGTCGAGGTCGACGGCGCGCGCGCTGTCGATACGCTGGTCGGCGCCGGGCCAGCGCCCGACTTCATGCAGGCCTTCGGGGGTCCATGCGAGCAGGGCGACCGCGAGGCCGTCGTCCTGCACGACCCACCCGTGCCCGGCCGAGATCATGCGCGTGCGAGGCTCGTGGTGACGCGAGGCGAGCGAACGATCGGCGGCGACGACGAGGTGGTGGGCCGGCTGCCCCGGCGGACGGAGGTCGAGAAGCAGCCGATCGCCGTCGAGCGGCCTGGCGCCGAAGACGTCACGGTGGGGCGTGGCCGTCATCTGGACCAACTGCGCGAGCACAGGGGCGAGGGCGCGGCGGTCCGGCGGCGCAGCAGGATCGCTGGCCAGCGCGAGCGCACCAGGCAAGTCACGCAGCGCGGCGGCCACGTCGATGCGCAGCCCCACGGCCGCAGGCGCGGTGTACAGGTCCGGGGCGGCGTGCGCGAGCAGGGTCAGCACGCTCGCCACGCCGGTCCAGCGGCCGTCGCGGCGGTAGGCCTCGGCGAGCCCGAGCAAGGCCTGGGAGCGCAGCGCGGGCGGCCCGGGCTGCACATACGCGTTGGCCCACGCAGTACGCCCGGGCCGACCATGGGAGGTCAGGGCGGCGGCCCAGCGGGCCCACGCGCGGGCGCCGACGTCGGTGCCTCGCAGCTCGGGCGCGGCGCTGAAGTCGGCGAGCAGACGCTCGCCGGCCGCGACCTCGCCGGCCGCGCTCAGCTCGACGAGGCGGCCGTCGATCGCGGCGAGGCGGGCCTCGGCGGCGCGTTGCTGGCGATCGGCCTGCATCGCGCGCACCCCGGCGACCACGCCCGCGATCGCGGCGACGAGCACCGCGGCGATGATGACCGCCAGCGCGATCGTCCGCGACCTGGCGCGGGCGGGCCGACGGTCGAGCGCGGCCAGCAGCGCGTGCATCGTGGGGAAGCGGGCCTGCGGATCGACCTGCAGTCCGCGCCGCACCGCCGCACCGACACGGCCGGGGATCGCGGTCGTGGCGGTGCTCGGCGTGCCCGGCCGGGTGCCGTGGAGCGCCTCGTGGAGCGCGACGCACAGGCTGTATTGATCGCTGCGAGCGTCGACCGGGAGGTCTCCGCCAGCCTGCTCGGGGGCCATGTACGCCGGCGTGCCGAGCACCGCGCCGGTCTCGGTCAGGCCGGGGTCGCGCGGGCGTGGCGTCGGATCGTCGTGCAGGTCAAACGCCGGGTCGCCGCGGACCAGGCCGAAGTCGACGACGCGCACACGGCCGTCGCCGCCAACCAGGACGTTCTCCGGCTTGAAGTCGCGGTGCACCAGCCCGGCCGCGTGGGCGGCCGCGAGTCCGTGGCCGGCCTGGATGAAGACCTCGAGGATCTCGTCGAGGCCGCGGGTTCGCTGGGCCAGCCAGGCGCGCAGCGTCACGCCGCGGACCAGCTCCATCGCCACGAAGGCCTGACCGTCGAACTCGTCGATCTCGAACACCTGCACGACGTTCGGATGGGACAGCCGCGCGAGCGCCTGGGCCTCGCGGCGCAGCCGGGCCAGCGGCGTCGCGCCCGACTTGCCGCGGGTGGTGTGTAGCAACTTCACGGCGACGCGGCGGTCGAGCTGTTCGTCGTGGGCGGCGAACACGGTGCCCATGCCGCCCTCGCCGAGGCGCCCCAGCAGGCGGTAGCGTCCGAGCCGTACCGGCAGGTCCGGGCGCTGGAACAGCCGCGTGCGCAGGGACGCGACCAGCATGCGCGCCTCGAGCTCGGAGAGCAGGGCGTCCCGCGCGGCCGTACCAGGCGAGTCGTCCGGCATCTACGGGTCCAGCAGGGTGCGAAGCGAACGCGCCCAGGTCTCGAAGCCGCCCGACAGCGAGGCGCGCAGCTCGGGTGAAGTCGTGAGCGCGGCGAGCTGCTCGGCGAGCAGGTGTTTGGCCCGACGTATGCGGGTCGAGGCGGTGGCGACCGGGATCTCGAGCACCTCGGCGATCTCGGCGTGGGTCATGTCCTCCCAGAACGCCAGCTCGAGCACGATCTGGTGCTGCAGCGGAAGGCGGCGCAGGGCCCCGAGCAGCAGCCGCTCCTCCTCGTGACGCACGACCACGGCGCCGGGCGTCGGCGACAGGTCGTGTACGGACAGGTCGCCGAGGTCCTGGGTGGGGTCGCGCAGGTGCTCGCGGAAGTGGTTGAACAGCACGTTGCGGGCGATGCCGAACAGCCAGCCGCGGAAGCTGCCCGCGCCGGTGAAGCGGTGCTGGCCTTCGAGACAGCCGAGGAAGGTGCGCTGGATCAGCTCCTCGATGTCGCCGCTGATCTTGTTGCGGAAGAAGCGGGCGATGCCGGCGAAGTGCCGGGTGAACAGCGCCTCGCCGGCGTCCCGGTCGCCGGCACGCCAGGCCACCAGGAGGCCCTCGTCACCCGCGTCCGCCATCACGCCGGCGATCGTATGGGCAGTCGAAGCGGCGCGTCAACCACGCGAGTCGCACGCGGCGCGAAAAAAGATCCTCGACCTCGCAACGTGAACCGGGCCCGCCGTTACTCCTCCCGGGGAGAACGAACATGATCACGCTGCGTGGATGGGTGTTGTGGGGGTTGGTCGCGCTCGTGGGCTGTAAACCCGGCGATGGCGGCGACGAGTCGGGCGACGCGACGGGCGCCGAGACGGGCGACGAGATGACGACGGCGGCCGAGTCCTCGGTGACGGAGAATTCCAGCGACCCGACGGGCACGCCGACGGACCCGACCGGCATGACGGACCCGACCGGCATGACGGACCCGACGGACCCGACCGACCCGACGGGCACGCCGACCGACCCGACGGGCACGCCGACGGACCCGACGGGCATGACTCTGGTGTGCGATCCCGCGGGCTGTCAGGACTACTGCGAGTGGGCGCGTTGCCTGTGGGACGACGACTTCGACGGCGCGAAGTGCCGGGCGGCGTGCGAGGAGAACTGCGGCGACGTCTCGTTCGACGACTCGGACCGCGACCTCATGGCTTGCCAGGCGAAGGTCACGAACGACTTCAATTGCGCGGACAGCCAGGCCTGCTGCGACGAGTTGTTCGTCAACCAGATCTGCCCCGACTGAGGCCGGTGATCCCGGTCGGTGGGGCGAAAACGCACGCAATTGCCGAGGTGCGGGCGCGGGTGTCCGCGTTACCATCCCGGCCCATGAGCACCATCATTCACGTGCAGGCGCGGGAGATCCTCGACTCGCGGGGCAACCCGACGATCGAGGTAGAGGTCGGCAGCGAGGCCGGTAACATCGGGCGGGCCGCGGTGCCCTCGGGTGCCAGCACCGGCGAGCACGAGGCCGTCGAGCTGCGCGACGGCGACAAGGCGCGCTTCTTCGGCAAGGGCGTGCTCAAGGCGGTCGAGCACGTCAACGACACGCTCGCGGAGGTGGTGCTCGGCTTCGATGTGCGCGACCAGCTAGCGATCGACCAGGCGCTGATCGCCGCGGACGGGACCCCGAACAAGGGCAAGCTCGGGGCCAACGCGATCCTCGGCGTGTCGCTGGCGGTGGCCCGCGCGGCGGCGCTGGACTCGGACCTGTCGCTGTTTCGCTACCTCGGCGGACCGCAGGCCAACTTGTTGCCGGTGCCGCTGATGAACGTCATCAACGGTGGCGCGCACGCGGACAACAACCTCGACTTCCAGGAGACGATGTTGGTGCCACACGGCTTCGACACGTTTAGCGATGCGCTGCGCGCCGGGGTCGAGATCTTCCATACGCTCAAGCAGATCCTGCGCAAGCAGAAGAAGACCACCGCGGTCGGCGACGAGGGGGGCTTCGCGCCGGACCTGGCGAACAACGCCGAGGCGCTGGCGATCTTGCTTCAGGCGATCGAGCAGGCCGGCTACACGCCGGGCAAGCAGGTCAGCCTGGCGCTCGACGTCGCGGCCTCGGAGTTCTACGACAAGGCCAAGGGCAGCTACGTGCTCGCGGGCGAGGACGGGCGGGCGCTCAGCTCGGCGGGGCTGGTCGACCTCTACGCCGAGCTGGCCGCCAAGTTCCCGCTGGTCTCGATCGAGGACGGCATGGCGGAGGACGACTGGGACGGCTGGAAGGCGCTGACGGTCCGCCTCGGGGCCACGCACCAACTGGTCGGCGACGACCTGTTCGTCACCAACCCGGCGCGCCTGCGTCGCGGCATCGAAGGCGGGATCGCCAACTCGATCCTCGTCAAGGTCAACCAGATCGGCTCGCTCAGCGAGACCCTCGAGGCCGTGCAACTGGCCCAACACCGCGGCTATCGGGCGGTCATCTCGCACCGCAGCGGCGAGACGGCCGACACCTTCATCGCCGACCTCGCCGTCGCCACCGCGGCCGGGCAGATCAAGACCGGCTCGGCTTCGCGGTCGGACCGCGTCGAGAAGTATAATCAGCTCCTGCGCATCGAGGAGGCCCTCGGCGACACCGCTCGCTTCGCCGGCAGAGAGCTGTTCAAGTCGTCGTGATGACGGACGCGTCGCTGCCATCCGCACGCCCATGCTCGTCGCCCTCCTCACCCTCCTCGCGGTCGCCCCGACGCCAGCTCCGGCCGTCGGGACACCGGTCGGGACCGCGGCGACGCCCGCGGCCGGGATAGCGCCGACCGCGGTGACGCCGGTCGCGGGAGGCACCGACATCGTCGTCGACGCGCTGCTTCCCTGTGGCCTGCGCGTGTTGACGGCCCGCGACATGAGCCTGCCCGTGGCGGCGGTGGTGCTGGCGATCGAGACCGGCAGCGAGGACGACCCGCCCGAGGCCCCGGGCCTCATGCACGCGCTCGCTTACCAGGTGTTGCAAGGCAACCGCGAGCTGCGTCCAGGTGAGGCGATCGCAGCGGCGCAGGACGCCGGGGGACTGCACGGGATGGCCACCGGCTTCGCGCAGCTCCGCTACGAGAGCCTGGTCCCGGCGACCCGCCTCGACGCGCTCGTGTGGGTCGAGTCGCAGCGCCTGCGCTTCCCGACCACCGCGCCGCAGCGCTGGGAGCAGTCGCTCGGCTGGGCCGCGGGCGACGAGCGCATGAGCTCGCGGCTGCGCCCGGAGGCGCTGGCCTTCGTACACGGCGCGCCGGGTCTGGGCCACGACGGGCGCGCGGTCGGCAAGTCGCTCGCGGCGCTGGTCGAGGGCGCGCTGGCGCTGCAGCTCGCGCAGAAGTTTAGCTATGCCCGCGCGACGCTCGTGGTGGTCGCGCCCGAGTCCCCGGAGCGCCTGCTGGAGAAGATCAGCCCGTACTTCGCCGACCTGCCGCCGATGCGACGCATCGCGCCAGTCCGTCGTCAGGGACCGCGACCGGCGGCGGCGACTGCCCCGACCTCGCCGACCTCGCCGACCTCGCCGACCTCGCCGACCTCGGCGACCTCGGCTGGCCCTTCGGGCATGTCCCCGGGGACAGGTGTGACGGTGCCGCTGGCGCGTCAGCGCGGTCATACTTTCGTGTGGGCGGTGCCGCCGACGCCGGCCGCCAACGCCTGGGCCGCGGCGATCTGCCGGACCATCAACCGCCAGAAGAAGGCGCCCGAGCCCGACGAGCCGCGCAAGGCCCGGCTCGGCTGCGACCTCGAGGCCGACCCGCGCCGCGGCGTGATCATCCTGCGCCCCAGCGGCGTCGAGGACCCCTGGGCGCTGGTACGCGCCCGCCTCGCGCGTCTCGCCCCTGGCGGCGCCGATGCCGGGCTGCTGCAGACCCAGGCCGCCACGGTCAGCCAGGCGCTGCGCCTGACCCAGCGCACCCCGCAGGGGCTCGCACAACAGTTGGCGATGAGCCCGGCCGACGAGAGCACGAGCCCGCAGCCCGCGTTCACCCGCCAGCACCGCGTCGACGACCTGACCGGCGTGACCGCGCTGGCCGACCCCGCGTCGCTGCAGCGCGAGGCGCCGGACCTGCTGCGGGTCGAGGCCGCGGTCGTGCTCACCTACCCCGAGGCGGCGCCATGAAGCACCTCGGTACTATCAGTCATCTCGGTATGGCGATGCTGATCGCGCTGACGCTGGGCTGTCGCAAGCGCGAGCCGCCGAAGGTCGAGATCTTCGACGAGGCGGCGACGCCGGCCCAGACCGAGGCGCTCGGGTCGCTCGCGCCGCCGTGGCAGGCGCCGGAGCGCGTGATCCTGGGCAACGGCCTGCTGGTCCACTGGCTGCACGAGGCCGAGACCCCTGCCGTACACCTGCGACTGATCTTGCCGACGCACGGGCTCAAGGCGGCGCATCAGGGCGCACCGGCGCTGCTCGCCGCGCGGGCGCTGGTCAACGAGCTCGAGTTCCTGGCCTCGCGCGCCAGCGGCACCGAGGGCGCGCCGCGGCTCGCCAGCTACGCCGAGATGCGCCCCGCCGTCGACCGCATCGAGGTCGTGTTGCACGGCGTCGCTGGCGAGACCACCACCGCCCTCGCCGTGCTCGCCGAGGCGCTCACGGCCGACCCGACCCGCGCGCTGGGCAGCGCGCGCAAGGCCCTGCAGAGCGAGCTGCGTCCGGTCGACACCGAGGTCGTCGCGACCAGCGAGCTGGTCGCGGAGCTGCGGGGCGGCGACGCCAGTCGCGAGCGCATCGACGTCACCGCGCTGCAGGCCCTTGAGGACGCGGTCGCGCAGGACGCCTGGAGGGCGCTGACGGACCCGCGGCAGGCGTTGTTGGTGGTCCACGCGAAGGCGAAGCTGGGCGACGCGCCGATGGCGGCCGCGACCACGGAGCTGGCGACTCGCTGGCGCCAGAAGGTCTCGTTGTTGCCTGGTGTGGACGGTCGCTCCGAGCCGACCGCGGTGGGTCGCCTGCGTCCGGGCAGACAGCCCCCGGCATCCAACAAGCACCTCACGAAGGCCCCGCTGGCGCCGCTACGACGCGTGGACTCTCCGGGCCGCGGCCGCGCGCAGTTGGTGATCGGCAGGGCGGTCCCGACCGGCTCGGCGCAGCAGCGCAGCCTGGCGCGGCTGGTCCAGCGCCGGTTGCAGGAGCAGTTCGACGCCCGCCTGACGATCGCAGGTTCGTGGGCCGCGTTGACCCTGCACATCCCCCTGGCCGCGGCCGGCAAGCCCAAGCCCGCGATCGATCCGCTCGAGGGCACCGACCCGCCCAAGGACGCCGCCGAGGCGGCCCCGGAGGACCCGCTGACCCGTCGCCTGCGCCGCGAGCTGACGCTGGTCCGCGGCCACATGCGCGTGCGGCCGACCACCCAGGACCTGTTCCAGGTCGCCCAGTTGTGGCTCGGCGCGCGCATGGTCGCGGCCAGCGTCGACGGCGAGGACTGGACCGCGTTGTGGAGCGACTCGCTCGACCTCGCCGCGAACGACGGCGAGATCGCAGCCGCGCTGGCCCGCGACGCGCAGGCGATGCTCGCCGCCACCCCGGAGCAGGTCGTCGCCTGGGAGCAGCGCTGGGCCGACTTCAACACCAGCGAGCCCGGCTGGGCCTGGGTGCTGGTCGGCCAGGAGAACGACCTGCAAGGGGTGTACGAGTTCTTGCAGAAGGGCATGAGCTTCGACCCGCCGCCCGAGCCGTGAAAGCGCGATGCGCCGCTCCCTCTTCCTCGACTTCGATCACGAGCAATGGGGTCGGCTGCGCGCCGACACCCCGATGACGCTGACCGAGTCCGACCTCGGCAGGATCCGCGGACTCAACGAGTCGGTGTCGATGGACGAGGTCGTGCAGGTCTACCTGCCGCTCTCGCGCCTGCTCAACCTCCACGTCGCCGCCAGCCAGGAGCTCTACGGGGCCACGTCGACCTTCCTCGGGCACCCCGAGTCCGTGCGCGTCCCCTACATCATCGGCGTCGCCGGCAGCGTCGCGGTCGGCAAGAGCACCACCGCCCGCCTGCTGCGCGAGCTGCTCGCCCGCTGGCCCAACAGCCCGCGCGTCGACCTGGTCACCACCGATGGTTTCCTGCTGCCCAACGCCACGCTCGAGGCCCGCGGCCTCATGCACCGCAAGGGCTTCCCGGAGAGCTACGACGCGCGGAGCTTGTTGGCCTTCGTCGCGGACATCAAGGCCGGCCGGGTCGGCGTGCAGAGCCCGGTATATTCGCACGAGAGCTACGACATCGTGCCCGGCAAGCGGATCACGCTCGGGGCCGCGGACATCGTCATTATTGAGGGGCTCAACGTGCTTCAGACCCGCACCGACCCCGACGCGCCGCAGACCTTCGTATCGGACTACTTCGACTTCTCGATCTACGTCGACGCCGACCCCGATGACCTCGAGCGCTGGTATCTCGAGCGCTTCTTGACCCTGCAACGCACCGCGTTTCGCCGGCCGCGGGCGTACTTCAACCGCTACGCGCACCTCTCGGCGCAGGAGACCAGCACGATCGCCGCCGGCATCTGGCGGGAGATCAACGCCAAGAACTTGCGAGAGAACATTCTCCCGACCCGCGAGCGCGCCGACCTCATCCTCGAGAAGTCGAACGACCACTCGATCCGCCGCGTCCGCCTGCGCAAGCGCTGAGGTCGGGATGCCCCAACCGAGATCTCGCATGATATGCTGGAGGTCCATGCGTGCGTCCCCGCTGCATCTGTCGCTGCTGCTGGCCGCGTGCGTGCGCCCATCCGCCTCGCCACCCCGCGCGCAACCTGCCGAGGCGCCGCCCCAACAACGGCCGCCGCGTTTGGGCTGTGACACGCCCGGCCCCAAGTTCCGCGTGACCGACGAGAACATCATCCTTCATGACCAGATCGGCGAGCCGAGGCGGTCGTTCGTGACGGGGCCTGGACGTCTGCTCCGACTCGACGGTGATGTGCTCTACTTCTTCGACCTCACGCACCCGGTCCTCAAGGCCGTCGGTGAGTCAGGATATGCGACAGTGGGCGAGCACGCCGCACGCACCGTGCTCGAGCTCCCGCCGCTCGCGTTCCCCGGCTTCTCCTCCGACCCGCTCATTTACTTACAGCGACAGGAAGACCTGAGCATCACCGACCACATCCTTTGCATGGACCTCCACGACCTCCCCATCGATCCGACGCTGACATACAACCTCCGCATCGACCTCACCACCGGAACAGTCGAGCGCCGGCTTGTCCATGACCTCGGCAGCGCCCGCCGCGTCGCCGGACGCGAGGCGGTGCGTCCCCGTCTGTGCACGCCTGCGGGCCCGTCCGCGGCCGCAAGCGAGGACGGCGATTGCGTGTACCTCGGCTGGCACAATATTGTCCCGCTCCGTCGCGATGCGGCGCCCAAACCCGCCGCGAGGTGAGGCGACTACTTTCTCGCTAGATCAGGCGTGAGCGAAGGCCCGCGGGCGACACTCATTGCAGGTCGTGGGCCAGGCTGACCCTTGCATCGCTTCGAGATGGCCACCGATCACGGCGCGCAGGCGGGTCCGTCCTCGTAAGCGCCGATGTCTGGCGGGCCGTTGCGCGGAGCGCCGCGAGCGTCCGTCGGGGGGGTCGGGAGCGAGCCGGCGTCCTTGGCCGGGCTCCCGGGTAGCAGCGCGTGGACGTACGTGCCATCCATGGTCGTCAGCGGCCCTACCAAAGGGTCGACCTGCAGCGCCTGACCGAGCGCCACGCTGCCTCCGGTCGGCTCGGGCCATTGAATGTTGGCGCCGCCGTCCTTGGGGGCGTAGCCAAATTGAAACTCCCATGAATTTACGCCCTCGTTGAAGGCGACGATGCTGTTGCGAAAGGTGACGTCGGCGGCGTCGGAGTTGAGCCAGAACGCGCCGCAGGCCACGCCTCCGCGATTACCCACGAAGGTCGCGTGCGTCACCGTGACGTGGGCGTTCGGCGACTGGTTGAAGGTCACGCCGCCGCCGCGGTCGCCCTCCGCGACGTTGCCGGCGAATAGCACGTTCTCGAGTTCGACGGCGCCCTTGCCGTCGAGCCACAAGCCGCCGCCTTGGTTCCTCGACACATTCTCCACGAACGCGACGCGCGCGGCCCGGAACCGCTGAGGGCCGCCCTCGACGGCCTCGATGTGGACCTTGAGCCCGCCGCCTTGCGGGCCGCCGCCGGGGCCCTCTTCCACGACATTGCGGGCGAGGACGACATCTTCCACGGTGATGTCGTCCATGGGGTAGCCCCATAGCAGCGCGGCGCCGCCGTTGGCCGCCGCGCCCTCGTTCTCCTCGAACCTCACCCGTCGCACGTCGACGCGGCCCGGCACGTCGGTGACATTATTATTGTCCCCCGGCCCGCCCCCATCGACGAATAGCCCGCCGGCGCCCTCGTGCGAGATGTTACGCGAGAACACAGAATCTTCGACGAGCGGCTGGGCGTGGATCGCATAGACCGCCCCGGCCGGCGCTCCCACGTTGTCGACGAATCGGCAGCGCGCGATGTGAAGATTGGTCGCGGTCGCGCTGATCGCCCCGCCGCTAAAGCCCTTGCTGCCCGCCTCACCGAGGTTGCCGGCGAAGGTGCTGTCATGGATATACGTGGTGGACACCAGCTTGTAGCCGACCCGGATCGCGCCGCCCTCGGTGCCGCGGTTGCCCTCGAAGTAGCAGCCGCCGACCTCGACCTCCAGGTTCTCTCCGTTGAACGAGAGCGCGCCGCCCGAGCCGTCCGTGCTGCCGCGGATCAACCTCAGGCTGAAGAATGCGAAGCGTCGGGGCGCGTCCGTGTTGCCCTGAAACAGCCGCACGGCGTCGCCGCCGTCCAGCGTGAGGCCCGGGGCGGCGCTCCCGTCGAGGGTGACGCTCTTGCCGAGCTCGATCGTGGAGGCGAACGCGATCGTCTGACCGGTGAGCGCAGGATCGAAGCCGATGACCGCGCCGTCGCTCGCGTCCGCCACCGCCGCACGCAGCGAGCCCGGACCCGCGTCGGCGGCCGTGGTCACGATGACGGTCGGTCGCAGCGCCGGGGCCACCCAGGCCTCCAGCGGGTCATAGTCGATCGCCGGTACGCCCGAGCAGGTCCCGACCGGCTCGTCCGGCCCGCCGCTCGTCGGGGCTCCCGTGTCGTCCGTGGTGGTCGGTCCGGTCTCGGCCGGCTCGCCTGTGGTGGTCGTACCCATGGCTGTGCTGGACGGGCCCGCGGCGGTCTCCGTGGTCCCGGTGGTCCCGGCCGCGCTCGTCGGAGCTGTGGTGCTCATGCCGCCCGAATCCTCCGCCTCGGCCGCAGGATCGGCGCCGGTGCACGCACCGAGCATCAGGAGCAGGAGACCGCTACATGTCGCTCGGGGACCAACCATCTCGAGATGCTACATGCCCGCCGCCCACGCGTCGACGCTGCGCGAACGACCGGTGATCGCGCTGGCCCACGCGCCTGTGAGTTCTGGCGAGGGCTTCTCAGCAGCGGGTATAGCGGCTATATCCCGGCGATGTCTCGTTCACGCGTCGTATCCGGGTTCGTCCTCGCCTGCCTCTTGCCCGGATGCGGAGACGCGGGGGGAGCCGGCACCAGCGACACCGGCGACGCCAGCAGCGACACCGGCAGCGCGCCGACCAGCACCGCGCCGACCAGCACCGCGACGACCGCGACCACGACCACCGCGACGACCACGACCACGACCACCGACGGCAGCACCAGCGCTGGCGAGGACAGCAGCACCGGCGCGCCGCTCGGGGCGGCGCGTACACTGGTGCTGGTCGGAGGCGGCACGCACGTGTGTACCAGCGGCGTCCCGGATGCCTGCGACGGCGCGCCCAGGTTCGCCCAGCGCACCAGCCTGCCGCTGCGCGACGAGCTTGGTCCGCGTTACCAGGTCACCGACCTCGCGCAGACACAACTGCTCGCGCGGCCCGATCTCGGCGACGCGATCAAGGTCGGCTTGCCCGATCTCCCGAAGGACGCGCCGCTCACCTATGACCAGATGCTCGACGCACTCGACATCGCGATCGGGCTCGATCTGGTGCCGCGCGGCAGCGCCGAGCGAGCGATGATCCTCGGCTACACCGCGGTGCGCGACGAGGAGGTCGTCGACTTCGCCGTCAGCAGCTCGGCCGACACGCGCGCGATCTATCAGGAGATCGTCGCCCGGGCGGGCGGTGCAGCGGCGGTCGTCGGCGTGATCTCGGCCTCCTCGGGTGATGGATTCGACTCGTACCTGTTCCACGCGCAGTTGTTTAAGCAGGCCGGCGCAGCGGCGGTGCCGTGGATCCCGATCAATCTCGCGTACCGCCACGCGCTCGACGCGGGCGACTGCGGCGGCCTGGTGACCGCGCTCGAGCAGGACTATCAGCTCTACGACGTCGCCCGCCGCTACCCCGAGTTGTACGTGCAGCTTCAGGCCGCGTGCGCCGACCCGGCGAGCGTGCTCGCCCAGCTCGCGGACCTGGACGGCTTATTCTTCACCGGCGGCGATCAGGCCCGGCACAAGGCCTCGCTGGTCGGCAAGGACGGCGATACCGCCGAGCTCGCGGCCCTGCGTGCGCGCCACGAGCAAGGCGCCCTGGTGATCGCCGGCTCGAGCGCGGGGACGGCGGTGCAGACCCCGGGCTCCGCGCGGCCCATGGTCACGGGCGGCGAGAGCTACAACGCGCTGGTGTGGGGCGCAGATACCAGCACGTGCACCATGCCCAATCCGCTGTGCGGCGACGACCTGGTATACGACGCCGGCGGCGGCCTGGGCTTGTTTACCGCGGGCCTCGTCGACACGCACTTCTCGGAGCGCGGCCGGCAGGCGCGGGTCGTCCGTCTCGGGCTCGATACCGGCGAACAGCGCGTGTTCGGCGTCGACGAGAACACCGCCCTCATCGCGGTCAGCCCGGTCGACGCCACGCCCAGCCTCGAGGTGCTCGGGGAGCACGGTGTCTTTGTCTTCGACCTGCGCGACGCGGCGGTCGGCAACGGCCCCGACTTCAGCGTCACTGGCGTGCGCAGCAGCTACCTCACCCGCGGCGACCGCTACGACCCGGTTGCCTGGAGCGTCGCGTTCGCGGCCGACAAGCAGGACATCGCCGGCGAGCAGCAATTCGCGGAGCCGCTGCCGCCCTCGGATGACATCCTCAGCAGCCCCAACAATCAGGACAACGGTGACCGCGCCAACCCGCGCGAGTGGACGCGGATCGCCCAGGACCTGTGCGACGCCGAGGCCCTCGCCACCGAGGGCCTGAGCTTCGAGCGCCCCGAACTCTCGCCCGACTATCCGATCGGATACTTGGTCGAGATGCGCAAGGATGCCGACACCCGCTGCTTCGACGGACCGGCGGCGGGCGACCTGGCGTTCGCGGACATGCTCATCGAGCTCGCCCCGGGGTGAGCGTCCAACCACGAACGGATGCCGGATGTTTGCCGCGCACGTGAGGACAGGTACCCAGGCCAGGTCCACGACCGGCCGTTACACCACCGACGGGGCGTGACAAGATCGAGCCTCCTGACGCTCCATGTTGACGATGATGGCGACGGCCTGGGCGGCGAGCACGGCGAGGTCGACAAGGATGGCGGCAGTGACCCTGCCGGCGCCGGGATCGGAGCGC
>Ga0335394_10002921_pt1 | contig 19359 bp, 15 predicted proteins | sample MAT03_FD_205741 | JGI IMG/M metagenome (GOLD analysis project Ga0335394, IMG submission 205741) | Freshwater microbial communities from Lake Fryxell liftoff mats and glacier meltwater in Antarctica - MAT-03 (spades assembly) (version 2) ... | reverse complement strand
CCATTTTCGTCGTTGTGTCAAAAAAAATAATCGCTCATTTACCCCGGTAAACCTCACAATCATTTTTTTTAACACGCCTCGAAACTGAATTTTTCCATCCAAACACCTAGTTTTCGGACAGACACTATGTAGTGTTTGGCCGAAAACTCCATTTTCGTCGTTGTGTCAAAAAAAATAATCGCTCATTTACCCCGGTAAACCTCACAATCATTTTTTTTAACACGCCTCGAAACTGAATTTTTCCATCCAAACACCTAGTTTTCGGACAGACACTATGTAAGAATTGCGAATTCATATTTGGTCTGGCTCTTTAGAAAAGAAGTGCAAACAATAAATAAAATTACGAGTAAGAGATAAGATTTTTTCATGCTGGTTTTTTAAAGGGTTATACGTTCTACTTGAATAATCTGTCGTGAATCCCTTCAGTCCCTTCGTCTTGCGTCATCCTAATGATGCGACTGTTCCTCCCGCGAAATATACTGCAGATCAGAGATCAGTTTTAAAACAAATTCCAATTGCGCTTCTTTTGTAAGATCACTGTTATCGAGAATCACAGCGTCTTCTGCTTGGCTGAGCGGACTTTCCTCGCGGCTAATATCCGCCATGTCGCGTTTCAGTAAACTCATTTCTACTTCTCCTAAAGTAAAGTACTGACCTTTGCTGCTGAACTCATCTTGTCTTCTTTTTGCGCGTACATCCGGATCAGCGATCATAAAAAGTTTTAATTCCGCTTTTGGAAATACATGTGTTCCAATGTCACGTCCGTCGAGCACCACCCCTTTGCGTTTTCCCATTTTGCGCTGCGCCGCTACCATCTTTTCACGAACTTCCCTAATCGCACTTACTTTGCTAACGAGGTCGCTTACCTCCATGGTTCTGATCTCGCGTTCTACATCTTCTCCATTTAAAAAAACGTCAGAATGATGCGTTTTAAGATTCAAATTAAATTCAACCTCAATAAGGGGTAAGGCATTGATTAAACCTTCCTTGTCTACCAATCCTGCTTCATCAATAAGATCCAGCCTGATTGCGTATAAGGTTACTGCGCGGTACATGGCACCGGTGTCAATGTAGTCGTAATGAAGTTTGTGGGCCAGTGCTTTTGCAAGTGTACTTTTACCGCAGCTGCTGTACCCGTCGATGGCTATGGTTATTTTTTGCACAGCTTAAATTTACTAATTAAAGATGTAATACAAATCTATAAATTTTCAGGAAAGTTAGAACCCGCTTGTTGTAATTTGTGTTTGCCACAATCTAAAGATCTTGGGTGCACACAAACGATCCAGGGCGTTTTTGGTAAAGGGGCCTGTAAACACTCGGGAGCGGAAGAAGTCGGTTTCTTTAAAAAGTTATTAAAAGTTCCCTGTAAAAGCCTTGTCTTTTTAGTACATTTACCGTTTATTTTTCGACTTAAATTATGAGCAAAGCTGACGTATTACTAGGACTACAATGGGGTGACGAAGGAAAGGGAAAAATCGTTGACGTTTTAACCCCGAAGTATGATATTATTGCACGGTTCCAGGGTGGTCCAAATGCTGGACACACATTGGAATTCAACGGTATAAAACACGTTCTGCATACAATTCCAAGTGGTATTTTTCACCCAACTGCTATTAACATTGTAGGAAACGGTGTGGTAATTGATCCGGTGATCTTCAAAAAAGAGATCGACGCTTTATTAAAGTTAGGCGTGGATGTGAAGTCGAAATTAATGATCAGCAAACGCGCGCATTTGATCTTGCCAACTCACCGTTTGATCGATGCAGCGAGTGAAGCTTCCAAAGGAAAAAATAAAATTGGTTCTACTTTAAAAGGAATTGGCCCTACCTATATGGACAAAACAGGCCGTAACGGTCTGCGTATTGGTGACATTGAAACCAACGAGTTCCGTGAAAAATACGATGCCCTTGTAGAAAAACACAAACAACTTTTACAGCACCATAATTTCGAATACAATTTGGCAGAGTTAGAGCCAGTATGGTTTGAAGCAATTGAAGCTATTAGAAGTCTTCCTTTTATTGAAACAGAACATTACCTGAATAAAGCTATGCAGGAAGGTAAGAAAGTTTTGTGCGAAGGTGCACAAGGAAGTTTATTAGATATTGATTTCGGCTCTTATCCGTTCGTAACCAGCAGCAACACTATTTGTGCGGGCGCTTGTAACGGTTTGGGAATTCCTCCAAATAAAATTGAAAACGTTATTGGAATTTTTAAAGCTTATTGTACGCGCGTGGGAAGCGGACCATTTCCTACCGAATTAGACAATGAAGTAGGTGAAAAAATTCGTCAGGCGGGCAACGAGTTTGGCTCTACTACCGGAAGACCGCGCCGCACAGGCTGGTTAGACATTCCTGCATTAAAATATGCGGTAATGATTAACGGTGTTACCGAATTAATGATGATGAAAGCGGACATCCTAAGCGAGTTTGACGAAATCGAGATCTGCACACATTACGATCACAAAGGTGAAAAAATAGATCACCTACCTTTTAACATCGATCCACAGTATCTAAAGCCAATCACTATTAAAGTAAAAGGCTGGAAGGTTGATTTGACGGAAATCGATAGCAAGGAAAAACTGCCCGTAGCTTTAATGGAGTACATAAAGTATATTGAGAAAGCAGTGAGTACGACAATTTCGATTGTGTCTGTTGGACCTGATAGGAAGCAGACGATTCAGATGAATTAAGCAAAAATAGTTATTGAACGCTAGCGAACTAAAGGATCGGATAAATTTTATCCGATCTTTTCCTTTTCAGACTTATAAGAATTAGGTGCTCTTTTAGAAGAGTAGATCATAAATATAATTCCAATTACAACAAATGGAATACTGAGCCATTGTCCCATGTTTAGCGCCATATTATCTTCAAAGGCAACCTGGTTGGCTTTGAAAAATTCATCTATAAAACGTTCAATAAATAACAAAACGCAAAGCATGCCAAACATAAAGCCCGGACCAACCTTATCGCGTTTGTTTTTCCAGAACCAAAACATGAAGATGAATAAGAAGAAACAGAAGATGGCTTCGTACAATTGCGCAGGGTGACGGGGATGAGGATCTTCCCTTACAAAAATAAATGCCCAGGGAACGTCGGTTATAGTGCCAATGATTTCGCTGTTGATGAGGTTTCCAATACGGATACACATAGAGGCGAGTGGCACTACAACTACAAGGCGGTCAAACAACCATAACCAACTTTCTTTGGTTTTACGGCAATACAAAATCATAGCGGTAACAATGCCAATAGCTCCGCCGTGACTGGCCAAACCACCCTCCCAGACTTTGAGCATGTTTAAAGGATGCGATAAATAACCTTCCTGGATCAGCGCACCGGTGGGCGTGAATTCATCAAACCACGGTCCATAAAACAAGCAGTGACCAAACCTTGCCCCGAGAATGGTACCAACGATGATATAAAGTGTGAGGGTATCAAGATCTTTGTCCGTTCTGCCTTCTTTTCTGAAGACCTTATTCATAAAATAGAAACTGGCGATAAAAGCCATTGCCCACATAAGACCGTACCAGCGTACAGGCCAATTGATGCCGGGAATTGTAAAAATTTCTGGAGCGGGATCCCAGGTGATAAAGTCTAAAATCATAGAGAGTAAATTTAACGATTTCTTTCAGGAAAACCACTAAGGCTTAAGAACACTTAGGGTCAAGAAAAATAATTAAAGAGAAAAAGCTCAGTGATTCTGAATGAACTTAACGTCTTAGTGCTAAAAAAATAAGTACTTTTGCGCCATGATCAATGCGGCCATATTTGCCAGTGGAGAAGGTACCAATGCGGAAAATCTATTCACGTATTTCGCGAATGATCCACGCATAAAAATCAAATTGGTGGTTACCAATAAAGATAACGCAGGAATAGTGGCGCGTGCAGAAAAGCATAAAAAAAACGTGCAGATTGTCAGCAAAGCCGCTCTTGAGAATTATACCGATCAACTCATCGAATTCCTGAAAGTAGAAAAGATTGATCTTATTATTTTAGCGGGTTTCTTATTAAAAATTCCGGAAGCGTTTATCATGGCTTTTCCTAATAAAATTATAAATCTTCACCCGGCTTTATTACCAAAATACGGCGGTGCAGGAATGTATGGCATCAACGTGCATAAAGCCGTGATAGATAATAAGGAGAAAGAAAGTGGGATCACCGTTCATTTTGTGAATGAAGAATACGATAAAGGAGAGATTATTCTGCAGGCAGCCACATCAATTCTTGATACAGATACTCCCGAAAGTCTCTCAAAAAAAATCCAGCAACTGGAGTTTGAGTATTTGCCTAAAGCAGTGGAGCGTTTTTTGAAATAACCTGCCGTGTTGCTTTTTCAGGACAATTTTGCAAAAGTTCTCAAGAAGAATGCAGCAAACCTTTCCAAAGGTTTATTTGCAATTATTTTTCGAGAATCTGAAACTCCGTCCGCCTGTTTTTAGCGCGACCATCTTCGGTCAGATTATCTGCAACAGGGTTAGTCTGACCAAATCCTTTTGCCAGAATGCGTTTGCCTTCTACGCCGAATTCCTCCAGCATAGATTTTACTGAAAATGCACGGTTGCTACTCAAAGCCTCATTGTCCTTGGCATTACCAACGTTATCGGTATGACCCTGGATCTCCACTTTAATTTTCGAATTTTCTTTTAAATACTGCGCAAAACTTTCAAGAATGATTCGGCTTTCTTTTTTGAGTTCGGCGCTATTGGTGTTGTACAAAATATTGTCGATCACAAACCTTCCACCTTCTTTGGCTTCTTTTACATCGAGGTTCACCACTGCGGGTTCAACGTCAATAGGCGGAAGGTTTTTCACGCTGATGACTTTTACATTAAAGGCCACATCTTCTTTTTTAACGGTTAGCACAACATCATTTTCCTTTTTCACAGCTATCATGTACTCCCCAGTGGTACTGTCAACGGTTGCAAAAGAAGTCCGCTTTGTTTTAGTATCCTTTATTTCAATGGCGGCCCCGCTAACCTGATTACCTGCACTGTCGCGCACCGTTCCTTTTATAAAAGATATTTGCTGAGGTCTTGCCTCCTTGTACAGCTCAAAGCCATACAGATCAAATTTTCCAATGCCTTTGCCTCTTACCTTTCCCTCATCGTAACTAAAAAAGTAACCTGTTTTGGTATCACTGCTTACAAAAAAGCCGGCATCGTCTAAATTGCTATTTATAGGTGAGCCAATGTTTTCAGGTTCGTCCCATTCTCCTTTTTCGTTTTTGCGTACAAAATAAATATCGTAACCGCCAAAGCCAAAATGCCCGTTGCTGCTGAAATAAAGGGTTTCGCTATCACTATGAATAAAAGGTGTTTTTTCGTCGCCTGCCGTGTTAATATTCGGTCCAAGATTTTTTGGAACGCTCCATTGCCCTGTTTTCGGGTCTTTCACGGTGTAATAGAGGTCGATGCCACCAAAACCACCCGGACGATCGCTTGCAAAATAAAGTGTAAGACCGTCAGATGCTATGGTAGGCTGACTATCCCAGTATGTGCGGTCGTTCACGCCTACTTTACGAATTGGCCCCCATTCTCCGTTTGAAGATTCGCTGACATAGATATCGCAATTGGGTTGCATGCCGCCTTCATACCGCGACATGGCAAAGTAGAGGTTTTTATTGTCGATGGAGATACTGCAACCTCCCTGATTATCACCAGAAACATTAAATGGAACTCCCATGGGCTCTCCGTCACTGAAGGCGCCTGTTTTGTCCCGTTGGGCCAACATAAAAACCTCTCGATCTGCGTCGGTCTCGTAAACTTTATTGATGTTTTTCAACTGCACCCTTCTTACAAAATAGCAGTTTTTATCGTCTGGCGAAATATAGGCTAGGTATTCGTCACGGTCTGTAGAAACGCCGCGGATAACCTTCGGATCGAAGGGTAAATTTTTTCTCAGACCCAATTCCTTTTTTGCGGATTTCACCATCATTTTCGCCTGGTACATTTCACCTTCCCACACATCAGGCTTAGCGAATTTTTTCTGATCATCGTCCTTAAAAGCAATAAATTTCTGAAGGTATTTAATCGCACTGTCGTTGAGGCGACGCTCATAATAATCGTAGCCGATGTAATAGTAAGGTTCGCTATGAATCTGCGGACAAATGCCAATCGCTTTTAAGAAGAAGGGAAGCGTGGGCGTGTAGGGCTTTGATTCCACTCTGGCAGTTAGGGCTAAGGCAAAACCTACAGCAAGATAGGCTTCGGCAAACTCCGGCTCAATGTCTACAGCCTTTCTTAAAAAATCCATCCGCTCTTTCTTCTCGTATTTCTTTTTATCAATGCCCTTCTGGTAAAGTGAAATTGCTTTTTTATTCATGCTCTCATTGCACCATTTTTTTTCGATTTTTTCTTCGTCCTCCTGGGCAGAAACAAAACCGGTTAAAAAAACAAGTGGAAGTATGTAAAAAAGTTTAGATAGTAAAGATCTCATGATCAAATGTAAAAGATTGCTCCAACTAATTTACTCACAAATTAAAAGTTTGTTTACGGCGCAATGTTAAAAAGCCCTAAGAAATGTTTATAAGATTAAATTGCACGCGAACGCAAACAAATACATTTACCTAAAAATAAATAGACATGGAATTTATGGTAAAATTTTGGTGGATACTCATCCCCATAGTATTAATTGTATTTTACAAACTGGTTTTTCGTCTTTTCGGGATTATTATTGTGCCCGAAGATAAAATAGGATTGGTGACAAAAAAATTTGTCCTGTTCGGGAAATCTGAATTGCCGCCCGGACGCATTGTTGCTGTTGAGGGTGAAGCGGGTTTCCAATCACAAACACTTGCGCCGGGAATTTATTTTTGGAAATGGATTTGGCAGTATGAGATAACCCTGCAGTCACTCACTATTATTCCACAGGGCAAAATAGGGCTTGTGGTTGCCAAAGACGGTAAAGAATTAGAAACAGGACATATCCTGGCCCGTAAAGTGGAATGCGATGGTTTTCAGAATGCTGTAGGATTCCTAAATAATGGAGGTCGCAAAGGAAGACAATCGGCTTACATTACGGCAGGTACTTACAGAATCAATACTTTTTTATTTGAAATATTTTCAGTGGATATGTTTACGGTCACAGAAAACATGGTGGGTGTTGTAACAACGCTTGATGGCTCGCAGATAGAAGAAGGAAGCATAGCAGGCAAGAACATGGACGGGCATAATAATTTCCAGAACAGTGACGCTTTTCTATCACGCGGCGGAAATAAAGGGTTGCAGCCACAAGTGATCCTTGCGGGTTCTTATTACCTGAACCCCTGGTTTGCTTTGGTAGAGCAGATAAAGATGACAGAGATTCCAATTGGTTATGTAGGAGTTGTTATTTCTTACGTGGGCAGTGAAGGGAAAGATTTAAGCGGCATAGAGTTTAAACACGGTAACATTGTAAGTAAAGGAGAAAAAGGTGTTTGGGCAGAACCTCTTGGTCCGGGTAAATACCCGATCAACACCTTCATCATGCGCGTGGAGCTTGTTCCAACTACCAACCTGGTGTTAAACTGGGCAAATGCGCGCAGTGAGGCGCACCAGCTTGACAAACATTTATCTACAATTACAGTGAGAAGTAAAGATGGTTTTCCATTTAACCTCGACGTTTCACAGATCATTCACATTCCAACTACTGAAGCTCCGAAAGTGATTGCGCGTTTTGGAAACATGGTTAATTTGGTTGGCCAGGTATTGGAGCCAACCATTGGCAACTATTTCCGAAACTCAGCGCAGGACAGTGATGTGATTGCCTTTTTAAGCACGAGGAAAGAAAGACAGGACGCCGCTAAAAAACGCATCAGTGAAGTACTGGACCAGTATAACGTAAATGGGGTTGATACATTGATAGGGGACATTGTTCCACCGGACAGTCTGATGAAAACATTAACTGACCGTAAAATTGCTGAAGAACAAAATACCACTTTCGAAACACAAAAACGTGCAGAGATCACGCGCCAGACTTTAGAAAAGGAAACTGCTGTTGCTGACATGCAAAAAGAAATTGTAAAAGCAGATCAGGGTGTATTGATCGCGGAACGTATTGCAGATGCTGCTGTAAAGAAAGCAACCGGCGAGGCCAGTGGTGTGAAAATCTCCTCTGTAGCAGAAGCAGACCGATTAAAGATCATTGCCTCCGCAGATGCAGAGAAAACAAAAGTTACCGCGAATGCAGAAGCTGAAAAAATTAAAGCACTGGCCAATGCGGAAGCAGAAAAAATATCGGTGACCGGTAATGCAGAAGCACAAAAAATTCTGGCCATTGGTAAATCAAATGCTGAGGCTTACAAATTATCGGTGAGTGCGATGGGTGGCGACAATTTTACCAAACTAAAAGTAACGGAAGCTATTGGAAAGGAAAAAATAAAAATAATTCCTGAAATACTGATTACGGGTGGAGACGGAAGTAATGGTCCGATTAACGGATTATTAGGACTTCAATTACTTGATGGCATGATGGATCGGAATGCAAAAAAAGAAAAAACTGCCGGAGAAGAAAAGAAGGGCTAAAAGAGGGAGCTGTTATTTGACTTAGGACTTCATTTTAGTGTCTAAAATGTGTTAACTTGCACACTATAGTAAAAAGTGTTTCGTTAACTACCTACTATTAACCTATCATGAAAGTAAGAATTTTACTTTTCTTTTTTGTTTGTTTTTATCTGGGATGTTTTGCGCAGCTTAAGAAGGATGATGCTTTACTGGGGCTTGGACTCAATTATACACTTGCTAAAACCTCAACCGATAGACTAGATGGTAACTATACCCACAACGAAAAAACCACATTTAATGGAAACGTCAAGTTTGGTTATTTTATAAAGGACGGACTTGCCTTCGGAGGATTACTTCTTTACAATACAGAAACAAGCCTTGTGAAATCACGAACTGTTTTTGATGGATGGGAAGAAATTTCAAACCAGACACAACATTCTAAACAGATTTCGGTTGGACCTTTTCTACGAAGTTATAAAACACTTGCAAATAGTAAGATTGCTTTTTTTTTACAACTTGAAGCAGTTTACCAATCTGGAAAGTTAGATGGTTTACAAAAGGGAAGCTTAAACGGAAATCCCGTATGGATCAAGTCTCCTGACGGAAAGATAAATGGTGTAGCCGCCGCTTTGCGTGCCGGGTTTGTTTGGTTTATGCGTGAGAGAGTGGGTGTTGAGGTTTCTTTTGGAAACTTAACGTATAACTACCAGATCCTTAAAAATTATTTCAAGGGAAGTGAAATTGACAAACATCCAACGGGTGCTTTCACTGGAAATTTTGGCCTGAACGCACTTAGTCTCGGGCTTTCTTTTTATTTATGCGAACGTAAATCATGAAAATCAAAGCTCGGTATATGAAGTGTATTCTTGTTTTAATGATCTTTTTAGCACAAGTCGCTTGCGGCCAGGTAAAAAAAGGAGCACTGCTACTTGGACCTACATTGAGTTATTTGCAACTAAAAACGGTCAACACTTCCGCTCAAAATTCCAACATCAGCAATACAACGAAGACCATGATTTTCGGCAGCGAAGTGAGAGCAGGATATTTTCTGACTGATAAAATTGCGGTAGGGATCATTGGAGGTTATAGCGATTCAAAAATGGTAGTCACCAACAAAAACCCGAACCTGATTGTGGGTGAGTCGTTCACAAAGATAAACCTGGTTTCTGCGGGACTATTTGCAAGAAGCTATAAGATGTTCAATGAAAACAAACTGGGTTTTTTCGGCGAACTAAAATCGGTTTACAAAGCCGGTGCTTCCAATTCGGGTAATAAAAGCCAGCAAATTGGAGCGCCTCTTTTCACTAACCAAAGCAAAGCAAATGTGACAAATTTTAGCGTCGGAATCAGTCCCGGACTTGTTTATTTTCTTGTAAAAAAATTAGCTATAGAAGCTTCTTTCGGAAGTCTTTCTTTTAATACAAAAACCACCCAGAACTATTACGCAGGAGAAAAAACCACAAAAACCAAAGACAGTAATTTTAGTATTGCTTTTAATTCGGTTTCGCTGGGAATTATGTTTTATCTCTCACGATAAAAATTTTCAAAAGTAGGGTGCAATTGTCAATAGGATTATGAAATGGATTTGCTGTATCGTTCTGCTTTGTCTGTTGTCCTGCGACATCACGGTGCGCAGAGCTGAAAGAAAAACGCCCGCGGTAGAAGAACCTGCTGCTGTCTTTCTTATAGTCCTCGGTACCCTGCAGGATGGGGGATCGCCACACATAGGTTGTAAAAAGAAGTGTTGCGAAAATTTATTTTCTGAGCCGGATTCTAAACGAAAAGTAGTTTCCCTGGGGATCATAGATCCGGCGAATAAACTGAATTATTTAATAGAAGCTACACCAGACATCACAACACAGCTGCGCATTCTAAAGGATAATTCTCCTTGTAAGAGGAGTGACGTGCCCGATGGAATTTTTTTAACGCACGCACACATCGGTCATTATGCAGGCCTCATGTACTTTGGTAAAGAAGCTATGAATGCCGATTCCGCAAAGGTGTATGTTATGCCCCGCATGAAAATGTTTCTGGAAACGAACGGACCCTGGAGTCAACTTGTAAAACTTGGAAATATAGAATTAGAAGCTCTGGACGAAGCGAACGAAATAGTATTAGGTTCTTCATTGAGAATTTCTCCTTTCGTTGTTCCACATAGAGATGAGTATTCAGAAACTGTGGGGTATAGAATAGGAGGACGGAAAAAGAAAGTCCTGTTTATTCCTGACATTGACACATGGAGTAAATGGCAAACCAGTATAGTTGAAAAAATTAAAAAAGTAGATTACGCATTTATAGACGCTACTTTTTTTGATGCGCAGGAAATCAACAACAGAGCTATTTCACAAATCCCGCATCCATTTGTGATTGAAAGTATGGAACTGTTTAGCGGGTTACCGTTGGAAGAAAAAAATAAAATTTACTTCATTCATTTTAACCACACAAGTCCACTGCTCGATCCGCGAACAGAGGCTTCAAAGGCCGTGATTGAAAAAGGTTTCCACATCGCTAAAATAGGGCAGTTGATCGAACTTTAATTCAGAATTCAATTCTTATCTTTGCGGCAAATGGTGAAAGAGAAAATAAAACGCAATTACCGCATAGCTAAATACGTAATTTACAAGCAAACCATTGTAGAGCCGATCGATCATTTATGGACTTTCTTAGGCGCGTTTTTAGGCGTTGCAGGCCTGGGCTTAATTCAAGGCACGCGTTTCGGAGAGATGGATAATATTTTTTTGATCGGATCTTTTGGTGCGAGTGCAGTACTCATTTTTGGAGCGACTAACAGTCCACTGGCACAGCCGCGGAATTTAATCGGCGGACATTTGGTGTCGGCGATTATTGGTGTGTGCGTGCATAAAATTTTTCCCCGACAAACGTGGATCGCCTCAGCACTTGCTGTGTCCCTTGCTATTGTTGGTATGCAAATGACAAAAACGCTGCATCCTCCCGGGGGTGCAACGGCATTGATTGCGAACATAGGTTCCGAGAAAATAAAAGCACTCGGGTTTTATTATATTCTTTCTCCAGTGCTTTCCGGTGTCCTTATTTTATTTGTCGTAGCGCTTATCGTGAACAATATTGCTAAGCACCGCACCTATCCCTATCAGAAAAAATTATTCTGGAAACGTTATAAAAAATAGAGTTGAAAATTTATTCCTTTTCCTATCTTAGCAATTAAAAATTACAAACATGGACACAAAAAGGAGAAGGGCCATTGTGGCTTTATTATTGGTGCTTTCGATCGGAAATTTTTTAAGGATAGAAGGACATGAAGCTGTTCGCCCGGTTCTATTTTTAACTGTCTTTGCAATCGGGGTGCTGGGAGGTATTCTGATCTCAGACCTGGCGCATCTTTTCAGGACTCGCAAGGAGGATAAAGATAGAATGGTGTAAATGGAAAGCGTGGATTATAGAAGTTGTCTTTTTAGATTTGATCTTTGTGCAAACAAACGGAGTTGCGAGAACAGCCGCAGATTTCGCAGATCTAGTAAAAAGTGTCGAACGAAAATTTCGGCGAAAAGATAAAGCATCTCAACCCCCCCCCTCACTTATTCGCCAAAGGCGAATTCATTTGTGTATTTTTTTTGCATTTTATTCAGCGCTATCCGCGAATCCGATAGCTATCGGATCTGAGTAAAATCGCCAGGGTTAATGCCTCTGCAACTCATTCAGATGCGCGTAATTTTTCCCGAGAGCCATCAATTCATCGTGCGATCCCATTTCAATAATCTCACCCTCTTTCAGGTACAAAATAAGATCCGCATCCTTAATGCTGGAAATCCGGTGACTCACAATCACGCTGGTTTTGCCGCCCATTTCTTTTTTCAAGTTGCCAATAATGAACTCTTCTGTTTCGCTGTCCACCGCGCTCAAACAATCGTCGAAGATCAGCAATTGTGGCTTATTGATAATGGCACGCGCTATCGAGATCCGTTGTTTTTGCCCTCCGCTTAAAGTAACACCGCGTTCTCCCACCATGGTTTCAAACTTATCGGCAAAGCCTAAAATATTTTCGTAAACTCCTGCTTGTGTCGCAGCCTCTTCTACCTGAGCTCTATCTACAGTCTTATCAGGACTTCCAAAAGAAATATTATTAGCGATGGTATCGCTGAATAAAAAAACTTCCTGTGGAACCACACCACAATTCTTCCTTAATAAATGCAAATTATGCTGTTTAATGTTTTTGTGATCGATCAGAACTTCGCCGCTTGTTGTATCGTATTGGCGGGTGATCAGATTAACAATACTTGATTTTCCACTGCCTACCTGCCCTGTGATGCCAAGCGATTGACCTTGTTTCAGCTTAAAGGAAATATTTTTTAAAGCAGTAATATTATTTTCAGGATAAGTGAAGCTTACGTTTTTAAATTCGAGTTCTCCGTCTATTTTATAGATCTCAGGATTGTTATTTTTAATCGTTGGCTCCTGCTGCATAAATTCATTGATGCGTTCCTGCGAAGCGGCGGCACGTTGCACCAGCGAAGTCACCCATCCTAAAGAAGCAAAGGGCCAGGTAAGACGGAACACATAAAGGATAAATTCAGTAATGTTTCCCGGTGTTATTTTATGCTCAATAGTGAGTTTGCCTCCGTACCACACGGTAATCAACACACTCAAACCGATCATCAATGCCATTACAGGAGCAAATAAAGACTCGATAGACGCGAGCTTTAAAGCAGTACTTTTGTACGTTTCGTTTTTCGCTTCCATTTGGCCTTTAAAAAAGGCTTCGCGGGCATAAGCTTTTATAACCCTTACGGCGCTGAAACTCTCCTGTGCCTGAGTTGTAAGACCGCTCAACTGCTGCTGCACTTTTGTGCTTTGTTTGCCGATCATGTTGGACACCCTGTAAATGATGTAAGATAGAAGTGGCAGCGGAAGAAAAACTAACAGCGTTAAAGTTGTGTTTACTTTTAGCATGAAGATTAAAATGGTGACTGTAGTTACAATCGTATTTGCAATGTACATGATGGCTGGGCCTGTGTACATGCGCACCTTGCTGACATCCTCGCTGATACGGTTCATGAGGTCGCCCGTGGTGTTGCGTTTGTAAAATCCGGTATCGAGGTATTGGTAGTGATTATAAATCGCGTTTTTCTGATCGTATTCAATGTGCCGGCTCATCACAATAGTAGTCTGCCGCATCAGGAACATAAAGAGACCGCTCACCAACGCAAGGCCTACAATAGTTAAACCATACTGAATAAAAATTGTAGCATCAGAAACTTCGTTTTTATTGATGATCTCAATGATCTTGTTAGTGCCATCTCTTACTATAACGCCTTGGTAAGTGCCAAAGATGGTGGAAAGAGAAACGAACAATACTCCGCCTAAAAAATGCCATTTGTATTTAAGGAAATAGGAATTTAAAACTTTAAGGTGCTTCACCTTGTAAAGGTATGTTTTTTTGAGTTTTTGTAGGACAAGCAGATCTAATTCTTTTGTTTATTCTCTCAATAACCCTAAATTTGCCAATCTTTGAACCAAACGATTATGGAAGTAAAAACGCTGACTAATTCAGACCTCGCAAAAAATCCGGTTATAGGACAAATGAGTCTTAGTAACCACGAACAAATTTTGTTTTGTAACGATAATGCAACCGGATTAAAGGCCATTATTGCGATTCATAACACAGTGCTTGGGCCATCTTTAGGTGGAACACGCATGTGGAATTATGCGAATGAAATGGAAGCGTTGACGGATGTACTGCGATTATCCCGTGGTATGACTTATAAATCGTCTGTGGCAGGTTTAAACCTGGGCGGCGGAAAAGCGGTGATTATCGGCGACCCGAAACAAATTAAAAACGAAGGTTTATTACGTCGTTTTGGAAAATTCGTGAACAGTCTTGGTGGAAAATACATTACTGCGGAAGATGTGGCTATGACCAGCCGCGACATGGAGATCATTAAAATGGAAACGGATTATGTAAGTGGATTGCCTGAAAATATGGGTGGAAGCGGAGATCCTAGTCCTGTTACCGCTTACGGTGTTTATGTTAGCATGAAAGCAAGTGCCAAAGAAGTGTGGGGAAATGACAGCTTAAATGGGAAAAAAGTTCTGGTACAAGGAATTGGTCACGTTGGCGAAGTACTTGTGGATCACCTGACAAAAGAAGGCGCAAAAGTTTACATTCATGATATTAGTGAAGAACGTTTGAAAGCAGCCGCTGCGAAATACAAAGCAGAAGTTGTTTCAACCGATAAAATGTTTGATCTGGATATTGATATTTATGCTCCATGCGCTTTAGGTGCAACGGTAAATGACGATACGCTTGCAAAATTAAAATGCAAGATCATTTGTGGTGCTGCAAACAATCAGTTGGCAGATGAAAAATACCATGGCGAAGCAGTGGGCAAAAAAGGGATTTTATACGCTCCCGATTTTGTTGTGAATGCAGGCGGTATTATTAACGTGTATTATGAATTAGAAGGATATAACCGGGAACGCGCTATGACCCACGCTGAGAAAATTTACGAAACAACTTTTAACCTGTTTCAGTTCGCAAAAAAAGAAGGCATTCCCACTTACATGGCAGCTAACCGTCTTGGAGAACAACGCATTGAAGCGATAGCAAGAATAAACGCAGTACTATAAAAATAAAACCAACCAAAGACAAGCTGCAGAAATTAGTAGTTAATTATCTGTGTAATCAGCGCCAAATAAAGTTCCAATGTTAAACAGAAGATTTTTAAGAATAAAGGTGATGCAGGCCTTGTATGCATTTTTTCAACACGAAAAAGGAAATACAGCGCTTTTTGAGAAGGAATTATTTAAAAGTCTTGACAAGATCCACGAGCTCTATCTTTCGATATTAGCTTTGATGATGGATCTGCATCACATCGCTTTGATGGTGATTGACGAGAGTAAAAACAAGCACCGTCCGAATGCGGAAGATCTTGATCCGAATATGAAATTCGTAAATAATTCGCTGCTTGTTAGTATGGTGAATAACCAGGACTTAAAAGACCAGATTGAAAAACGTAAAATTTCGTGGCAGAATGATCATGATGTGGTGCGTAGAATTTTTACAGAGATTCGCAACGGGGAAGAATACAAAGCTTATTTAGCGCTTGAAAACACGGATATAAAGCAGGACCGTGAATTTATCGTTTCGGTGATTACTGAATATCTGAGCGAAAATGAAGTATTGATCTCACTTTTTGAGGAAAGAAATATTCATTGGGCCGACGATACGTTTGTAGCTTTTAATTCTGTGATCCGCCAATTTGAAGACTTTAACGGTGAATTTAAAATGCAGCCGCTTTTAAAAGACGAGAAGGATGATCTTGAATTTATGAGTACGCTCTTTAATAAAACAATTATTTACCACCAACAGTTTGAAGAATTGATCGGCAGACACACTCAGAATTGGGAAGTAGACCGGATTGCCAACATGGATATGCTGTTGATGGAAATGGCTCTTGCAGAAATTCTTTACATTCCGAATGTGCCGGTAAAGGCTTCTTTAAACGAATACATCGATATCAGCAAAGAATACAGCACACCAAACAGCAAAACCTTTGTGAACGGAGTACTCGATAAAATTATCGCAGAATTAAAACGCGATAATAGAATCAATAAAACGGGCAGAGGGCTGAAGGAGAATTAAGGTTCATCACTTATTAGTTGCAAAGACCTTGAAAGTCTTACCTCTCAATCTTACAGTTGCATCGCAAAGCGCTTACACAAAGCCTTAACGACTCGTGTAACGTCAATCCTGATTTCCCGTCATTCCGACGCAGGAGGCCTGTCCGAACGACTGTTTTGTCGGGCGGAAATCTGCCCTCGCAAAGCAGGATTGAAAATCCAATGCCTTACTACGAAATAAAAAAACGTTGTGTCACTTCGAGCGGAGTCGAGAAGTGGCTACCGACGCTTCTCAAGAGTAGAGATTAACGTCATTCTCAAGACCATTCTCAATCCTATTTGTTGGGGACCGAAGACAGTCCTTGGGTATTTAGTGTCTGTCCGAAAACTCATCTTTTTTGTTAGTTTAAAGTTGAAAACCTGCCCTGTTTTCTTTTTCAGATGCTAGCGTCATATTTTTTTGATGAATTTTGTTGATAGACTTTTAATAACCGCCTTTATTTTGTGTTTTTCTTAAAAGTAGAAAAAACTAAGCATGGCATGCCCCTTGATTTTTTGAACTTCATTCTTTAAGCCGCTAATCTGTATCGGATTCTTTGTTTGCTTAACTTTTCTTCCTTTTTGATTTTTTCAGCATTCAAATAATTTCCTAGAATATGCAGGTTATAGGCTAATACACTTAATCCCACATATTTTTTGTATCCCCTCAGGCCTTTATCTGGACAGCGATTAAGGCCATGATGCTCTAACATATTTATATTGCTTTCTACAGCGGAGTGCGCCCTTCGCAGCTTTCTAAATTCTGCGCTGCCTTCTCGTTCTTTTTCGGCTTGATTAAGCTTGCCTTTTTTTGGTAAAATAACATTTTCAATTCCAGATTGGTGCAACAATTCTAAATTGTCTTTGCTTTAAAATCCTTTATCAAAACTATGGCTGTGTATCTTTTGATCAGAGTATACTCTCTTTATGCGTACCATAAGTGGTTTTACCTGTGAGGCATCTTTTTCATGTTCCATTACTTTATAGTCTACAATAAAATGGTTCTGGTCGGTTGTTATCAGAAGCAAATGACCAAGCTCGACTGAGCGGTTAAGCTTGCCTTTGCTGATCCACTCGGTATGGGGTTCGAAAATGGAATAAATTTTTTCAGAAGCCTCGATCACTTCACCTTTGATTAAGCGACGGTGTATCAGATCAATCATTTTATTCACATAAGAATTGTAATGTTCAAGCTCTAATGATAGCGTGAGTGTTTCCAGAGAGCAGCCGTTTTTTAATGTGACGCTAACCGCGAGAAATCGCTCGTGCAAATCAGTAGCGACTTTAAGATATTCTTTCACGCGCTGCTTTTTTTGTTCTTCGGTTTTGCCCCGGAACACTTGTTGGGACGTTGCCCTGAAAATACTCTTTAGGTTTTGACGAATAAAATTAAGTTTTCGCCAGGGATATTGACCCTTCTTCTTTTAGTTTTTTAATCGTGTCAAGGCATTTGCGCGAAGCGTCCCAAAGCAAATTTAAATCCGTTGGAAAATGCACATTTGTTTCTAAAGCGTAACTATCTGTCTATAATTTAATTTTTTCGTCCTCTTTTTTTTTAATAATTCCTGGCCGTATGAAACAACTATTGTATTCACAGCATGAAGCAACTCTTCATCTACAAGACAAACATTATCTATAATACTTTGTCTCGAAAATTCTATCTCATAAGTTTCAAATTCACTCATACTAACGCCCATAATTTTCCTGGTCAATGCATCGTAGTTAGCTATAAGCTCCAGTCTGTCCCAGTTCGTATCCAAGGTATGGCGCACAACTGATAAAACCAGAATGTGCCAAAGATCCATTCCTTTTCGACCGGTCGGCTTTCTCCCTTCACAAACTTTTTTTTCTAATAATGAAAAAATTTCCTCGTTTAATTCCGGTGTAATAAAAATATACTGAAGCGCCATCAAAACAGGAGGCAATTCATCTCTGCTCTTAAGTGGTAATTTAACCTCACAAATGGGGGTAATTCCTAAAGCCGTTTGTTGTTCAAATCGTTGACGCATTTTCAATGGAGTTTACCTCCAATGTCGCACAAAAATTAAAAAGAACTCTAGCAAAACCATTAATTTTACACACATATTCAAGTTCATTTATCAACTGAAAGTATTGCCCCTAAAGGACAACAGAGTTTTCGGACAGACACTATTTAGCATTTTACAAATCCATCAATTTGAAATCTCCATTTACTTTGCCCGTTCTTTTTTCTTGAAAAAAAAGAACCAAAAATTCAAGTCTTCATAAAATTTCCCTGAAAATCATTTGCGTCTTTAAGCAGACGCTTTGCTATTCCGGCGAAGGGCCGGAATAGCAAAGCGTCCACGCACAGACAGTCAAAAAAAGTTTCATCGCAAAAGACTAAATCGCTGAGGCCTCCTTACTCTCGGCACATGCTCGCTCAAGAGTGTAATACACTCTTGCCGTTCCCGGCATTTAAAAACGCAAAGATTTCCTAGGAAAATTTTATGAGGACGGTCCGCAATTTCTCTGCTAATTGCCCTGAAAATTAATATAATTTCAATTCTCCTTCCCAACTTTCCGCTTGATCCAAAATTCACAAAGTCTTAACGACTCCATGCGCTGTCAATCCTGATTTGCCGTCATTCCGACGAAGGAGGCCTGTCCGAACGACTATTTTGTCGGGCGGAAATCTGCCCTCGCAAATCAGGATTGTAACTCTGCTCCATCGGCAAAATCTTGAAAGCCTTACCGCGAAATCACAAAACGTTTTCTAACGGTTTCGTTAATGTTGCTATTGAGTTGTAGAAAATAAACTCCGGATTCAAGATCATTCGTTTTTATTTTAGACTTACTTTCATGCACTGTGAAATCTTCTTTTCTTATTAACTGACCTAAACTATTAAAAATGCTGACAGTATTAAAAACAGTTAACAGTTCTTGATTTGAAATTTGTAATTGAATAAAATTCTGGGCCGGTGTAGGATAAATTTTTAGTTCTTCACTAAGCAATTTTAATTTTTCCAGACCCACAGCATCCTGATAAACAACCACCGTATCATATTTAATAATCCCGCAAATCTCCTGCATCACCACATAAGTGCTGGTAACAATTGGACTTACAAAAATGCCCGCCGCTGTATCAAGTGCTGGCGTAGTTGGCGTAATCACAATGGGCAGCTTATACCATTTACAGGCTTCATCTATGCCTACATCTCTTGGCCTACCAAGGTAAATAGTGGAGCCTGGTATGCAGGTGGTATCGTTGCCAGCAAAAGCTGGGAGGT
>Ga0335394_10002919_pt1 | contig 19362 bp, 20 predicted proteins | sample MAT03_FD_205741 | JGI IMG/M metagenome (GOLD analysis project Ga0335394, IMG submission 205741) | Freshwater microbial communities from Lake Fryxell liftoff mats and glacier meltwater in Antarctica - MAT-03 (spades assembly) (version 2) ... | reverse complement strand
TTTTCTTCCATTTGCTCAAATGCAGAAAAAATGATACTTTTGACATTGGATAGCTTGTGTTTTTTGTATGTCTTTTTCAAACATAAAAATACTGATTATTAACGAGTTATCCTATTTTAAAATCACTTATTTTATTGAAAATCAACAGTTTACACTACTTTTTAGCGAAGTATTGTAATATGATGATAACGTACCTTTATTTTTAACCTATTCCCCCAGTTAAACCAATGAAAATCAACTTTTTTACTTTCGTCCTTTCAATACTACTGGCTGGGCAAATGGCCATTGCCCAAAGTGCCGATACGTTGTCTTTTGCGCGGGGCGGTGGGGTACTTTATCAAGGTAAAGCCTATCTAAAACCTGCCCAAATAGCACCCATTTTGCTCAAAAACCCAGACCCGCAAGTAGCCCTGCAATTTGAGAAATATAAAACCAATCGCGGGGCGGGGGCGGCATTCGGTTTTGTGGGTGGCTTTGGCATGGGCTACGCGCTGGGTGGGCTTATTTCGGGCCGCCCGTTCCAAACGGGTCTGTTTGCGGGTGGAGCGGGGGCGGGGGCTATTGGTTTGGTTCTTAATGCCAGTGCCAACAAAGCCCTCAAAGAAGCCATTGGGCTGTACAATGGCAAAACTACTGCCCCAAAAGTATCGTTTACGCCCTTATTTTATCAGCAAAACCAAACGAGCCATCTGGGCTTGGTAGTCAAATTTTAAGAACCCAAAAATCATAAAACCATGAAAAAGAATCTGTACATTTTAGCAGTAGCGGGGCTGTTTTTGCAAGGCTGCAACGCCCAAACGGTCAAAGACCCCCACGGTAGCCCTTCCCAAAGAATACGAAGCCTGCTGTGGCGTGCAGCCCGTAGATTTTAAATTGGGCAAACATTCCATTTACGTCCCCAACGTATTTACTCCCAACGGAGACGGCATCAACGATTTGTTTTATCCTTTTATCAGTGCCGAAATTGGCGAAGTACAGAGTTTTCAAGTATTCAGTGCCGTTGGCGATACCATACTTTTTCAACGTCCTATCTTTGGTCTATAGCCGTTTGAGTGAATTTACGTGGAATGGTCGGCGAAATAACGGGGCCTCATCAAGTACGCTGTATCGTGGTAAATTCAAATATCGTTTTAGGGTAGTAAGCAAAGATTACCAAGTGCGATTCGTAGAAGGCGAGGCGTACAGCGTCTTGTGCGAGCCTGGTACCAAAGATTTGAAAGTCAAAAAAGGGTGTTTTTTCCCGAGCCAAGTGGGGAAAGGCAACAAAGCGGGGATACTGGACAGCACGGCGGCCAACGGAGAAAAAGATTGCCTAAAATAGCCCATTTGTGATATGAAGACCTCTACCTCTCTGCTCTTTCTGGTGCTCATGCTATGCGTAGGCTTCAAAGTAGCCAGCCAGCCCTGCCTCACCTACACCTACGACAACATGGGCAACCGCACCGCCCGCGTGGTGGCGGGTGGCTGTGTTACCAACAACTGCGATTTTAACATGGCGGCTTCGGCTTCTACTACATCGCCTACGCCCAACCAGTCGTTTACGCTAACGGCCAACTGCACGGGCAATGACTGCAACGGCCTCAATTACCAATGGACAGGCAACGGCATAAGCCTAAGTGGGTCTTCTATCAACATAAACGCTCCTGCTAATAACGGTACTTACACCTTACACTCACGACTACCAAATCGGGTTGCAGCGACAAAACGGCCACTATTAGTATTACAATAGGCGGTGGAGGTGGCAGCAGTTGCAGCAACCCCCGCAACGCCGACAACCCCAACGGCACGGTGGCGGGTCTCAACTACAAGTACTACCACAGCGTTGCGGGTGGTAACTGGTGCGATGCCACGGGTTTGGCCAGCCAAAACCCCACCAGCACGGGCAACGTAGCCAACTTCTCGCTCGCGCCCAAACAACGCGAAAGCGATTTTGGGCGCGAGTACACGGGCTTCATTGACATACCCGCCGATGGCAACTACACCTTCTACCTCAACAGCGACGATGAATCGCGGCTCTACATTGGTAGCCAGCAGGTAGTAACCCACGCGGGCTGCCACGGCACGCTGCCCAGTGGCCAAGAACCCAGCGGCCAAATTTGCCTCAAAGCAGGGAAACACGCCCTGAAAGTGCTGTTTTCGCAGGGTGGCGGTGGCTACGGTTTAGAGGTACAATGGTAAAGCCCCAACATTGCCAAACAAACCATTGCCAACGACCGCCTCTCGCGCCCCGAAGGCGGCGGCGGCAACCCACCCTCGGGCTGCGGCACAGGCACGGGTTTAACGGCTAACTATTTCAACGGCCAACACCAGCAGGGCAGTCACATTGCCACGCTCACCCAGCCCACCATTGATTTTGCGGGCAACGAAGGCCAGACCATTGCGGGAACCAGCGTGGCGGGCAGCAACGTATCGGCGCGCTGGGAAGGCCAAGTAGAAGCCCCCGTGAGTGGCAGCTATAACTTCAATATCCGTACCGACGACGGCGTGCGGCTTTGGCTTAACAACCAGCAGCGCGTAAATGACTACGGCAACTACCCACCCACCGACCACAATTTTACGGTAAACTTAACGGCAGGGCAAAAATACAACCTCAAAACAGAGTGGAAGCAGGGTGGCGGTGGCTACGAAGCCAAGTTTTTCTGGAGCTACCCAGGTCAAGGCAACCAGATTGTACCCGGCTTGTCGGTTATATTCTGGCAGCGGCGGTGGGGGTTGCACGCCACCCAACGCGCCCAATATTTCGGCCAGTCCAAGTAGCATCAATGCTGGCGGCAGTTCAACGCTTTCTGCTTCGGGTTGCGGCGGCACGGTCAATTGGAGCAATGGGGCAAGCGGCAATAGTGTTTCGGTAAGCCCCACCCAAACCACCACTTGCTCGGAGAGTGGGTGTGGCAATGGCAATGTTACTGTAACGGTCAATGGCGGCGGGGGTGGCTGCGCCACGGGCAATTTTAACGGCTACTTAGACTACGCCGATTGTGCCAATTTTGGTGGCTGGGCTATTGATTTCAATGACTACGGGCGCACCGTTCAAGTAGAAATTTTGGTAGATGGGCAGCTGGTAGCCACCGTAGCGGCCAACCAAAGCCGCCCCGATTTGGTAGCGGCTTTGGTTGGCCGCAAGCGGAGTTTCACGGCTGGAACTACACCGTACCTGCCAACGCGCCGTGGCGCAACGATACCAAGGCCACCGTAGTGCGCCCCTGCGGCAGCGCAAACAACTTGGCAAACTCGCCCACCAACGTCAATTTTTCTAATTGTAGGGTGGGCGTAATCGAAGATTTGGCTGAAAGGCGGGTGGCAAATTTGCCAGCAGAAACCGATTTGGTACTCTCACCCAACCCCACCGATGGATTATTGAATGTTCGGTTTTGGTTGGCCGAAGCCATTATCGTGCAGATAGAGGTACAAGATTTGACAGGTCGAGTGGTCAAGCGTTTTGATTTTAATGCCCCACAAGGATTGTTTTTAGAGAAAATCAGCCTTTCCGATTTGCCAGTGGGCCTACATGCTGCAATTGCAAACCTCCCAAAAACGCTTCGTAAAGAAGGTGATGCTGCTGCGATAGGTACTTTTTTGGGTGGTAATTCCTCACTTCAAGAAATTACCACCCAAAATCAAAGCGTTTGTTTTCAGTAACGGTTTATCTCCAATTTTGACAAACCACCTTCGTATTTAATCTTGATTTTTTTGGTGGCTTTTTCGTAATTTGAAGTACGGTAAAGTCCTTCTTTTATTTTTTCAAAATTATCCAACTCCCTGATATTCAAGCCGCCTTCTGTGGTGAGTTCGCAGCCCACCGACTCGGGTATTGCTACTTGAATGGAGGCCAAACCCGCGCTGATGTCCATTTCGGCAAGGTCTGTTTTGTCGCCCATTTTGAGGTCAATATCGGCGGCACCTGCTTCAACTTTGACTTTTTTGATTTTGTAGTCGCTCAAATCAAATTCACCTTTTCCCGCGCCCAAGTTGAGGTCAATGGTCCAAATGGGCTGTGCATTGAGTTTTATTTCGGCGTGGTTGTCCATATTGTCAAAGTCTTTGATGCGTACTTTGGTGCTGTCTTTGCCTTCCATTTTAAAGCTAACTACGCTGCTTTTGGTGGCTTGGTTGCGTTTGGTAGATAGCACGTAGTTGCCAAATTGGGTGTCGGCATCGGCCTCAATGAGCTGATTGGTAGTGCCTTCAATGCTAAACTTGCCCGCACCCGCGCCAAAATTCAGGGTTGCCTCGCCAATACCTTCTTTGGGAAATTCTTCTACAAAGTGACCATTGTTGCCATCTTTGTGATAGGCTTCTTCGCGGTCTTGGTATTTGTCATTTTGGTTGTCTTCATCGCGGTCGTCGTCAAAATTCCATTCAATGTTATCGCGCCAGCCGTCCCAGTGTTTGTTTATGCCGTTGATAATGGCCGAGGGAATGGCCAGCGCAATTAAAATGGCCGCCGCCACGCCCGACCAGCTGCGCCTTGCCAGTATGGCGGCGCCCGCTGCCACTACAAGCAATGGCCAAAAGCGGAGCATTGAGTCCCATTCAATATGAAACCAGCCGAGGGTTTTGGCCAATAATAGCAAGCCAAAACCAAGTAAAATACTGCCCCACACCAGGCCGTTTGAAGATTGTTTCATGGTTGTTTTTTGGATTACTGTTGCTTTAATTTATCTTTAAAAATAAGTGCTACGCCGCCGCCAATGAGCATTATAGGCCAGAAAAAACGCTCAAGGTCTAAATCGGGGAGAAGTTCGCGGAGGAGAAAAAAGCTACCGAGTATTATTAAGATAGCACCCCAAAAAGTGGTTTGTTTGTTCATGATTTTGGTTAATTAAAAATGAAAAATTAATAATGGGAAATTAGCATTGCAGTATTTGAAAAATCGCTTTATTGCTTAGGCTCTTCGGGGTCGTCAAAAATTGAAGGTTTGCTTTGCGTTGGTGTTTCGTCAAAAACCGAAGGTTCGGCTTTTGGCGTTTCGGCGGGCGCAGTATAGACTGTGGTATCGGGTGCGGTGTCTTTTTTGTGGCTACTGCGCCAAATAAGGTAGCCGCCCAGCCCAATCAACGCCGCTGCGGGCAGAAACCGACCAATGTGTATCCAGTGAAATAAATCGTCGAACAACCAAAATCCACCCACGGCCAGCAGGCCATACCCAATTATTTGGGTGCTACGGCTGGAGTCGAAACTAAAAGGAGAAGGCGTTTTTGTGAAGTCAGCGGCGGGGTAAGTCCATTTATTTTCCAGATTGTAGTCTGCTTTGGGCAATGCTATCCACAATATAATGTACACCAACACCACGGGAATACCCTTGGTAAAAAAAAACAGTATGACAAAAATAAAACGCACCAGCGCCTTGTCCATACCCAGGCAGTCGGCCAGGCCAGCGGCAACTCCTCCTACTACCGAATCGTGCTGAAAACGACGCAATTGTTTGTTATTCATGGCTTTAAAGGTTTGATTGTTTGTTTTTATTGGTTATTTGTTGAACAAAGGTACTATGTAATGCAAGATACTTGAAAATATTTTTAAGACGAACGGTTTATGGATTCAATAGATGGAAAAAAAGCAGGATAGAATAAAAAGTTTGGGCCAACGTTGGGCCACAAACTCATTTAGAGAATACCGGCAACGGCTGTTGTTTCGCGGTTGGTTTATTCCGTAATTTGGCTTTTGGTTATCGTCAAACGCCTCCATTCCCGTAACTGTTAAGAATATGCTTCCTGCCGAGCGCATCAGCCAACTCACCGACCAACTCAACGACTACAACCAGCGGTATTACCAAGATAGCGTTTCAGCGGTCAGCGACTTTGAATTTGACCAACTACTGACCGAACTCACTAACCTGGAAACGCAATACCCCGACTTGAAGCGCGCCGACTCGCCCACGCAGCGGGTAGGAGGGGGGATTACCAAAGAATTTAAGAGCGTAACCCACCGCTACCCCATGTTGTCGTTGGGCAATACTTACCACGAGCAAGACCTTCGCGACTTTGATGAGCGCGTGCGCAAGGGCTTAAACGGAGCCGCGTTTGAGTACGTTTGCGAACTGAAATTTGACGGTATTTCGTTGAGCATGACCTACGAAAACGGCGTACTCAAACAAGCCGTAACGCGCGGCGATGGCACACGCGGCGACGACATAACGGCCAACGTCCGTACCATCAAAACTTTACCCTTAAACCTCAAAAACAGCCGTGTAATCACTCAATCGCCCAATCAGTCAATCATTCCATCTTTTGAAGTGCGCGGCGAGGGTTTTATGCCCATTTCTTCGTTTGAGAAGCTCAACCAAGACCTCGAAGCCGCCGACGAGCCACCCTACGCCAACCCACGAAATGCCGCCTCGGGGGCGTTTAAGTTGCAAGATTCCGCAGAAGCGGCGCGGCGCGGGCTGGACTGCTACGTCTATTATTTTTTGTCGGACGACAACCTTTTTGCAACGCACGAAGCCAGTTTGGTGGCGCTCAAAAGCTGGGGCTTCCATGTTTCGCCAAGTTGGCAAAAATGCGCCAACATAGACCAAGTGCTGGCCTACATTGAAGAATGGGAGCAAAAACGCCACACCTTGCCACTTGCTACCGATGGTATTGTGTTGAAAGTAAACGCAATAGCGCAGCAGCAAGAATTGGGATTTACGGCCAAAAGCCCGCGCTGGGCCATTGCGTTTAAGTACAAAGCCGAAAACAAACCGGGCGTTTTGCGGGCCATTACCTACCAAGTAGGCCGCACGGGGGCTTTAACGCCCGTGGCGCACTTGGACAACTTGGAAGAAAACGACAAAGGAATTGCCCTGTCAGGAACGCGCGTAAAACGGGCTTCTTTGCACAATGCCAACGAAATCGAACGCCTCGGCTTGCGCATCAACGATGTCGTATTTGTAGAAAAAGGCGGGGAGATTATTCCCAAAATAACGGGCGTGGACACCGCGCGGCGCGCGCTGAGGCCCACCAGTTCGGTGTGGTTTCCTACGCATTGCCCCGAGTGCGGCACCGAACTGGTGCGCAAAGAAACCGAAGCCAACCACTATTGCCCCAACGAGCGCGGTTGCCCGCCGCAGTTGCGGGGCAAAATAGAGCACTTTATTCACCGCAAAGCCACCAACATCGACAGCTTGGGCGAAGGTAAAATCGAACTGCTGTTTGAAAAAAAACTGGTCAAAAGTGCCGCCGATTTGTATGACTTGACCTACGAAGACCTCTTTGGCCTCGAAAAAGTGCTCGTGGACGAAGAAACGGGCAAAGAAAAACGAATGGGTTTTAAACAAAAAACGGTTGAGAATATTCTAAAAGGCATCGAGCAATCCAAAACGGTGCCTTTTAAGCAGGTTTTGTTTGGCATTGGTATTCGTTATGTAGGCGCTACGGTAGCCGAAAAACTGGCCGCATTTTTTAAAAATATGGACGCGCTCATGGCTGCCAACTTTGAAACCCTCTGCAACGTGCCCGAAGTAGGCGAAAAAATAGCGCAGAGTGTAGTCGACTATTTTGCCGACCCCGACAACGGTGCCTTTGTGAGTAGGCTACAAAGGGCGGGCTTACAGATGCAAACCGACGAAACGCCCGTAATAGCCGAAAGCGAAGCCCTAACGGGGAAAACATTTTTATACACGGGCACTTTTGAAAGCATGAGTCGCGAAGTATTGGAGCAAAAAATTGCGGTTAACGGCGGTAAATTGGTAAGTGGCGTGTCGGGAAAACTCAATTTCTTGATTGTGGGCGAAGGGGCAGGGCCTTCAAAACTCGACAAAGCCACCAAACTGGGCGTGAAAATGATAACGGAAGCCGATTTTTTGACCATGTTAGCGTAGATTTGTTGCACAAAAAAACAAACAAATGAACCAACGCCTCATATTAAGTAGCCCGCTGCTCGAAATCATGATTAGCAGGCTTTGCCAGCAGTTGATAGAAAACCACGGCGATTTTCAAGATTCGGTGGTATTGGGCTTGCAGCCGCGCGGCATTTATTTTGCCGAGCGCGTAGTGGCCGAACTGCGCCGAACGACGGGCTTGGCTATTCCAATGGGCTACTTGGACGCTACTTTTTACCGCGATGATTTTCGCCGCCGCGATATTTTGAAGCCCAATGCCACCAAAGTAGATTTTGTGGTAGAAAAGAAAAACGTGATTTTGATTGACGACGTACTGGCCACGGGGCGCATGGTGCGTGCCGCCTTAGATGCCATGCAAGCCTTTGGCCGCCCCGAAAAAGTAGAACTGCTGGTGCTGATAGACCGACAGTATAACCGCGAAATACCCATTGAGGCCGATTATATTGGCCTGAAAGTAAACACCTTAGACTCGCAGCGGGTGCAAGTAGAATGGCGCGAACAAGGCCACGAAGCCGATTTGATTTGGCTGGTAGATTAAATAAATAGCACTTTATTTTTACGAAAATGACCATCGAAAACGCCCAAAAAGAAGTAGATAACTGGATAAAAACCTACGGCGTACGCTATTTTGGCGAGCTGACCAACATGGCCATTTTGACCGAGGAAGTGGGCGAACTGGCCCGTATCATGGCCCGCACTTACGGCGACCAATCGTTTAAAAAGTCGGATTTGGAGCGCAACCTCCCCGACGAAATGGCCGACGTACTTTGGGTGCTTATTTGTTTGGCCAACCAAACGGGCGTTGATTTGACCGAGGCTTTTCGAGAAAACTTAGCAAAGAAAACCCAACGCGATGCCACGCGCCATTTAGAAAATCAAAAGTTAAAGTGATTTTTTTTAGCCGTAACTTGCCCAAAAAATGACCAAGCGTAAATTTATTATGACTTCCAAAACTCAAATTAAAGTATCGTCAGAGGTAGGCACATTGCGCCGTTTGTTGATTCACAGCCCCGACCGTGGCGTAGGAAAAGTAATTCCGTCTAAGGCCCAAGACTGGCTCTTTGAAGACATTGTACACCTTGACACGATGCGCCGCCAAGAGTACGACTTTTACGTAAAAATACTCCTGTATTTTCTTGACCCTGCCCAAATAAAAGGCAAACTCAGTGCCATTGATAGCGACCATGAACGGGGGTTTTTTAAACCCGACAGCCCCGACTACTTCAAATCTGACAAAGTAATAGACATTCAGCGATTATTGGCCGAAGTACTGAACGACGAGCAGATTCGGACTAAACTGATTGCCTCGATTTGTGCCGTAGAGCGGTGTTCGTTCAGGACGCAAAACCTGCTCAAAAGCCACGATTCCATAGAACTGGCCAAGATTTTGATTTCGGGTTCGTTGCCTACCGAGCAGATGCTGTTTGCGCCCCTGCCCAATTTTATTTTTACGCGCGATATTGGCATTGTTATCAACGACCATATTTTGCTCAATAAACCTGCTAAATCTGCCCGTACGCGCGAGTCACTTTTGGCGCAGTATATCTTTTTTTATCACCCCATTTTTGAAAATTACCGCCAAAATATCCTCGAAATACCCGATAATCCGCACCACTTTTTGCAGGCCGACGGCGAGCAGCAAAGCGACTACGTGCGCTCGACCCTCGAAGGCGGCGACGTGATGATGGTAGCCCCGCGCCACCTGCTCATTGGCTGCTCTGAGCGCACCACGCTTTATGCCATTCAGCAAACCATGAAGCTGCTCTTTGAACGCAACGTGGTGGACACCGTAACGGTGGTGAAAATTCCCAAAAAGCGCGATTATATGCACATTGACACGGTTTTTACGCAAGTCAAAAAAAATATGTGGGTGCTGCTGGGGAGTATTGCCCGTCAAGGTGACGAAGCAAAAAAGCGCGATTTATTGCATTTTTTTGCGCCCAAAGAAAACCCCGACCAACTGCAAATCATGCAGTTTAACAAAGGCTGGGAACACAAGCCCACCGAAATTGAGAACCTCGAAGACCTGCTGGCCGACATCAGCAAAAACGATTTGGGCTGCCAAGAACCCGTGCAGTTTATTTATTCGGGCAATAACGAGTTTCCGTTTGGTGCGCGCGAGCAATGGACCGACTCTTGCAACTTACTGGCCCTAAAAGATGGCGTGGTGATAGGCTACGACCGCAACGACAAAACGCTCGAAGCCTTCCGAACGGCGGGCTTCCGAACGGTTAAAGCCGCCGATTTGTTACAAGAATTGGAGAGCGGTGTTTCAAGTCCTGAGTCGCTCACCGACACGTTTATCATGCTGCCTTCTGCCGAGCTTTCGCGGGCGCGGGGCGGCTCGCACTGCATGAGTTTACCCCTCTTGCGCGATAATTTGTGATTCAAAAAAGCCAACCTAACTATTTGTATGACCATGTATAAAACGCAATCTCAATCGACCAACCACATTTTGATGGTGCGGCCCGTGCGTTTTGGTTTCAACCCCGAAACGGCCGAAACCAACGCTTTTCAAGATGTAAAACTGGCAGCTCAGACCAAGGACGTTGCCCAAGAAGACGCGCTCCAAGCCTTCGACAACATGACGGCGCAACTCAGCGCGGCGGGCGTAGATATAATTGTGGTGGAAGATACCCCGCAGCCCTACACCCCTGATTCGATTTTTCCCAACAACTGGGTTTCGTTTCACCAGTCGGGCAAGATATTGCTGTACCCCATGCAAGCCGAAAATCGCCGTTTGGAGCGTCGAATAGATATTATTGACCGCCTTCGGGATACATTTCAGGTGGAAGAAATTATTGATTTGACCCACTTTGAAAACGAAGGCAAATTCTTGGAAGGAACGGGCAGCATGGTACTCGACCGCCGCTACAAAATAGCCTACGCTTGCCTCTCGCCGCGTACCAACGCAGCGGTTTTGGCTACTTTTGCCCAAACAATGGGTTACGAAATAGTGGCCTTTGATGCCGTAGATGCCCACGGAAAGGCGGTGTATCATACCAACGTGCTGATGTGCGTGGGCGATAATTTTGCCACCGTGTGTCTATCGGCTATCCAAGACCCCGACCAGCGACTGGCCGTACGCAACAAATTGACTGAAACCAGCAAACAAATTATTGAAATAACGCCCGATCAGATGAACAGTTTTGCGGGCAATATGCTGTTGGTAAACAACAAACGCGGTGAAAAGCTCTTGGTGATGTCCACGCAGGCCTTTGAATCGCTGACGGCCAAACAACGCGACGAACTCGACGACTATGCCGCATTGTGGCATTTTGACCTGTCGGTGATAGAAGGCAACGGCGGCGGCTCGGCCCGCTGCATGATGGCCGAGATTCATTTGCCCGAAAAGTAGATTTTTTCGCAGAAAAAAGCCATTTTTGCGTAATCAACCCATACATATTGAATTTTATAGCCGACCTTATTGACACTTACGCCACCGCGCACACTGCCGCCGAACCAGCATTGCTGCAACGGCTCAATAGGCAAACGCACGCCACGCTACTTCACCCACAAATGCTATCGGGGCATTGGCAGGGGCGGCTTTTGGCCGTTTTTTCGCAAATGATGCGGCCTCGGCGGGTTTTGGAGATTGGCACTTACGCGGGCTACTCGGCTTTGTGCCTTGCCGAAGGGCTCACCGACGACGGGTTGCTGATTACGATTGACGTAAACGAAGAAATGGAGGTGTTTACGCGTTCGTTTTTTGCTCAATCGCCGCGTGCCGCTCAAATTGATTATAAAATAGGAAATGCCGCCGACATACTACCCACGCTCAACGAAACGTTTGATATGGTGTTTATCGATGCCGACAAACTCAGCTACAGCCGCTACTACGACCTGGTTTTTGACAAGGTGCGCAAAGGCGGAGTAATCATTGCCGACAACGTGCTTTGGTACGGTAAAGTAGCCGATACTACCAAACAACCCGACAAAGACACGCAAGCACTTTTAGATTTTAACCAAAAAGTCCACTATGACCCCCGCGTATTGCACCTGCTGCTACCCGTGCGCGACGGGTTAATGCTGGCCATCAAAAATTGAACTTACCAACGAATTTTATAAAAATCATGAAGTCAAGAAAATCGTTAGAAATCCTCCTTTTCCCTTTTTTCCTTTTCTCGCTCACTGCCTTTGGCCAAGCTCCTCAGCCCACCGTAGGCCGCAGCATTGGCTTTGCGGGTATGAGTGTACAACTCGACGAGGATGCCCGCGCCATTGTGCAGGCCGACATCAAAGCCTTGATGGCCAATCGTAAGTTTTGGGAGGCCAAACTCGACCGCTGCTTGATGTACTTTCCCATCATTGAAGGGGTCTTGATTGACCAGGAAGTGCCAACCGATTTCAAATACCTCGCCGTTCAAGAAAGTTCGCTCCAGCCCGATGCCATTTCGGTTTCCAATGCCGTGGGCTTTTGGCAATTTAAAAAAGAAACCGCCACCGAATACGGCCTGCGCGTGGACGACCAAATAGACGAGCGCAAGAACATCTCGTCGTCGAGCCGTGCAGCAGCTAAGTATCTAAAAAAGAGCAATTTGCAATTTAATAACTGGATTGCGTCGCTGTATTCGTACTACTTGGGGGCGGGCGGTATTAGCAAAATAATTCCTGTCGAATGGGCCTACGCCCGCGAAATTAAACTTACGGGCAACTCTGACCGCTACATTTTGCGGTTTTTTGCCCACAAAATCGCCATTGAGGCTGCCATCAATCGCTACCAGCCCCTCAATGTCCTATTGCTCCTGGAATACCCACGAGCGGGTGGCCGCACCATCGAGGGCATTGCCAAGGAGTTGGACTTTGACGCAGTAACGCTCAAAACTTATAACCGCTGGCTCGCCACCAACGATATTCCTGCCGACAAAGAATACACAATGATCGTACCCGTAAACAGCGACCAAATTGGCGATATGCGGGCTAAAATTGCGGTGGTCAAAATACCCAACCAGCGCGATGCTTTTGCGCAAAGCGACATTGGATTTCCCGTTTTGAAACGCTCCGAAAGTGCCAGCCGCAGTGGCATGATTTTGTACGAAATCAACGGGCTACCTGGTATTATGGCTGTTAATGGCGATGACGCTGCCACGCTGGCCAGCAAAGCAAAATTGAGTTTTGGAAGCTTTTTGCGCTACAACGAAATGTCGGAGCAAGACCCCATTACGCCCGCCGAAGTATATTATTTGGCAAAAAAACACAAAAAAGCCGCCGTGCCTTACCACACCGTGCGCGAGGGCGAGTCGCTCTGGAAAGTGTCGCAGGTTTACGGTGTTCGCATCAAGAAACTACTCAAATTCAACCGAATAGACAACCGCGCACAACGCCTACAAAAAGGTAGAATACTGTGGCTAACCGAAAAAAGACCCCGCAAAACACCCATCGAAATTGTAAACCAACCCGATGAGCTTTTTCCAGGACCAGGCAGCAAGTCGCAACCGCGCCCTGCCGTGCAAGAGCGTTTTGACGATACTACGCCCCCCAGCAGCAGCGCCAAAGTGCCGCAAAAGGCCGCTGAACGCAAAGTTTACACGCCTAAAATGGCCGATAAACCCGCCCAAACCCCAGTAGAAGAGGGGATAGAGTTCAATACCTCGACTACTCCCAAAACAAGCGCTACCACCAAACCCAACCGCCGTGCGCCCTCGTTTAACCCCTCGGACGACGACAAAATAATAGTAGTGAGCGGCGACGAAGAAATGCCCAAGGCCAAGAAAAAAGAACCCGCCGCCAAACCAAAAGAGGTGGTAATGGCCAAGCCCATAGAATTGGTAGAAAAAACAGTAGCAGAAAAGAAAATCGAACCCAAAACCACTCCCGCGCCCACCACGCAGGGCGGCTTTTACCATACTGTGGCGCAGGGGCAAACTTTTTTTAGCGTTTCGAAAATGTACGACGTGGGCATCAAAGACATCAAATATTGGAACAACTTACCCGAAGATGCCACTTTGAAAATTGACCAAAAACTGTTGATAAAAACCGTAGGCCAAACCCTAGCACAGCAGCCGCAAAATCAAGCCGATGAATTTGTGATTTATACCGTAGAAGCGGGCGAAACGATGTTTAGAGTAGCCCAAAAACACGGCGTGAAAGTAGATCAAATCAAAGACTGGAACAACCTAACCGAAACGGGCGTGCAGGCGGGTCAAAAGTTGAAAATTAAAAAGAAACCATGATTGTAATTGAAAATACGGTAATCAGCGAGGACATAGCCGACCAGTATTTTGTGTGCGAACTCACCAAATGCAAAGGTGCTTGCTGCGTAGAAGGCGACTTGGGCGCACCTTTGGAAGTAGATGAATTGGCCATTTTAGAAGAAATATACCCCCAAGTAGCCCCCTATTTGACCAAACAAGGCCGCAAACTCATAGACCAAGACGGTACGCATGCCATAGACCCCGACGGCGACTACGTAACGCCCACCATCGAAGGACGCGAGTGCGCTTATGCCATCTATGACCAGCGCGGTATCTTGAAATGTGGCATTGAGCAAGCTTATTTGGACAAAAAAATCACTTTTAGAAAACCCATTTCGTGTCATCTGTACCCCATTCGTATCAGCAAATTTGACCACTACGAGGCCCTCAACTACGACCGCTGGCACATTTGCGCCCCCGCTTGCAGCAATGGCAAAGAACTGGGCGTGCCGCTTTATAAATTTTTGAAAAACCCGCTCATTACCAAGTATGGCGAAACGTGGTATAGCGAGTTGGTACGGCAAATTGAAAAATAATTGCGATGGAATACACCCCAAAGACAAAGTTTTTTTTTGATGATGTGTACCAAGTTGTCAGACAAATACCTGCGGGGCGGGTTACCTCTTACGGAGCCATTGCCAGTTTTTTGGGGTCAAAAGGCAGCGCGCGCATGGTGGGCTGGGCCATGAATGCCTGCCACACGTATCCCGACATACCCGCGCATCGGGTGGTCAATCGCAACGGGTTGCTCACGGGCAAGCACTGCTTTGGTAGTGCTACTGCCATGCAAGGCTTGCTCGAAAAAGAAGGGATAACGGTTGATAAAGATTGTGTTAGCCCGTTCAATAAATTCTTTTGGGATCCTGCCGAGGCATTGTTGTAGCTTCGCTGGGCACAGGTATTGTTTGCCGAAAGATAAAATTTTGGACAACCCACGCCACGGTATTTATTTTTGAGCTGAATGATTATTTTTTCTTAGACTTTACATTTTTCTTCACAAAGTATTGCTTCCTTTTATGAAAAAAACCTTTTACGGCTGGTGGGTATTGTTGGGGCTTTGCTTGATTTATGCGGGCACCAACGGCTTCGGTATCAACACGATTTCGCCGCTTTTTTTGCCTGCGGCGGCCAAACAATACAACTGGAACGTAGCCGACGTGCAAAAAGCTCCGTTTTTAATGTTTATTATTATTGCGGCGTTGGCTCCGTTTGTGGGGCGTGTTTTAGACCGCGTGTCGGCCAAACGCCTGATGCTTTTTGGGGGCATTAGCATTGCACTTTCGTTTTTGGGCTTTCAGTTTATTACCACGCTCACGGGGCTCAATGTCTATTACATGCTGTATTCTACGGCCTTGGCCTTTGGCGGTATTTTGACCAGTATGTATATTTTGCGGCAGTGGTTCAATAAAAAACTGGGCTTGGCCATTGGGCTTTTTCTAAATGCCTCGAGCTTTGGTGGGGCTGTTTTTGCGCCCATTGCGGGCTACCTCATCAAGGTTGAAGGCTGGCGCACGGCCATGACTTGGATGAGCTTGATTGTGGGCGTATTGTTTATTGTAATTCCGCAATTTTTGCTCAAAAATCGGCCATCAGACGTGGGCGCGTATCCCGACGGCGCCAACATTGATGAGGCGCAAACAGCCCAAAAAGCAACCGCATTGCGGGCAGGCGTTACGCTTCCGCAAGCCCTGAAATCGTTTCAATTCTACTTACTTTTAATCGTTACGGCGGCACTTTGGTTTGCCTTTACGGGTTTTTTGACCAACCAAGGTTTTTATTTCAAAGACTTGGGTTTGGACCCCTTCGAGACGGGCAAAATTAGCTCCATTTACCTCACTTTCGCCATACTCGGCAAAATTGGCTTTGGCTACCTCGGCGACCGTTTCGACAAAAAACGCATTTTGTTGATTTCGATTTTTAACTTTACGCTGGGGGTATTGATTCTAAAACTAAGCCTCCAAAACCACGACCTTGTACTGCCTTTTGCCGTGCTTTACGGGCTGGGTTACAGCGGCGTTTTTACCATGATTCAAGTGCTGGTGGCCGAGTATTACCAAGGCCCAAACTACGGCAGTATTTTGGGTATAGTAGTTATGATAGACACCTTGGCGGGTGCTTGTGGCATTATTTCGTTGGGTCAAATCCGCAAGATTGCGGGCAGCTACGACCCTGCTTTTACGCTCATGCTGGGGCTGTGCGTGGCGGCTTGCGCGGCGGCGTTTTTTATCAAAAAACCAGTACAAAAATTGAACCATTAAACAAGGTAATTGTACATTATTTACCACTTATGCTAAGAAATTTTATTTGCTTGTGTTTGTTAGTTTCAACAATAGGTTTTGTTAAAAAAAGCGACTTCGACCGCTACTTGTCGTATCTCACGGGCGACTTTGACAACCACGCCCAAGTAGCCGCCGAAATAAAGGCGGGTCGGCAGATTCACCCTTATGCCAAACACATTACGCGCATCATTCAAGACCGCGTAACAAACGTACCGCAAGGTTACAATGGCGTGTTTGTGTTGGAAGAAAGCTACTACAAATATCCCGACAAAGACACGCTCGTTAAGCCTTACATTTTTAGGTTTGAGAAAGGTCCAGCGGGCGAAGTCATTTTGCACTCGGTGGCCATTCCAGCCGCCATCAACAAAGCCACTTTCAGAAACAGCAATCCCAATTGGACGCTCGATTTCAACGATTTGAAAGACTCGCCTACTTTCAAACCTGCCGCTTATCAAAAAACCAAACGCGGGTTTTACCTCAAAAACCCCATTGAACTCGGCAACGGCATGCGATTTACACTTGAAGAAACCATTGGCAAGGGCTTTTTGGAAGTAATGGAACTGACCGAAAAAGACGGCAAAAGCCTCACGCCCTACACCACGCCTTTGCAATACAAAAAATTGAAATAAATATTTCTATAAAACACCAATCATGGGACGTTCCACAGTACATTACGCAGACAATAAAACAAACAATGCTTTAAAAAAGCTACATAACAAGTTACGACCTGCGGGTACGCCTGTTCAACGAGTTGAGTATATCATAGAACTGTTATTGCTAAGAATCTTTGAAACCAAAATAAAGCAAGACGAAGAATTTAAGCCACTCCGCAAACTCTTTTCTGCTGACTATGTTTGGAAAAACCCAAAAACAGGAACAGAAGAATCAAACGAAAATCGTTTGTTCTCTTATTTGCCGACAGTTTCCAATGACCAAATTTTATCTGAACTCAACGATAACTTTTTTCCTTTTTATTCAAGTATTTTAAGCAGTGCAAGACAAGTGTTTGATGGCAACTTGCCACAAAAAGTGCAAGACCAATTGGTTTTAATTGAAGAAGTTTTTAGCAATTCCAATTTCACCAACAACGTAAATAGCGGAAACCTTGGCGAAGTAATTAGTATAGTTGCCAACGACATTGAAGAAACTCGTTTATTGAAAACCGATTTATTAGGCGATGCCATTGAATCGGCTTTGAGTGAAACAGGCGGAACAAAAGATGTTGGACTATTCAGAACACCAATCAATTGGACTTTCCAAGCATTGAACAAACGACACAGTTTTATCGAAGTGGCGTTACAGGCATTGAATATTTAGGTATGATTCGCAAAATGGCAGCTATCAACTTTTATGTTCGAGGCTTAAACCCTGCAAACATTGAACAAGGCGATAGTTTGGCAAAATACAGACCTGTAACTGACCACGAAAGTAAATCTGTTATTTTGGCAAATCCGCCTTTTGGTGCACAACGTGACCAAGAAAGTTATCCTGATGTTTGGGGCGAATATTCCAAAGAATCGGAAACCACTATTTTGTTTGTGAAGTTGATGTTTGAACAACTCAAAGCAGGTGGCAAATGTGCCGTTGTAGTTTCAGAAGGATTTCATACTTGGGACCAGTTTAGTGCAAAGGCATTGCGTAAAATGCTCTTGGACGAAGCCCATTTAAGAGCCGTTATTTCTTTGCCACAAGGCTTGTTTGTAAGCAAAAACGGACAAGGCCCAAAAACCTCCATTCTCATTTTTGAAAAAGGCGGACATACCGACTGGACTTGGTTTTACAAGATAACCAACGATGGTTACACAATGGGAACCAACCGAAAAGAGCAAAAAGGAAATCAACTCATTGAATGTTTAACGCTGTATCACGAATATGTAAAACACGAAAAAAAACCGCCAGAAACTAAAAACCAATTTTGCATACCTGCCGAATGGATTAAAACGCTTGACCCAAGAGTAAAGGAAAAAATCCGCACCGAAACCCGTGCAGATATGGAAGCAAAAGGCAAAATTGAACGAGAGAAAAAAGTAGCCGACCTTGATAAAAAAATAAAAGCCAAGAAAGCTACGGCAGCCGACAAACTTATGGAGTTGAAAACATTTGACCAAATGTTGGAAAACCGTATACAAAATGATATTGCCAAACGCATTGACAAAGCTCACAACTATTCTTTCAACCTTGCCAATTACAAAAGCTCTTTTAGCGACAGCCAATTGGTAGAATGGACAGAAGCATTAAAACACATACAACCCAATGGAGCAAAAACAGTTGAAGAAGTATATAAAAAACTAAGCAACGGGAAACCTGAAAATATTTTACCGTATCTCTTAAAACTTAATCCTACCAACGCTTTAGAAGCCGACATTGCAAGAGAATATGTAAGCAACTTGGATAATGAATTAATTACAAAACATAAGGAACTAAATGTAATTAAGGAAATACTGAAAAGCGGTGCAAAATACTCTTTTATTAAGTTAAAGGAAATTTTGGTCGAGTATAAAAACTTTATTCAAATTCATGACGAAAAACGATACAAGCAACTAACGGTTTCAAATACAGGCGAAGTAAAATTGAGAGGAATTGTACTTGGTGAAGAAATTTCAACAAAACGACAGAATGAAATTATTGATGATGGTTCTGATTATTTAATTTATTCAAGACTTGGATTACATACGGGCTCTATAGGGTTTATCCCTTTTGGTCTAATAGATTCAATTGTAAGTACTGATTTTCCAGTTTTTAAGTCCACTGAAAACATTAGATATCTAGCATATATTTTGCAAACAAACATTTTTGTAGCGAAAATTATTGCTCAAAACCCAACAGGTGCGGCGCAAAAAAGATTTTACCAAGATGATTTTGTTGAATTCCAAATACCTCTTCCCTCAATTGACGAACAAAACGCCATTGCTATTCAAATAGAAAAACAAAAAGGTATTATTGGAGTGGTCCTACTTAGACGGACACCTGAAATGTGTAAATTTACACAATCATGGCAAATCCATCAAAAAACAAACGAGGCCAGAAATACGGCCAAGACTTCAAAGATCAAGTACTTCAAAAAGTA
>Ga0335394_10002918_pt1 | contig 19366 bp, 22 predicted proteins | sample MAT03_FD_205741 | JGI IMG/M metagenome (GOLD analysis project Ga0335394, IMG submission 205741) | Freshwater microbial communities from Lake Fryxell liftoff mats and glacier meltwater in Antarctica - MAT-03 (spades assembly) (version 2) ... | reverse complement strand
ACGAAAGTGGCCCGGAAGCAGGAGTCAAGGGTGTCGTGGAGGGCGTGAAGGGCAAGGTGAAGGAAACCGTCGGCGCCGTCACGAACAACGAAGATCTCGAGGCGGAGGGTGACGCGCAGCAGCGGAAGGCCGACAGCCAGCGCGAGGTCGCTCACAAGGAGGCCGAGGCCGAGAAGGAACGGGTCAAGGCCCAAGCGCTCGAAGCCGAGCAGAAGTCCCACCAGGACTGAACGATGACCGTCATCTTGTGGCTCATCGCCGTCGTCCTCGTCATCGCCGGAATCGTCCAGTTCTTCCAGGGTCAGTTGATCCTCGGCATCGTGCTCGTGATCGTCGGCCTGGCCGTCGGACCGGGCGGCTGGTCGGTCTTCCGCAGCAGGACTTGAAGGCGGGGATCGCGCCTTCCGACAGGCGCGATCTCCCCGGCGAGCCCAACCAAGCTCGTCGGCTCCGACGTCTCATTCGTTCGCCAGCTGGAGGTTAAGGCTGATGCCCGGTCAGGACCCTTTGCGCTACTTGGCGCTCAACTGCACACTGAAGAAGACGCCGGCCGAGTCGAGCACCGACGTGATGCTCGACCTGATCTGCGAGCTGCTCGAGGAGCACGGCGCGGAAGGCCGGCGAGTTCGAGTCGTGGATCACGACGTCGCATTCGGCGTGAGCTCCGACGAGGGGGACGGGGACGAATGGCCCGTTGTCCTCTCGGCGCTCAAGGACGCGCACATCCTCGTGCTGGGCGGTCCCATCTGGCTCGGACATCCCTCCAGCGTCACCCAGATGGTGCTGGAGCGTCTCGACGCCGTCCTCTCCGACATCGATGATCGGAACCAGGTGGGGTTGGTCGATCGTGTCGCCATCCTCGGCGTGGTCGGCAACGAGGACGGCGCCCATCACGTGGGAGCCGAAGTGTTCCAAGGGCTCAACGATGTCGGCTACACGCTCCCGCCGGGAGCGATGACCTACTGGGTCGGCGAAGCGATGCAGAGGACCGACTTCAGGGACTTGCAGAGCATGCCCGAGAAGACGGCCAGCACCGCTCGCACCATGGTGGCCAACGCTGTTCACCTGGCCCGGCGTCTCGAGGGGTCGGGCCGCTATCCGACCGTTCCGCCCGCCTGACGGTTCGTCTGCCCCGCCAGGAGAGGGGGAACGAACAAGCGCACCCGACAAGCGCCCCCCGGCCACCGACAGCGAAGGATTCACCGATGACCCCGGTCACCGCACCAGAGAAGGATGGCGCCGCCCCCCGACGGCGCCCCGAGGGAGCGAGCGACGATCTGGTCGCCGCCGTCGGGAAGGCGTCGGAGGCCTTCGAGTTCATCGAGCGGGCCCGAGGCCACCTCTACTCGTTCCACCAGCTCATGGGACGGGCCGATCTGCTCGTCGGCGAGGCGGCCGAAATGCTCGAGGGCTGCGGTCTCACCGACGAGTCCGATCGGGTCAGAACAGAGATCGTGGGCCGCAACGTCTTGGACGGGCGCTGGACCTTCCAGATCGTGGAGGAGTTCGACCATCTGTACTACGGCCCGGTGCTCGACGAGATGCGCCGGTTGGAGCAGGAACTGATGGGCGGCTTCCGCCACGTGTACGAATCGGAGATGAAGGAACAGCGTCGGACGCCGGGCCGCCGCAACCACGAGGCTCGACCCCCCAGCGCCCACAGCCCCGAGGTGGAGACGACCTGACCGAGGGCGTTCTTCGAGGAGAGCATGATCGCGTCGACATCGCAGTTCTGCGTCCTTGGTCCACGGGGTACAAGAAAGTCATGGCTGTCGCAGCGTTGAGATCCCCCCTGGTGTCGGATCGGAGGCCAGCATCGCTGTCCTCCGATCCGGCCTCGGAGCCTGCGCCTCCTCCGGGTCCGGCCGATCCCCAGCCGGCGCCCATCTCGCCGGGCACTGATGTTCCGCCTGCGGGCGATCCGCCCGAACCCCGTGCGGCAGGCTGACGCCTTCCGTCCATGGGGAATGCCCAGTACGGACTGATACTGCTCGTGGTGGGAACGGCGGCACTGCTGGCCGCCTGGCTTCCTGCATACACGGCCCGGCGCCCGCTGTCGTTGCCGATCGTGCTCGTCGCGGTCGGGGTCGTCATCGGTCTCGTCGGGTTCGGTCTACCGGAGGTCGACCCGCGTCGACACCTCGAGGTCACGACGCGTCTCACCGAGATCGGCGTCATCGTGGCCCTCATGGGCGCGGGCCTTCGTATCGACCGCCCGTTCTCACTGCGAGGGTGGGGGTCCACGTGGCGCATGGTGGGCATCGCCATGCCCCTCACGATCCTCGTGGTCGCGATTCTCGGCTTCTCCGTGGGCGGGCTCAGCGTCGCCGCCGCGCTCCTGCTGGGAGCCGTCATGGCTCCGACCGACCCGGTACTGGCGGGTGACGTGCAAGTCGGGGAGCCGACACTCGGCCCCGATCTCGAACGGGGTTCACCGGAGGACGAGGTCCGGTTCACCCTGACCAGCGAAGGCGGGCTCAACGATGCCTTGGCCTTCCCCTTCGTGTGGGGCGCCATCTGGCTGGCTCAGAACGACGCCGGTCTCGAGTGGTCGTCGCTGTTCAGCTGGGTGGCCTGGGACGTGGCCGGGCGAGTTGTGTTGGGCATGGCCGTGGGGGTGGCGGTGGGGCGACTCATGGGCACGGTCTCGTTCCGGCCACCGGGTCCTCTGACCGCTCTGGCAGATCATCCCCAGGCGTTCATCGCCCTGGCTGCGACCTTCATCGCCTATGGCGCCGCGGAACTGATCCACGGATACGGGTTTCTCGCCGTGTTCGTCGCCGCAGTGGCGTTGCGGTCCTCTGAACGCGGTCACGAGTTCCACGGTGAGCTGCACGGGTTCGTGGAACAGACCGAGAACCTGTTGGTCGTCGGACTGCTCCTGCTCCTCGGAGCGGCGCTCGCTGATGGCCTCCTCGTGTTGGTCTGGTGGCGTCCGCTCGTCATCGCGGCGGCGGTGGTCTTCGTCGTGCGCCCGTTGCTCGGCCAGATCGCTCTCGTCGGGACGAAACTCACACCAAGGGAGCGATGGACGATCTCGTTCTTCGGGATCCGGGGATTCGGTTCCGTCTACTACCTGGCGTTCGCCCTGCTCGCGGCGCCGTTCGTGGGGTCCGATCTGCTCTGGGCGACCGTGGCCGCCACACTCCTGCTCTCGGTCGTGGTGCACGGCGTCATGGCCACCCCGGCGATGGACGGAGTCGACCGGGAGAACCGGGCTCGTTTGCGGTTTCGGCGAGGCCGCCGGTGAGCCCGTCGCGACGAATGAGCGTGGCGACAGACCGGCCCCTCGCAGTGGCCGGATCGTTCGTCTTCTGGTAAGACGGGGGAGTGCTGGGCGAGACGATCGGTATGACCAACGATCTCACTTCCCTCGTGGCCCGCTTCGCCGACGACGCCGCCACCGGGCTGGCCCTCGTCGGTGCCGACGGGCGGTTCTGGTATGTGAATCGGACGCTGGCGGCCATCAACCAGCGAACCGTCGAAGCCCATGTCGGCCGACGGGTCGACGACGTGCTCGGAACGGGTGCCGCCCCGGTTCTGGAGTCCCTCCGCCGTGTCCTCGAAGAGGGCGACACACTGGAAGAAGTCGCGGTGGCGATGCCGACCCACACCGACCCCTCCGGCCCCGATCATCACTACGTCGCCTCGTACCGACCGCTGCGCAACGAAGCCGGCGCAGTCATCGCGGTGGGTGTGACCGTTCTCGACATCACCGAGCGGGTCTGGGTCACCTCGGTGACCGAGCAGGTGGCCGCCTTGGCGGCACGGCTCCTGACGGCCGTCGACCCCGACGAGGTGATCTCGGTCACCCGGGCGGCCACGGCGACGCTGTTCGGCGGCGACCTCGTGAATCTGGGCCTCCTCGAAGAGGGCCGTGAGACTCTGCGCCTGGTCGCCGACGTCGGTCTGGACCCAGACCTCACCGAGCGTTACCAGGTCGTTCCGCTGGGGGAGGCCTCGCCCACGTCCGACGCGGTGCGGCGCCGGCGCCCCGTGGCCTGTCTCGATCCCGCCGAGATCGAAGCCAGCTATCCCGGTCCCGTCCATCGCGACAGCGAGGCCGCCGGCGTGAAGGCCATCATCTCCGTCCCGCTGTTCGGTCCGCACAGCGGGGTCGTCGGGGCGATGGTCCTCGGTTGGTTTCGACCGCTCGCCTCTGATCCGAACCGCCTTCCTCTGCTGACCACAGTGGCCGACCTGTGTGGGCAGGCGCTCGAGAGGGTTCGACTGGCCGAGGCCCAGAAGATGGTGCTCGTCGACCTCCATCGGCTTCTGCTGCCTCCGGTCCTGGCCATCAACGGGTTCGAGGTCGCGGTTAGGTACCAACCCGCCAGCCGAGAGCTCACTTTCGGCGGCGACTGGTACGAGGTGGTCGAGTTGGACCCCGGGCGGGTGCTGGTCGTCGTGGGCGACATCGTCGGCCACGGGATAGAAGCGGCAGGAGCCATGGCCGAGGTTCGCTTGCTCTTGAAAGTCCTCACGCGGCTGCACTCTGACCTCACCGACGTCCTCGACGCCGCCGACGAGTTCCTGGTCGGATCCGCTTCCGAGACGATCGCCACGGTCGCGTTGGTGGTCGTGGACCGTGAAGCCGGGACCGTGACCTCGGCCCTGGCCGGACATCCGCCACCGTTGCTCGTGCTCGCCGATGGTTCGGTCGAGCGGTTGGAAGGGGGCCTGCGCCCGCCGCTGGGGGTGCGGTCGAGGGTGCGCCGGTCTCCGGTCACTCGTGCCGTCCCCGACCTGGCGGTGCTGTGCGCCTACACCGACGGCCTGGTCGAGACCCGAGAACAGAGCATCGACGACGGGATCGACGCCATCGCCTCGCTCCTCCAACTCGGCCGGGACGAGCCTTTGGCGGCGCTGGCGGCGCTCCTCGTGGCCAGCGCCGCCGCCCCCGGGGCCGACGATGTGGCTTTGGCCCTCGTCAGGGTCACCGACGATTCTTGACCCCTTCGAAAACTTTGGTGTTCACAGGGCCGAAGGCGAAGTCGTCGGCATCTGGAACGAGCAAGCGGCCGCCACTGCGTCGCCCTAGCCTCCGATCTGGCCTTCGCCTTCGACCTCGGCCCCGCGGCGGGCCATCTCCTTGTAAGCCTCGGCTGATTCGGGGTTCACGTCCTGGGCGGCCTCCTCGGCGAGAAGCTCTTCTGCAGGGGTGGGCATGCGGTCAGCGCCGGACTCCACCTGGGCGTCATCCTGCTCCGCGTCCGCGGTGGCGTCGGTGACCTCGTCAGGGGAGACATCGTCGTTGCTCATCAGTATCAGCACCTTTCCTCGGGCCTTGCGGAAGCAGGGCACTGTCCCTCCTACCCCCGGAGGTCCGGTAAAGACGGCCTCTTCCGTCACTGATGAGCAGCCGAGCATCTCGTTCTGCGAAGTCGTGGTGATGGGTAGAATCGCGGTTCACCGCACATCGACCGAGGAGGCCCTGTGGGCGAGACGTATCGCCTCACCATCACTCATGGAGACGACGTGGGCTCAGCCCGGACGTTGTCGTTGGCGGGAGAGCTCGACGCCTACACCGCCCCCGAGCTCGAAGCCGCCCTTGCCGAACCCGGTCCCGACGGCAGCCGACCGTCGCTGCGCATCGATCTGTCTCGGGTGACCTTCATGGATTCGACGGGACTGAGAGTGATCATCCGGGCCGACAACGATCTGACGGCTGCCGGCTGTCAACTCGTCTTGGTCGCGCCCTCGGCGCCGGTGTCCCGGCTCTTCGAGCTGACGGCGCTCGACGACCGGTTCGTGATCGAGAGCGGTGTACTCGAGTGATGGTCCAGCGGTCGGGAGACGTGCACATCGAGGTCCCCGCCGTGCACCGCTCGCTCCGCTTGCTCAGGCTCGCGGTCGCCGACGCCGCCGACGACATGGGCTACGACGTCGACGGCATCGAGGCAGTCCGCATCGCCGTCGACGAACTGGCGGCCATCCTCCTCGCCACCGGAGAGTGGGAAACGCTGACGCTGACCATCAGTCGCGACCCCGCTGGTCTCGTGGTGGAGGGAGCAGTTGCCGGAAGCGACGGCGCTCCGTCGACTCCGGCGGTGGACGGGATCGTCTCCGAACTGCTGGCCGTGTGCGTGGCGGACTACGCCCTCGTCGACGGTGATCGACCGGGCTTCACCTTTCGGTCACAACCGCCGGCGGCCCAGGGATTCCTCGAACCCTCCGGCTCGTGAACCCGGTGTTCTGGAGTAGGGAACGTGCGGGTACGAGACGGCCGTGAGCGCCCACGCTGAGTCCCACGGCAGGCAGGAGAGGTCGCTCACGACGACAAGGGTGCGAATCGCCACAGAGCTCGAGACCTCAACGGGTCCGACCGGGGCGCCTGTCACTCTCGTGTCTCTTGGCTCCCGGCGATGAGCGGCACCGACGCCGTGAGGTCTGGCGCGGCGGCCACGCACGTGGGGTACTTCCACGAGGCGCTGTTCTACGGTTCCGACGACGAGTTGTTGGCGGCGGTCGTGCCGTTCATCGAGGAAGGGCTCGCGGCCGGCGAACCGACGCTGGTGGTCATGGACGAACGCAGGACCGAGTTGGTGAGCGCGGTACTGCCCGATCCGAGAGTCCGCTTCCTCGACCACCAATACCTCAGCCCGGCGGCGACGATCCGCGAGTACCGGCGTATCTTCACCGCGCTGATGAGCGAGGGAGCGCAGCAGATCCGCGTCGTCGGAGAAGTTCCCCACCCGGGCGTCGGGGTTTCGTGGGAGAGCTGGAGAAGGTATGAAGCCGTGGTCAACTACGCCTTCGACGACTTTCCGGTCTGGGGCCTGTGCCCCTACGACCTGAGGATCACTTCTCCCGAGGTCATCGACGACGTCCGTCGCACCCACCCGTGGGTGTCGGAGGACGGTGAGCCCGTGGCCAGCCCCACCTTCGAAGATCCCCGTCGATTCCTCGCCGAACGCCACTCCATCGGCTTCGATCAGCTCGAGATGACGACGACCCGTTTCGAGCTCGCGGAACCCACTCCCTCCGACGCCAGACGGGCGGTCGAGCGGGTGGCCGCCTCCCACGGGAGGTTGGACGAGGAGGACCGGTCTGGACTGTGCATCGCGGTGAGCGAGGTGGTCACCAACGCCACCATGCACGGACGCCCTCCCGTGGTCGTGCGGTGTTGGGCCGATGACCGACGGGTCGTGGTGACCGTTCGTGACCAGGGGTCCGGCCCGGGTCCCGAGAGGCCCTTCGTCGGCCTCGTTCAGCCTGCCGGCGACGGCCTGGGCGGGCTCGGCCTCTGGATCGCCCACCAGAGCTGCGCCGACGTGGTGCTACGAACCGACGAGTCCGGTTTCACCGTCGTCCTGTCGGCAGGGGACCCGCCGCCCCCCCTGGTGCACGCCCCGGTGCACACCCACGAACAGGCCTCTGGTCACCGCTTCAGCCCCGAAGCCTGAAGCGTTCGTTCATCTCGGCGAAGAAGGCAGTGTTCACGGCGTGACGCAGCTGGGCTCCCCGAACCATCCGGGTGGCCCAGACGGCCTCTTGCTGGGCCAAGGGCCCGACCACCCGGTTCAGCCAGTCCCGTCCATGGTGGGGGTCGGCCATGGCGTGCTCTTCATAGAAGGGTCGGGCGTCCGACGGGGCACCGAGCCGGTCGAAGGCCCTGACCACGGCGCGGCACCGAGGACCGGCCTGGAGCTCCAGCAACCCGAGAGCCCCGATGAACTCGAGCTGGAGCCAGCGGTTGGTGGCCAGCACACCGCCGAGCGTCGAGCGTCGCAGTGCCGCCGGGGTGGGAGCGGCCAGCGGTCGCGACGACATCGCTGTCGCGACGATGAGACGGTCATGCAGAACGGTGTGCACCGCCGCCGGATCGCCCTGTCCGAGTTCGTCCCAGTAGTTCGCCGCCAGCGCCACCTTGGCGACACCGCGGATGCCCACCTGGGCGATCGCCACCAGGTCGTCGAATCCCGCATCGGGCCCACCCTCGACGCTGAGGAAGTCGACGACGTCGTCCCACGTCGCCTCCTCGGCGATCCACCGGTAGACGGCCGGCACCAACTCCATGGCGGCCACGCGCCTCATGGCGGCCGCGGCCTCGTCGGGCCGGATGTCGACCCGAGGCCCGGCCGCCCGCTCGACCCCATCGAGGAAGGACCGCTCGAGCCGAGCCTTGAGGGCCACGACTGCGGGGTGGGACTGGAGCCGTTCTCTCCCTCCCGTGGTGGAGAGGGGTGCGAGCCACAGCGCGTGCAGCTCGGCGAGGGCCGACAACTGGTCCAACTCGTCGCCGGGCCGAGCGTCGGAGAGGGCGTCGAGTTCTCGCTCGTCGCCGTCGAGCGCATCTCGAAGACGATGGACGAGAGGCTTCGTGGCGACGGCCGTCATCGTTCGGCTCGTGTGGGCGATGCGAAAGTCAGCAGCATGACGGCACGATCCGGCCCGTAGAAGCGGGACTCGTGCTCGTGCAAGCGTGGGGGGAGTTCTTGTCGCAGCCGCTCGACCTGTTCCCGGCCCGCCACCTGCAGCAGGCCGGCTCCGCCCGGCATCAGTACGTCAGCCATCACCGACAGGCACAGGCGGGCCAGGTCGAGGCCGTCGGCACCACCGTCGATGGCATCGATGGGATCCTCGGGGAATCGTCCGACCCCGGCGGTGGGGATGTACGGCGGGTCGGCGATGACCAGCGGGAAGCGCTCGTCGTCGCCGACGCTGTCGGTCAACTCGGCGCAGCGCACCTCGACGGAGTCACCGAGCCCTGCTCTCGATGCATTCTTGCGGGCGAAGTGACAGGCCATCGGTGAGTGATCCACCTGCACGAGGCGCCGCCGCGATTCGAGGGCAGCGATGATGCCGATGTACCCCACCCCGGCGCAGAGTTCGAGGATCGGACCGGGGGGAGTGCGGTAGGACAGCTCGGCGGCCCAGACCGCCTGGGTCACGGTCCACGGCCGCGGCGCGAGGACCGTGTCGTCGTGCTCGAATTTCAGCCGGGCCAGCCAGACGTGTTTCGTTCGTGAGATGGTGTCGGGATCGGCAGTCATGCCCGACCATCTACCCAAGCGGGTCACGTGTTGACACTGGTCCGGGGGATTGATTCATCCAGTCGTTTGCGCCGCCCGGCGCGCATCATCCGGCCCCTCTCGGGGTAGGGAGAGCCTATGAACATGACGTTGGCCTTCGATGAACAGACTTCGGGCCGAGGTAGCAGTGTCTGAGAGCAGCTCCGCTCCCGTCGATCGCAAAGCCCGAGCCGCTTCGCGCCTGCGCCCCGATGCCCTGAGCGCGTCCGAACTCGATGAGATGTTCAGGGAGTATCGAGCGACCGGTGACCGAAGCCTGCGCAACCGGTTGGTCGAGGCGCACCTGCACACCGCCGACTACTACGTGGCGCGCTATGCCCGCTCCTCGGCCAGTTCGGCAGAGGATCTGCATCAGACCGGGCTGTTCGCAGTGCTCAAGGCGGTAGAGCGCTTTGATCCCGACCTCGGGGTGTCGTTCAAGACGTTCGCATCTCGCACCATCGAAGGGGAGTTGAAGCGTTACCTGCGCGATCGTTCGTGGGCGGTGCGGCCTCCTCGGCGGGCCCAAGAGCTGCACCTCGACGTGCGGCGCACCACCGAGGAGATGACCCAACAGCTCGGCCGCTCACCCACTGTCAGCGAGCTGGCCCACTTCCTGGAGGTCACCGAGGAACAAGTCCTCGAGGCGATGGAAGCGGGGCAGGCACGCAGTTCGACCACGATCGACGCGCCGCTCGGACCGGACAACGCCTCGACGCTGGCGTCGGCTCTCGGGGGCATCGACGCATCGTTCGCGCTGGTCGACGATCGGCTTCAACTGCACACTGCCCTTGCCTGCCTCGACGAGCGCGAGCGGCTGGTGCTCAAGCTCCGGTTCATCGACGATCTGAGCCAGCCGGACATTGCGGAACTCATCGGTGTCTCGCAGAGCTACGTGTCGCGCATCATGCGGGGCAGTCTCACTCGACTGCGTACGGAACTCTCGTCGAACTGACGCCGGGCTCCGCGCTCGGGGGTGGGCTTCGGGGCCGGTGGGCGGCCAGCGTCAAGCGGGGACGGGCTCGAGCATCCACATCTCGGCTTCAGCTTGCAGCACCATCAGCACGCCGCGTTCGAGGTGGAGCAGGTGAAACGTCTCGTTACGGATGATGAGCCGCCGGACGGCCTCATGAGCGCGGCCGATCGATTCCGCCGAGCATTGCAGCGAGAGCACCGCAGGATGGCCGAGGTCGCGGACGGGCTCGGGTGGCGTCAGCCGGGTGGACTCGATGATGCAATCGACCACCAGAGCGGTGGCTTGAACTTGCACCATCAACGGCAGGAACTCGATGGAGCCCTGGGAGTCGGCCCAGGCCTCGAAGCTCGAACGACACGGCTGCGGTCCAGGATCTGAGAACGTCATGACGCACCTCTACCCGCTCGGCCCCCGGGCTACCCCCCCGTCCTGCGCGGAGCGCAAGATGATCCGGTCGGCTGAGGGTCCAGCGCAGCCATTGCGCTTCGAGGCGCCACGGCCGTCGCAGCTCCGGATCCGGGTTCAGGAATCGCTTGAGGCTCCCGAGGGGTGGGCGTAGGGGAGGTCGGTCGATTCGCGCCGACGGACCTCGGGGAGATTCGGGTCAGTTGCGAGGACGGCCCGCCCGACGCCTCGATCGGGGAGTGCTGACGTTCCACCTCGAGTTTTCTCGAGTGATCGGCGGCGCAGGGTGGCCCCTGTGGCCACCGTCGATCATTCACCGGGCCCATCGGCGTTGACGAGAGCACCTCGGGCGGCGGCGACGGCAGTGCTGAACGTGGCCTGGAGCAGGTAGCCGCCGGTGGGGGCCTCCCAGTCGAGCATCTCGCCGGCCACGAAGGTGCCCGGGCATCGGCGCAGCATGAACCGGTCGTCGACCTCATCGAGGGCGATGCCCCCGGCGCTGGAGATGGCCCGGTCGATGTCGGCCAGACCGGTGATGGCCAGAGGCACGGCCTTCACCAGCGTCGCCAACGCGACCGGATCGGTGGGCACGTTGTTGGCCGTGGCCTCGCGCAGAAGGGCGGCGGCGACGGGCGCGAGGCCGAGCGTGCGCCGGGCCGTGGAGGCGAAGGAGTCCTTGGGGCGGCGGCGGTTCAGCCGCTGGGTGAGTTCCTCGCCGGTGCGGTCGGGGGTGAGATCGAGGTGCAGGGTGGCGCGGCCCTCGGAGTCGAGCCTGCTTCGAACCGCAGCGGAGTGGGCGTAGATCGGCCCGCCCTCGAGACCGGTGCCGGTGACGATCACATCGCCTCGACTGAGCAGCCCGCCGTGGCGATCGTCGCCCACCGTGACAGCCACGTTCTTGAGTGGCTCGCCGGCGAAGCGTTCCGCGAACGTCTCGGTCCAACGCACCTGGAGCCCTGCGTTGGCCGCTCGCAACGAGCGGACGTCGATGCCGGCCGCCCGCACCACCGGCACCCAAGCGCCGTCGGAGCCGGTGCGGGGCCAACTCGCGCCGCCGAGGGCGAGCACCACGACGTCGGCGTAGAGCTGCTGTTCGGCACCGTCGGGCTCGACCACCAGGGCGCCGTTCCCGGCCGCAGGCCAGCCCGCCCATCGTCGGCCGGTCTCGATGGTCACCCCCAGGTCGGCCAGGCGGGCCAACCAGGCTCGCAACAACGGTGTGGCCCGAAAGGCCTCGGGGAACACCCGACCGCTGGTGCCCACGAACGTGGCCTGGCCGAGCGAAGCCGCCCATGCCCGCAGGTCGTCGGGGCCGAAGGCCTCGATCGCCGCCCGCAGTTGCGGCGCCGCCGGCCCGTAGCGCGAGAGGAAGGTGTCGAGCGACTCGGTGTGGCTGAGGTTGAGCCCACCCCGGCCGGCCAGTAACAGCTTTCGACCCACCGAGCGACGGTGCTCGACGACGGTGACAGCGACTCCGGCGGTGGCCAGCACCTCGGCGGCCATCAGCCCGGCCGGCCCCCCACCCACCACGACCGCCGACGACGGCGGGGCGTGAGGGTCGGGCACGGCCCCACGTTACGGGTGCCTCGGTACCCGAGAGTGGGGGAGATCAGTGGGAGCGTCGACCCGTTGCGGGTTTCATAGGCGCGTGAGGCCATACACGATGTCGTCGAGGTGGAAGTCGAGGTAGGCGAACTCGCCCTCCGGTTCAGGGGCGTGCCAGCGGGCTTCACCGACGGACGCGACACGATGGCCATCGAAGTCCTGGTAGTCGCGCACCGGTGTCGACCATCGTTGGTCTGTGAAGCCCTCACCGTCGGTGTTCGATCGCGAGCGGTCGTCGGAGACGAAGTCGACGAGGTCTCCGTCGGCATCGAAGACGAGCTCCGCGGTCACGGCTTCATCATCTCTGGTGAAGGTTCCCCGAACCCGGGTTTCGTCGATCGGTTCCCACACGATGGGTGCGTCGACGAGCGCCCCAGGGGCGAGGATGCAGAGGTCGTTGAAGATCGTCACGGTCTCGCCGCGGTGCATCGCCGGCCCGGCGGCGTCGACCATCGTCACGATCGAGCAGGCCTTCACCCGCATTCGGGCCTCGGGGCCCACGAAGGCGTGGAAGACGTCGACCGGCATCCCGAACATGGTTGCATCCAGAAGGAAAAGCCGAGTGGTGGAAGGCCCATAGGTGTTCACCTGCTCACCGACAAAGCTCATCCACGGCTTGTCGGCCCCAGCACGGATGCGTCCGTGGATGGTGGCCCTGAAGCTGCGCACCTTCGGTTGGCCGACGGCACCACCTCGGCGTACGTAGGTCGCGACCGGGGCGGGGAGGTGGGACAGATCACCTTCGGTCACCACGTTGATGCCCGTGACGGCTGGAACCGCAGCATCGGCTTTGTTCACCTGGCGCCGGTACTGGGCTCGGAGACCGAAGGGGCCTTGTGAAAAGAAGCCGTACAGGACCGCCACGAGCACAATGACGTTGGCCGCCGTGCCCGCCTTGGCGTCATCCCAAGCGGTGAGGATCGTGGCCTGAGACACGATCAGGGCCGCCGCTCCGATGATCCACCACCATCGCACTTGCGTGATGAGCAGCAGACCGGTTGCGATCAAGAGGACTGATGCGACGAGCCACAGCCATGCTGCGCGGTGACTGACCGGCTCGGTGAGCGTGTCGACGTCGGCCCAGCCGAAACCCTTCACCACCCCGAGGAGGTGGATGAGGCCGTGGACGATGGTGATGGCGGCGACGATCCAACGCACCGCAGTTCTCATGTCCTCAGTGTCGCATCTGGTCCCCGGAGGCGCCCGGGTCTTCAGGGCCGAGGGCCCGGGACCTCGGCCCTCTTCGGACGGAGTCCGTCAGCTCAGGGGCAGGCTGAGGGTGGCGGTGCCGGTGACGTGGGCGCCGAGATCGTTGGTGGCGGTGAAGGCCACGTCGACCACGCCCTCGTCGCCCTCCGGGGTGGTGTCGGTCACGGTGCCGGCGAAGGTGAGGGTGCTGCGCGGGTGCACGCTCACGCCGAGGCGGATGGCCAGCTTGCGCACCATGGCCTCGGGCCCGGCCCAGTCGGTGAGGAACCGGCTGCAGTAGGCGTTGCTCGACAGGATGTTCATGAAGATGTCGGGCGCGCCCTGGGCGTTGGCGTAGTCGCGGTCGTGGTGCACGGGCATGAAGTCGCGGGTGGCGATGGCTCCAGCGGCGATGACCGTGGCGGTGACCGTGATGACCATGGGCGTGAGCTCGTCGCCTACGGCGATCGAAGAGAACGCTCGGGGGTGGGTGGTGTCTTCTTCGTTCATGCGCCACCACCCGGTTCGAACTTGAGGATGCGGAACAGCTGGGTACCCACGACCTCGCCGGACTCCACCGTGTAGGTGGTGATCCAGGTCACGAAGTGGCCGGGGCCGATGCGGGTCTGCTTCTCGTCGGAGATCGATTCCATCACCGTTGACGCCGACACGACCTCGCCGAGGCGCAGCGGGCGCATGATCTCGAACTCGGAGTTGGCGGCGAGGGTGGCCACGAAGCCGGCATCGTCGAGCAGCTTGAGCGGGCTGTCGCCCTCGATCTCCACCGGCGAGCCGCCCCGCTCGGCGATTCCGGTGATCTTCGGGGTGCTCATGGTCCAGGTCTGGAGCATGAGCGGCGGGGCGATCACGTCACCGAAGCGGGTGGTCGCGGCCGCGGCCGGGTCGAGATAGACCGGGTTGGCGTCTTCGAAGGCTGCCGCCCAGTGGCGGATCATCGGCTGGTTCACCGGGTCGGGAGCCACCGACGGGCCGCGGGAGCCCACGGGCTTACCCACGAGCGCATCGAGCTGGGCGCGGAACTCGGGATCGGTCACGGCGGCGACGTTAGCGAAGGGGCTCAGAGGGAGTTGTCGTTGGGGGGCACCGGGGCGGTGCTGGGTGTGCCGGGAGCCTTGACCCAGTTACCGAATCCGTCGGTGCTGTAGTACTCGGACAGGAACGACGTGGCGCTTCCACTGCCGGCGACGGTGAAGGTGATGGCGGTGGGGCCGAGACTGCCCTCGCCCGGTGGGGTGAACGAGAACGTCTCACCGTCGAAGTGGGTGAGGTCGAACTCCATGGGGGTGGGACCGAGCCGCAGCTTCAGCTTGCCGTCGACCTCGATGACGGTGGCCGACCCGAAGTAGGGGTTCGTGTAGACGCCCACGTAGGTGGCGTTGGGCCGCTGCGGCGCGTTGGCGGGCGGGGTCTTGCCTTCCAGCTCCGACGGGTTCACGAAGAGTTTCTCGAAGACCCCGGTGTAAGCCGTCGCCCAGTCGCGGGTGACGCCGCCGGTCTGCACGATGTCCATGAACTGGGCGTTGATGGTCTCGGGCACCCCGAGGGGCATGCCGTTGGTGAGCACCACGATGCCGAGGTTCTCCGACGGCAGCAACGCGTAGTTGGTGGCGGCACCCCGAAAGAACGCACCCGAGTGGCTGAGCCGGAGGCGGGCGGCGGGGTCGATGCTCACGTTCATGCCGTGCCCGTAGAAGCCGGTGCGGCTCTCGGGGGTGTTTGGCGGCGAGCTGACCACGGCGGGCGCACGCATGGCCAGCAGGGCGTCCTCGTCGATGAGTTGCTGGCCTTCCACCTTGCCGTTGTCGAGCTGCAACTGCATCCACTTGGCCAGGTCGGTCACGCTGGAGTTGACACCGCCAGCAGGGTCCTGGGCAGTGGCGTCGCGCGATGAGGGCACCCACGTGCTGCCTTCGCGGCGGTGAACGACCGCTCGGTTCGGCTCGGCCAGGAACTTCTCGTAGTCGGAGGTGGTGGAGGTCATGCCGAGCGGCTCGTAGAGCGCTCTCGCCGAGAGCTGTTCCCACGGCACGCCCGCGGCCTTGGCCACGGCCTCGCCGCCGACGGTCATGCCGAAGTTGGTGTAGTGGTAGGTGATCCGGAAGGGGTCGAGCGCGAGCTGGCGCATCTGGGTGAGCACGTAGTCGCGCCCGTACCCCATGTCCTCGAGCTGGTCGCCGGCGGCCGCCGGCAGACCGCTGCGGTGGGAGTAGAAGTCGGCGATGGTGGCGTTGTCGGTGACCCACGGGTCCGACAGCGCGAAGCCGGGAAGGTATTTGGTGACCGGGTCGTCCCAGGCGACGGTGCCCTTGCCGACCTCGGAGGCAATGACGGTGGCGCCGATGCTCTTGGAGACCGACGCCACCTGGAAGACGGTGTTCGGGTCGATCTTGCCGTCCTTGCCGACCTCGCGTACGCCGAAGCCGTTGCTGTACACCACCTGGCCGTCGTGGACCACGGCCACCGCCGCGCCGGGTACGCCGGTCCGGTCGAGGCTCTCCTGCACCATGGTCGGGAGCTCGGCGACGGCCTTGTCGATGTTGGCCGGGTCGATGGCGTGGTCGTAGGTGGCGTCGGGCGGGCCGCTGGCCGGGGGGCGGGTGGTGGCGCTGGCGTCGCCGGCCGCGTTCGAGCTGCTGTCGTCGGACGTGCACGCGGCAGCACCGACGACGAGGCCGAGGACGAGGGTGACGGGCAGCGCGTGGCGAAGCAGGTTGCGCATTGGAACACTCCTGAACACGAGGAAGGTCCCATCTGTAGCACGGGTCGTTGTGCGTGCTGGTGGCATGAGCCGCTCGACCCACCGGCGTGGTCAGAGGTCGAGAAGGAACCGGATGGTGCGGGAGAGGTCGAACAACACTGGCGGCGACACCGCGCCGAGGCGGTGTCGGAGACGGAGGGTGGAGACGGAGCGGAGGTCCTCGGCCTTGGCGTAGCTGGTGTCGGTGAGGCCCGACCCGTTCGGTTCGATCTCGATGTGCGAGGGCAGGCCCCGTGCGGTGGTGGTGCACGGCACGACCATGGCGATTCCCGAGAGGGCGGCGTTCAGATGATCGGCCGAGACCACGACGGCGGGCCGAAACCCAGCCTGTTCGCGCCCCACCGGTGGGCCGAGGTCGACCATCCACACCTCACCGCGTCGTGGGTGAGCGCTCATTGGCCGTCGAGCAGAGTGGTGTCCCATTCGGCTCGTTCGGCCAGGACCTCGGACCACCCGGCCGGGTCGGCGCGCAGTTCGGCGTAGCGAGCGGCGTAGGCGTCGAAGAACAATCGCCGCTCGAGGGCGTCGGCCGCTTCGTCGAGGAGCTGGGCCATGGGCCGACCGGTTTCGGCGGACATCTGGGCGAACTTGGCCCGGGTGGCTTCGGAGACGCGCATCGTGGTGGACATCCCGGTCGAGTCTACGGATCTGTAGACAACTGGCGCAGGCCCGACGGGGGTGAGGTCGCGTCACGACTCGTTCGGGCGATGTGGTCGGTGGGGTGGGTGACCTCGCACGAACCGGGCATCACTGTAGGAACGCGGTGGGACAGTCGAGCGGCGGAGACACCCCGAGGTACGGTCGGCCATGCTGTTGCTCGTGAAGCACCCTCTGGTTGGTGTGTCGTGAAGGTCCTGGTGGTGGGAGCCGGGGGGGTGGGGGCGGCGATGGCCCGCATCGTCGAGACGCGCTCGTTCTTCACCTCGTTCACCCTGGCCGACATCTCCCTCGAAGGGGCTCAGCGGGCCGTCGACGCGCTGAAGGCGCCAGCGGGCCGGTTCGCGGCGGCGCAGGTCGACGCCCGCAAACAGGCCGACATCGTGCGCCTCATCACCGAGACCGGGGCCGACGTGGTGGTCAACGCCTGTGACCCGCGCATGAACGAGCCCATCTTCGGGGCGTGCTTCGAGGCCGGAGTGCACTACCTCGACATGGCCATGACCTTGTCGGACCCGCACCCCACCGACCCCTACAACCAGGTCGGTGTCACCCTCGGCGAGGTGCAGTTCGCCGCCACCGAGGCGTGGAAGGCCAAGGGGTTGTTGGCGCTGGTGGGCATCGGCGTGGAGCCCGGCCTCAGCGACGTGTTCGCCCGTCATGCGGCTGATCATCTCTTCGACACCATCTACGAGGTGGGCGTTCGCGACGGTGCCAACCTGGCCATCGAGGGCTACGACTTCGCCCCCACGTTCTCGATCTGGACGACCATCGAGGAGTGTCTCAACCCGCCGGTGGTGTGGGAGCGCGAGCGGGGGTTCTTCACCACCAAGGTGTTCAGCGAACCGGAGATCTTCGAGTTCCCTGCGGGCATCGGGCCGGTGGAGTGCGTGAACGTCGAGCACGAAGAGGTGTTGCTCATCCCCCGTGCAGTGCAGTGCGAGCGGGTCACGTTCAAGTACGGCCTCGGCACCGAGTTCATCGACTGGCTCAAGACGTTCGCCCTGCTCGGCCTCGATTCCACCGAGAAGATCCGGGTGGGCGACGCCCAGGTGGCGCCACGCGACGTGTTGGCGGCGCTGCTGCCCAACCCGGCCCGGCTCGGCCACCTCATGCACGGCAAGAGCTGCGCCGGTACTTGGGTCACGGGCACCAAGGACGGTGCGCCCCGGGAGGTGTACCTCTACCACGTGGTCGACAACCAGGAGACCATGCGCGACTGGGGTTCGCAGGCCGTGCTGTGGCAAACGGCCATCTGCCCGGTGGTGGCCCTCGAGCTGATGGCCACCGACGGGTGGGGCGGGGCCGGAGTGTTGGGTCCGGAAGCGTTCGACGCTGACCCGTACCTACGATTGTTGGCCGACTACGGATCACCCCACGGCATGGTGGAGATGGGCACCGGAGGTTGGCCGAGCCCCCGTCTCACCGGCGAGCCGGGTTGGGACAAGCCGGTGCGACCGAGCCTCGAGGCCTGACCCGGCGCGGTTCTTCTCGGTTGTGACCTCAGGTGGTTTCGTGGCTCAGGGTGCTGACCGTTCGAGGCCGTCGAGGACGAGGTCGAGCCCCCACGCGAACTCTTCGGCGTAGTCGTAGCCGGGTTGCAGCACCCGCTCGGTGGTGAACTCGGTCAGGTGCGGATAGGTGTCGGCCGACAGCTCACCCAGGATGGCCTGGGCCAGTTCCGCCGTGCCCTCGGCGTCGTCGAACGGAAGGGCGGTCTCGGAGAGGGCGAAACCGTAGGTGTAGGCGTCGAGCGCGGCGATCGCATGGCCGGTCAGGGCGATCGAGAAGCCGGCACGGCGCAGGCAGCCGAGCACGGCGTCGTGGTGGCGCAGGGTGGCCGGGCCGGGGTTGGCCCGTGACTCGAGCAGCGGGGTGGCCCAGGGGTGGCGGGCCAGGGCGGCGCGGGCCGAGACGGCTCGGGCCCGCAGGGCCGGGCGCCAGTCGACGCCAGGGGAGGGGAGGTCGATCTCGGCGAAGACGACGTCGACGATGCCGTCGAGGATCTCGTCCTTGTTGGCCACGTGGTGGTAGAGGGCCATGGGCTTCACCCCGAGCTCGTCGGCCAGGGCCCGCATGGTGAGGGCGCTCATCCCCCCGGCGTCGGCCACGGCCACGGCGCCGGCCAGCACCCGCTCACGGGTGAGGGGCAACCGGGTGACGGTCTCTCGGTCGGTGGGGTCGGGCATGACGCCTCCTCGGACATGCGGTTGTGAAGCGGCGAGACGCAGTGTACCGTACAAAGTACGACGTACTAAGTACGGGAACAGGAGAACGCCGATGAAAGCCATCGTTCAGGACCGGTACGGAGACGCAGCGGTGTGGCGGCTCGACACCGTCGACACCCCGGAGGTGGGCGCCGACGAGGTGCTGGTGCGGGTGCACGCGGCCGGGCTCGACCGCGGGACGTGGCACCTGATGACCGGCGAGCCCCGCCTGTTGCGGCTGGGCTACGGGCTGCGAGGGCCGAAGAAGCCGGTACCCGGGATCGATGTGTCTGGCACGGTGACCGCTGTCGGCACGAACGTGAGCCGGTTCAGCATCGGCGACGAGGTGTTCGGCATCGCCAAGAGCTCCTTCGCCGAGTTCGCAGTGGCGCTCGAGAAGAAGCTGTCACCCAAGCCCGCCAACCTCACCTTCGCCCAGGCCGCGGTGGTGCCGGTGTCCGGGCTGACCGCCATCCAAGCAGTACGTGACTGCGGTCGGGTGCAGCCGGGTCAGAAGGTGTTGATCACCGGGGCG
>Ga0335394_10002917_pt1 | contig 19368 bp, 17 predicted proteins | sample MAT03_FD_205741 | JGI IMG/M metagenome (GOLD analysis project Ga0335394, IMG submission 205741) | Freshwater microbial communities from Lake Fryxell liftoff mats and glacier meltwater in Antarctica - MAT-03 (spades assembly) (version 2) ... | reverse complement strand
CACTGAATCGCTTTCCTCTCGATTAATTTTGATTCTGCAACATCCCGAAGAAGTTTCTGTGGCGGGCGGGATCATGCTCCTGGCAGATTCGCCCAATCACCATCAGCGGAATGGAGCTGGCTACCAGTCACTGCCGGAAGTACAGGCTTAGCCTGCCAGTGGCAATGGGAGGTTCGGCTTGAGCCATTCCTCGTGCAGCCCGGTGGCTGTCCTGGCGCTGCAGACGATGCATTCGAGTGAAGGAAGCAACGAAACATGATTCAATCAAACGCAGGTTCATATGACCACGGGATTAATCTGAACGCCGCCAATTCAGCGCCGATTTCTGACGAGATTGCCTTTCGGAACTGGCAGTCCCGTCGAGACGGAGCACGGCAGCAGATTCGTCGCTTGTCGCGTCGTGAATTGCAGGTCGTCCAGCTTGTCTCATATGGTAATGCCAATAAGGCCATCGCCTCAGAGCTGGCGATCAGCGTGAAGACGATTGAGAAACATCGAGCAAACGCAACTCGAAAACTTGGCGTCGGCAGTACCGCTGAACTGGTCCGGCTGGCGGTGTTGGCAGACCACGAAGCAGAGCCTCACAACCGGTTGCCATCGGCTGAAAATCGCGGGACGCAGTCCGACGTCAACGACAACTGAGAGTTCGCTCCGCGAGTGCATTCCTTTTCACGGGATTTTGTCGTTTTCGCCCTGTTCGCTGGTCTCGCAGACCAACAGTTGTACACTGTGCTGCAGAGCGTGAGAATGTTGCGATCCGATGATTCTGTGAAGTGCTCCGCAGTCGCCCCTGAGTAAACTCGCCATGCCGTCTCCCCCCGTCGTACAGTATGCTTCGCGTACCGATGTGGGGATGCGCCGTTCGGCGAACCAGGATTCACTCGCAGTGCGTCTGTGTGCCGACTACGACGAATGGCATCGCTGCGGACACTTGTTTGTGGTTGCTGACGGAATGGGTGGGCATGCCGTCGGCGATCTTGCCAGCCGCATTACAGTCGATACGTTGCCGCATGCGTATTTCAAATGCGATGCCCCATCGGTCCAAAGCCGGATGCGGCAGGCCATCTTTGCAGCGAACAAGGCGATCAACGATCGCGGTCGGGAGAATCGGGAATTCGAAGGCATGGGAACGACCTGTAGCGTGCTGAGCCTGGCGGAGGACGGTGCAACCATCGGGCATGTCGGTGACAGTCGCGTTTACCGAGTCCGGCGAGGCCGCATCGAACAACTGACGTTTGACCACAGCCTGCAGTGGGAAATGATCCGGCTGGGACGAGCGACCATTGAAAATGTTGAACTCTTTCATCCGCGAAATGTGATCACGCGCTGCCTTGGACCTGATCCACTTGTACAGATTGACATTGAAGGTCCATTTTCTGTCGAAGCGGGTGATCATTTTGTCCTGTGTTCCGATGGACTCACAAATCATGTGACCGATGTTGAGATCGGCCAGACCGTCGCTTCATTGCCGCCAGCGGAATCTTCCCGGCTGCTGATCAATCTGGCAAACTGTCGTGGGGGTTCAGACAACTCCACTGTGGTGGTCATCGGAATCGACAGCTATCCCGGTACGGTTGAAGAGAAGCCAGCTGAACCACCTGCGGCACCGGCGCTTGACAGGACGATCGACATCCCCGGCAAGCCGTCAAATGTGGCTCAGATTGTGCTGGCGGGAACTGCCGTTTTGTGTCTGCTGGCCGGGATCACGCTGGTCGTGATGAAGAATTTTGTTCCGGCGGTAATTCTGGTCGCAGCGTCCGTCCTTTCGTGGCTCATCAGTCGGCGGATGGTCAGCAGGAACCCGGCGGCATCCAGCGAAGATATCACGACGGGCGCCACTCACCCCCAACCCGTTGCGACCGGCGTGCCGCCAGAATCTTTCGCAGATGCATCTTCGTCGCGGCCATCTGTCCCGCCCACGGCATTCAATCTTAAATCTCCCTATCGGGCCTTTAATGCCACCGTCTCCGATGAATTCCTGTCGTATCTGGCAGAGGTGCAGAGTGATCTTGTGCAGGCCGCACGAGACAGCGCATGGGACGTCGATTTTCAGGAAATCACCGCGTTAAGCAAACAGGCCAGTGCCGCTCAACAGGCAGGAAAAACCAGTCAGACGATTAAGTCTCGTGCCAAAGCCATCGACGTGCTGATGCGTGAAATGTATCAGCGATCGCGGTCATCGTAAGGTCTTTGTCGGCAGGCACATCGAATCGCTCTGGCCACTTTGGCGTTTCGCCGATACCATACGGATGCGATGCAGGTTCAGATTTCCGACGGATAAGTTGACCTGCTGCAGAATTCGGCTTTTAAAAAGTGGTCAGGAACCAATAGTGTGGAGCACCCTCTGCGCCATTTGGCTATTGGTTCCTGACCCCTTTTTTCAAGCGCGGGGCGTTCAAACGACAGGGAGGTCGGCGTGTTCTTGTTTCGCAGCATCCGCAGACGACTGGTGTCGTTATTCGCTGGCGCGATGCTGCTGGTCATTGCGATGGCCGGGATTGGTGCCATGGGACTGATGTGGCATCAGGAAGCTGTTGATGACCTTGATTTTCTGCTTCATCGCAGCCCTGACCGCAATCAATTGAGCCGGTCCGTTTCAAAGATCTCTGAGAGCCTGTTTTCTTCGCTGGATCCAAGACAACTTGCGGCAGTTCAGCAGCAGCGCACGACCTACCTCGCTCATGTCGAAAGTGCAAAAACGTCGCTGCGGGAATTTCGACGTCGCATTGAAGCGTTGCCGGCGCCACCGGAACTCAATCGGCAACAACGCGAGCAGGTATTGCCACGAATTGACGATATCTATGGTGAGCTTGACTATCTCGCAACCCTGGCAGAAGGCTTGCGTCCGGTCAGGTCGGCAGAGGAGAACGTCCGGCAACTTGAGCTTCGTTTTGAAGCATCCAGAGCGGTGACTCGCATCCAGCGGTCCCTCGACAATCTGCCGGCCTATTACATGACTGCGGATTGGGGAGAACTGTCACTCCAGAAACAGCATCGGCGGTCCGAACGATTTCTGCGCTGGCTGCTGTATGGCACCGGCATCGTCGTGGCAGTTTCCATCGTCATTCTGACATGCGGCGTTCGCTGGATTTCGGTTCCCGTCCGTTCCATTGCGAAAGGTTGTACACGAATTGCCAACGGTGACACGCGATATCGACTGATACCTGCGTCGCGCTGGCAGGATGAATTCGCCGACCTGGTGGCGGGCGTCAACTGCATGGCGGATCGTTTCCAGCAGGCGGAAGAAGAATTGCAGTACAAGGTACGTGAACGCAGCGAACAGTTGATTCGATCGCAAAAACTGGCGAGCGTCGGCTTTCTGGCGGCCGGCGTCGCGCATGAAATCAATAATCCACTCAGTGCGATCACCGTCGCGGCGGAATCGCTGGAAATGCGTCTGGACGGAATCGACGGCCTGAAGTCGGATGACGCGCGGGAGGCCATGGAACGAATCGCCATGATTCGCCGTGAATCTCGGCGCTGCGGTGACATCACGCGGCGGCTCCTGGATTTTTCACACGGAGATAAAGCAGGCCGCATCCCGACAGACATTGCCGAACTGATCCGTGAGGTTCTGCTCATGGTGCAGCATCTGGGTCGTTACGCCGATCGGACAGTCACTTTCACATGCGATCGCTCCATCGTCGCGGAAGTCAACGCCGCTCAGCTAAAACAGGTCATTCTGAATCTGATTGCAAACGGACTTCAGGCAACGGCATCCGGTGGCTGCGTCATCGTGCGACTTCAGGAACTTGTCGATTCCATTGTGATTGCCGTCGAAGATGACGGCTGCGGCATGGACGAAGACACGCTGCACCACATCTTTGATCCATTCTTTACAACAAAAGACGCAGGGCAGGGCACCGGGCTCGGGCTGAGTATCACGCACCGCATTATCGAAAATCATTCAGGCACAATTACCCCCGTCAGCAATGGCCCAGGCTGTGGCAGTACGTTCCAGATCCGGCTTCCCAAACGCCAGCCGCAGGCAAACGCGGCCTGATCCTGCGGGAAACACCCGCTCGCATCCGGTCAGTAACGGTTGTGGCGATCATTCCGAAAACAATCATCGAACGCGATTATCGCGGGGCAAACAGACTGGAATGACTCCCTGAAATTGAATTATACTCACACAGATTGAACAGTCCGTAATGTTTCAGGTGGAGTCATCACAATGGCCGGTCAGGCCCGTAACATCGTGTTTGGATCGCTGGGAGTCGCCGCGCTGATGGCAGTCGCCGCGATCCTGGACATTGCTCTTGGTACGCCGTTCGGTGGCCAGATGGTCTGGGACATCATGCTGATCCTTGCGGCTGGACTGGTCATCTACATGGGGATTGACTGCCTCAAGGATATCCGCTGATCCGCAGCACGACAAAGATCAACAAACATCGCGAATCGCGATCGCCTCACAGGACAAGGAAGTCTGACAGTGGCCACAGCTCTGCACACACAGCTCAAGTCGCACTATGTCACTGCGGAAGACCGGCATGAAGTCGTCGTCGATCAGTATCGGATCGATGCCATTGACAAACGCGGACGGCTGATCGAAATTCAGTGCGCGTCGCTGGCTGCAATCCGCGACAAGATTTCGCAACTGCTGGAAACTCACCAGGTGATTGTCGTCAAACCACTGGCAGCCCGCAAAAAGATCACGACGCTGCATCGTCCTGGCGGAGACATTGTCAGCTCCCGATATAGCCCGACGCGACAAAAACTGGCACATGTATTTGCGGAGCTTGTCCACTTTGGAGCTTTTCCTCATCCGCGACTGCGGCTGGATGTCTTGCTGACGGAACAGGAAGAATTTCGAGTCCCGCCGACGGCACGCAGTTCATGGAGGAAGAAGTATTCTGTCGCCGAACGGACGCTGGTCGAAGTTCAGCAGCAGGTACAACTGAAGACCGCCGCTGATCTCTGGAAGGCACTTGAGATTCAGCTTTCCGGTGAGTTTACGACGGCCGATCTTGTCACGGCCTCCGGAATGCCTCGCTGGCTCGCACAGAAAGCCGCATGGTGTTTTCGCCGCATGGAATTCTTCAGCATCTGTGGCAGGCAAGGCAACGCCATCACGTACCGACTCACCGCCAAACCACGTCGCGCCCGAGCGGCCTGAAGCGAGATCGCATTCAACAGGTGACACGCACCTTATGTGATTTGCGTATTCATCGAAGGAGCGTTGTTTTCGATGAGTGCGTTGCCTGGAATGCGAGTCGCGGAGCGACGTAGCCTACGTAGCCCAGTCGCTCCGCCGACTGAGATTCCCTGGACGAATTGCGGCGCTTCCTGACAATGACGCAATCCACAAGCCCCCTCATCCGGCCTGTCGGCCACCTTCTCCCCCGATCTCGGCGGAGAAGGGACTTGCGATTCCTGTACCTTGGACATTCCTGTCCGAGATATTGGCCGGGCATCGTCGCATTGTCGAACGACTGTCAAGGCGCAACAGCCTTCGCTTCGACAGTGTTTCATGGCCATGCGACGGACATGAATGTCCATCCTACATAGGACAATTCTTCAGTAAATTTTTTTTGGCGCGGCTCGTTCCTCGCCGCGCTGGTAAAGGAGAAAAGCCGTAACGCTGCAAGCCGTAAAGGCACAAGCCGACAGGCTATAAAGTTCTCGCCACACGAAAACCAATGAGGTTGAGACGAAAGTCGGGAGGAAAGTGGATGCGAACCGAGGAACGGCAGCTGACTGCAGGAATGTACCAGGAACCGCCACGCAACACGCGGCCTGCGTTGTCATCCTTTTTCTCTGCCGGTTTGTAGTGATCACTGCACCATTCCCAAACATTGCCGGCCATGTCGTGAGCGCCACAATGGGACACTGATTGTGGAAAGATTCCTACAGAACTTGTTCTGTCCAGACCGGACTCGTCGGAATTGCAGAGAACCTCCTCGCGGTCATTTCCCCGCGGATACTTTAATCCTTCGGGGCCTCGTGCGGCAGCTTCCCATTCGTGTTCGGTCGGAAGTCGAACCCCGGCCCATCGGCAAAATGCATCGGCCTCCCACCAGAAAACGCCGACGACCGGACATGTTGGTCCGTTCCACTTTGAATCGTCACAATACTCAGGCTGCGTGATGTTGTTCGTTGTTCGCCATTTCCAGCCTACGGGATGCCACAGGCTTCCATTCTGGTAACCGTCGGCGACGAACGCGGCAAACTGGGCGTTCGTGACTGGAAACTTCGAAAGGCCGAATGGACGGTCAATCGCAAACTTCTCGTTCTCGTCACCAAAGACATACGTCCCCGCCGGGACATTCACCCATGCATTGGAATCGTCAAGACTTTCGGGCACGCGTGGATCACCAATCCGGCCCAGCATAAGAGCCAGTTCCGCACGGGCCTTGACTTCCACATTCTGTTCGATCGCCTTCAGGCAGATTTTCGTAAAACGTTCCAGCACAGGCTGCTGCAACTGCAGTTCGCGATCGGGAAGAATCGCCAGGCCATCGACGGCACTCAATGCCAATCCAGCCGATTTCGCGACATTTCGGAGATTGACTTTTGCCAACATCCGGTCAAGAAGTTCCAGAACCGGCTTATGCCCTTGAATCGCGACTCGCCGCGAGAGCAGGAATCGCAATGTTGGTCGCCAGTTGGGAACGGGAGACCGCTGGAGGAACACCTCCAACAGTTTATCGACACCTTCGTTGCACTTCGCAATTTGTTCGGCGGCCAGAAACTCCTGGAATGACAAATGGTAGAAGCCCGCACTACCGGTGCTGCCCTGGGACAAAAGTCCACTGTGGTTCAAGAGATCTTCGCGAGCTTCAATCTGATCTCGAAATCCAGATTCGGTCTCCCGATTGGCACCGATGTACTTTGCCAGAATCTGATCCAATTCATCGAACCGGATTTCTGCAGTCGGAACTGTTCTTTCAAGCTCGAACGGATCACCCGTGTGCATCCCCACTGCAACCGCCGCCAGTCGAGCCCGCACTGGTTCAATCAACAAGGGATCGCGCGGATACCGACTGTGCAGCGATGTTTTCACAATGCGGTCATAAAGATCGTGGATGTCTCTGGGGAGCTGCTTGCCTTCGCCATAGATGATACAAATCGCGGTCAGCAACAGCGGATTTCCAGCGAGGGCTTCAACCTGGCTCACATCAAGTCCATACGGTCGGCTGGTCATCAGCACACAATTTCCTGACTTCGTCCATTCGGGAACAGCCGCCGCAAGCCCGGTGAGCACAGATTCCCGTGGCGACCATGCTGTTTTTCCTTCGCCTTCCGACATCGCAAGCTCATCCACACCGTCGAGAATCAGCAGCAGGGAACCTGCCTTCAGATGAGGACCGACGTCATTCCAGGTGAGTCCACCGGGTTTCGTGGACTGCAGCCATTTTTCGAGAGCGGTCTGAAACTCACTGGCCGATAACGTCTGGCGACCAGGCTGACCGGGCAGGTAGGCTCCAAATTCACGCAGTCGTACCAGGACCGGCAGACGACCTCGCAGAGAATCCGGAAACGTTTCTCGGAATTCGTCCGGAGCATCCACCTCAAAGCGGGGAATCTCGCCGGTTGAAACCAGCCACGAAATCCATCGACAAAACGTGCTTTTGCCTGAACCGGGATCGCCGGAAACATAGAGCGATCCTTCGCCAAGCCGATCAAGGAGCAGTTGAATCTGCGATTCCGCGTCCGGTCTGGCCATTCCGGGAAGCATGAGCTGTTCTGGTTCTGTGTTTGAGTCCTTTTTCCCGCGACGCCTGAGACTGCCTGAGGCACGTGTTGTTTCGGCCTCGGCGTCCTGTTCAGTGGCCATTCGCTTCATCGTCACCGGGGGCACTTACACCTGGTTCAGACTCACCGACTGCCCATCCGTCGGGGCCATTCCAAATGGCGTGATGTCAGCACATTGATCCTTCAGCCACTGGAGCTAGCTTGCCGGAATTGGCTGCGAGCCGCTGCCACCATCGCCGGGATCAGCAGCCAAAGCATTTGCGTCAGCCCTGATCTGCTTGATGACATCCACCAACGGCTGACCGTGGTTTTCGTAGGCGATCACTGTGATCCGGTATTTTTTCCAAAGCTGTTCGGCTCGATCGTCGCCCGTCTTTAACAGGGCATAACTCGGTCGGAGGTTGCCACCGAACATTTCCAGCACCGTGGCAAGGGCATCCATGACGTATTCGTCGTACAGTCCGAATCCGATGAACAGCAACGGATGATTTGAAATGAGATTACGGACTTGCTGTCGAGCTGCTGCCAGCGGATGTTTGTCGTCTGCGGCATCGCGGTACAACGCATTGTACTGCGTCGGCGACAGAATCAGACTGTCCGGATCGCTGATATGGCCATGCAGATGCCAGACGGCAGGTTTGTCGGGAGTCGATTCAGAGAAGAGATCAGCCAGATTCGCGACTTCAGAATTCCTGACTGCTTGTTCTGATGGCTTGGCCCATTCCAGAACGCGGTCGTAGTTCGTGCGTGACGACGACCCTGGGTTCGAGTGACCAGATAGCGTGCGGCAGTGAAAGATCTACATCACTCCGCTGCTGGATCCCGAATGTATTCTTCATCACGTCCCGAAAATGGGCCTTCCCAAGCGACTCCACAGCCTCGTCCGCCGCCTTGTTGAGTTGTTTCTTTTTAACGAATCTTCGAACGATCTCGGCTGTATCCTCGTTAGCCTCCTCATCGAGTTTCTCTGCCAGATTCAGGAGTAGTCCGTCCCATGACGGGAAAAGGCCTCTTTTCACCGCCATGCTGGCACCGGAGCCAACGAACGGAACGATTCGGCCTTGAGAAACGGCTTGAACAAGGGATCGCGGAATCGTCATCGACAAATCTCCTGATAAGGAAAGGACATTTTTCGTTCGCCGCAAGCCTACTTGCCGCGACTGAGCACTTATGGACTGACAGTGACCCCGGCAATGGATCATCATTGAGTCGCGTCTTGCGAGTTATCCCAAGTCCGATTCAATCGCTCCGTCGGGGCCATCGTTCGTGAAGTCCTTTGCCCTGGTGTCTGTCGTCAGTCGGAAGATGCCCGTGCGGACCACTCTCATCAACTGAATATCCAGCAGCAGCGTGGAATTCGCCTGAAGCAGGCCGGAAATTGTCTTGAGATCTGCACCAAATGATGTGGTCAGATAATGTACAAAGAAGTCATCTTTGGTCTTTGCCTTCAGGGCTGGTTCCGGACGTGGACGAATGAGTATGCCAAGGTACGGCACTTTGTTTTCGTCTTTCGGCGTCCGAAGAACCTCGTGATTCAGATAGAACGTCAGGCAGTTTGTCTGAAGCTTGTTCCTCTGACGATCCAGCAGGAAACCATCGGGAAGGTGGTCTGGATCGGGAGTTCGATGCTGAGGATCCCGTGCGTTGGGGTCCCATGCCGTCAAAAGAAAGTCAAAGTCCCGCAGCGCGTATCCGCTGCTGTCAGTCAGCCGGACGATCACCTGTGTCGTTGTCGGATGGTCGTAGATTCGATCAGCAAACAGCAGCCCTTTTTCGACTTCGCGATGTTCCGTCGCCTGAGTCGATTCTGTCAAAGCACTGAACCGATCGATCAGTGCGCTGTAGTTCGCCGCGTTGCCGACTGCCAGACACTGAAGAATCGCATCGACCGTTGGATGCTGTCCATCAATTTTAACGCTTCGCAGGATCCCTTTGGATTCGCCGGAATGAGCCAATCCTGGCAGAACCGCAAACGCCGTTGGCGGAGCTGTCTTGCTGAATGCCTGTGTCAGCCTTGTGGCTCGCCAGTCACCTCCAGCCCCACCCGATTCGTCCGCTTTCTGTAGAAGTTTGACGTACTTTGCATTCAGGTTGGCTGATGCAACTCGCACGACGCCGTCTGATCCGGTTTCGCCCGTGTAACTATTGACGTGATCATAGAAACTGCGATCGATCGTCTGGCCTGTCAACACAAACTGGAACACTTCACCCTCAGATGTCCAGCTCGGCTGCTGCCGAATCCACGACTCATTCAACTCCCATGCCCCGGCACTTCCGAGTTCCAGCCAATCCAATACTCCCTGACCGGGTTGCACTCCCTGTGACCAGCTTTTCAACCTGCTGACTGTACTCTTCCCGAGCTGCGCCAAAGCACTGCCAAAATTTGCCGGGGCAAGCATGATCAAATGACTCATCGGACACTGTCGCTTCGAAGTCACGTAGAATCGATGCCACCATTCGCGTGCGACAGGTCCACCGGTCGAGTGTGTGATGACAACCAGCTTTGTGCCGGCATCTATGGCTGTCCTGAGATCGGGTTCGTCATTGATGGCAGATTCCATGCCCTGCGCAATATCTTCCATCCGGACTTCATCCCGGAAACTGACGTACTTGCTCAGATAGATGTGGGTCACGTCAATGTTCAGCCCGGCATCCGATGCCTCCTTCTTCAGCCGGTCCGGCAAACGTCCGTATGTGTCTGTACTTTTGGCGGACCAGCCATGTACGAACACGACCATTTTTGCCTCGGACATCACAGGTTCCTTTTAGACGACCGCAGAAACAATGGCACAGCATCTGAAGACCGTACGTATGCGTCAAATGAGCCGTCCGATAATTCGAGCGTTTTCAAGGGCAGCGGCGTTTGGAAAGTGCCGGTTACTGGCCATTCCCCCGAAAAACCATGTGCATCGAAAAGTGTTTCGAAGTATGTCGAATGCATTGTTGAGTCTGTGGCCGCTTGTAGGGCTGAATCAGAGTCGTCAGAATTGCCTGACGCGAAATCCAACCGTGATTGTGACTTCATTCAAAGATAAAGAAAGTGGCTTGTGAGCGAATCGTGGATTGCCGACCGGATGCACAGGATCGATGCGTCTGGAATTCGGAAAGTATTTGACCTCGCGGCAACGATGATCAAGCCGATCAACTTGAGCATCGGTCAGCCGCATTTCGATACGCCTCAACCCATCAAAGACGCGCTCTGCAAAGCTGTGCAGGACGGAAAAAATGCCTACAGTCAGACTCAGGGAATCGCGCCACTGCTGAATCTGCTGCAGAATGATATCGAAGAACGCTATCACCATGCAGATCGAAAAGTCTTCGTCACATCCGGCACCAGTGGTGCTTTGATGCTGGCACTTTGCACGCTCATCAATCCTGGCGATGAAGTGATTATTTTTGACCCTTGGTTTGTGATGTACCGGCATCTGACCACATTGGCTGGCGGGAACGTGGTGCAGGTATCCACGTATCCGGACTTCCGGATTCGTATCGAAGATGTTCGCAAGGCCATTACACCCAGAACCAAGGTGATTCTGTTCAACAGCCCTGCCAATCCGACCGGAGCGGTGGCATCTGCGGAGGAAGTTCAGGCGCTGGCGGAACTGGCGGCGGAGAAAAATATCGCTTTGATCAGCGACGAAATCTACCGCGTCTTTTGCTACGACGAACCATTCCATAGTCCGGCGGAATGGAATGATCGCACGATTGTGATCGATGGATTCAGCAAATCACATTCGATGACCGGGCTGCGACTGGGCTACATTCATGGCCCGCAGTACGTCATTCAGCAGATGCTCAAACTTCAGCAGTTCACCTTTGTCTGCGCGCCGCATCCGGTACAGTGGGCAGGTGTGACCGCGTGGGAAATCGATGTGCAGGAGCATGTTCAGGACTATCATCGCAAGCGAGAACTGCTTGTGAGTCTGCTTAAGGACGATTTCGAAATCCACGGCGGTCAAGGAGCATTTTACCTTTTTTTGAAAACACCGTGGGGGACCGGTACGGAATTCGTGGCAGAAGCAATTCGCAACAATCTGCTGATCATTCCTGGTAGCGTGTTCAGTCCGTCCGACACGCATTTTCGCGTTTCCTTTGCGGCGGAAGACGATTTGATTCGTGAAGGAGCTGCGATTCTGTGCCGCCTGGCTCGGAATCCGTGTGGTTGAGCCGTTTAGGGCTGGAATATTTAAAAATCATCGTATTTTTTGCCCAGATGTACAAATTTCCCGGAATGATATGTGCGAGAACTGAAAAAATATGAACAATACGGCATGGTTCAGGGGTCATGCCATTGTCCGATCAGTGTGTGTTTCGGGCATTGAGACCGTTCGCTTAGTCATCTTTAACCGCTGTCAGCAAGGGAGATTTTTATGCGTTCTCTTCGTCGAAAAACGCGGGGGTTCACTTTGATTGAGCTCCTCGTCGTGATCGCCATCATTGCCATCCTCGTGGCCATCCTGCTGCCCGCAGTGCAAAAGGCTCGCGAAGCCGCGAATCGCGTCCGCTGTGAAAATAACATCAAACAGTTGGTGTTGGCGATGCACAATTACCACGATACACACAACGCTTTTCCGCCGGGTTTGATTGTGACTCGCCCGGCAATAAACCAGAACCTCGCGCCGAATGGTACTCGTTTGATCGATCCGACCGAAGCCACCGATAATCGATTTGGACTTGGACTTGGACTTGGATTGCACGGCATGAGCTGGATGTACCATATCCTGCCTTATATCGAACAGGACGCCATCTACCAGCAATGGAAACCTTACTACAACGTCTGGAACAACTCGGAACGCACAAATGATTTTGTTTGGCTCAATACGCTTGGGTACGCTCCTGCCACTTTTGAAATCGGTTCATTCTATTGCCCTTCGCGACGCTCAAGAATGGGGCGTGTCAATGAATTCTCGCACAACATTTACCTCGACACTTTTTCTCAAATCCAGTTGACATCGGGGCCCATCACGACGGGCGGTACTGATTACGCTGGCTGTGCAGGTTCGGGACTCGTGTTTGACCATACGCTGGCACCGCAAGGGCTGCGCGCAGCATTCGACCTGACACCTGCCCAAATTCAGTTCTTTACGAATCAACCAAGGACTGTCCTGAATAACTTCAATCAGTTGGGCAATAACATCGGAATTTTCACGGTGAACAGTTCTGTTCGAATGGGTGACATAAAGGACGGAACTTCGCAGACGATCATGGTATCGGAAGCGGAGCGCTTTTCTCCGCTGCGGCAGGCAGTTATTCGACAGCCGCAACAGATTGCCAGCGATGGCTGGGCATGGGGCGGTTCAGCCAATCTGTTTTCCACAATGGCCGGGCCAAATCAAATGCTGGACTGGGAATGGGCAGGTTCTTCGCATGTCGATACGATTATTGTCGGACTTGCCGATGGGTCAGCGCACAAGATCGGAAAATCGATCGGGTTACCTGTCTGGCAGGCACTCGGCAACATGTCTGGTGGCATTACGGCAGGCAACTTCTAAGTATATTCTCAGCTATGTCAATGGTTCCCTGTTCACGTTCAAGGTCGCCGGGTTGACGAGTTCTCGTTAGCCTGGCGTTTTTCTTGCGCTGAAAGAAAGATTTCTGAAGTTCGTTTTTGATAAGCTGCCCCTTCTGTTTTGAGTCGTGATTCAGCCTCACTTTCCGGGTTCTGTGTGTTTTTTTGATTGAGTTTCGAATATGACCATTCGATACACCTGCACTGGCTGCGAATCGGTCCTGAAGATCAAGGACGAAAAGGCCGGCAACAACGGACGATGCCCAAAGTGCAAAACAGAATTCGTCGTGCCTTTCCCCACGGAAGGTGATGGCGTCGAAATTGAGGCACGCGCGGCGTCAAAAGTTTCCGCATCAATCGACACGATTGTCGATGACGTGGATATGCCGATTGAATTGACGCCCGAAGTTGAGGACAGTGCTGATTTTGATCCATTGGATGTCCTGAGTGCTCCAGGCCCATCGGCACGAACGGTTGCGGCACGGACTTCACCTGCTGTAACGGATAAGAAACCGTCCGTTGCAGAGCTCATGCGGGACTTCGAAGCAGGTAAGAAAAAAGATCGAAAGAAGGATTCGGCCAGCGATGTCAGCATCCCGACTGCCACAACAGGGTCCGTCGATCAGACAGCAGGTTCCGCCGCGAATGCCCTCTCACGCGCATACCAGCAGAAGCGGGATTCGGCGTCTGCTCCGACAGTGAGCGTCAAAGACGCGAAGGCGGCGGAACAGCATGTATTGATGATGGATTTCATCAAGAAGAGAGCCGCCCCTGGGATTCTGATTGTTTTCGTCCTGGCCTCCTCCTATTTCTGGTGGATGAACAGGGTCGAGTACACTGGCCTGCCACTTTATGAAGTCACCGGGCAAACACTGAAAGGTGGACAGCCTGCCCCAGGGATTCAGATTTTTTTTGAGCCTTTTGGGCGCGGAATGGACGAGAAGCGGCTCTTTGGAAACGCGGTCAGCGACGCAGATGGATACTTCCGCGTAATGTACAACGGCCTTGTTTTTTACGGTGTTCCTTCCGGTGAGTACAGGATTGCTTTGAGGGACGAGAAAGGCCAACCGGTCCAGCAAACCGAATCCCTGATGCTGACCGTAAAGGAAGATGGGGAAAATGAATTCAAGATCAATCTGTAACAAAGCCTGACAAAGCACCAGCGTTTCCTGAGCAGAGCAATGTCTTCAACAATCATCATTGACTATGGCATGGGCAATCTACGCAGTGTTCAAAAGGCATTTGAACGTATTGGCGAACCCACGATTATCAGTTCTCACACTGCTACGATTGCTGCCGCTACGCGCGTGGTGTTGCCCGGCGTCGGTGCATTTCGTGACGCGATTGCCGCGCTACGTCAGTGTGATTTGATCAATGTCATCAAGGATCATGTGGACGCCGATCGACCGTTCCTTGGAATCTGTCTGGGCCTGCAGTTACTGATGGATGTGTCGCTGGAAGACGGTGAACACGAAGGACTTGGCATCATCCCCGGCACTGTCCAGCGTTTTGACCTGCCGAGGGAATATAAGATCCCGCACATGGGCTGGAATCAACTGGAATGCAGTTCGCAGCCGGATCATGGATTGCTCCAGGGTCTCGGTCCTGAACCCTGGTTTTACTTTGTGCACAGTTATCACGTCGTTCCGACGGATCGTTCATGGATCGCTGCGACAACTGACTATGGTCGTCCGTTCGTTTCAGTCGTCGCCAGAAACAATGTCATGGCGACTCAATTCCATCCGGAAAAGAGTCAGTCAAGCGGGATGCAGTTGCTCAGGAATTTCCTGACGGTGACTGCGGACCCGGCGACGGCAAGTCTGGAGTTGCTCTGAAGCCAGCAATCTCGAATCTCCCATATCTTCCCTTGACAATTCAGACCTGAAGTTCCTGCATGCTCCAGCTTCTTCCCGCGATTGACCTCCTTGAAGGTCGATGCGTTCGACTTCGTCAGGGAAACTATGACGACAGCACCGTCTTTTCGGATGACCCGGTCGATATGGCGCTGCGCTGGCGGGATGAAGGCGCGGAGCGTCTGCACCTTGTGGATCTTGACGGCGCGAAAGCCGGACGTCCGGTGAATCAGGACGTCGTGCGGCGAATCGTCATGGCCACCGGAATTCCCTGTCAGCTGGGTGGCGGTATTCGAAGCGAAGACAACGTCCGTTCCACGATCGAAAAAACCGGCGTTGATCGCGTGATCATCGGCACGAAGGCCCTTCGCGAACCAGATTGGTTTGCTGAGATGTGCGTAAGATTCCCGCATCAACTTGCGCTTGGCCTGGACGCGCGGGATTCGATGGTGGCGACCGACGGCTGGCTGGAAGTTTCCAAAGTCTCAGTGACAGAACTGGCGCAGCGATTCGTAGGCATACCACTTGCAGTTGTGATCTATACAAACATCGCAAATGACGGCATGATGCAGGGCATTGACGAACAGACTCTGAACGACTTCCGCACCCTGGCCGACATGGGGCTGCCGGTGATCGCGTCCGGAGGTGTGACGACGATGGAAGACATCGCTGCTCTCAAAAAAATTGCCGCTGGCCATCCAAATCTGATCGGTGCGATCACAGGACGGGCGATCTATGAAGGTACTATCGGCGTTCGGGAAGCGATCGAGTTTCTGAAAGCATGAGGCACCAATGAAAACCGGATTTCTGACTCTGGACGCCATCGAAGCATTCGATCGCGACGGCTACATCGTCGTTGAAAACCTGCTGGACGCAGAAGAAACGGAACTTCTCGGCACAATTGCCCGTCGAGACCATGCACTTACGGCCGCTCGGGTTTCTCGTGCCGACGGTGAAGGAGGTTCGGTCGATCTCGTGGTGGAAAATGAGCTGCCGGCAGATTCCATCTACTCGGCCATCGTGCAGGCAGAACCCCTTGTCACAGCGATGGAATCTCTGCTGGGAGATGAGGTCTATCACTACCATCACAAAATGATCCTGAAAGAACCGCGTATCGGCGGAGCATGGACGTGGCACCAGGATTATGGTTACTGGTACAACAATGGCTGTCTGCTGCCCGATATGGCAAGTTGCATGTTCGCGGTTGATCGGGCGACCAGAGAAAACGGCTGCCTGCAGGTTTTGCGGGGATCGCATCGCATGGGCCGGATTGATCACATCAAACGCGGTGATCAGACAGGTGCCGATATGGAACGTGTCAACGTCGCCGTGCAACGTATGGAACTGGTGCATGTGGAAATGGCACCGGGATCGGCAGTGCTGTTTCACGGCAACACGCTGCATCGGTCAGATCAAAACGTGAGCGAACATCCTCGCTGGGCTTTCATCTGTTGCTATAACACCCGCCACAATAATCCGTACAAGGAAGGGCGACATCCGCATTATTCGCCGCTGCTGCGGGTTGCAGCAAATGACGTCGCATCGATTGGTCGCAGACATCTGCACACTCTCCAGGCTGCACATTGAACTCACTTGCCGAAAGACTGAAATCCCTTGGCCTTGAGCTTGGCTTCGCACAGATCGGGATTGCCCCAGCCGTGTCGCCAACGGGGTTTCATCGATTGCTCCAGTGGATTGAAAACGGCCATTCAGCCGATATGCAATGGGTCACGCGCCGCAAGGATGCATACCGACATCCGGATGGAGTCATGCAGGGAACGCGCAGCGTCATCATGGCTGCCATGAATTACAACGACGGTGCAGAGCCTGCAGCCGGTGGTCGCGTCGCTCGGTATGCATGGGGATCAGCGGACTACCATGACGTGCTGAAACCGCGATTGCAGAAGCTGGCCGATCTCCTGCGAACGGAAGTTCCGACGGCACGTACGCGCGTCGTTATCGACACGGCACCACTTCTGGAACGTGACTTCGGTCGACTCGCCGGAATCGGCTGGTTTGGAAAAAACACGATGCTGATCAGTCGTAAGATCGGCAGTTGGTTCTTTCTGGGTGCCGTACTGACCGACCTGGAACTTGCATACGACAATCCCGTCGAACAAGACTACTGTGGTTCATGCACCCGCTGCCTTGACGCCTGTCCGACCGATGCATTTCCTGAACCCGGCGTGCTGGATGCGCGACGCTGCATCAGCTATCTGACAATTGAACATCGCAGAGATCCGATACCGCAGGATCTGCGAAATGGCCTCGGAGAGTGGCTGTTTGGATGTGATATCTGCCAGGATGTATGTCCGTGGAATCGATTCTCGCCGGACGACACGCTGCCGGAATTTCAACACCTGCCATCGATGAATCCTGTGGACTGTCGCGAACTGCTGACACTGTCAGCTGAGCAATTTGAGACTCGCTTCAGGGACTCTCCGTTATCTCGACCGGGCAGGGCAGGGCTGCTGCGAAATGCCGCGATCGTGCTTGGCAATGCAGGAAATCGCTCCGCAGAACTGGAACTCATCGCTGCACTCGATGACACGGAACCCATGATTCGCGGTGCCGCCGCATGGGCGCTCGGGAGGCTCAATTCTCCGATCGCTGACTCTGCCCTGCGAACGCGCCTCACTGTTGAAGTCGATGAAACTGTCCGCCAGGAGATCGAAGTCGCGCTGCGAAGTGACTTGTCCTGAGCCAGCACCGCTCACATCAATGCATAACCGATGGCCGCAGCAGCCAGCACGCTGATCCCGACGATCACCCAGTACAGCACCGGGCTCTTTGTAGTTCGACGGTCCCGGATTCGTTGAAACAGGTGTCTGGAACTCTCTGGCAGCAACGTGCCAACAGTTGTCACGACAGTATTTTGAGAGCCATCAGATTGAAGACCTGACGTCGATGAATCGGCACCGGCGTTTGTTGATGTTTCGGCTGCGAGGGGCGTTCCCGAGCCCACTGGAACAGCACGATCTGATTCAACGACACCTGCCGGGCGCTTCACCGATGCCACCCGTTCTAATAGAATCGGAACTGCATCCAACTCAGGTCGCATTGCCGTTGTCCTGAGGAAACTGCTCAGTCGCTCAACCACATCACCAGCCGTCGAGGTTCGGTCGTTGCGATTTTTGGCCATCATTTTCAGGAGAACCTGAATCAGTTCATCCGGCACATCTCTGCGAAATTCCGTGACGGCGGGCGGCGTTTTCGTCTGATGCGCGATCAGTCGCTGGATCAGCGTTCCTTCCGTAAACGGTGGTTGCCCTGTCAGCAGAAAAAACAGCGAACATCCCAGGCTGTAGATGTCCGCCCGAATGTCCACGGTATGGCTGTCGGCGGCCTGCTCTGGTGCCAGATAATCAGCCGTTCCCAGCACACGTTCATTGAAATCCCGTGTCAGGTTTTCTTCGCTGTCGAAATCCTGAGCCAATCCAAGATCCAGAATGCGGACAGTCTGATCGTCCGACAGAAAGAGATTTCCTGGCTTGATATCGCGATGTACGAGTCCTGCTTTGTGAGCGTACTCAAGCCCCAGAGCCGCCTGCCGGATCAACTCGACCGCTTTGCGACAGGGCATGGGACCATCGGCGTTGACGATTTCGAACAGATCGCGGCCCTGCAGCAGTTCCATCGCCATGAAATGAACGTCCACCTGCCCGTCTGTTCCGGAAAAAACTCCAAATACGCGCACGATGTTCGGATGATTCAGACGCTGCGTAATTGTCGCTTCGCGCCGAAATCGGAGCAGGCAGGACTCCTTGCCGGTCTTTGATATCGGCAGAACCTTCAGTGCGTGAATTTCCCCTGACTTTTTGTCCTGGGCTGCATAGATGGTGCTCATCCCACCCCGCGCGACGCGGTTGAGCAGTTTGTAGTCGCCCAGGACGAATCCGCGAAAGCGGCCCTGTATCAGTTTCTCTGCGTGCCACGGAGTGATCAGCTTTCGCTTCAGCAACCAGGTCATGATTTCCTGAGCGGAGACATCGGTGGGGGCGTTGCCGACGACTGAAGAAAATCGCTTTCGAACGATCGTCATCTGCGCGCCACTCAGCAAATCGCTCGCCGCCAGCATTTTCAGAATAGAACGGGATGAAAGCTGTATCGCCATGCGAAAATCAAAAGCCCTGACGGAGCGAAGATGTGCGTGAGTGTGTCATGCAGTCGCCTGCCGCCGCGAACGACACAGCCTGGCCTATTCTGCCGGCTTGCGGCACCATTAGCAATAATTGAATCTGTCGCCAGACAACAAGCTGACTGAAACTCCCAGGATCCGCTTCACCAGATTTGCCCAGGGATTCAACGATG
>Ga0335394_10002915_pt1 | contig 19370 bp, 20 predicted proteins | sample MAT03_FD_205741 | JGI IMG/M metagenome (GOLD analysis project Ga0335394, IMG submission 205741) | Freshwater microbial communities from Lake Fryxell liftoff mats and glacier meltwater in Antarctica - MAT-03 (spades assembly) (version 2) ... | reverse complement strand
CGGCCCGGGCTTCGGCGGCTTCGATGTCGGCCCGCAACCGGGCGCGCTCGGCCTCGACGTCGGCCAGGTAGCGGTCGACGCTGGCCCGGTCGTAGGTGGTCTGCCACTCGACACCTTCCAGGCCCGGCACCGCGGCGGCCGGGGCGTCGGCCGGTGCCGACGGCGAGGCCGGTGCCGGGGACGGACCGGGCGAGGACGAATGGGACCCATTCGTGGAGGCCGGCCGGGGGGACTCGATGGGGTCACCGGTGCTCATGGCTGCCTTCCCTCGGACCGCCGCCGCAACCGCTCACGGGCGGAACCGTCAGCGGGGACACCGCTCCAGAACAGGTCGTACACCCGGGCGGCATCGGCCGACGTCGCCTCGGACCCGCCGACGTCGGCGGACGCACCGGCGACCGTTGCCCCGGCAACGGCGGCACCGTCACCAGTGCCGCTGACGGCTCGAACCCGTCGGGGCAATCCGGTGGGCCGGGCCGGCGGCGCCGACGCAACCTGGGCCGCGGCGCGCGCCCACAGCTCCGACCCCGTCGGCGGACGCCGCACCCCCGGTACCGGCTCCACGGCCCGTTCGGCGGCCTGGAGCAGGGCCCCGTGATCCTTGCCGCCTTCGCCCATGATGGCGGTGGCGTGCTGCACGGCGGCGGACAAGACGAGGGTGGCGTCGCGCTGGGCCTTCTCGATGCCCTCGTCGGCCTCGTTGACGGCCCGGGCCAGGCGCACGTTCACAACCCGCAGCACGTCGTGGGGAGCGCCATCGGCACCGGTGCGATCGGTGCCGGCCTCGGTCTCGGCTTTGGCTGCGGCCGACTCGGCCATGCGCAGCGCCAGGGTCAGACGGGTCAACTCGGCCTTCTGGGCCTGGGCCCACCGCTCGAGGTCGGCGACAGCGTCAGGGCTGAGCGACGGCATCGGTTCGGGCGCGACAAGAGGCACGTGACTCACTGACCCGACGCTAAGAGGCGGCGCTGTCGCCCCCTTGAACGGAAGGTGAACGGACGCAGGATGGGAGACGACAACTTCCATCATCTCCCTCGTTCCGGGGTGCTCTCGCCGACTTCGAGCCGGAAACCCACACCTCGGATCGCGGTGATGCGCCGCTGGGTGTCGACTTCTTCGAGCTTCTGGCGCAGCCGGCGGATCACGAAGTCGAGGGCCCGGTCGCTGCGGGCCGGCGACGACGCGCCGGCCAGCAGATCGGCCCGGTTCACCACCCGCCCGGGACGGGCCATCAGCAGGCTCAGCACGTCGAACTCCTGCGCCGACAATGTCACCGCCACGCCCTGGAGATTGGCCGTGCGCTGGGTGTGGTCGAGCAGGATGGGGCCGGCGGCGAGATCGGGGGCGGTGGCCCGGTTGGGCGGATAGCGGCGCAGCAGCGACCGCACCCGGGCCACGAACTGGCGCGACGAGACGCCCAGGGGGGCGAACTGGTCGGCTCCGGCCGAGAAGGCCGACAACACGGTGGCTTCGTCGGCCACCCGGGCGGTGGCCACGATCGGCGCCCCCGACCGGGCCCGCAGGGCGGCACACACGGCCACCCCCGAACGGTGGCGCAACCCCAGGTCGATGACAGCGGCGTCGACGAAACGGGTGCGCTCGTCGTCGAAGGCGATGTCGCCGCAAGGATCGGTGGCGACCTGGAAGTTCTCGCCGGCGAGGGCGCCGCGCATCACGGTGAGCCACTCGTCGTCGTCGGCCACCAGCAGCACCGAGGCCACTCCGGCCAGCGGCGACGAGGACGACGCCGGGTCGAGGTCCATGGGGTCGGCGCCCAGCACGATTGCGTGCTGTTCAGCCATGACGAGACCTCACGACGCCGTCACCCGAACACCAGCAGGAGCACGACGATCAGCACCAGCGCGGCGATGAGGGGCAGGATCACCTCGACCGGGCGCAGCCAGCCCCTCGACCTGGTCGTCTCCTCCTCGGTCCAGAAGGCCCGGTCGCCCTCGATCGCCCCTACGACCTCGACCCCCCCTGACCCGTCGGGGCCGTCGGTGCTGTTCTCACCCGATGCGGTGAGACCCGGGTCGTCGAAGAACGTGGACTCCTCGGCCGGCACCAGGCCGTTGGAGTTGGCCCGGAGGAACTCGGGCTCGATGACCCGACCCACGACCTCGGCGACCGGTTCGGGCGCAAGCGGCACCTCGAGCGCAAGGGATGACTCGGGGACGACAGCCTTGACGGGCGGAGCCGGGAGCGCGGCGGCCGCGGGCGTCGGCTCGGGGGATACCGGGAGGGCAGACAGCGGCACCACCGGCACGGAGACGGGCGGCATCAACGCACGGGCGGCCGAACCACCGGCGGCCAAGCGCAGGGCGTCGTCGACCACGATGGCCCGATCGTCGAGGGCGCTCAGAACCTCGTTGCGGGCCACGGCGAGGATGGAATGAGCCTCACGCACGGCACCGGCCAAGCGGGCCGAAGCCGCCTCCTCGGCCGCCTCGATCGACAGGCGGATCTCCCGGCGCCCGTCGCTCATCAGATCGGCAGCCAGCGACTCGGCCAGCTCCACGGCGCCCCGGGCGAGCGAGGAGTGAGGGTCTTCGGCCTCGAGCTGGCGCCGTACCCGTTCGGTGCGCAACTCGATGGCCCGCAACTCGACGCCGAGCCGGTGCACCATCACCTCGGTGGCCGAGGGCACGCCGCCGTTGCGGCGGTCGGGGACCAGAGCCACCGGCGCCGCCGGAGCCAACTGCTCGACCGTTTCCGGGGTCACGATCACACGGCCACGGACTGGCGGTCGAAGCCGGTCCCGTCGGCCACGTCCAGTGGTTCCAGTTGCTTCGGCGCACCCGCCGCGATGGAGCTCGACCCTGGCCCGAGCGCCAAGGGCGCACCGGGCAAGCGCAGCAAGGTGGCCGCGGACCGCAGGTGAGCAGCCTCGTGGTGGGCCAGCACCACCAGGTGCCGAGCGTCGCGCTCTGCGTTCTCGACCAGCTCCGACACCCGCCGCATCGCGCTGGCACGCTCGACGTCGAGCCGACGCTGCGCCGCGCCGATCACCTCGGCGAGGCGTACCTCCAACGCTGGGTTTCCATTGAGTGACGACTCGAGCTCGACCAGGTCGTCTCGAGCCCGCAGGACCCGAACCTGGAGGATGCGAACGTTCCAGTCGGACCCAGGGGAGGGCACCGAGGGCCCGGCCGGAGCAGGGTGCAGAGATGGGGAAGCGTCGGCCCCATTCGGGCCCGGGAAGCTGGCGATCGGCACGGGCCGGACAGTAGGAGCAGTAGGTGTCCGGTAGTTGAACTGATCGTGAAGCCTCTGCGCCTTTCGCAAGGACTCTTCACCAACATCGTGTACGACGAGGTCACCGGACGATCGCTCGTGCCGGCCTCAGTCGAGCAGCATCAGCACGACGACGGCGAGGAACGCCAACGTCAGCACGGCCAGAACCCCACCGACGAGCCACATGGCCACGGTGAGTGTGCGCTGGGCCCGCCCCGGGGCCGGGCCTGGACGGGCCGCCGGAGCGACCTCTGCCCCTCCCGGCGCGTCGGCCGCGTCCTCGACTGCTTCCTCGATCATGTCGGGGGCAACCACCGGGTCGGGAGGCGAGTCGATCACTCGCTCCACGATGACCGAACGTTCCTGCATGGCTCGGGTGAGCTCCTCGCGGGCGGCCTGCAACGCTGCCTGGGCCTCACTGCGGGCTTCGGCCACCCGGGCCGCCGAAACGGCTTCGGTGCCATCGAGGAATCGCCGCATGTCGGCCCGCTCGAGATCGAGCGCGGCCTCGGCGAACTCGTGGGCCATACGGGCCGAGCCCCCATCATTCGCCGCCTCGGCATCGATGGCCGCCTCGGAGTCCTGCAGCTCGGCCATCTCCCGCTCGAGGTCACGCAACTCACCCTCGAGACCGTCGATGCCCTGGCGCAACACCAACAGCGCGGCCTCGGCGCCGGGCCCTTCGGTCGACAGCGCCACGCCGGTCGACAGCGCCACGTCGATGGGCGATCCCTCCTCCGCCGTCACGACGCGTGCCCCGGTCTGGCGGCGGCGGACCTCGAGAGGACGGGTTCGACGCCACTGCCGCTCTCCGGCGGGACGACGACCTGGCCGGCCACCGGACGAGAGCGCAGCCCCGACGCCTCGTTGACCAGGGCCTCCGCCTCGGCGGTGGCGGTCTCGAGGATCCGCCGCACCTCGTCGTCGGCCCGGGCCAGGAGCCCCGCCGAGGCCTGGGCGGTTTCGGCCCACTCACGAGCGATCGCCTCCTGGGCCCGCACCACCGAATCGCCGAAGCCCACCGGTGGGTCGCTCGCCGCCGCCCGGGCGTCGGCCTCGACCCGAGCCTCGGCCAGACCCTCGCGAGCGTGGCGGACCCGAGCCTGGAGCTGGCGGTACGTCCACTCCGCCTCGTGGAAGCGCAGGTCGATGGTGGCGTTCGATGACGTGCGACGGGGCCGGGGGCCGCCCGGGACACTCACTGGTGGGATCATCGGCACACTCACGTAAAGTAGGCGTCCCGTTCGGCAAGGGACTGAGCGAACTGTAGGACTTCTTCTCCCGGAATGCGAGCGGTACCCGCCGCCGGGGGCGACGCAGTGACCCGTAAAGACCATGCGAGGTCTGGCTTCTGCCCCTCAGACCTCGATCCGGTCACCGTTCGTCGGTCGAGGCCACGGGCGGTTTCGGCGTCGGCCTGGTGCTCACCCACCGTGGGGAAGCGACCCTGGGCACCGACCGCTCGTCAGGTTCGGCGGCCCCCCGCCGTCGAGCCGACGGGGCCGAGACCGTGACGCCGGCGCGCCCGGTGCCCTCAGGCGAACACGCAGGTGCGGTTGTCCCACACGAGGACGCGGCGCTCGAGATGGAGGCGCACGGCGTCGGCCAGGGTCTGGCGTTCGACGTCGCGGCCCTTGCGCACCAGGTCCTCCACCTCGTCGCGATGGGTGACCGTGGCCACCCGCTGGGCGATGATCGGCCCGGCGTCGAGCTCGGCGGTCACGTAGTGCGCCGTCGCCCCGATCACCTTCACCCCCCGCTCGTGGGCCCGGTGGTACGGCCGGGCGCCGGCGAACGCGGGCAGGAACGAATGGTGGATGTTGATCATCCGACCCGACCACGCTTCGGTCATGGACGCAGGGAGGATGCGCATGTACCGGGCCAGCACCACCAGATCCGGCGCCAGCTCGCCGAGCACGTCGGCCATCGCCACCTCCTGGGCGGCCCGGGCCGGGCCGTCGAGACCGCCGGCCACCGACCGGAAGGGCACACCGTGACGGTCGGCGAGGGCTTCCGCGACCGGCTTGTCGGAGACCACGGCCTGCACCTCGAGATCGAGCTCACCCAGCTCGGCCCGATTCAACAGATCGGCGGCACACGACAGGTCGGCCGAGCAGGCGATCACCGCCCGGGTCGGCGTACCCGGGTGGTGCAGCTCGTACTCGATCCCGAACCGGGCCACGGCGTCGGCCAGGCCCTGGTCGAAGGTCGGCCAGTCGATGCCGCCGTCGATCTCGATGCGCTGCAAGAACACGCTCGACGCCCGGTCGGTGTGCTGATCGGCGTTGGCGATGTTGCCCCCGGCGTCGACGATGAGGTTGGCGACGGCCGCCACGATGCCGGGCTGGTCGGCGGCCCTGACGGTGAGCACCGACGGCGGCACCCGACGCGGCGGCACCGGTGGAGGCGTCGAGCTCATGCGATCAGGCTGGCCAGGCCCCACGCCGCGGCCACCGCGCCCACCACGATCATGACCAGGCTGCGGGCCAGCGGGGGCCGGGCCAGGTCGTTGCCCTGCGGGTCCTGACGGGGGCGAACGAGAGCGAGACCGGTACCGACCGCGAGCGCGCCACCGATGGCCAGCACCAACCAGGCCAACAGATTCTCTCCGAGGAACACGAGCACGACTCCTTGCGCACCGGGCCGGCGCGACGCCGGCTCACCTCAACCCCCGTCGGGGCCCTGCGGATCGTAGGTGTCGTCGGCGGACAGGTCGAAGTCGGCGTTGTCGACCTGGCCGGTCACCGACGACCCGGCCAGCACGTCGACCGCGCCGCCTTCGCGTTCCACCTCCAGGCGGCGCAGGGCACCGGTGGGCCGGTCGAAGCACAGCTCGGCCCGCGAGCCGTAGGTGGCGTCGACGTCGGGGCGTCGGCGCACCAGGGCGAAGCAGTCGTTGCCGGTCTCGGTCACCACGTACACCGGGTCGTCACCCAGCACGTACTCCTGTAGGGCGCGAACCTGCTCGGACCGGCGATCCGGCCACGGCTCGGCCTCGGCCCCAGGGGCGCAGGTGTAGCGACCACCGGCCACGGGCACACCGCAGTTCACGCTGCGCCCCCCCACCACCCCCGCAGTGCTGCCGAGCGAGCGCTGCAGGCGGTCCGGGACCCGCTGCACGACGAGCAGGCCCGACGTGAGCTCTCGCCCGTCGACCAGGGTCCGGGTGAAGTCACCATCGAGGCGATACGTGGCGTCGAGGCCCCGTTCGGCGGACTGTACGAAACGCTCCGCCGCCTCCGCCCCGCTGCTGCGCCCCACGTTCTCCCGATCGAGCCACCAGGCCACACCCCCGCCCGCCACCACCAACCCGACCAGGCCGACGACCAGGATCACCACCCGCCGGGGCACCGGACGACCGGTGCGGGGCGCATCGGGCTCGGCTTCGGTCATCGACCCGACCGTACTGCCAGACCATCCCGGGACAGCCCGCAACCAGAGGTACGGCGCCGCGACCGAAAGGGGCGGAGCGCCCCGGACATCCATAGTGTCGGGACATGACCGCAACCACCATCGCTCCCGCCACCGGCCGCCTCGGGGTCCTCACCCCCGGAATGGGCGCCGTGGCCTCCACCTTCATCGCCGGCGTCCTGGCCACCCGGGCCGGCACCGCGGTGCCCGTGGGCTCGCTCAGCCAGCTCGCCCACATCCGGCTCGGGCGCCGCGACGAGAACCGCAACCCGCTGATTCGCGAGTTCGTGCCGCTGGCCGAGCTCGACGACCTGGTCTTCGGCGGTTGGGACCCCATCAGCGCCAACGTCCTCGAGGCGGCCCGCACCGCCGGGGTCCTCGAGGACCGCGACCTGAACCCCATCTCCGCCGAGCTCGAAGGCGTCGTGGCCATGGAGGCCGTGTTCGACCAGCGCTGGGTGAAGCGCCTCGACGGCACCCGGGTGAAGGCCACCACCGACAAGTGGGCCCAGGCCGAGGCCCTCATCGCCGACATCGAACGCTTCCGGGTCGAGAACGACTGCGAGCGGATGGTCATGGTGTGGTGCGGCAGCACCGAGGCCTACCAGGAAGCCAGCGCCGTGCACATGACCATCGAGAGCTTCGAAGCCGGATTGCGGGCCGGTGACGAGAACATCGCTCCCAGCCAGATCTACGCCTACGCCGCCCTCATCTCCAACGTGCCGTTCGCCAACGGCGCCCCCAACCTCTCCGTCGACCTGCCGTGCATGCGCGAGCTGGCCGCCCGCGAAGGGGTGCCGATCGCCGGCAAGGACTTCAAGACCGGCCAGACGTGGATGAAGACGCTTCTGGCCCCGGGCCTCAAGGCCCGCATGCTCGGCCTGCGCGGTTGGTACTCGACCAACATCCTCGGCAACCGCGACGGCGAGGTGCTCGACGACCCGGAGAACTTCAAGACCAAGGAGGTGTCGAAGCTCGGCGTCATCGACTCGATCCTCCAGCCCGAGACCTATCCCGAGCTGTACGGCGAGATCGACCACGTGGTGCGCATCAACTACTACCCGCCCCGCGGCGACAACAAGGAGGGCTGGGACAACATCGACATCTTCGGGTGGATGGGCTACCCGATGCAGATCAAGGTCAACTTCTTGTGCCGCGACTCCATCCTCGCCGCCCCCATCGTCCTCGACCTGGCCCTGTTCATGGACCTGGCCCACCGCGCCGGTCAGAGCGGTGTGCAGGAATGGCTCAGCTTCTACTTCAAGAGCCCGCAGGCCGCCACGCCGGTGCCGGCCGAGCACGACCTGTTCATCCAGCAGACCAAGCTCAAGAACACGCTGCGGGGATGGATGGGCGAGGAGCTCGTGACCCACTCCGAGCTCGGCCTGATCTGACCTCTCGGCGGGCGCGCCACGGTCAGCGGGCGGCCACCGCGGCCTCGCCCGTGGTCTCGGCGAACGCCGTCCACATCGATGCGTAGGTGCCGTCGGCGGCGATGAGCTCGTCGTGGGTTCCCTCCTCCACGATCCGCCCGTCGCCGATCACCACGATGCGATCGGCCTGACGGGCGGTGGGCAGCCGATGGGCCACCACCACCGTCGTGCGGCCGTCGGCGACCGCGGTCATGGCCCGCTGCACCCGGGCCTCGCTGGCCAGATCGAGCTGGGAGGTGGCCTCGTCGAGCAACAGCACGGCCGGATCGACCAACCGGGCCCGGGCCAGGGCGATGAGCTGGCGCTGCCCCGACGACAACGACCGGCCCCGTTCGCTGACCCCGGTCAGGTAGCCGCGGGGCAGCGACGCCACGAACTCGTGGGCGCCCACGGCGCGCGCCGCCGCCTCGACCTCGGCGTCGGTGGAATCGGGGCGCCCATAGGAGATGTTGTCGCGCACGGTGCCCGTGAACAGGAACGCCTCCTGGGGCACCACCCCCAGTTGGCGGCGGAAGGCCCCGAGGTCGATGTGGCGCAGATCGATGCCGTCCACTGTCACCCGACCCGCCGTGGGGTCGTAGAAGCGGGCCAGGAGCTTGACGATGGTCGACTTGCCGGCGCCGGTCTCGCCCACGAGCGCGACCGTCTCACCAACGGCGACGTGCAGGTCGACACCGGCCAATGCTTCGCCGGCTTCCGTTTTCGGGCCGAGGACGGTTTCGTCGCCATCGGACACCGGACCGTCGATCGCCGCGTAGCGGAAGTGCACGTCGTGCAGGCGCAGATCACCGCGCAGGCGCCCGGGATCCACCGGATCCCGCGGCGAAGGGGTACTCGACGGCGTGGCCAGGAGTTGCTCGATCTTCACCACCGACGCCGTGGCCTGCTGCCAGGTGTCGAGCACCTGCGAGAGCTGCTGGAGCGGGGAGAAGAACTGGTTGAGATAGAGCAGGAAGGCGATCACCACGCCGGTGGTCACCAGGCCACGCGCTTCGAGCATCGAACCCGCACCGAGCACCAGCACCGCCCCCAGGTCCGACAACAACAAGATGAACGGGAAGTACAGGGCCACCAGGCGCTGGGCGCCCAGGCGATGGCGGAAGTAGCGGCGGTTCACCGATCGGAAGCCGGTGATGTTCTCGTCCTCGCGGGCGTAGGCCTGCGACACCCGCACGCCCGAGAGGCTCTCCTGGAGGTTGGCGTTGACGTCGGCGATGGCTTCACGGGCCTGTTGGTACGAGCGGGTCGAGCGGCGCCGGTACCACCACGTGGCCAGAGCCAGCGGAGGCAGCACCAACGCGGTGACCGCGGCCAACGGGGGCGACAACACGACGAGGAACACGAACACCCCCAGGCCGGTGAAGACGCCGACCACGGCACTGATGAGACCGGTCTGCACGAGCTGCGCCAACGCCTCGACGTCGGTCGTCATGCGCGTCATCAGCCGACCGTCGAGCTCGGAGTCGTAGTAGTCGAGCGACATGCGCTGGAGGTGGCCGAAGATCTTCACCCGCAGGGCGTAGAGCATGCGCTCGGCGGTGCGACCGGTGACCGCCGTGTAGATCCACACCACCCCCCAGTCGATGACCACCGCAGTCAGGAACATCGCCGCGGCGGCGAACAGGGCCCCCGAGTTGCCCGGCGTGATGCCCTCGTCGATGCCCCGGCTCACGAACACGGGGCCCAGAAGGGTGAGGAGGGTGTCGATGATGACGAGCACCAGGCCCACGCCCAGCGCGGCCATCCATGGGCGCACGAAGCGACGGATGCGAAACGGTCCGGACTCGACCGCGTTCACGGCGACGATGTCGACATCGGGCTTGTCGGTGGCCGGGGGCAGGCGGTCGAGCGCGACCATCATCTCCGGCGTGGCGGTGAGGGCCATGCCGGCCATCTGACCGCCACCCGGACCGGGGCTGCCCGCCGGACCCGCCGACGTCGCCGTGGCCCGGGGTCCGGCGTCCGATTCGGCCGGCCAGGCCGCCTCGGTGACGCCCACCGACAGCAGTTCCCCGGCGAACACCAGCTCGACCGGATCGACGCTCCCTTCTTCGACCACACCCTCGATCTCCTCGTCGGGGCCGGCGAAGAGGTCGCGGTACACGGCGCTGGCCACCAGCAGCTCCTCGTGGCTGCCCTCGGCGACCACCCGGCCGGCGTCGAGCACCACGATGCGGTGGGCCAAGCGCAGGGTGGACCGGCGGTGGGCGATGAGGATGGTGGTGCGCTCCTGCATGAGGATGCGCAGGGTGGCGTGGATGGCCTCCTCGGTGGTGACGTCGACCGCCGAGGTGGCGTCGTCGAGGACGAGGATGCGGGGGTCGGTCAGAATCGCCCGGGCCAGGGCCAGGCGCTGGCGCTGACCACCCGACAACGACATGCCCCGCTCACCGACCATCGTGTCGTAGCCGTCGGGGAGCGCTTCCACGAACCCCGACGCTCCGGCGGCGGCGGCCGCCGCCCGCACATCAGCGTCGCTGGCCTCCGGACGGCCGTAGGCGATGTTGGCCCGCACCGTGGCGGAGAACAGAAAGGCGTCCTCGAACACGATGCCGATCTGACCTCGTAGCGATTCGAGGGTGAGGTCACGCACGTCGTGGCCGTCGATCGTGACCCGCCCCTCGGCCACGTCGTAGAAGCGGGGCAACAGCGCGGTGACCGTGGACTTGCCCGAACCGCTGGTGCCGACGAGAGCGACCACCTCTCCGGGAGCCACGTGCAGGTCGAAACCGTCGAGCACCGGCTCGCGGCGGGTGTACCCGAAGGTCACGCCCTCGAAGCGCACCTCACCCCGTACCGCGGGCAGCAAGTGGGCGTCGGGGGCCTCGGTGACCAGGGCGTTGGCGTCGAGGACGTCGAGAATTCGCTCGGCCCCGGCCCGGGCCTGCTGGCCCACCGTGAACAGCCCGGCCAGCATCCGCACCGGCGACGCGAGCTGCACCAGGTAAGCCGAGAAGGCGAGGAAGGTGCCGAGGGTCAGTTGCCCGTCGATGGCCAGCCAACCGCCGAGGGCCAGCACCGCCACCTGGGCCAACGACGGAATGGCCTGGAGCGTCGAGGTGAAACGGGCCTGGAGGCGGACCAACCGCACCCGGGAGGCGTAGAGATCCTCCGCCGAGTCAGCAAGGTGAGCCAGCTCACGATCCTCCTGGCCGAACCCCTTGACGACACGCACCCCGGAAACGGCCTCGTCGACCACCCCGGCCACTTCACCGGCCCGCTGCTGGGCATCCCACGTGGCCGGGAAGACCTTGCGCCGCAGACGCAGGGCGACGACGGCCAGCAACGGCAGGGCGACGACCATCACCAAGGTGAGCGCCGGCGACAGGATCAGCATGATCACCAGCGACAGCACGACCATGACCAGATTGCCCAGCATGATGGGCAGGAAAGCGAGGAGCCCCTGGATCAGCCCCAGATCCGACGAGGCCCGCGACACCAGTTGCCCGGTCTGGAGCTGGTCGTGGCCGGCGAAGTCGAGCCGCTGGAGGCGCTCGTAGATGGCGTTGCGCAGGTCGTACTGCACGTCGAGGCTGACCCGACCGCCCACCCACCGCCGCACCACCGCCGACCCGAACGACACGAGCCCGACAACCGCCAGAGCCACCAGCCACGGACCGATGGGCCGGGTGCCAGCCACCAGCCCGTCATCGATCACGACCTTCTGCAACAGCGGGGCCAGAGCGGCCAGCCCCTGACCCACGACGGAAGCACAGAGGGCGATCCCCACGTTGCGGCGATGAGCCCCGAGGAACGGCGCCAGCCGACGGATCCACCCGCCGGCGGCCGCAGGCTGGGGCACCGGACGATCCATCACGTTGGTGGAGGCTAACGACAGACCCACCGGAGCCGTGTCGGACGCCTCGACCCGATGCCATGACCCACAATGGGGCGTGCCCGAGATTCGCGAGACCAAGCTTCCCGGCGTCGGCATCGAGTTCGACTTCACCTCCGAGTGCGGGGACCACCTCGGTGTGATCTCCCGCCACTCGGGACGCCGGGAAGTCGTGCTCTACGCCGAAGACGACCCCGACGCCGTGGCCACCCGCATCGAGCTGACCCCGGGCGAGGGGGCAGCCCTGGCCGAGCTGCTCGGAGGCACCCGCGTGACCGCCCAGCTCGCCGCGCTCTCGGCCGAGATCGAGGGCCTCTTCATCGACTGGGTGCCCCTCGGCCCGAGGTTCACGCCTCTCACCATCGCCGACACGGCCATGCGCACCCGGACCGGCTCCTCCGTCATCGCCATCATCCGTGACGGCACCGCCGTTCCCGCACCCGGACCCGAGGACATCCTGAAGAGCGGCGACACCGTGGTACTCGTCGGCACCAAGGACGGCATCGCCGCGGCCAGCGACCTGCTGGGGCGCTGATCGCCGTGCCCGCACCGGCGGCCGCTACGGTCCTCGGGGCCAGTGGCGGATCGGCCACCACGATCCTCCTCGAGCTCGGGATCGTCTTCCTGGTCCTCGCCGTGCTCAGTCGAACCGCCTCGCGGCTGGGCCTCTCGGCCATCCCGGCGTTCCTGCTCATCGGGCTCCTGCTGCGCGACGGCGGACTGTTCGACCTGACGGCCACCGACGAGTTCCTCGAGGTGGGCTCCCAGATCGGCATCGTCCTGTTGTTGTTGCTGCTCGGGTTGGAGTACACGCCCGCCGAGCTCATGGGTTCGTTGCGCAGCTCGGCGCGGGCCGGGGCGGTGGATCTCCTGCTGAACGCCGCGCCGGGTGTGGCGGTCGGACTCCTCCTCGGCTGGTCGCCACTCGGGGCGGCGTTCCTCGGCGGGATCACCTACATCTCGTCGTCGGGCATCGTCGCCAAGCTCCTCAACGACCTGGGGCGCATGGGCAACCGGGAGACGCCGTCGGTGCTGGCCATCCTCGTCATGGAGGACCTGGTCATGGCCCTCTACCTGCCGATCGTCACCGGCCTGGCCATCGGCGGGGCGCTGGCCGGGGTGGCGCTGTCGGTCGTGATCGCCGTCGCTGTCGTGGGGCTGACGCTGTTCCTGGCCGTGCGCCACGAACACCTCCTCGGCAAGCTGTTGTTCAGCCGGTCCGACGAAGTTCTGCTGTGGAGCCTGCTGGGTCTGGCCCTCGTCGTGGCCGGCGCGGCCGAACTGCTGAACGTGTCGGCTGCAGTCGGCGCGTTCCTGGTGGGCATCGCCGTGTCGGGCACCGTCGCCAGGACGGGCGCGACCCTGCTCGCTCCGCTGCGCGACCTGTTCGCCGGGGTCTTCTTCGTGTTCTTCACCTTCACCATCGAACCGGGTGAGATCGTCGACGCGCTCCCGGTGGCGGTCCTTCTCGCCGTGCTCACCGCGGCGACCAAGACCGCGACCGGCGTATGGGCCGCCCGGAGCTTCGGTGTCGCCACGCGGGGCCAGGTACGCGCCGGGACCGTGCTCATCGCCCGCGGCGAGTTCTCCATAGTGATTGCGGGGCTGGCCACCGCGTCCGCGGTGCAGGACGGGCTGGCCGCACTGGCCATCGGCTACGTCCTCATCCTGGCGGTGATCGGCCCGATCCTCACCCGCTTCGCCGACCCGGTCACCGCTCGCGTCCTGACCGTCCGGGCTCGCCGAGGCGCCCAACGCGCCGCAACTGCAGCCGAAGCCGAAGTCGCGAACACCCCGGAGCCGAGCCACAGTCCTGTGACCGACGAGGCCGACGAGGCCGACGACGCGGCGGCGCCCACCGATCTCGCGCCGCCACGCGGCGATCCGGCACCGTGACCGAGACCTCGTCATCGGATCGATGGGCTCCGCCCACCGTCGATGAACTGGCGGCCCTCGACGCCCTCGGTCGGGCTGGCATCTGGGAGCTCCAAGGCACCGAGCTGAAGCTCACCAACCTCGACAAGGTGCTGTTCCCCGGCCGCGACGGTGGCCCTGCGGTGACCAAACGCGACCTCGTTCGATACGACGCCACCGTGGCACCGCTGGCCCTGCCCTATCTTCACGACCGCCCCGTGAACCTCCACCGCTTCCCCGACGGCGTGACCGAACCGGGGTTCTGGCACAAGGCCGTGCCGGACCACGCGCCCGACTGGCTCACCCGCTGGCACTACGAGAGCGCCCGGTCAGGCGACACCCGGTGGTACTTCGTGATCGACAGCCCGGCGGCGATGGCCTGGATGGCGAACTACGGGGCGGTCGAGCTCCACCCTTGGACGTCGACCGCCGCCCACCCCCACCAACCGACGTGGGCCCTCATCGACCTCGACCCCGGAACCACCACCACGTTCGACGACCTGTTGGTGCTGGCCCGCCTCCACCGCACCGCGCTGGAGCACCTCGGGGTGCGAGCAGGGGCGAAGGTCACGGGCCAGCGGGGCATCCAGATCTGGGTACCGGTGGCGCCCCAGTACTCCTTCGACGACACCCGCGACTGGGTGGAGAAGCTGTCCCGCGCCATCGGGGCCACCGTGCCCGAGCTCGTGAGCTGGAAGTGGAGCACGTCCGACCGCGGCGGCCGGGCGAGGCTCGACTACACCCAGAACGCCGTCAACAAGACCCTCGTGGCCCCGTGGAGCACGAGGGCGGCGATCGGCGCCCCCGTCTCGGTGCCGATCACGTGGGACGAGCTCGACGATCCCGACCTGACGCCCGACCGTTGGACGCTCACCACCGTCGATGACCGCATCGCCGCCGTCGGCGATCCTCTGGCGCCGCTCGTGGGGCTCGAACAGGAGCTGCCGCCCCTCTAGGAGCTTCCTATGGATCCGACGCCGGGTGGGTCCAGCCGCGCTCAGGATCAGGGTCGACCTCACCCGACATCCGCGCCGCCTCGATGCGCTCCAACCGCCGGTGGTTCAGCACGGCGATCACCAGCAGGGCGGCGATCGGCACCAGGAGCCATCCGGGCGAGCGACCCAGGAAGGCGGCCACCGCCGCCCCCGCCACGTAGGCCACGATCAACGCTCCCAACACCCGTACCGCCCGGAGGTGAGGTGAAGCTTCCGTGGCGTCGGTGGCCCCCAGGGCCAGGGCGCCCTCGGAGCCGAACCGGGCCACCGAACCGGAGGCATAGGTGGTGGCCACCGCCACCGCCCCCACCCGCAGCAGCGACGCGTTCTGCATGCCCATGGCGAAGGCACCGGCCACCAGGACGGGGTACACCACGATGCGCGCTCCCTCCTCGTCACCACGGACGAGGTACGCCCAGAGGAAGACGAACGTCAACAACCCCGCCTCGACCGCCAGCAACACGTCGGGGCGGAGGCGCTTCCCGGCCCGCCGGCGCCGATCGTGGACGAGGCTGGCCACGCCGATCCCGACGACGAACGCCACGATGGCGGTCAAGAACCGGGCGCTGGGCGTCCACCGGCCCTCGCCCAGGGCGATCCCGAACAGCACCAGGTTTCCGCTCATGTTGGCGATGAACACCCGGGTCAGGAACAAGAAGACGTGGGTGTCGGCGAAGCCGGCGACAGCGGTGAGAGCCACGGCGTAGGGCAGGGTGCCCGACAGCCGGTGGTGGGACGAGAGCGGCACAGGGCGACCCTAGGCCGCCTGGCGCCGCCGGCTCAGGTGACGGACGCGGCGTAGATGCTGCCGATCGAGGCGTCGAGGTCGGCGTCGAACTCGGCCTCGGACTGCTGGGCCGAGAGACCCTCGGTGAGGGCGCGGGAGAAGCTGGCGACGACCCCGTGGTTGCGGGCCAGGCGGGCGTTGGCGTCGTCGCGGGTGTAACCACCCGACAACGCCACCACGCGCAGGACGTTCGGGTGCTCGACCAGCTCCGCGTAGAAGCCGTCGGTCTCGGGGAGGGTGAGCTTCAGCATGACGTGGCGGTCGGACCCGAGGGCGCCGAGCTCGGCCAGGATGGCGGCCTTCAACAGGACCTCGGCTTCGGCCTTCTGCGGGCTGTGGATGTCGACCTCGGGCTCGATGATGGGCACGAGGCCGGCGTCGAGGATCTGGCTGCCGATCTCGAACTGCTGCCCGACCACCGCATCGACGCCATCGGCGTGGCCGAGCTTGATGACCGAGCGCATCTTGGTGCCGAACACCCCGTGGCCGTTGGCCCGGGCCAACAGCTCGTCGAGGTCGGGGATGGGCTTCATGACCTGGGCGCCGTCCACCTCGTCGGCCAGGCCCTTGTCGACCTTCAGGAACGGAACGACACCCTTGTCGTCCCACAGGAACTCGGCGGTGCCCTTCCCGTCGATCGAGCGCTCCATGGTCATCTCGAAGAGGATCGCTCCGAGGATCCGGTCGCCATTGAACGACGGGCTGGTGATGATCCGGCTACGCATCTCGTGGATGCGGTCGAACATCTCCGCGTCGTTGCTGTAGGCGGTCTCGTCGACGCCGTAGAGCCCGAGGGCCTTGGGCGTGCTCCCCCCGCTCTGGTCGAGGGCGGCGATGAAGCCGCTGCCGGTCTTGACCTTCTCGAACTGTGCGTCGTTCACGAGTGTTCCCGTCTCGTCGAGGTGATGGCCGTCCCCGGCGAGGATCCCGGGCCCAACGGTGGGCGACGCTCCGTCGCTCACTCCTCAGTCTGTACCACCGGCACCCACCGCGGTTCCAGACTCGGACGACCCGACCTCGCCGGTCAGCGATCCAACGGCTCCGCCCGCCGGGCGGGGTCCTGGCGGTAGAAGTCGGAGAGCACGTCATAGAGCTCGAGATGCTCGCCGCGCAGCGCGGCCGGCGCGTCGAAGAACACCTCCGTCGCCACGGCGAAGAACTCCCCCGGGTTCACGCCCGCATAGGAGCGCAGGGTGTGTCCTCCTTCGCCCACCACCACCCGCTCGTAGACCTCGGTGCAGACCCGCACCCAACGGTCGAACTGGGCCTGGTCGGCGAGAGGCGGGGTTCCGTCGACGGTTCCGTCGAGCATGTCGAGCTTGTGGGCGAACTCGTGGAACACCACGTTGTGTCCGCGACCAGGGTGACGGGCCTCGTCGAGGGCGGTGTCCCACACGATGACCACCGGCCCTTGAAAGGACGCCTGACCGAGGATGGCCACCGGGTCGTCCGAAACGAGCCCACCGCCCTGGGAACGCGGTCCGGTCACCACCACCGTCGTGGGGTGCACGAGAATCGAGCCGACGTCGCGGTAAGAGTCGTCGGGCAGGCCGAGGATCAGCAACGCCGCCTGCGCGGCGATGATGACCATCATCTCGTCGGTGATCTCGAAGCCGTGGGCCGCCTCCCAGATCTTGTCGGCGATCAGAGCCAACGCCAACGCCTCGAGCCGCTCCTCCTCGTCGACCGACAACAGGTTCCAGTGGCCCAGCTTGGCGTCCAGGAGCTCGCGCCACTCGGGTCGAAAGCCGGCCTCGTAGCGCTCCCGGCGCATCCGGTGACGCTTCGTCTCGAACATCACCGTACGGTTCCCGGCGCCGATGCCGCGACCGCTGAGCAGAAGGACGCCACGGCGATGGCCTGCTCGACCCGAGGGCAGATGCCGGCGTCATCGATCGAAGCGACCACAGGTGAAGGATAGGGAGCCGTACTCACGGCCCCTCCGAGGAGATGCGGCACCGGCGGGGTTCCCGGTTCAACAGCACGTGGCGGTCGAAGCGTCCGCCCCCCGTCCGAGCGTGACCGGTTCGATCACAGTCGGGGCACAGCACATGGCAGCGGCACCGTCGTCGCCGCCGACGATCTCGTTGGTGAGCTGGTCGGAGTCGCCGGTCTTCACGTACCACTCCCACTTGGCCCCGTCGGGATCGGTGACCCACGTCTCGACCTTGGTGGCGTAGCAGCAGATGGTGTCGTCGATCCCGGTGGTCTCGAGGCCGTCCCCGGTGAGCCGGGCTTCGGCGGCCTCGACCTCGGTTGCGCCGTCGGTCTCGACGCCCAGGTGATTGAGGCGACCACCGACCGCTGCTTCGAAGAGGACGAGCTTGAGCGGCGGATCGGCGATGGCGAAGTTGGCATAGCCAGGCTTGCGCTTGGCCGGCTCGACGCCGAACAGCGCGGTGTAGAAGGCCACCGACGCTTCGAGGTCGGTGACGTCGAGGGCGAGCTGGACACGAGACATGGGGAGGACCTCCGGGGCTAGACTGATCGATGTTCGTCGATGAGTCATACTCTACACACTCATCGATAGATGTCAATACGTTGTCGGCAAGGAGAGCCCACCGTGACCACAACACTGCCCATCGCCTGCTGTACGCCACGGGGCGACGGGGCCCTCGACGAACACGCCGCCACCGAGCTGGCCCATGTGTTCAAGGCCCTGGCCGACCCGGCACGAGTCCGGCTGCTCTCGATGGTGGCCACCGCGCCTGGAGGCGAGGCCTGTGCCTGCGATCTGGTGGAACCGCTCGGACGCTCGCAGCCGACCGTGTCGCACCACCTGTCCCTCCTCGTCGAGGCCGGGCTGCTCGAACGCGAGAAGCGGGGCCGGTGGGCCTGGTACCGCATCGCACCGAACCGCCTCGCCGAGCTTCGGGCCTCCCTGACGACCGCGCCGATCAGGGCCTGACTCTCAAAGGGCGGCCGCGGGAAGCAGCTCGACCACGAGCTTCTGGACCCGGCGGTCGATCTCGTCGCGAATCGGGCGCACGGCGTCGAGACCCTGCCCAGCGGGATCGTCGAGCTCCCAGTCGAGGTAGCGCTTTCCCGGATAGAACGGACACTCGTCGCCACAACCCATGGTGATCACCACGTCGGAAGCCCGGACGGCGGCGTCCTCCAGCTTCTTCGGAGACGCACCCGTGGCGCCGAGGTCGATGCCCATCTCGGCCATGGCTTCGACCACGGCGGGATTGATGGTGTCGGCGGGGGCCGTGCCCGCGGAGCGGACCACCACCCGATCGCCGCCGTGGTGGGCGAGCAGGGCCGCCGCCATCTGGGACCGGCCGGCGTTGTGCACGCAGACGAAGAGGACTTCGGGGCGCTCGTCACTCATCAGGGTCCTCCGCTCGAGGGTGGGAGTGGGGGTGGGGATAGAAGAGACGTACGAGGCCGAAGGCGATGACCAAGCCGACGAACTGCATGATGATGAACATCGGCGCCGACGACGGGGCGATGCCGGCGAACGTGTCCGACATCGTGCGGGCGATGGTGACGGCGGGATTGGCGAAACTGGTCGACGAGGTGAACCAGTAGGCCCCGCCGATCCAGGCGCCGACGGCGAAAGGCACCACGTTGGCCCGACCCGAGCGCACGCATCCCTGGATCAGGAGGAGCAGGGTCACCGTGGCAACGACCTCCGACAACCACAGCGCCGGCGACGACCGCTCCTTGGTCGAGAGGTTCACCGCCGACAGCTCGAACATCACGTTGGCCAACATCGCCCCGAGACACCCGCCGACGACCTGGGCGACCGTGTACAG
>Ga0335394_10002913_pt1 | contig 19374 bp, 16 predicted proteins | sample MAT03_FD_205741 | JGI IMG/M metagenome (GOLD analysis project Ga0335394, IMG submission 205741) | Freshwater microbial communities from Lake Fryxell liftoff mats and glacier meltwater in Antarctica - MAT-03 (spades assembly) (version 2) ... | reverse complement strand
TCGGCAGCAGGAACAGACTTTACCCGACCAGAATCGACATCTTCGATCCGAGCCCGGATTTCGGTTTCCCATTCTGGGCCGAGATCCGAAGGGTCCAAACTCGCAGAAAGCTCTTCGACCAGATCAACACGGTCTCGCGGATCGAGCTGCAGTGCTTCCTTCAAAATGTCCTTCGCCAGCATCATGGAGACCAGTTTAGCCCGTTTTCTCCACGCCGCGGAACGATTGCATCGTTCCAAGAACGATGCCCGGGTGATGCAAAAAACTTGTCCCCGTGAGTCCCCGTGCGTCCCTTCCAGTCCCTTGGCGTTTTCGCGGTCGCAAGAATTCTCGATATTTCCGCGTTTCCCGCTGGATTCACGTAGGCGCCAAACCATCTCCTCACCCTCATAACCCGAAGGTCGTCGGTTCAAATCCGGCCCCCGCTACAAATTTCTGGGGGAGAATCCCTTGACCTCCGGGAACTCCGGCCGAAGTTCCAAAGCCAGGCGGTCGGAACCCTCTTGTCATCTAGTGAGCTTCAACCGTGCTGCGTTTCAAGCTGCCAACGGTGTTGAGATCATGGCAGAATACCGCGACGATTTTTGGGACGGACGCCGGATCAAGGCAAATGCGGACCGGATCTGCGAACGGCGCCCCATGCCGCCAGGACGGTAACCTCGTTCTTCGTTTCATCGATGACGAAGAAAAGGTGAGTGCGGGTCTTGGGCAAGAGGCAGCGATGGACAAGATGGCCGCGTCGCCGGTCGTGAACCGGAAAAGCATCGGCGCGATGCTCAAGTTAAACGCGGGCGACTTGAATCTCTTCGTCGAAAAGTTCGACCTTGTCTCTGTGTTGCCGCCACCACGATCCGCGCTCGGTTAATTGCCGGTCAGCCGTGGCCGAGAAGACGATGCGTTTCATCGCGCTTTGAGACGTGAGAGAACACCTCATCCGCGGGTCGCACATCGCCGCGAATCATCTCGTCCAAACCCCGATCGATCGAAGCGTCGCGCGCAGCCCGCTCTGAGTCGGAGAGGTCATTCTCGGCGTCGAGAACGAGCAGCTGCACAGCCATTCCCTCCGGTAGATCGGTGGGTTGGTCAACCACGAAACGGCCGTTGGAAACGTGGGCAAGCACCTTGGTCATGTTCCGGAAAAGTGTAGCACCTCGATCTTCGATGCCGGAACACATGGGTCGCGCCGAGGCCCGGCAAACGCGCCTTGCCACCAATCGCTTGGCTACCTGTGCGACCTGCTAGAAAGACCCACCGCGAACAAATTCCTCTGTCGGATTCGCATCTGGCGCAGGTGCGTAAAGAATGGTCTCAGATGTCTTGATCCTCAGCTGTGATAGGGTCAGCGCATCAATGGACCTTTACGCCGAGCTCACTCAGTTGTTGGCCGCTTTTGAAGAGCGTCACATCGACTATGCCCTTTGCGGCGGTGTGGCCCTGGCCGTCCATGGCGTTCCCCGCGCCACCCAAGACATCGACATACTTGCCTTGGAAGAATCGCTTCCAGCGGTGAGGTTGTGCGCGCAAGCGAGTGGGTTTGTTTTTGAAGCCGAGCCAATGGATTTCTCAAGCGGGGTCACCATCGTTCGTTTTACGAAACTGATTTCAGAACAGCCGTTGATGCTCGATGTGCTTATTGCCAAGGGGCCACTGCAGCGGGTATGGGCCGGCCGGCTGACCATGCCGTTTGAAAGCGGACAAGTGAAAGTGGTTTCGCGCGAAGGGCTCATCACTTTGAAACTGGCTGCGGGACGCCCGCAAGATATCGCGGACATTCAAAGGCTCAAGGAGATTCACCGTGGTTGATATGAGTCCTGGGGGCATAACATCGAGGCTAAAAGCTATGTCTCTTTTCAGCAAGGCGGGGGGCTTTCAATCGAAGGGCATTGATATGAGCGCTGCGGCCATCACCGCGCGCCTACGCACAATGAGCAGCCTTACCGATCTATGCTTGCGCTTGGGTCGACTTTCGCTGGCGCACCCGGAGAAGAGACCCCGGCAGGGTTCATAGCCGTTGCGGTTTCGGGGGCCCCATCACACATCGCCACGGCCACCGCGTGGTTCAACATCACCACGGGCGTAGCGTGTATGGCAAACATACGGACATAATGCGTGAACTTGCTCCGGTTTGGTGGACGGTTGCGATGCAGATGTCGCTCGCCGAGGACGATCACGTGGTTGAGACACTCCCGGCGAATGAATCCGATCACGCGTTCGCAGTACGGTTTGCTGTGAAGCCCAGCCCGCCTACGATGCCGAGGCATGAAGCGCGATACGGGTCTTTCTTCGGGCGCCCATCCGTTGCACGGCTCTTCCAACTCCAGAACAGCCAACTGCTGCCGCAAGGCCAGGTTTTCCAGAGCGAGCTCGCGCTGCCCTTTGAAGCTCGATCTTACTGCGGCGCGGAGGGCGAAAATCAGCTCCAACAAGCGCGAACGGGAGCTCGGACGGGAAAATTATCAATGATTGCGCGTCGTACGGCGTTTCGAGGAGGCACAGGGCGTAAGCAACGGGCCATCTTGGTGGCTAGCTCACATCCGACAGCGAGATGATCTGGTTCAAGGTTTCGCAGGCGTGATCGAAAACATCGGTAGGAACCTGTTTCCACTGATGCGGTTTCGCCATGCGAGCTTTCCAGTCGAACGACTTTGGCTGGTGCCCAAGAATGTAGCTCACCACGCCTTTTGGGCCTTTGAACCGTATGGCGAATGGATTGGTTTCGTTGAAAGCAGCCGTGGCCATGGGAAGACCAATCACAATGCCCGTGCGCTCGTTGAACGCGCGGGGCGAAAGAACCACCAACGGATGAACGTCCTTCATCTCCCTGCCACTTTGGGGGGTGCAATTGAGCCAGATCATGTCCCGCCGATCCGGCACCCAGGCCCTTTGCCCTCCCACTAAATCGCTTCTTTGCCGACGGCCGCCGTGACCATGGCTTCGCCGCCGTGGCGAGCGGGATCAAAGGCGGCCAGCTTTTGGGCCAGCGTCAGTCTTGGCGGTCCCAGCGCCTTTACCGTCACCCCCGACTCGGTGGCGGTCACCTCCACCGGTTGCCCCACGACGAAGTGCGCCGAGCGGGCGACCACCGCAGGAATGCGAACAGCGAGGCTGTTCCCCCATCGCTGCACAGTTAGTATCGCGGTTTTTGCCATGATTTCTCAACAATGTTGTCGCTTCACAGGGGATGTGTCAACACGTTTATACGTTCGCCATGCCCGGACCCAACGGGCTGTGACGTAGCGATCATGTTCTTAGGCGCTCCGATCGTTCGCGAAGTGAGGTTCGTCGAACAATAGAGATCACACGCGCAAGACGTTTGGTTTTTGCCCTCAAGTTCGGAAACGAAGCACGAAACCAGTTGAGGATGAGCGGTTTGTGATTGCGCAAGGTACGTGCAATTTTTTTGAGCGCGGGAATGCGCGAGCGCATCTCGTCGATGCCGATGGCGCCACCACCGTTAAAGATCACGGTGTGCGAGACCCCAGTCAACGACCCACTTGACGGAGCGAAAGACGACGCCCCATCTGGCATTGAACGTGCGGCCGAATTCAGTCCACGAGAGTCGCTTCGCCCAGAAGACCAAGAATTGTCGATAGGCGTACCCAGAACGGAATGAAGATAAAGCTTCTCGGGTTTCGCGCAGTGTCGTACGTTTTTCCCCGCAGTCCGCAACCAAGGCATATCGCCATCGCCCCGTGGCGTGGGCGCAACCTCACGGCGATCGATTGGCCGACTCCAAACCAACTTTTTTCGTAGATGAAGCCTTTGATGGGATGACAACGTTTCAGGATCGCCATTTCCACGCCGGTGGCTGTGCACGGTGTGAACCAGTATCCTCGGTTCATGCTCGATTCAAGAGTTCGAAGATCGATGGTCCGTGCCTTCAGGGTCGTGGCGCTCGGCGCCGGCCTCTGCCTCTTCGCCTGCTCGAGCGGGAGCCCGCCTGGCGGCTCGGACGGAGCCACGGGGACGATCCCAGCCGACGGCGGAGCACCTGACTCCAGTGGCGGCCCTGGTCCGCCGATCGAAGGTGGGGTCGTGGGCAGCGCCAACACCATCATCGGCCTCGACCCGGGCGGCGGGCTCGTGCGCATCGGTCTCGGGGCAGACGGCCACGATAAGCGCCTTGGCTACCCCAAGTTCAACGGCGTCGAGATGAGGAACATCGTCGCGATTGCGAGGGGCCCCGGCAGCGTCTTTGGATTGAACCGCGAGGTTCTGAAAGGAGGGAACCTCGTCGACATCGACCTTCTCACCTTGAACGCGAAAGCCGCCAACCACAACTTCGACAGATTTGTAGGATCCCCCGACTCACCACCCAGCCACAGTGCTCTCGCGTCCAATGGCAGCACTTTCTTCGGCTCCCAGGGTGGTTCCATCGTCCGCCTGGGGGCCGACGGCACGCGCACATACTTCGCGCTTCGTCAGTTCAACGATGAAACGGGCGCCGATCAATGCTTCGACCCCGTGGACCTCGCGTGGTCAGGCGGGCTCCTTGGGGCCGGGTTGTGCGCTGGAGTCACCGCAACAGCGATGGGTACCTCGCACTTCGTGTGGGAATACCTGTTCGGAATGCCGTTGCCCAATGGTACGGGCGGTACGCCCACGAATAAGCGAATTCTCTACAGTTCCCCCGAGAGAATCGAAGGTCTCAGCAGCGCGGGCGCGGGAGCGCTCGTCGCAGTGAGCTCGAACGGAAACCTGCTCGTGCTGCAAGGCCGCAGCTTCGTCGTCCTCCGTAAGCTCGAGGTCGCGGTCCACGACCTCGAGTAAGCGACGGGCGAGACTGCGCCTGCGCTCAAAGCGCGATCCCGTGGGTTCTCAAAACCTCATCGGCCCGGAAAGCGGACCCAAAACGTTGGTCCGCAGGACGTGTGGCGCCGTGTTGTGGCAGCGATAATAAGCGAAGAAGATGTCGCTCGCCGAGGACGACGACGTGGTTGAGACACTCCCGGCGGATGGATCCGATCACGCGTTCGCAGTACGATTTGCTGTGAAGCCCAGCCCCCGGTCTGCGAAGGTGGTTTTCGATGCCGAGGCATGAAGCGGGATACGGTTGCCTCTGTGACATCGAACCCGAGCTTGCTATCCAGGTGAGTCGGGGGCGATTCGTATTTCGTTTCAAGATGGCCAACTGCTGCCGCAAGGCCAGGTTTTCCGGAGCGAGCTCGCGCTGCCCTTTGAAGCTCGATCTTGCAGTGGAGAGGAGGCCAAAAGTCAGCTCCAACATGCGCGAACGGGAGCCTGCCTCGGACGGGAAAATTATCAATGATTGCGCGTCGCACGGCGTTTTGAGGAGGCACGCCACAAGACGATCGATGTCCTCGAGCGCTTCCGCAGGCGCACTATCGATTGCCGGGCTTGACTACCGTCACGCGTTCGAGCTTGCCCGAATTGTTGGCTGCGCTCGTGCCAGCGGCAGTGAGACCGGCCACCCGCGGGTGAATCAACAGGAAAGCGCCGCGCTGAAACTCGGTGGTGATCGGCGCGCGCTTCATGTCGCTGCCCCAGTTGTACGAGGTCTTCTGGTTGCCGATCGCCTGCCCGGGCAATTCAAACCGCCACCCTTGCGCGTCCATGTGCAGGCGCACCGTCATCGGGTACTTGATCTTGAAGGCAAACCGCACCACTTCCTCGTAACCTGGATCGCCGGCGTGGATTTCCGCATCGGAGATCGCCACCGTCTTGTTGGTTGCGGTGACCCAGAACTGGGCCGCGTCGCTGGCGTCCTTGCGACCGACCGAGAACCAGAGGCCGCCTTCCTTGAACCGTGAGCCCTGCCAGTAGTTGAAGACACGCCGGTCGGTCTTGTCGCCGGAGATGATGCCGAACTGCCAGATGAACGCGAGATAGTTCCCGAACTGATGCCGGGTGACCACCGTGGTGTCCTTGATCACCCATTCGGCGGTCACTCCTTGCGGGTTCCAGAAATCAAACTTCCAGTTTTTGTTGGCGTTGGCCAGGCCGTAGCTCGAATGCTCCTCGGCCAGCGTGACGTTGAACGAGTCGCCCGATACCTCGACGATTTGATCGTGAATCGGGAAGCCGAACCAGCCGCCGCCCACCCCGGAGGTGTTCAATAAAAAACGCGAGGTCTCGAATTCGTCCTTGAACAGGATTGGGGACGTGCCCGCGTCGGCGGGAATCCCGTTGCGCGTGTCGGCAGCCCCACCGTCGCGCCCGACGGCCGGGCCGGGATCGGCATCAGGCATCGCTTCACCCGGCGCTCGACCTGCTTCCCCACCCGCGCCCAGCTCGCCCCCGGCAGCACCGGCACCCTGGTCGCCGCCCGCGGCGGCGACCGCATCCTCACCGCCCGCCGACGAGTCCGACGGCGGGGCAGCACCGCAAGCGACCCAAATCGCCACCAGGATCCCGCCAGAAAACCGCGGAAATTTCGGCTTCCGGTGCTCATCTGTTTGCATAGTATACGGGTAGTATACTACAGAAGACATGGCCATTCCAGCTTTATCGGCGTGGCGCGACTGATATTCAGCGATTCTGGCTGTGCACGGTGCCGTGGCGCACGAAACCGGACATCGGCTGTCCGGCGGTGCTGGCAGGCAACTCGACTTTCGGCGTCCACGTCACGAGATCGGCGCTGTCGCTGACGTAGTAATGTCCGGTCTGGTAGGCGTCCATGTAGAGGCGCCAGTGACCATTGGCCAGACGCATCAGGCTGGGCCCCTCGAGATCACCGCCCCACCCCGCCCAATCACCCGTGCCCACGAACGTGTAGGGACCATCCAGTTTCGCCGCGGTCGCGTGTTCGATGAACTTGGTCGTCTCGTTCTTGCAGAACACGTGGTACGTCGGCCCCACCTTGACGATGAAATGGTCGATGGTGTTGGGGCCGAAACCGGTCAGTAGTCTGCCCGGACTGAACACGCTCAGCTGGTCGTTCAAGGCGAGCAAACGATGGCCACGCCGGCCCGGCGCATCGTTGGTGAGCAACGACACGATGATGTTGATACTGCCATCGGCCGGATCCTTGAACCATTCCGGCGCCCACACGCTCGTGACCCCGGCCACCTGGACCGGCACGTTGCGCACGAACGTCCAGTTCATCAGATCCGGACTCGATGCGATGCCGAAGTCAGCACCCGTCCAGCCGGTGGTGTACGCGATGTAATAAAGCCCGTCGATGTGCTGCATCAGGCTGGGATCGCGCACCAGCCCGGAGTGCGGGGTGTAGGCGGGGCCCTTGAGCAACGTGTAATGAAGCGCGTCGGGCGACTGGTAGACGAACATGTTGCTCTCGCTGGTGTTGGTGAACGCCGTGAACATGTAGCGCGAGGGCGCAACGGCGGTGCCCGGATTCATCACCGCGGGTTGCGCCGCACACGACAGCGACCACAACAGGACAACGGTGAACGCGAGCCTCATCGACCGTGCATATCGCAGAAGAAATCTGAAAGTGGCGCGCCGCTACATCTTGAGCGGGGGATCCGGGTCACGGTGTCGCCAATCCAGCCACCTCGCTGGCGGCGAGCGCGCGGTTGTATAGACGCAGATCGTCCAGCCGGGCGTTGGTCGGCCAGTTGGTGCCCCAGCAACCACCGACCGCCAGTCCCCGGTCGCTGGGGCCGAGGGGGGCGTTGTAGGTGAGGTTGCGGTAGATCTCGACTCCGTTGAGATAGAGAAATAGGTCCTGGCTGGCGGCGTCGTAGGTGGCGGCGATGTGCACCCAGGCGTCATACGGGATCACGTTCGCTGCGGTGCCGTTGTTCCCTGGCCCGCGCCACCTGAGCGACCGATCGAAGTGGATGAGAAGTCCAAACATCTGGTCATCGCCGCTGGTGTTGCGATGCAGCAGCATGTCCTGGGAATTGCCGGTCGCTGTTGAGGACCGGAAGTACCAGGTTGCAATCGTCACGCCGTTGGTGATCGAATCGAAATCGGCGGAGGCATTGGCCGAAAAACAGCGATCGGGACTGTCGCCGTTGGGGAAATCGTAGGCGCCGGCCTTTTTCCCGGTCGCGCCGAAGGTGCCCACCGTGGTTCCGATCCAGGTGAGATTGTCGGCCACCGTACCGGCCGAATCGGTCGCCATCGCTGCCCCCGCGAGCTCGTCGAATTTCCAGTGCGCGATGAGTCCGTCATTGGCAGCGCCCGCCGCGCCACCGCCCGCACTGCCGCCCGCGCCACCGACAACCATCGCGCCAGCGCTGCCGCTCATGCCGCCGCTACCTGCACTGCCGCCGCTGCCCGCAATGCCGCCGCTGCCCGCAATGCCCGCACTGCCGCCGCTGCCCGCACTGCCGCCGCTGCCCGCGCTACCCGCACTGCCGCCGCCGCTGCCGCCGCTGCCCGCACTGCCGCCGCCGCTGCCGCCGCCTGCCGCGATACCACCGTTGGTTTCGGCGCCGCCCGACCCAGCGCGACCGCCCGCCCCACTGCCGCCGTTGCCGCTTGCGGTACCGCCACCGCCACCTTTGCCGCTCGCGCCTCCGGTGCTCGCAGCGCCACCCGTATCACCCGATCCGCCGGCGCCGTCGTCCACCCAGGCGCCCTTCCGCGCGGTGGGAGCACCGCACGAGAGCCCGGCCAGATTGCTCAACACCCACGCTCGTAGAAAAATGTGCCGCATGAACTACAGAGCCGGGGTTCGCACGTGGCGGAACCCCATCGAGCTGACCATCTGCACGAGCAACGCGCGCACGTCTCGCTGGGCGGTCTCGAACTCGAACTGCGTCGACAGCGCGCTGTACTGATCGCCGTTCATCACATCGAAACGCCGGCCGGTCAGGAACTCGAACCATTTGTCGACGTAGCAATCGCGCACGACCGCGCTGCCGCCGAGAGCCTTGCCGAGACCCGCGGCTCCCTGCACCTCGACGTTTTCGAGATCATCAGGTCCGGTCAGGGTGGCCTTGGCATCGATCGTCTTGCCGTTGGCATCGGTGGCGGTGAAGCGGCCGATCCCGTCGTAGTTGCCCAGCGCAAATCCCATGGGATTGAACAGGTTGTGGCAGCTCATGCACATACCGGCCCCGGTGCCAAGTTCAACCTGACGCCGCACAGTGGCGTTGGCGTCCTTCTCGAGCGGGGGAACGTTGTCCGGGGGTGGCGGCAACTCCGCACACAATACGTTCTGGAACAGGAAGGCACCCCGGTAGATCGATGAGGTGAATTCGCTGTCGCCGTGCGCCGCCACCACCGCCCCCTGGGTAAGAAAGCCGGAACGCTGATCGGCGCCGATCGCAACCTTGCCCTCCGCGTCGACGGTGCCGCCGTAGATACCGGCGAGGTCGGCGTGCGCGTAGGTGTAGGGCGCCGTGAACAGCTCCACCAGCGAGCCGGGACCGTCAAAGACCACCTTTTGCGCGAAGGTTCTCATCTCATCGATCCATTGCGCCTGCGTCGTGCCGTTCTGAAACGCCGGGTAGGCCTTCACATCGCGGAACACCCGCTCGGCGCTGTCGGCCTTCAGCCACCAGGCATGAAAATCCGCCACCACGACGCGGGCACGCGCGCTTTCCAGCATGCGCCTGGCCTGGCTTCGCACCTGGTCCGCCGTTACGAGGGCACCACCCTCGGCGGCCTGGAAGAGCTCCGCATCGGGCATGGTTTGCCACAGGGCGTACGACAGCCGCGATGCGGTTTCATAGCCGTTGAGCGGCCGCGTGGTGTCCGGCGCGGCACCGGCGTTGTCCATCTCCACGCGATAGAGGAACTTGGCCGACGCCAGCATGGCGGAGAGCGCGATGCGCACCCCGTCGTCAAAAGACTTCGCCATCCCGGCGGTCGTCACATAGCGCGCAACCTCGGTGTCGCTGAGCGGACGCCGGAACACCCGCTTGCCGACGCCGCGCACGATCTGGTCGTTGCAAGCCGCGGCGGTCATCGCGCCACCCGGCGTGCACAACATCACGCCCTTGTCCTTGTAAACCCGATCGGCGACCGCCTCGGCCAGATTGTAAAAGCGTACCGCATCGGTGCTGCTGACTGGATTGGTCAGCACCGCGCTGCTCGTCAGCGTGAACGGAAATTCGACCACCGCCGCCGGACCAAACAGATCCTGCAGCGTGTTGCGCAACTCGACGGGGTTCATACGAACCAGCGGCGCCGCCGACACCGAAGGATCCGCGGGTGCCTCGGGCGCCATCGGCATGTCGCGATCGATCTTCGGGGCGTCGGGATCGAAGCTGTCGGGAGCGCCGCCCCCGGTGCCAGGCTCATTGGTGCCGGATCCGGCGATGCTTCCGGTGCAGCCAGACGCCACCAAGGCCAGGCCGGCCAACGTTCCACAAAGAATTCCGCGCGCGTTGAATTGCATGGTTGATAACCTCATCCGTTCACCGTGAGAAAGGGGTTCGGGCCCGCCTGGTTGCGGTACCCGTTGCCGAAGGGCGCGCCCGTGTAGCCGAACGACTTCGCGATGGTATTGAGCATCGGGGGACTGTGATGCAGCACGATCTTCGGGTCGATCCAACCCGGCACGCCGAAGTCGACCACGCGGCCGGTCTTGAAAGTGCCGCCACCCGAGCCGATGAGCAGGTAAGTCAGATCGTTGCGGCCTTCCTGATCACCCGGATCGTGATAGCCGCGCCCTTCATTGGTTGACGCCAGGACCACGGTGTTGTCGAACACCTTGAGTTCCTTGAGCCGGGTCACCAGGTAGGCGAGTTGCTGGAGCCACCACTGCTCGATGGCCATGAAGTACTTGTCCTTCGAGGGCCGGTCGTGGGTCCACGCGTGATTGCCGTCCTTTGAGATTCCTGCTTCCACCTTCTCCAGCCACGGGTATTTGAGGCTCCCCATCGAAAAGTTCCCCTGCAGCGAAGCGACCGGGGTGAGATCGCAGGAAAAGGCGAGTGCGATCAGATCGATCTGCGCCTTCATCACCTTGTCACCCATGGTCTCGTTCAGCGGAATGTTGAACTCGTCGGGGTTCAAGGAGCCGCAATCTTGCGGCGCGCTGACATTGGCGATGTCGATCTCCAGCGACCGGATCCCTTCGAGATGGTCGGTGAGCTTTTTCTTGTCCGCCACGCCCAGCCCCGTGCGCACATCCTCGAAATCGGTGCGCACCAGATCGAGGATGGACTTGCGCCGGGCATGCGCTTCGGCGAGCGCCGTGACGCCCCCTCCACCCGTGCGGCCGGCAAACAGGGTCTGGAAGACCTTCTTCGGATCGTTGTCGGGGTTTATCGGTTGATTCTCGCCCGAAAACACCATGCCGTAACCATTGGACTCCGTACCGGGCGCGACCCCGGGCGCGAAGCAGCCGAGCACCAGCGATTTGAATCGGGGGTGGTTGAGTGTCTTCGCGATGACCTGGTCGACCGAGACGCCGTAAAAGTATGCCTTGGCCGTCGCCGGGTCCTTGTAGTACTCGGACCCGGTAAACGTGTTCGCGGTGCCGGCGTGATGCCCCTCGGCCCCGCCCCACTGACCGAACCCGCGCAGGATCAGGGTGTCGGCCGCGTGCGGCTGCATTGCGGCCATGCGCGGCTTGAAGGTGAAGTTCGATTCCTTGACCGGGGGCGCCGACGACAGCGTCTTGGTGCCGCTGGCGGTGTACCAATCGGCAGGGTACAGGCCGTGCGGAATTCCGTACTGCACGTAGCGCTTGGGCCCGGCCGCGAGCGCCGGCCGGCTCTGCATGGCGCTCAGCAAGGGCAACCCCACCGTGATCCCGCCGGTACCCCGCAAGAACGTTCGGCGACTGAGAACTTTCGGCATCAAATTCCTCCGGTGGTGTTCAGCAAAGTCTCGATCCTGTTTATCGTCAGGAATCGATTCAAGATTGATTCGTTGGGCGGAAAACCGATCACGGTCCCGCAACAATCGGGATCGACGCGACCGGTTGCCCCATTGCGATCGCCACATATTTGACGCTCTTCCATCGGGTCACACGTGTAAGCGGGGCAAGGGGCCCGTCAGGTCAACCAGTTCGCCCTTCCCCACCAGATTGCCCGGCACCGTAGTCAGGCCGCCGATGCTGTTGTCAGATAGGCCCATGTACTGCATGAGCGACACGAGGAGCTTGTTGTTGGCGGGACCCAATCGCTGCTGGCCGCCCCCGTAGGTACCCGAGGCGGGATTGGCGCCCGTCTCGGCGTATTTGAGATAGCGGCCGGTCTTGAAATAACCCTGCCCGGCGCCAGCGATCACCGCCGGGATGCGGAACATATCGTGCGGTCCGTTGGCCAGCTCGGTGGTCCACACCAGCACGGTGTTGTCGAGCATCGTGCCGTTGCCCTCCGGGATCGCCTTCATCTGAGCGACCAGGTTCGCGAACTGCTCCGCATGCTTGATGTAGTACTGCTTCATCAGAGTGGCGGCGGTAGTGCCCGGTGCCGTCGACTGGTGCGCGACATCCTGGTGAACGTCCTGGCCGGAGGTGCCACCAAATTCACCCGGCGCTAGCTGGCCGACCACCTGCACCGCCACGTTGGTCACCTGGCAGGCGAGCGCCGCGATCAGGATCTTCATCGAGCCGTTCGAGATGTCGAGCGCCGACGACGCCGACGGCGGCGTCTGGAAATTGCAACTCGCGCCGGCCGTTGTGGGGGTCGGACCCGCAGGCTTCAACTGCTTTTGCAGATCGTTCATCAGATCGAGGTGGTGCTGCAGCTTGATCTTGTCCTCGCCCGACAGCTTGCCGGCCAGATTCTGGTATTCGGGGCGCACGATGTCGGCCAGGGTGGAGCGTGCGAGCGCCACCTTGTCGACCGGCCCACCCGCCACCGGCATCAACCCGGCGCCGTTGAACGACTTCACTTGCAGGAAAAGACTCGACGGCTGGATCGGCCCGCGGATCTCGGCTTTGGATCCCGAGTAAATCGGCGACCACGTACCCGGCGTCGACGCGTACAAGCTGGCCTTGCGCCCGGCGACCTGCACCTTGCTGCCGATGATCTGATCGACCGACGGCCCGCCGCCGGTGCCCTCGTTGTTAAAGCCGCCGGGGAACGCCACCTTGGCGCCGGTGAGGATGGCAGCGTTGCCCGCGTTGTGGTTGTTGGTCGGCTTCGACGCGAAGGCGGCGGTGTTGGCCAGTCCGTCGAGAATGAGCAAACTGGAGCGATGTTCGTAAAGAGGCTTGTAGATCGAGCTCCACGATGTTTGCGCGAGGCCGTTCAGATCGGCCTCCCAGTCCGACGCCTTGTCGGGCAGGTTGCCCGGCCGCATGCTCCAGTCCCAGTAGTTGGGCCCGTGCTGGGTGTGGAAGAAGAAGATGCGCTTGGGCACGGCCGCGTAAGCGTTGCGGTCGCCGAGCAACGACGGCAAAAACAAGCCGCCGCCCGCCAGGCCCGCGCCACGCAGAAGCTGTCGACGATCAATTCTTGCTCGGGTCACCTGATCACCTCTTGTTCTTGCGGCCGTGGTCTCACTGCGCCAAACGTTGCTGAAAATCCGGCATCGCGACGATGGTCAACTGCAACCGGCGGATGTCGCCGCCTGCCTTGCGCAGCGCCCGGGTGAGCGACGTGACCTTGCACGATTCCTCGTCGGTGCTGTTGCGGCCGATCGCGAACTGGAACCAGTTGCCGGTCATGCACGAGAGAACCTCTTCGCTGTCGCCGAGCGCCGCCGAGAGGCCGACCGCGTCGGATACTTCCTTGTCGCCACTGTCCAGCACAAGAGCACCCGAAGCATCCACATCGAGGCCATTGTCCTGGGTGCGGTAAGCACCGATCGCGTCGTAGTGCTCGAAGGTGTTGCCCATCGGATCAAACAGCGTGTGACAACTGACGCAACCACGGCCGCCCTCGGTCAGGCGCTGTTCGAACAGTTGCCGGTTGGTCTTCGGCCCCAGGCCGGCCGATGCGGTGGGTTCGGAGGTGTCGGCGTCGGGCGCCGGGCTCACGGGCGGGCCGCACAAAAAGCGAGTACGAACATAATTCCCACGCAGCGGCGGCGAGCCCGACACGCGGTGGGCGTGACCACCAAGGAAGGCCGCCTGGGTGAGCAACCCGGCCCGCTCGCCCTCGGGCAGGGTCACCCGCGCCCATTCATTTCCCGCCGGCGCGTCAACGCCGTAAAGCGCGGCGAGCGGCGCGTTCACGAAGGTCTCGCGGCTGGTCAGCAGCTCGTGCAGGGTGCGCGAACCGTCGAACAGCACCTGGCCCGCGAAACGATCGGTTTCCTCGCGCATCGCCGTGACCAGCGTGGCGCCGTAGCTGGGATAAAGAGTGGTGTCCTTCGGGCCTTCCTTGGCCAGAGTCTCGCCGACGTGATCGAACAGCAGCCACTGCCGGTAGAAATCGACCACCTGGGTCTTGGCCTTGTCGTCGGCCAGCATGCGCTGCGCCTGGCCCAGCACCACGTCGGGGGTGTCGAGGCCGCCGGCGGCAGCCGCGAACAGCGCCGCGTCCGGCATGCTGCCCCAGATGAAGTACGACAACCGGTTCGCCATCTCGTAACCGGTGACCTGCAGCCTATCGCCACCGAGATCCTTACCGCCCAGTTCGGGACGGTAGAGGAAGTGCGGCGATTGCAGCATCCCCTCGACGGTGAGCTGCACGGTGGTCTTCCAGCCGATCTCGGGCAATTGCTGGTCGAAGAAATCCTGATATCGCTTCTTCTCGTCGGCGCTGAGCGGACGCCGATAGGCACGCGATCCGAACTGATCGATGAACATCGCACCGCACGCCGAATCTTCCTTGTTGCACGGCACGAGTGCGCCCATGTCGGCCACCGCCTTGGCCGCCACGTCGGTGGCGCCGCTGCCGAAGTCGCCCACGTTCTGCTCGGTGGCAAACAGATCGCCAGCACGGTTCTCGAAGCCCAGCGTGTTCTGATCGGCCGCCAACTCGGGCCGGCCGATGTTCATGCCCACGAACAGGTCGCGCAAGGTGTTGTGGTACTCGCGCTGGCTGAGCCGCCGGATCGCGGACACGCCCAGACCCACGTCGGCGGGACAATCCTTACTGATGTCATCCGCGATGTTGTCGACGATCTCGTCGGCCGACGGCAGTTGGTCGGCCGATCCGCCGCCGTTGCCGCCCCCGCCCCCGCGGTCAACGGTGCCGCTGCACCCCGACGCGAAAAGCGCGGTCGACAGCAGCGTGCTCAGGGCACTCATCGTTGCTCGTCGCGCGTTCGGTAACATCATCGAACCTCCAGGTATCCGCGGCCTGAAAAACCGATCACCGGGTTGGGGTGGTACTTCCCACTTCACCATCCTTCACCGGCAGCCAGTTTTCTAGCTTAGGGTACGGCCCTGGCCCCGGTAATCCACCACGATGGGGGACCCGCGCGCGGCGCGCGACAACGCGGCGCGACAACGCGGTGCTATTTGCCGACGCCGTAACGGATGTACAGCGGATTGACCAGACCACGCTTGAGCGCGAGGGCGGCGGCCGCCTTGCGGTCGTTGACGCCGAGCTTCTCGAAGATGCTGATGACGTGGGTCTTCACGGTGCCCGGCGAGATGCCGAGCGCCGCGGCGATCTCCTTGTTTTCGTCGCCCGCCGCCAGCAGACGCAGCACGTCCAGCTCGCGCGGGGTCAGCGAGGGCTGGGAAAGCCGCTCGGCCAGCTTGCGCGCAATCTCCGGCGGCACGTGCCGCTGTCCGCCGTGAACATCCCGGATGGTGTCCACGATGTCGCCGCACACCATGCTCTTGAGGATGTAGGCGCTGGCGCCCGCCTGGAAGGCCTGGAAGATCATCTCGTCGCCGTCGAAGGTGGTCAGCACGATGAACCGGCTGTCGGGGAGCTCCTTACCGATCTTCTCGATCACCTGCACGCCACTACACTTGGGCAGATTCAGATCCATCAGCGTGACGTCGGGCCGGTGCTCGCGCAGCAACTGGATCGCCTGTTCGCCGTCGCTGGCCTCCGCGACCACCGTGATGCCGGGCTTGTCCCCGATCAAGGACACCAGGCCGTGCCGCACGATCGGGTGATCGTCCACCACCATGACCCTGATGGTGCTTTGCTCAGCTATCATCGAGAGGTAACCGTACCATGATCTCGGTGCCCTCGCCTGCCCGGCTGTTGATCGTCATGCTGCCCCCCAGGGCCACCGCGCGTTCACGCATGCCGAGCAACCCGAAGTGTCCTTGCGCGTGCGCCAGAGCCTCCGGATCGAAGCCGACGCCGTCGTCGTGATAGCGCAGGGAAATGCCGCGATCTTCGTAACGCAGCTCGAACTCGATGCGCGAGGCGCGCGCGTGGCGAAACGCGTTGGTGAGTGCCTCCTGCCCGATGCGCAGCAGGCACACCTCGTGCGACGAGGGCACCGGGCGCACAGCACCGAAGGTCGTGACGGTGACCGGATGGGCAATGTCGATCTGCTCGCCGAGACGGGCCAGCGCGCCCGGCAAGCCACCGGCGTCGAGAGCCGTCATGCGCAGGTTCCAAACCACCTCGTGGGCCTCGGCGAGGCTCATGCGCGCAAGCAAGCGGGCGCTGTCCAGATTCTTGCGCGCCTTGTCGGGTGCGCTCTGCAGCTTGTCGAGCGCTGCCTCGATCTGGATCGAGATGCCGGTGAACCCCTGCGCCAGCACATCGTGAAAATCCCGCGCGATGCGCCCGCGTTCGGCCAGCAACAGGGTGTGGCGCAGATTGATCTGCCGGATGCGGAGGCGGTGGATGGCCCAGACCAAGGCGGCGAGGAGCGCCGCGAGCAGCAAGCGGAACGACAGGCGCTGGTGAAAATGCGGCGACAGCGTGAAGGTGATCGCGGCGGCCGATGGATGCCACGCGCCGTCGTCGGTACCCGCCCGCACGCTGAAGCGATAGGGCCCGGGCGCGAGGTTGGTATAGAACGCCGATCGTCGATCTTCGGCCTCGATCCAGTCCGGATCATGCGGTTCGAGCCGGTACCTGAAGCGAACCCGGCCGGCCGCCGCCAGGCTGGCCGCGGTGTAGTCAACCCGGACATCGCCGCGGCCGGGCGGCGCCACCGGCGAGGAGGCCGGATCGGCGGCGCGGGTGTCCAGGCTGATCCGATCGACGACCGCGGTGGGGAGCACCCGATTCGCACTCACTTTTGCCGGGTCGATCGACAGCAGCCCCTGGCGGCCGAGGAACCACAGCGCGCCGTCGTGGGCCACGAAGGAGGCCGCGCTACCGACCGTCCCGCAGGTGTACCCGGCCATGCCGTCCTCGTCGACGAAGCGGGTGTAGCGCGCCGACCAGGTGTCACCGGCGCTGGTCCGATCGATCTCGCTCCGGCTGATCCGGATGATCGCCCGCGGGGTACACAGCCAGAGATCCCGCTGCCTATCTTCCAGGATCTGGAACACCGGATCGTCGACAAAACCGTTGTCGCTCCGGAAGGGGGTCAAGCGGCCATCGCGCACGCGGCCGAGGCCACGCTGCATGCCGGCCCAGACCGCGCGGCTCCCCTTGCCACTGGCCGCAGCGTTGACCGAGAAAAACACCGGCACTTCACCCGGCGTCGTGAAACGCTGCCAGACGCCGCCCGCGGTGCGGTGCAACAGCACCTCGGTGGTGGCCGCCCACAGGCCCCCGTCGCGATCGCCGCGCAGCGAGAAAAAATCGCCATTGTCCTCGGGGGGATGCGGGATGGCTTCCACGCGATCCCCGGTCACCCGGTAGAGCCGGCTGCTGCCTGCCCACAGGGTTCCGTTGCCGTCTTCGAATAGCGACCTGATGGACTCCTTGTCGGGCAGGCCTTGCGCGCTCGTGAAATCGACCGTGCGATCACCGTCGAGGCGGCAAAGATTCGCGCGGCCACGCGCGCCCTTGTCGCCGCCGATCCACAGCGCGCCAGTGCGATCTTGCTCCAGCACCCGGATCTGCTCGACGCAAACGCCGCCGGGCGGCCCGGGGCGGGTCCAGCCAACGCCCTGGTAGCGCAGCAAGTGTTGGCCGCTGCCCACCCACACCGCCCCGTCCTGGGTTTGCAGTGCGGTCGTGGGTGCAACCTGGGTCAGCTCCGGGGGCAAGGGCAGGCGGGAAAACTTTCCCTCATTCAATCTTATGAGACCGCCGCCCGATCCGACCCAGAGGTTGCCCTCGCGATCCTCCATGAAGGGGCCGATCAGGTCGTCGGCGAGTCCGTCCCGCCGGGTCAGGCTTTCGAACCGTCCGTCGCGCAGACGGTTGAGTCCCGCTGCCGTGCCGATCCAGAGCGAGCCTTCCCGATCGGCATGCAGCGATCGGACCGTGTCGCTGGCCAGCCCATCGCGGGTGGTGAACGTCCGCGCGACGCCGCCCTCGAACCGGATGAGCCCGGCGGCGCTGGTGCCGATCCACAGAACACCGGTGCTATCCACCACCATGGTGCTGATCCCAACCCGCGGCAGCTTTTCCTGGCCCGGGATCGGGACGACGCGGCCGTCGCGCAGATGCTGAACGCCGGCCGAATCGCTGACCAACCAGAGGCTGCCGTCGGGAGCCACGCACAAAGCGAAGGCCGGGCCCAGCGGCTGGCCATCGGGTTGCGTGTGCTTCGTCCAGGTCTCGCCCCGGCGCTGGGTCAGACCCCCGGAGCCCGCGAACCAGAGCGTCCCGGAGGGATCTTCGCGGATCGACCGGATCCCTTGCCGTTGCCCGGCGACCTCCGTCGAGACGAGTTCGACGCGGCCGGCGCGCAGGCGGGCCAGCCCAGTTTCTACCGCCGCCACCATCCACAGGGTTCCTTGCCGATCGGCCAGTAGCTTCCACACGCTGGTGCTGCGGACCAGCGCGGCGTTGGGCTGGTTGGCGGGCGTGAACGAGACGCCATCGAAACGGGTCAGGCCGCTGGGCGAGCCGAGCCACAAAAAGCCGTCGGGCGTCTGCGCGATGGCCACCACCTGCGCGTGCGGCAGCCCGTCGGCAACCGTGAAGACGCGACGGTTGTAGTCGGCGAGCCGGATGCGCGGATCGAGCGCGAATCCGGCTCGCGGACCCACCACCAGCGCAGCGAACCCCAGCGCGAGGGCGAGCCCGCGCGTCAACACGCGCCGGTCAACCATGTCTCGGGGTAGGCGTCGCAAACCTGACGATTAAACAACGGACGCCGGTCGGGCGCAAACCGGGCGCTACGGCGCGGGATTCTCGGCAGGACCGTGGTTGTCGCGGTCGAGCACGATGTTGGCTCACCCCGCGGGAATGCGAGATCCTGCGGCTCCTCGCGCGCGGCGGCAGCAACCGTGAGACTGGCGAGCATGCTCGGCATCACCGCGGAAACCGTGAAGTCCCACCTCAACAATATCCACGCCAAGCTCGATGCGAAGTATCGCGCCGCCGCGGTGGCCATCGCGCTGCGCCGCGGGTTGATCTGACGCTACGGCAGTTCGTTCCAGCCGGTGCGCTGGAAGCGGACGCCGCCGTTGCGGGTCACGGGCGAGATGGCGCCGCCGACCACGAAGGTCTGGCCGAGGTTGTTGGTGATGTCGACCAGCACCGACTCGTTGTTGCCGTTGCGCTTGGCGTAGAACACATTGGTGCCCGAGATCACCGCGGA
>Ga0335394_10002911_pt1 | contig 19378 bp, 2 predicted proteins | sample MAT03_FD_205741 | JGI IMG/M metagenome (GOLD analysis project Ga0335394, IMG submission 205741) | Freshwater microbial communities from Lake Fryxell liftoff mats and glacier meltwater in Antarctica - MAT-03 (spades assembly) (version 2) ... | reverse complement strand
ATCACGAGCGTGTACTTGTCGTCGGCCAGACCGGGGAAGCTCGGGCTCGAGCCTCCCGGACAGAATCCGGTCGGGAAGACCACTCCCTGGACATCGCCTACGAGCTGGCAGGTGAAGGTTGAGCTCGCCTCGGTCGAGGTGACCTCGAAGTTGACGTCGCGGTAGTTGATCAGGCCGTCAGGTCCGCTGGCGATCGAGGTGACCGGCGGAGTCAGGTCGACCCTGAAGCTCTCGGCCAGTACCGGGCCGGTCAGCCCGACATCGTCAGTTGCCCTGACCTCGACGTTATAGATGCCCTCGTCGAACGGATCCGGGTAACCGAAATCGCTTCCCGGACCTGCGAAGGTGACCAGACCACTACCGGCCGGGCTCGAAGGCGAGGCGCAAGGCTTCCAGACGCCGGAATCCGGCCCGGAGAGAATGCGGCATTCATAGGTCACGAACTCCTGCGGGGAGCGGTCGTCGACCTCGAAGGCGTAGGAAGGAGTCGGGTCGTTGGTCGGCCGTGGCTGGACCGCCGGGGTGTCCGACGGCGGCGTGATGCGCAGGCTCGTGACCGGCACAGTCGTATCCACGCGCCAGGTGCGGAATGCCGGCGTGCCGTCCTTCTGACCGTCAGCGTTGATCGCGCGGACCTCGAAACGGTGAAGGCCATCGGAGAGGCCGGCGTAGTCCATGGTTCCGGAGGCTCCGGCCGCGCAGGGCGCCCAGTCCTCTTCCAGGTTGCCGTCACGGAGGCGACGGCATTCGTAGGCAACGACCGGGGTCTGCGGGGAGCTGAAGTCGAACTCGGCGTCAGTCAAGTTTGACGCGCCGAGGTAGCCGTCCAGGGGCACCGGGTTCGAACCGTTGGGGGTGGCAACATCGATCGTCGAGTTCGGCCGCACCCTGACGGTCAGCGTGCCGACCGGACCGGTACCGAGCTTGTCGTCGGTGGCGGTGAACGGGAACTGGTCGTTGCCGGTAAAGGTGGCCGGCCAGGTGTAGTCCTTGGTGTTACCGGCGCCGGCGACCGAACCGTCGTTTCCGGGGTCGGGCGTCACGCTGACGGTGTACGGATCTCCGTCCGCATCGTTGGCGCGGAACTCGACCGGCAGCGGCTGCGTGGCATCGGCCTCGACATCGATCGTCTCGGTGATCGCAGCTGGAGGCGCGTTGATGGTGAAAGTGGAGCTTGCGATTGCGGACCTGGCACTCGTATCCTGGCTCAGCATGGCGCCGTTGTCGGTGACCCTGGCTCTGATCGTGTAGGTCCCGGGGGTCTTGCCCTGGGTCGTGAAGGCCTGGGTGCGGTCGGCGGCGAGGATGCCCGTGGTCGGGTCGCCATCAACGCGGATCTCGAAGCCGTCCCCGGCCGGGCCGTCGGTCGGGTTGTTGTTCAGATCCCATTCGATCGTCTGGGCGCGGCCACCCTGGGTGTCAAAGGTGCCCGCCGGATCCAGCGGATCGCTGACGGTGGCGGTGATCGAGTAGCTCGAATTGGTGTTCGGCCTCACCGGCGGCGTACCGCTCAGCGAGATGGTCGGGCTGTTGCCCTGGTCGTTCACCAGAACCGAACCGATCAGCATCGGGTAGTTGAAGTCCTGATTGGAACCGCGCGGAGATGCTTCGACCAGCCAGCGTCCACGGGACGGGAAGGACGGCACGGTGAGCGTGCGGGTCAGGCCGGAGGCCGTGTCCGCGTAGTCGAACCGACTGCCGTTGGCCACCGAGAAGTTGCCGTCTGCCACACACGGGTCGTTGCAGGTGGCCCAGCCGCTCGGGGTCCTGGTGAACATGTCACCGGTCTTGGAGTTTCGGATCCTCCAGTTGATGCCGTTGAAGCTGCCGTCGGCGACACCGCGGAAGGTGAAGGTAACGGGCTCGCCCTTGCCGACCACCGGGTTCATGGTGTTCGCCGGCTGGGCGACGCCGTTGACGTTGGTCACCTGCTGGTCGGCGATGATCGGCGGCGAACCCGAGCAGGTGAAGGCGGCGTCGCTGAAGCGCACGATCGAGCCGACCTTCTGGGAGAGCGCGCCGCTTGCCAGCCTGAGCTGAAAGAAGGCACGACGGTTGTTGGTCTTCTGCGTCTGGCCGATGCAGAGGTCCAGGAAGCCGGCGCTGAAGCCGTAGTTGCCGGGCGCGGTGCCGAAGAAGTTGCTGGCGGTGGCCGGAACCCTGGCCAGAACCAGAGCCTGGCTGCTGCCCGGCTTGCGCAGGACTCTCACGTTTTCTGAAGCGCTGGGAAGGAGGCTGAAGGAGCCGTCGGCCGGTGCCGTGTCACTCGTGTTTCGCGCGATCAGGATGTCTTCGATCGTGTCGTTACGTCCGAGGTCGACCTCGAAGGCGACCCTGACCAGATCACCTACGGCCGCGCCGCCGCCCGTCGAGACAGTGTCGAGCCAGCGCTTGGTGTTGTTTCCGCTGGTGAACGTGTCGATGTCGTCGTTGAGGATCCGAACACCGTTGGCTTCGGTCGTCATGTCGACAGACACCGCGGGTGCCAGCGGCGAGGCCGGGCCAGGTGTGAGGGTCAACCGACCCGTGCGCAGGCCGGTGCGGGCCGGGGTCGAGGTGATCGTGACCGTACAGCTGGCGTCACGGGCCAGGTTGGCGCCGCAGGTGGTCGAACGCCCGTAGTCGGATGCATGGGTACCGGAAACCGCCTGAGCGATGTTGTTGACCGCGATGTTGCCGGTGTTCCTGATGGTGAAGACGTAGTTGCCGTTGGAGCCGAAGGCGATGTTGCCGAAACTGCGGCTACTCAGCGGCGTGGTGCCGGCGGTGTCGAAAATGCCGATCGAGGGGTTGGGCGCGACTCCGGTTCCGGTCAGTGTGACCTGCGTGTTGTAGAAGGCTCCAGGATCTCCGATGATCGGGTCCAGCACCGGATCTCCGTTCAACGAGCCGAGCCTGAGCGTGGCGCTCTTCGGGCCGAGGCTGCTCGGCGCGAAGCTGACCGTCAAGGTGCAGGTTGCGTTCGGCACGATGACGGCACCACAGGTCGTGCTGCGGGAAAACTGCGCCGCGTCTGGTCCGGAGATGATCTGGCGCGACAGGATCGCCCCGTTCAGATTGACGTTGCCGTTGTTCCTGATGGTGAAGACGTACTGGTTGAGCTCTCCGACAGCCGACGAGCCGAGGTCCCGGGTAGCGAGAACCGTCGCATTGCCGGTGTCGCGGATCTCCGGCGAGGAGATCGCCGGGATCGAGGTGCCCGACAGCGTGGAAGAGGCGGTCGCCGGGATGCCGTTCGTGGTGTTCACGCTCAGGGTGGCCGTCTTCAGCGAGGCCGGGTCGGGCGCCTCGGTGGTCGGAGCGAAACGCACGCTGATGGTGCAGGAGGCACCGGTGGTGAGAGTGGTACCGCAGGTGGTTGCACTGATGTTGAACTGGCCTGCGTCCGGACCGGTGATCACCTGATTGGCGGCGCCGGTACCGGTCATGGTCGAGTTGCCGGTGTTTCTCAACGTGAAAACGTAAGGGGTCGACTGCAGCGTGCCGACGGTGTCGGGGAAAGCGTGGCTCGGCTTCAGTGTGGTGTTCGCAGTGTCGAAGATCTCCGGCACGCGGGTCGCCGGAATAGCGGTACCCGAGATGTCGGAGCTGGCCGAGACCGGCACGCCGTTGCTGGTCGTAACGGTCAGCGTCGCGTTCTTCAGGCCGCCCGGGTCGGGAGCGGCGGAGGTCGGCGCGAAGCGCACACTGATGGTGCAGGATTGGCCGCCGTTGAGGCTGGCTCCGCAGGTGGTGGCGCTGATGTTGAACTCACCGGCGTCGGGTCCGGTGATCGCCTGGTTGGCGGCGCCGACACCGGTAAGAACGGCGTTACCCGTGTTCCTCAGCGTGTAGACATACGGGGCCGACTGGAAGGTGCCGACCGTATCGGGGAAAACATGGCTCGGCTTCAGCGTGGTCCCCGGCGTGTCGAACAGTTCGGGGATGAAGGTCGGCGGAACGCCGACACCGGTGAAGCTGATTACCGCCGGTGAACCGGAGGTCGCGTCCGACGGCGCGACGTTCAGCGCGGCGACCAGCGGGCCGGAGGTGACCGGCTCGAAGCGGACCGAGATCTGGCAGTTGCCCCCGGCCGCGATCGTGGCGCCGCAGGTGGTCGAAGTGATCGAGAACTCGGCCGCGTTTGCGCCGGTCAGCGACTGGATGTTCGGGCCGGCCATGACCCAGTTACCCGTATTCCTCAAGGTAAAGGTCTGGTTGGCCTGGGCCCCGATACCGACGGGTCCGAAGTCAAATGAAGACAGAGGCGTCACGTTGGCCGCGTCGTAGAGGGCCGGAACGCGGGTCTGGGCGAGAGCGTTGCCGCTGAGGCTGACCGTATCCGGGAACGGGTCACCGCCGAAGGTGGGGGTGATGTTAAGCGTCGCGTTCCTGACGATGTCCGTGACCACACCCGGCGGGTTGAATCTCGTGGTGACGGTGCAGGTAGCTGCGACCGCAAGCGTCGCACCACAGGTGGTGGCAGTGATCGTGAAGCTGGAGGCATCCGCGCCGGTGATTGACTGGGTGCTCGGGTTGGTCAGCGCCACGTTTCCGGTGTTCCTCATAGTGAATGTATAAGTCGCCGAATTGGTACCGGAAAGGGTGTCGGCGAAGGTCTGGAGAGTCTGTTCCGCGTTGTTGGCCGAGTTCCAGACCTGGATCACCGGGTTGTCGGCAGCTACAGTGCCTGAGAAGGTTGCGTTGCCGGACTGGGTGCCACCACTCCAGCCGGCGCAGTTCGCGGTACCGGAGGCCGGACCGCTACAGCCGCCACCACCGCTTCCCGATGCCGCCGCGGCGAAGGCGATGTTCCGGCTGGGAGTGCCGACCGCCGTGCCGGTCTTGAGCCTGAATACGAAGCCGCATGACTTGTAGCCGGTGCCGGTGTAGTTCATGACAAGGCGCCGGGTCACGCCCACCCCGGCGTTTGTGCCGCAGTTCCTTGATCCGGAACCACCGGACTGGCTGTCGAACTCGTACTCGGTTCCGGCCAGGGTGACATCGACCGCGATGTGACGACGACCGGTATTGAATAAGCCGCCCGAAGCCGTATTGGTCCAGAGGAAGATCGTCCGGGTGGTCGGCAGGTTGAACTGCGCCGTGGTCCCGAAATCAACGGTTGTTCCGCTGATGGTGGTGTTCTCGGCGTTGCTCGGGCCGGTGAGGCCATCAGTAGCCTGCGCGGCGACCGGTGCCGCGAGCAGCGCGGCGGAGGCCACCAGGATGGCGATCAGGGTCCGGCGGACCGTGAAGGCCCGTCCTCCGGTCCCTTTTGTGGAAAGCCTTGCCGGGTCCTTGCCGGTATCGGTTTCTGTGTTCTGCGTGCTATTCATGATCGACCTCTATCTCCCTGTCCCAGTCGTCTATTTCAGGAGGGTGACGTGGCCCTTGAATTCCTTCTTGGAGCTACCGCCCGCGGTGTATGACACCGTGGCGGTCAACTTCACCTGCTTGCCAGACTTCTTCGGCTTCGTCTTGACCCTGAACTTGGCTTTGACGGTGGCTCCCGGCGCGACCTCGACATCGCGACAGCGCTTGCCGCTCACCCTGGCGAGTGCCTTCGGCGCTTTGAGACAGACGCGGGCCGTGGTCGAGGTGCCGCCGACGTTTGTCACGCCGACCGCAACTGCCATCGACTTGCCGGACTTGACCCTTTTCGCAGCGGTCACGGTCGGCGGTGCCAGCTCGGCCGGCAACGGAGCGATGTCGGGCGGTCCGACCGTCCAGGTCACCGAAGCCGGCGACTGGTCGGTCAGGCTGTCGGTGCTGGTGGAGCGCACGTCGAAGGTGTGCTCACCGTTGGACAGGCCGGTGTAGCTCTTCGGACTGGTGCAGGCTTCGAAGGCGCCGCCGTCGATCCGGCACTCGAAGCTCGCGACTGAAGCGCTCGAGACGAACCCGAAGCTGGCATCCGGCGAAGAAGTGCGCGCCGGAGGCTGGCTGGTGGTGCTCGTATTCGGAGCGGTGGGCGCCGCAGCGGTCCAGTTGTGGACCGCCGGGCTCGCGTCCTTCGTCCCGACTTCGTTCACGGCACGGACCCTGAAGTTGTGGGCTCCGCTGCTGACGCCGGTGTAAGTCCTCGGCGAGGTGCAGGCCGCGAAGGCCGCGTTGTCAACGCTGCATTCGAAGCTCGCCAGCGGGTTGCCGGGCGAGGAGAACGCGAAGGCGGCGCCTGACCCCGTAGTCGTGGTGCCACCAATCGTCGTATCGGGGGCGCCTCCGACCGTGCTCCAGGTGTGTGAGGCGATCTGCCCGCCGGTGCTTGCGTTACCCGCGGTGTCGATTGCCCTTACTTCCAGCTTCCTGGTCGCACTGCTCAGGCCGGTGTAGTTGAGCGGCGATGAACAGGTGCTCCAAGGGCCTGCGGGGCCACCGTTGAGGCTGGTCCGGCACTCGAAGCGTCCGTTCGGCCCGAGGTCGGTCGAAGCCGAGAATACGAAGCCGGCGGTCGGACCCGAAGGGCTGCTCGGAGACTCGGTCATCGCTACGGAGGCCGCGACCGTGTCCACCCGGAACTCGGCCGTGAACACTCCGGTGTTGCCGGCGCCGTCATCGGCCTGGATGTGGAGGGTGTGGAGGCCGTCCGACAGGTTCGTCGGCGGCTGGAACGGCGTCAGGCAGGTTTCAAGCCAAGCCTGAGCGTCGATCCGGCAGCGGACCTGCGCCGGAACCAGGTTGAGGTCCGAACGCTCGAAGTGCCAGATCGGCCGCTTGGCGTTGGTCTGACCGCCCTCACCGGGGCCGTTCGTGACATTCACCGGCTGACCGCCGAGCGAGACTGCCGGCAGAGTCAGGTCCACTTCCCAGCTGTATGTGTCTTCAAGCCCGATGTTGGTACCCGGATCGACTGCGCGCACCGCGAAGCTGTGCGGGCCGTCGGTCAGGGCCGGCGACTCGAACGGCGAGGCGCAGGTGGCGAACGCTCCGCCGTCAACCGAGCACTGGAAGGTTGCCGAAGGATCGGTGCTGGAGAAGGTGAAGGCCGGGCTGGCGTCGTTGCTGAGCGCCACCGGGTTTGAGTCAATGGTGACGTCCGGTGCCGTGGTGTCGACGATCGTGGTGTCGCTCGCGGGCGTCGGATCCTTGAGAACGCCGGACACCGCGCGCACCTCGAGGGTGTGCGGGCCTTCGGCGAGCGCTGGGTCCGCCGTGTAGCTGCCGCCGTCACAGGCGACCCATCCGCCACCGTCGAGGTTGCACTCGAAGGTGCTCACTCCCGACGGGGACTCGAAGGTCCAGGTCGGGGTCGTGTCATTGGTTTCGGCCGGGGGCACAGTCACGAAGGCGGTCTGGGGCTGGACCCTGACCGTCGCGGTGCCTGACGTGACGCCACCCTGGCGATTATCGTCGGCCTGGAAATCGAAGATGTAGACACCGGCCGCGCTGTTGGCGGCGGTGAAGGTGACTTCACCGTTGACCTGGTTGATCGTGCCGAGGGAACCGCCGGTTACCGGACCGACGATCGAATAGGCGAGCACGTCGTCATCGGCGTCGGTCGAGCCGAGGCTGATTACGACATCCTGGCCGGCTTCAACAGTCACATCGGGCGACGGGACGACAGGAGCGGTGTTCTCCTGGTCCCATTCGGACGAGGCGACGGTCTCGTTGCCTGCCGGATCGACGCCCTTGACTTCAAAGCGGTAGCGCACGTTCTGGTCGAGGAAAGGCAGAACCTCGGGGGAGGAGCAGGCGGCGAACACCGGCTTGTCCAGTTCAGCGGCAGCAGCCGGGAAGGTCCGGCAGGTGTAAGTCACGCCCGGGTCCTCCGACGAGCTGAAGGAGACCGTCGGCAGCGCGTCCAGGTTGCCGTCGGCGGGTGCCGAATCGATTGTCACCGTGACCTGCGTGTCGACGGTCGCCGAGCGGCTGACGATGCTCGAGCGGTTGGTCGCGCCGTCGATGGTGCGCACCTCGAACAGGTACTCACCGTCGGTGCGGTTCGGGTAATCGACAGTGAAGGCGTTGTCGCCGTCGTCACACGGCGCCCAGCCGACGATCGGGCCGCCGGTACGGGAAAGGCGGCACTCGGCCGTACCCTCCGGGATCTCGACGTTGTAGCTGAGGTCGTTGTTGTTGGTCAGGCCCTCGGTGCCGGTGACGATCACCGGCGGATCCGGGTTGACCGTGTCGACCGTGAAGCTGGCCGACTGCGGAATGTTGTCCTGGTTGAGCGCGGGCTTGGATGCCGCGACTTCGAAGACATGAACACCGTCAAGCAGCACTGCGGAAGTGAAGCTGCCCGACGCGCAGTCAATGCTGGGCAGCGGGACTGCGTCCAGTGAGCAGGCGAAACCGGCGCCGGCGACTGCCCCGTCAGCGGGCCCGGAGACCGCGCCGAAGGTGAAGGTCGGGGTGTTGTCGTTGGTCAGCACGCCGGCAGGTGCCACGCCCGGACCGGAAAGCAGGACGGTCTTCGGGCGGACCACCACGTCAAAGCTGGCGTCAGTGAAGGCGTTGGTGACCGTGTTGCGCACACGCACAGTCACGGCGTCCGTGCCGGCGAAGCCGTTGGCGGCGGTGTATGCCGCGCTGCCGCTGCCCGGGTTGACCGTGAAGGCGCCGAGTGATCCGCCTTCGGTCGAGCTGAGCAGGCTGTAGCTGAGCGCCCCGGGACTCGGGTCGCTCGCATCAATCGTGATCGTGACCGGCGCACCACCGCGGGTGTAGTAGGGGTCGATCTGAGCCGCGGCGACGATCGGCGAAGGCTCGATCGTCCATTCGAAGCTGTCGGCCGAGCCGGTGTTACCGGCGGTGTCGGTCGAGCGGACCTCGAAGCGGTAGTCGCCCGTTGCGAGCAGCGAAGAATCGACGGGCGATGTGCAGGCCGCGAAGTCCGACGGATCGGCCTGAAGCTCCAGGCTGCATTCGTACCCGGTCACCGGCTCGTCGGCGCTGAAGGTAAAGCTGGGCGTGCGGTCGAAGCTCGGGTCGCTCGGGTTCGTATCGATCGTGCTCACCGGGTTGGTGCTGTCGTAGGTGACGGAGCGGTCGGTGCCGGCGATCGACGCCTGGGCGAAGTTTGAGACGAGGCTGCGCACCTCGAAGGTGCCCGACGGTGCGATCGTGACCGCGCCGTCGGCCGCTGCCGTCACTTCGACGGTGTAGGTGTCACCGATTCCGGTGACGGAGGCGATAGAGCCGTTGGTGACATCAAAGTCGGAGGCTTCGACGGTGGCCGCGGCCAGGTCCTTGTCCGACGACAGGCGGAAGTTGATCGAAGCGTTGTTGGTCGGGTCAACCTGGCCGGGGGCCTGAACGAGAGTCACATTCGGCGGCGCGTCGTAAGTGACCGTCTGGTCAACGCCGCCGGCGGTGGTGCTGCTGTTACCGGCGATGTCCAGGACCGAGAAGGTGCCGGACGGAGCGATCGAAACGTCGCCCTCGGCAGACGCGGTGACCGCGACCGTATAAGTGTCGCCACTGCCGGTGATGCCGGTGACGGAACCGTTGGTCACGTCGAAGTCCGAGGCGGTGACGGATGCGGCGCTGAGGTCTTCATCCGAGCTGAGCTGGAACTCAACGGCGGCTACCGGACTGGGGTCGACCTGACCGGGAGCCTGCTCGAGGGTCACTACAGCCAGCGTGGAGTCGTAGGTGACCGTGCGGTCGGCGCCTGCGGCTGAAGCCTGGTTGTTGCCGGCGATGTCGGTGACCTCGAAGGTGCCCGAAGGCGCGACCGATACCGGTCCGTCGGCCGCGGCGGTCACGGTGACCGTGTAGCTGCTGCCCGAACCGGTCACGGAAGTGACGGAGCCGTTGGTGGCCGAGAAATCGCTGGTCGTGACCGACGCAGACTGCAGGTCCTCGTTCGCGCTCAAGGTGAACTGGATCGCCGCGACGTTGGACGGATCGACCTGCGCGTTCGCCTGCTCAAGCACGACCGTCGGAGCCGTGGTGTCGTAGGTCACGCTGCGGTCGGTGCCACCGGCGTTCGTCTGAGTATTGCCGGCGACGTCTTCAACCGAGAAGGTGGCGGAAGGCGCGATCGTCACGGCGCCGTCGGCGGCCGGGGTGACGTTGACGATGAAGTCTTCCGGGCCGCCCGTGATGCTGTCGATGGTTCCGTTGGTGATGTCGAAGTCCGAATTCTCAACCGTGGACGGGTTCAGGTCCTCGTTGATACTGAGGACGAACTGCACCGGAGCGTTCAAGGTCGGATCGTCTTGGCCGCCAAACTGCTCGAGCACCGCCGAGGGGGCGGTTGCGTCAACTGTGAACGAGCGGGCCGACGGGGTGCTGTCAACCGGGCCGCCGATGCCGGCGCGGGCCCTCACGTTGAAGGTGTGTGCACCGTCGGTGAGCGTCGCGGTGGTGAAGGCGCTGGTGCAGGGGGCGTAGGCCGCAGCGTCAACACGACACTCGAAGACCGTTCCGCTCTGGGGGGAGGAAAAGGCGAAAGTCGGGGTGTTGTCGTTGGTCAGGCCGGACGGGCCGCTGTCGATCGCGGTCTGGGGACGGACTGTGATCGTCGCGAGGGCGTCAGCATCTTCTCCACCGGCCGTGGCGCGGTAGGTGAAGCTGTCGGTACCGGCGAAGGTCGGGTTGGCCGTATAGAGGACCGAGCCTGGGGGTGTGTTACTGATCGCGCCCAGCGAGCCACCGGTCGGCGGGTCGACGATCGAGAAGGTGATCGGGTCGAGGTCCGGGTCGGAGGCGTTGAAGTTGACGGTGACCGGGGTCACGTCATTGGCGCCGGCGAAGACGTCGTTCGCGCTGGGAGGCGCGGCGTCTGCAACAGCGGGGATCGCTAGCAGGCAGAGGCTGAACCCGGCCAGCGCTGCGATCAGAAAAACACGAAAACGGCTCGCAAAAGCGACGTTACCTGCAGACATAACTTGCTCCCCTGCTCCCTTGATGGACAACTTTTCTCCTCCCGAACTGCTGATCTTTCGGGGGCCGGCGCTTATCGACACGCAGAACCCCCATCCCTTACTTGTGCCGGAACTATACATGAACTCGGCGTTCCTGTGTGACGGTTGTCCGAATACTTTCCGAAGCGCCCGGGGCATTCCGTGATCGTCGTCTCTGGAACGTCGCCGACGACACGCGAGCTGCAAGTAAAAGGCCCGCGCGACGCCGATCCTGGCGTTCGCGCGGGCCTACCCCCTACCCATGAGATTGGTCGAAACTCAGCGCCTCAGGCCGGTCCGGATGTTGGACGACAACGTGCGCGTTCCGTTGGACGAGGTGACCGTCACGATGAAGGTCACTGTGCCCGAGGTCTCCCGGCGGCGTTTCAGATCCCCGTAGAGCCCTATCGGCATTGTCACCCGCAGCTGGGCCGTGCGACCGGCGGCGACCGTCTCCGGACCCCGACCGACGCCGTTGAAGACCTTGTTGCCGACCACGAAGCGGACCTGGATCTTTCTGATGGTGCAGATTCCTTCGAGGCACCTGACCTTGGCGCCGGTAAGGACCCGGTTGGCCGGTACGCGCACACTGGGTGTCGTGTAGCCGCGCAGGACCTGAGGCGGGTTCAGGCCGCCCACCGGCCCGGTCGGTCCGGTGTCGCCGGTCGGTCCGGACGGGCCCGTGCCTCCGGACGGGCCGGTCGCACCCGTTGAGCCGGTGTTGCCGGTCGCTCCCGTCGCTCCGGTACCGCCGGTGGCTCCGGTCAAACCGGTTGCCCCCGTGCTGCCGGTCGCTCCGGTGCTGCCCGTGTTTCCGGTTGCTCCGGTTCCGCCCGTGCTGCCGGTTGCTCCAGTGCTGCCGGTTGCTCCGGTTCCGCCCGTGCTGCCGGTTGCTCCAGTGCTGCCGGTTGTCCCGGTGGCACCGGTGCTTCCGGTCGGACCGATCGGACCCGTGGATCCGGTCGAGCCAGTCGCCCCGGTGGATCCGGTCGCTCCGGTCGGACCTTCCAGCGGCGTACCCGGGAGAGGCCAGGCGCCGGCGGTCTTCGGTCCGTAGAGGATCGAGTCGGTGGTGTCCAGGTAGAAGTCACCGTTGACGCCCTGGGCGTTGCTCGGGGCTCCAGAGCCTGAAAGCCACGTGTTCCCGTTGGTACCGGCGGACCCGGTCGAGCCGGTGTTGCCGGTTGCCCCGGTGCTACCCGTGGCTCCCGTGCTTCCGGTTGCTCCAGTCGAACCGGTGCTGCCGGTCGAGCCTGTGGCACCCGTGCTTCCGGTGCTGCCCGTCGAACCCGTTGCGCCCGTGCTGCCGGTGGCTCCGGTGCTTCCGGTTGCCCCGGTCGAACCGGTGGCTCCCGTGCTTCCGGTTGCCCCGGTCGAACCGGTGGCTCCTGTGCTACCCGTAGTGCCAGTTGCTCCGGTCGAGCCGGTTGCTCCGGTGCTGCCGGTTGCCCCGGTGCTTCCGGTTGCTCCGGTCGAACCTGTGGCTCCGGTGGATCCCGTTGCGCCGGTCGAACCGGTGGCTCCGGTACTACCCGTCGAGCCGGTTGCCCCCGTGCTTCCGGTTGCCCCGGTGCTTCCGGTTGCCCCGGTCGAACCTGTGGCCCCCGTGCTTCCGGTTGCTCCGGTCGAACCTGTGGCTCCGGTGCTACCTGTCGAACCGGTCTCGCCGGTTGCTCCAGTGCTGCCGGTCGAGCCTGTGGCTCCGATGCTTCCGGTGTTGCCGGTCGAACCGGTGTTGCCCGTGGCTCCGGTGCTACCTGTCGAACCCGTTGCTCCGGTCTCGCCGGTTGCTCCAGTGCTTCCGGTCGAGCCTGTGGCTCCGATGCTTCCGGTGTTGCCGGTCGAACCGGTGTTGCCCGTGGCTCCGGTGCTACCTGTCGAACCCGTTGCTCCGGTCTCGCCGGTTGCTCCAGTGCTTCCGGTCGAGCCTGTGGCTCCAGTGCTGCCTGTCGAGCCGGTTGCTCCCGTGCTGCCAGTTGCTCCGGTCTCGCCGGTTGCTCCAGTGCTTCCGGTGTTGCCGGTCGAACCGGTGTTGCCGGTGCTGCCTGTCGAGCCGGTTGCTCCGGTGGAACCCGTCGCGCCGGTGGCGCCGGTGGGACCGTCCGGGGCGAGCTGGATCAGGACCGGGGTGGTCTTGGGCTGGCTGTCCAACGTGGCCGTCACGGTCGCGGTGCCGGGCACGTTGTTGGAGGTCAGCGTCGACTCCGCCCGGCCGTCCTGGGTCTTGGCGGTCAGCGGGCTGATCGTGCCGAGGTTGGTAGCGAAATTGATCTCAGTCGGGCGGATCTCGGTTTCAACCTGGCCGGTCGAGCGGACAAGGGTGGCCGTGATCAGCGACTGGTCGTTATTGGAGTAGATCGTGGCCGGCGTCGCCGAGAGCCTCAGCTGAAGCGGTGAGCCGGTGGAGACGTCGTCACCGACGATGTTGTCGCCGCAGTCACCGTACGGAGGCTGGTCGGCCCCGAGGTCACAGCCCCACCAGTTGTTCTTGGCCATGACCGGGTCGAGGCTGTCGTTGCGGATTCCGAAGTCGTTACCGGCGATCCGGTTGGCGCTGGTGGTCATTTCGAGCGAGTTCACCACCGCCGGATCGGCGTCGGCCCAGATGCCGATGTTCTGATTGACCACCGAGTTGCCCTGAATGAGCGCGCTCACGAACGGGCTGCCGCCCTGGATGTAGATGCCCTGCTGCTGGTCATCGGCGGAAACGGTCGAAATGTCATTGCCGCTGATCACGTAGTCACTGCCGTAGAGACCGGTGATCGAGGTCGCCGTGTTCGAGGCTGAGTCCGGAACCGAGCCGGTGAAGGAGTTCCTCTCGATCGTCACCAGGTTCTTGGGTACTCCGCCGATCGGGAAGACATCGGCGACATTGTAGACCGCAACCTGGTCGTTGATGAACTCGTTGTCGCGGAGGATAACGTCGCGGGTGTCGTAGGCAAGGATGCCAGTGGCGACCGTCGTGGGATCGCTCGGTCCGTCCCAGACGAAGTCCCGGATGATGCTGTCGGTGACGGTCAGCTTCGCCCCGTTGTCGGTGACGATGCCGTTCCTGGCGAGAGGGGCATCGGTGAGCGGACCGGTCTGGCCGTCGATGACCGTGTCGGTGACCGTGGCGGTCAACTGCCCGTTGTAGTTCGGGGTCAGGCCGGAGAAGCCGTCATCGAGGGCCAGTCCGTTCTTCTGGAAGTTGTGGATCAGCGAGTTGTGGATGCGCAGCCTGCGCGGTACATCCGCGGTAGTCCCGGTGATGTTGTTGCGCTGGCTGATGCCGACGCCGCCGCCACTGCCGTTGAGGCCAACCGGCGTGCGCTGCATGTTGGTCACCTCGACGTTGGAGACGAGGCCGCCGGAACGCGGGAAGGCGATACCGGCGAACTTGGGATCGCTGGACAGCGGCTGGTTGATGTTGACGGTATTGGCGCCGTCGATGATCAGGTCACGCACGGTGACCGAGTTCGAGTTGAAGACGCAGATCACGCCGCGGAAGCCGGCATCCGGATCACACGGCACGAGCGGTGTGACCGGGGCCGTGATCGTGGTGGTAGCCGTGCGGCCGGTGCCCTTGATCGTGATGTTCTTGCCGACCACGTTGGCGCCTCCGACGAAAGTGCCGTCACCGACGAGGACCGTGTCGCCCGAGGAGGCACGAGTGACCGCCTGCTGAAGCGTGGCGCACGGGTCCAGGACCTGGCGGCAGCTGTTCAGACCGGCGTCGTTGTCGCCGGTCGTCTCCACGTAACGAGTCTGCGGACCACCGGTGATCGTGAAGCTGTTGTTCACAGTCTGGTTGTCGACGGTGCTGCCGATCGTGACCGAGCCGACGTCGTCTCCGGTCACGGTAACCGGCGTCACCCCCACTCCGGAGCTGAGAGTCGTACTCGCCGGAGTGATCGGGCCGATGCCGGCGTTCGAGGTCGAGTAGGCGACGGCCGGGGTACCAGGCACCGGACCTGCCAACGCGTTGTCGCTGTTGAAGTTGATCGACGGAGTGATCGTCACCGTGCCGTCGAGCGGCAGGGTGGGACTGGAAGCGATCGCCCTCATGACCAGCCACGGGTTCGTGTCCAAGGTGCCGGGGCTCTCATCGATCAGATCGGTCGGCGAGGCGGTGTTGGGGTTAGCGTTGCGCCCCCACCAGTTGTTCTCGGCAATGATCGCGTCGTTCGAGAGGTTTTGGAATCCGAGAGTGGTGCCGACGATGCGGTTCCCGGTAGCCGAAGTGGTTGCCGCGTGGGTGCCCGCTCCGACCCTTACGCCTGTGCCAAACCCGGTGATCGAGTTGCCGGTGAGCTCCGCTCCTGAACCGGTGCCTTCAACAAAGATGCCGACCGGACCGGTGCCCTGGAATGTGTTGTTGAACACGTCCGCATCGGTATTCGTGATCAGAAGTCCGGCTCCGGACGGTGCGCCGTTTCCGGCCGCTGTGACGGTGTTGCCCGAGACGGTCGCCTTGCTGTCGCTGTCGAGTCCGGTTATCTGGCTGAAGTCGCTCGCGGTGACGTTGTTGTCGACGACCTCGACATCGCCGGCAGCTCCGTCGGCGTAGACCAGAATGGCGCCTGCCGCAAACGGCGGTGCTCCCGCGTACCGACAGTTGGAGATCGTATTGCGGGCGACCTCTGCTGCGGTTACTGCAAACTGGGTCGGAGAGACGCCGAAGCCGATCTGGACGGCGTTCTGGCCCTGGACATTCTGCGTAGCACCGCATGTGATCGTGCTGTCGGTGAGAGTGATCGGCATGTTCAGGCTGCCGGCGCCGATGCCGTTCTTCTGGAAGCCCGAGATCCGGGAACCGTCGATCGTCAACGGATGGCTTCCCGCTGCCGCGTATCCATAGACACCGATTCCTGCCTGGCCACCACTCACCTGCGGCGGCGGGCCGGGACTCGTGAATGCCTCGCGGATGTCGACGATGGTGACGTTGTCGACCTTGCCTCCGGCCTCACGGAAGCCGACACCGGCGAAGCGGTTGTTGGTCGCGCCGAGCGCGTTACCGTCGATCTTCAGGTTCTTGATCTCGAGCATCGCGCCGGTGTGAGCTCCGACGACCGGCTTGATCGGGTTGGCCGGATTGGTGCCCGGCAGGTCTGCCATCGAGTTGACTGCCTGGAGCACAGTGGAGTCTCCCTGACCGTTGATGGTGATGTCCTTCGAACCGACCAGAGTCTGCCCGGCGTAGGTGCCGGCGGCGACTTCGACCATGTCACCGTCGTTCGCACGGTTCGCCGCGTGCTGGACGGTCAGGCAGGGACTCCCCGGAGTGCGGCAGTTGTTGGCGCCGGCGTTGTTGTTGCCGGTCGTGGCGACGTACCGGGTCGATGTGCCGGCGATCGTGTAAGGGAAGGTGAAGGTCTGCCCGTCGATCGTGGTGGTGATGTTGGTGGTGCCGCTGTCCTCGGGAGTGACGGTGGCGGTCTCGACGCCGGCCGAATCAAGCACTCCCAGAGCGGGGGCCACACTGGCGGTCCAGGGGTTGCTGCTTGCGTAGCTCACCGGGGTTCCGACCGGTACGGCCGCGTCCGGCGGGTTGATCGTCGCTCCGCTCGAGTTCTTGGTGATTGACGAAGTAATCGTCACATCAGGCCCGGGGTAGGTCATCGTCGGTGACGAAGCGGTGGCTTCCATAACGAGCCACGGGTCCGAGTCCACAGTGCCGAGAGGCAGATTCTGGACCACCGGATTACACGGTGCGCTCGCCGGACCGGCGTTGCAGCCCCACCAGTTGTTCTCTGCGGTGATCGGATCAAGCGAGGCGTTCTGCAGGCCGCCATCGGTCCAGCCGAAGATCCGGTTACGGGTGGCAGAGAGGTTGAGCGACCCCGCGACATTGTCGGGGAACTCGTCGGCGTAGATGCCGACCTTCGAGCCGGTTACGGACCCGGGGCCGGAGACGATCGAGTTGCCCACGAGGGTGGCGACGACCTGCGGGGTGCCGCCTTCGATGTAAGCGCCGGTCAGGTTGGCATTGCCGGGGCCGGGGGTCAGGCTGAAGGTATTGCCGGTGAGCGCGTAATCGGCGGCGGAGCCGTAGATGCCGATGACGTCCTGATAGGCGGCTCCGGTCGTGTTGAGCTGGCTTACGAAGGAGCTGCCGGTGATCGAGATGTCTTCGTCGCCGCCGAAGGTGTAGCTGTAGATGCCGGTCTGAAGGTTGTCGAACTGGGAGTTCGTGATAGTCGCAGCACCCGAGTTGTTGAGCAGCAGGCCGGTGGCGGTGGTCACCGAAGGACCGGTCCAGCCGATGTCGGCGATGCGGCTGTCGCTCATGCTCAGCACAGCTCTGTTGTTGACCTGGACGCCGTTCTGCGCGGTGACCGGGCCGACCCCCTGGCCGATCACATCGGTGTTGACCAGGTTGAAGGTCAGGTTGCTGTTGTAGGCCGGATCGCCGGCGACCGCGCTGGTCGCGAGAAGCATGCCGGTCTTCTGCCAGTCGCGGATCAGCGAGTCCTGGACGGTGAAGGTCCGGGCGACCGAGTCGTTGTTTACCTGGACCACCGCATGGCCGTTCTGGGTTCCGCTGAAGGGCGCGTCGCGCACGCCCCTGACCTCGACGTCGTCGATAAGGCCGGCGGCGTTGAAGTAGGTGATTCCGGAGAAGCGCGGCAGGTTGTTGGCGGCCTGGCCGTTGCCATCGACGATCAGATCGGAGGTGGTGACCGTGCCGCCGTTGACGCAGACCACGGCGCGCCAGGTGCCGTTGCAGACCGGCAGAGTCGTCAGAGGCGCGGTGATCGTGGTCGTATTGGTCCGGCCGGTGCCGTCGATCGTCAGGTTCTTGCCGAGCGTATCGACGGCGCCGGGGAAGTTGCCGTCACCGAGCAGGATGTCGGTCCCGCTGGTGGCCGCGTTGATCGCCCGCTGGACCGCGCCGGCACCCTTGTCCTGGGTGACCGGGATGTCACCCGTGCGCAGGGTCACAAGGCCGAGGGCGTCGTTGAGCAGCCGGTCGACGATCCTGGTGGAGACGGTCAGCAGCTGGGCTTCGGTGGCACCGGACAGCAGGATGCCCTGGATGGTCGCTCCGGTCGCGTCCACGTTGCTGCGCACGTTGTTCTGCGCGCTGGTGCCGACGAAGATCGCCGCCGATGCGGGATCGGATGCCTGAAGGGTGGTGTTGCCGATGTCAAACGTCGGGGTGAGCCCGAAGACGTTGAGCGCGTGGCCCACCGTCAGGTTGACATCAACATCGCTCATCGTGAAGTTGCTCAGGCTGGTGTAGTTGGCGACAACCAGGCCGAGACCCGGGGTCACTGACGGCGGCCCCGGGCGCTGGTACCTGCCGGTGATCGAAACGTTGTCGAGCGTCACCGTGCCGGCGGCGCTCGGGGTGTTGGATCCGCGGAACTGAAGCCCGATGTGGGCGCCCTGATCCGGCGCGGCGTGGCCGATGATGTCGACGTCACGCACGGTTGCGTCACCGTTGAAGTTGAAGAAGCTGACGTCGCCGCTGCCGACGGTCTTGACGACATTGCTGTTCTTCTCGAAGACCGTGTCCTCGATCAGAACGTCGTCGAGCCCGACCGCGCTGATCGACGAGTTGTAGCTGAAGCCGATACTGCCGTTGAGGCGGACCTCGGAGTTGATCAGTGAGAGCCCGCGGACGTTGGCGGCTCCTCCCATGCGGATTCCGACCGCGCCGTTGCTGTTGACTTTGACCGCGTCGAGAATCAGGTCCTCGGTCAGGGCGCCACCGGCGATCTCGATGCCTTCGGATGCGTTGCCGACCGTGGCTACATCCTGAATGGTGACGAAATCGAAGCCGGCGCCGATCGTTACTCCGTCTCCGGCCGGGGCGGAGTTGCTTACCGAAAGCTGCCTGACGATCAGTGGGTCAACTAACGAGAGTCCCGATGCGGACACCGTCAGGCCTCCCGCGATCGCGGTCCCGCCCGGACCCGACCCCGCCCCGTCAACGATCAGCTTCTTGTTGACGTTCACGTTGCCCGCGAACGTGCCGGAACCGATGTTGATCGTGTCGTCAGCCCCGGCCTGGTCGATCGCGTACTGGACCGTTGCGCAGGCGGTAGCGGTGCAGTCGCCGGAGTCAGCGCCCGAGGTGGAAACGAGACGGGTGGCGGCGTCAGCCGCCGCGGCACCGGTCACCAGGAGTGCAATGCAGGCGATCAGCGCGGCCAGGAACCTGACGGCAACTGAACCGGTTCGGGTGGGCAAGACTACGACTTCGGTGTCGGTGCCTGAAGCATGCATTAAGTGGTGAAGCTCCCCTGATTCGCACTGCGGAAGGACTGAATTTCAGCCCTCTGAACGAGCGAAGGTAGCGCAATCTGTTCACCAGATGTTGCAGATTTTCATAGACTTTCGCGTTCTTTGCGTACCGCACCGTTCCCGTACACGAAGAAGCAACGGTAATGTTTTTAGGTAGTACTGAACCTTTTGCCAGAGCAGAAAATGCCCTCAGCGAACTGCCTCGACCCAGTCGAGCCTCTGACCACAAAGCTTGAGAAAATCGGTCGCAGGCACCCGGACGACGCGCTCGTCCTGACCGACCTTCGAGAGCACCACGGGACCCAGCCCGAAGG